>JGI25614J43888_10000522_pt1 | contig 10685 bp, 8 predicted proteins | sample GraSoi_2013_60cm_FD_43888 | JGI IMG/M metagenome (IMG submission 43888) | reverse complement strand
AGCGCGTAGTGGAACTGATAGCAGGCTATCGCAGCAACCCTGAGAGCGAGGAACGCATCCGTTTTCGTCTCATTATCGAATTGATGGGGCGACTCAGCAATATCATTTTTTGTGATGAGACGGGTATGATACTGGGTAGCCTTAAACGTGTTGGTGCGGATGTCAACCGTTATCGTACCATCGCAGCCAACATCCAATATGTGCCACCTCCAGCCCAGCAGCGTGTCTTTGCCGGTCAAACCCTGCCAAAGGTGGAAGCAATAACATTGAATGCTGCCCAGTTAGCGCTCTGGGCGGGAGACAAGATCACCGTTGAACCACCTGAGCAGGGGAAAAAGCGCAAACGTCCCACAGAATCGGCAAAGCTCTGGCAATTGTTGACCAGGCACTTACTTGGCTTCAGTCCACTGCTCGCTCGCGAAGCAGTCTACCGGACTACCGGTGATGCCGAAACTCCGCTTGACGGTGGAGAAGACATATGGGAAGAACTGGCCTGGAATATACGCGACCTGGCTGCCGTATATGATAACCATGCATGGCGGCCGCAGTTGGCGGAGCACATAGACCCACACGCTGAAATGCCTGCTGCACCGGGTGCGTCACAACCATTGCCAATAGCGTACGCTCCCTATGTATTGGAACAATATCAAAACTTGCCCAATGTGCGCATACGCCAATCTCCATCTATGAATGTGTTGCTTGACGACTACTATGCGCGTAGTGAATGGCGTGATGCTATGGAGGATGTACGGGCACCGCTGCGCAAGATCCTGCAAACCCAGCGTGATCGCTGTAAGCGCAAAGATGAACTATTGCAGCAGGAGCTCGCTCAAACCGAAGAGGCAGCACGTTACCGCCTACAAGGTGATCTACTACTAGCTCACCAGCACGATGTGCAGCAAGGTCAGAGCAGTGTCTCCCTGTCCAACTTTTTTGCCGACGAAACGAATGATCAGCAGGAGGTTGTAACTATTCCGCTTGATCCGCGCTTCGATGCCGTAGGCAATGCCGCCCGCTTTTTCAATAAATATCACAAGTTACGCCGTGCTACTGCTCTTGTCCCAGCACAGATCGAACAAAATGCCACAGAACTGGCTACGCTTGAGCAATTGTTGGCCGACCTTATGCTTGCCGATACTCCGGCAGAAGTCGCCCTGGTCAAAGCCGAGGTCCAGAGTGCAGGTTACATGCGTGGCGCTCCCAAACTCACTGCAAAGAAGCTGCAAAAATCTGCAAAGAAGGGCAAGAGTGGTAAGCAAGCCAAAGGTAAACCCGCTCTGCCGGGCGGAGGCGTGCCTTTGCGGGCCCAGAGTCATGACGGTTTCGTCCTACTCATTGGTAAAAACAGCCGTCAAAACGAAGAGGTTACCTTTCATCAGGCCACAGCCAATGACATCTGGTTGCACGCACGCGGTGTACCTGGGGCGCATGTGATCATCAAAGCCGGAGGACGCGAAATTCCTCGCTCTACAATCGAACAGGCTGCTCGCCTGGCCGCCTACTATAGCCAGGCTCGTGGCACTACTACGGCTCCTGTTGACTATACGCTGCAAAAACATGTGCGTCATATGAAGGGCGGTGGTCCTGGCATGGTAATTTATGAGCGAGAGAAGACAATTTATGTCGCACCAGAAGATGTATAGGAACTTGTTTTTGAAAATGTTGTCAACTATCAGCAGATATAGGCATCTCTTGCATCAAGAAGATCGATATGGTATGCTTGATCTATGAAACTGTCTACCTATGCGAAGCAGTTAGGAATAAGCTATAGCACCGCCTGGCGCATGTGGAAGCGAGGCGAGATCGCTGGCTATCAATTGGCCAGTGGGACAGTTATTGTCAATCAACCTGAGCAAGAAAACCATATCACCAGAAAAGTGGCGATCTACGCCCGCGTTTCCACCAGCGAGCACAAGAACAACCTGGACACTCAAGCGGAACGACTCGTGGCCTGGTGTTCGATCCAAGGATGGTCGGTTGTGCAGGTAGTGAAGGAATGCGGAAGCGGGGTGAACGACCAACGTCCTCGGTTTCTCGCGCTGCTGGCTGATCCATCCATTACCCATATCGTCGTGGAACACCAAGATCGAGCAAGCCGGTTTGGTGTGGCTTACATCCAAACCCTGTTGGCGGTACAAAAGAGAGAACTCGTGGTGGTGAATTCAGCACAAACGGCTGAAGAAGATCTGATGAGTGATCTGGTGAGCCTTATCACCTCGTTTGTCGCCCGGCTGTATGGTCGGAGACGAGCGAAACGGAAAACCGACCAAGTGCTCGCTGCTTTGCAGGAAAATGGATCCAACGGTGAGCAAAAAACCACAACCACAACGTGACGAAGAGCAGAAAAAGCGCACACGCAAGAAGAAGTCGAAGCAGACCATTACACGTGCTGTGCCGCATATTCCTCTGAGTGAGGCCAACCCTGGGAAACTGGATGCGTTGGATCAACTCGTGGTGGTGTTTCAGGCGCTTTGTCAGCAGTATGTGACGCTGTGGTGTACGACCGATGACCCTCCTGATCGCTATGCGACCCCGGTCTTCGCCAGCCAGTTATCTGAACGCTGGCAGCGCGTCGCCATGCAACAGGCGGCAGGGATCGCCACGTCATGGCACACCAACCGACAAGCCGCCTATGATGCCTATCTGGAAGATGGGGCGGATTATGCCGAGGCCGCTGCCCGTGCCGAAGAAAGGGGCATCTCTCTGGGTTCCACGAGAACAGAACCCGTCTGGCGGGAATGGAATGTGCCCGAACTGCGCGTTCCTTCCATCCAGGCCAACGCCAATGTGGTGGTCATCGAACCGTCAGAGGATTCGACCTTTGATTATTGGCTGCGGATATCGACCCTGGACAAAGGGAAGCTCCTGCGCGTCCCGGTCAAGCTCGCCGCGTACCACAAAGAGGCACTCACAGAGAAAAAACTCAACACCTCAACCACGCTGTGCAAACGGGATGGCTGCTGGTGGCTGACCCTCTCGTTTGATGAGGAGGTTCCTCTTCAGACGGAGAAAGACGCGCCGATCGTTGGGGTAGATGTGGGTATTGCCAACTTCCTCACGACCTCCACTGGCAAGCAGTATGGAACCTTTCATGGGAACCTCGCCCGACGCCACAAGCGTGATCGGGAGAAACGCCGACGCAAGGCCAAATTGCGCGCGTGTCTCAAGAAAAAGGGTGTGAGGAACCTCCCTTCGACGAGCAGTGTGACGGGTCAACGTTTGACCCGTCACGTGAGGCAGGAGATCAATCGAGCCGTCACTCTGATGATCCAGGATGACGCGTCAGCCCGCATCATGTATGAGGANCTTTCAGTCGCTTCCATGCGCTTCAAGGCNCGCTCNATGAACGCGTATCTCTCCGCCTCCAACCTGGCACACATCCCCAAGCAGATCAAGTGGGCCACCGCCAAACGAGGCATGGCCGCCCACCCCGTCAAAGCCGCCTATTCCTCACAGGAATGCTCNCGTTGCCATTCTGTGGATCGAGCGAATCGAGCGAACCAGCAGACGTTCTGCTGTGTGCGCTGTGGCTATCAGGATCACGCCGACCACAATGCTGCGCTGAATTTGGCGTCGCGGTGGGGAGATCAGGAATTGGCCGCCTGTCAAAAGAAAGGCCAGATCAAAGTATTGTTGCTAAGACGACATGAAGAGTGCAAGCAGCGTTTGGGGTTGGCCGTAGTCCAACCTGCCGTCCAGTTGGGTTTGTGGGATGACCCACCAACTTCAACGGACGTAGCTTAATGTTGAGTTCCCAGGCCAAATGCAACATTTGGTTATGGTCTTGGCAACTATCCGTACGCTAATGCCTACTTGTAGACCTGTGCTACCATAAAAAAAGTATACTCCACACTATTTTGGAAGGACAGTTGATACTATGCAAGATATTCGCATAGAGCGTTGGGCACACACGCTCGTTCACTACTCATTGTATGTCAAAGCCGGAGAGACAGTTGCAATTTATGCCACGCCGCTGGCTGCGCCGCTTGTCGAAGCGGTATATCGCGAAGTGCTCCGTGTCGGCGGTCACCCACTTCCGCAAATTGAATTGGAAAACCTGGAAGAGATCTTTTTACGCGAGGCCAATGATGACCAGCTCACCAAAGTATCTCCTTTTGCCGAGACCATGGCGGACACCATTGATGCCCGGCTATATATATCTGCAAGAAGCAACACCAAGGCTTTCAGTGCCATTGATCCAACTCGCGCGGGTAAGCGCCGTGCTGCTATGAGTAGTGTCAGTAAAGTCTGGCGCGAGCGTGAACAGGCGGGTAAGTTTCGCTGGTCATCGACACTCTATCCCACGAGCGGCTATGCGCAGGATGCTGAAATGTCGCTCCACGATTTTGAGGAATTCGTCTTTGATGTCTGCTTCCTCAATGACCCTGATCCCATCGCTCGCTGGCAAGACCTTTCTGTGCAGCAGCAGCGCCTGGTCGACTGGTTGGTAGGACACAAGCAGGTGCATATCCAGGGAGAGCATACTGACTTGACCTTATCGATAGAGGATCGTGTATTTATTAATAGTGACGGAAAGCGTAATTTCCCCAGTGGCGAGTTCTTTACTGGTCCTGTTGAGAACAGCGCCAATGGCGTGATCCAGTTCGATATTCCTGCCTCGCATGATGGCCGCTCTATTGAAGGGGTGCGCCTGGTTTTTCACGAAGGCAAAGTTGTTGAGGCCACAGCACGCCAGGGCCAGGACTACCTGGAACGTATGCTAGAGATTGATGCAGGCGCCCGTTATCTTGGCGAGTTTGCCTTTGGCAATAATGCTCGCGTCAATCGCAGCACGAAGAATGTCTTATTTGATGAGAAGATGGGTGGAACCGTCCACCTGGCCCTTGGTGCCAGCTATCCTGAAACTGGTGGCCTCAATACTTCCGCCCTCCACTGGGACATGGTTTGTGACCTGCGCCAACACGGCGAGGTTCGCGTTGACGGCGAGCTATTCTTTAAGGACGGGAAAATACGTGTGTAGTCCCTCTACCTGAATCCTGCTCCTGAAAGGCTCTCTATTACCAAACTTGATAACATCCATGTCTATAGCATAGAATAAGATAACTACATACTGATCATCGCTGTGCTGAAAGGCACATCCTAGTTATTTGGAGGCCCTCGTTGGAGCAGGAACAACAAGTTTCCGATTTTAATACCATAGAAGACGTGCAGCGGGCGATGTTTGCCCAACGCTATATTGCTGATCGTAGCCTGGCAACGGCGGTTTTCCTGGCTCTTAAACGACGTAAGCCGCTTTTATTAGAAGGAGAACCAGGCGTTGGCAAGACAGAGATCGCCAAGGTGCTCGCTTCTGCACTCAATACACCCTTGATCCGTCTACAATGCTATGAAGGTATCGATGTCAGTACAGCCGTTTATGAGTGGAACTACACGCGCCAGATGCTGCACATCCGCTTGATGGAAGCTTCGGGCATCAATCGCCAACAGGAGCTGAAAGAGATCTTTGGACCTGAATTCTTGATTAAGCGTCCCCTGCTCCAGGCTATCGACGCAGAAAATGCTAGTGCGCCCGTCTTGTTGATTGACGAACTCGATCGCAGCGATGAAGAGTTTGAGGCGTACCTCCTTGAGCTGCTCTCTGATTTTCAGATAACCATTCCTGAGATCGGCACCATCGTAGCTAAAGATCCACCTGTAGTAATTATTACATCCAACCGCACGCGCGAGATTCACGATGCTCTGCGTCGTCGCTGCCTGTACTATTGGATCGATTTCCCAACTCTGGAAAAAGAATATTCTATCGTCCTGGCACGAATGCCAGATGTACCTGAACGCTTAGCCAAGCAGGTGTGTACCTTCGTGCGCGAATTGCGTAGTGCCGATCTGTACAAAGCTCCTGGGGTTGCTGAGACTCTCGATTGGATCAGTTCATTACTGGCCCTCAACCAGTTGGAACTTGTGGAAGGTCCTGTCCGCGATACCTTGGGAGCGCTACTCAAATATCAGGATGATGTACTCAAGGTCGGAGGCAGCGATCTGTATAAGATGGTCCAAAAGGCACGAGGAGCCTCCTAAACATGAGCTTAGACGGACAAGAGAATGGAGATTACTTTGCCAAGGAGCCGCTCAGACCGTTAGAACTTGAGCGCGGAGAGCGCTTGCTCTTTCGCTTGACTGAATTTGGTCGTATGCTCTGGGAGGTAGGTATCGATGTGGGGCCGCGTAAGATGTTGGAACTTGCCGAGACCCTGAATTATGTCGATGTCACCTCAAAAGAAGATTTCTATAATGCCCTCAAATGTTCGTTGCTGCCTAAGCACGAGCAGGAGGTGCTGTTTGACCAGCTCTTCTTATATTATTGGTATATGCGTGATCGCCAGGATAAGAAGGCAGAGAATCCTAAGGGAGCTGCCAAACGCGATGATCGCCAGATGCGCCTGCCTCCATCCGAGCGCAAGCGCCTGGCTGAACACATGAATGCCAATGAGCAGCATCGCAAAGACCTCAAAGCTGAAATGCGTCAAACCGAGCGCCGTCGCAAGGCAGAGGAGCGCATTGATGAAGATGACGATGATGATGCTAATCCACAGGGCACAGCCTATAGCGCTATCGAGATGCTGCGTAAAAAAGATTTCGAATCTTTCACCTGGGAAGAGGTACAGGAAGCCAAGCGCTTGATGTCTGAAATGCATTGGCACCTTGGCATGCGCCCAACGCATCGTAAAGCTCCGGCGCGCAAGGGATCATATCCCGATATGCGCCGTATCGTACGCCGCAACCTCAAATATGGTGCGGAATTCCTTGAACTCACCTGGCGTGAAATCAAGCGCAAGCCGCGTCCTCTGGTCATCATTTGTGATATCAGCGGTTCGATGAGCCTGTATTCGCGCCTGTTGTTGCACTTTATTCATACGATCTCTAACGGTTTAATGAATGTCGAGACCTTTGTCTTTGGCACGCGCCTCACACGCATCACTCGTCAACTCAAGAAGCGCGATGTCGACGATGCCGTGCGCGACGTTTCTAAGAACGTGCAAGACTGGTCAGGGGGNACACGCATTGGCGATGCCTTGCACTTCTTTAATCATCACTGGGCCAAGCGCGTGTTAGGACGAGGTGCGGTTGTACTGGTTATTAGTGATGGTTGGGATCGAGGCAATGCCAGCCTGCTACAGGTTGAGATGGACCGCTTGCAGCACAGTTGTCACCGGCTCATCTGGCTCAATCCACTACTGGGTTCGCCTGATTATCGCCCACTGACTATTGGTATGAAGACCGCCTTACCGTATATTGATAATTTTTTACCTGCCCATAATCTGGACAGCTTGATCAGTCTGGGCAAACTTTTGGAAACGATTGATGATAGTCGCCCTGCACGTAGCACGGCTGAGCGCCGTAAAGCAGTTGCGATTTGGACCAGGCCCAGTGCGTTCTAACTAGTTTCATAAGGAGAGTTTCTATGCGTGATGTCCTTCCCGATATCGAACGTTGGCGTGCTCGTGGCGAGCGAGTTGCCGTAGCCACAGTGGTTTCGATGGCCGGTTCTGCTCCGCGTCGACCAGGCGCAAAACTGGTCGTCAGTGAGAGCGGTGAACTGGCGGGTTCCGTCAGTGGTGGGTGTGTCGAGCCGGCGGTTTTCCATACCGCCATGGAAGTAATTGAAAATGGCAAGCCTCAAATGCTGGAATTTGGCATTAGTGAAGAAGAAAACATCGAGAAGATCGGCCTGGCCTGTGGTGGTACCATTCATGTCTTTGTTGAACGCCTGGACTGGTAATTCTCCCAGTCTTTTGTTGTAGTCTGTAGAGGGAGCCTACCTATGAGCGGTGTGTATGAGGCATTGAAAGATCTGCTAGATCAGGAAAAAGGCGCAGCACTGGCAACACTTGTACGCGGTGATGAACATGTTGGTGCAAAACTGCTTGTGCTGCCCGGTAAGCAAAGTTCTGGATCACTGGGCAATGCTGCGCTTNATGCNCTTGTGCTTGAAGATGCTGAACNTGCCATCTGGAGTGGAGACGCCTCAATCCACACCTATAAGCTTGAGAGCGCCAGTGGCACGCAGTCCTACGACGTTTTTGTTGAGGGCTTTCCCCCGCCACCAATGTTAATCATTGTAGGCGCTGGACATATCGCTATTCCCTTAACCACCTTTGCCAAAACGCTGAATTACCGTGTGGTGGTGATAGATGCTCGCGCTGCTTTTGCCACTCGTGAACGTTTTCCTCATGCGGATGAGTTGATTGTAGAGTGGCCAGACGAGGTTTTAGAGAAAATGGATCTCAATCCGTCTACCTCAGTAGCGGTACTGACTCACGATCCGAAATTCGATGAACCAACTCTTAAAGTTGTGTTAGCCCACCATGTAGGCTATATTGGGGCAATTGGCAGCCGTAAAACCAGTGAAGAACGCAGCGAACGTCTCAAACAGCAGGGCGTAACAGATGAGCAATTACAGCGCATTCACGGGCCAATTGGCTTAAATATTGGCGCTGCTTCCCCCGAAGAAATGGCCCTTGCGATTATGGGCGAAATTGTCGCTACGCACCATGGCAAGGATCGTACCTCCGTTTCCGCCTGGAAAAAGTAAAAAACGCAACTTCTGGCAACCTGTTTCGTTGTAAATCATAGATACTGATATATACAAATACCAGTGAAGGGTAGAGTTGACAGGGCATAAAGGTGTATTATGTTATATGATGGTTTATAATGGTTTATAAAGAAAAGGACTATTCATGAGCGATAACTCATACTCTTATCAAGATGATCCGACCGAACCAGTTCGTCCATCTTCATATCCACCACAGGCACCCGACAAAAAGTTAGTCATTGGCAACTTTCAGGACGCTCAAAAACGTCCTGAGCGTCGACCATATCACTATCCACCTCCTCAACAAGGAGCACCTGTACAATTTTGGCAACAGGGGGCCCAGGGTGGCTCAACTATGCCTGCCAGTAATCCAAATAGCCCGTCATATCCATATCAACAGCCTGGACAGGCTGCGGGTAATTTTGGCTCTGGTCCAACGCCTCAGCGTTCCCCCCGTCGTCGCAGAGGGTGCCTTGTTGGTTGCCTTGTCGTTCTTTTGCTGCTCTGTGTTGTGGGCGTCTTTACTGCTGTGACGGCTCAGCGCGTAATGGCCTTTGGTTCAGCCATTTCCACACAAGCGCCTTTGAGCACCCAGACTGGCTATATGGGAGGTAGTGATCGCGTCAATCTGCTCGTCATGGGTTACGGTGGTACAGGCCATGATGGTGCATATCTCACCGACTCAATGGTCGTGATGAGTCTGATGCCCCAAAGCCATCATACAACCCTGGTCTCTGTTCCGCGTGATCTCTGGGTACAGATCCCTGCTGGTTCAGGCCAGTATCATAAGATCAACTACGCCTATGTCTACGGCTCTAATAACGGTGCGGACGCTGCTGGAGGAGGAAATGTGGCTGCTCAAAAGATCTCGGTGGTGACCGGACTCGATGTAAAATACTGGCTGACCATCAATTTTGTGGGCTTCCGTGATTTTATCAATGCTATTGGTGGCATTGATGTCTACGTTCCTGATGCGTTTACTGCCAAGTATCCTGCCAACGATGATCCCAATATCAATCCCAATTGGCTTCACGTGCACTTCTCCAAGGGCATGCAGCATATGGATGGTGAAACAGCCATACGCTATGCTCGTGCTCGTTATGTGCTTGACAATCCCGCTGAAGGTAGTGATTTTGCGCGTTCAGCACGCCAGCAGATCATGATCAAAGCGGCGCTGGCCAAGGTCAAACAGGTGAGTACCTGGCCCAGCCTTTTCAAGGCCTTAACAGCCCTTGAGCACGCCATCTCTACGAACCTGTCACTGGCTGACCTGATGCAATTTGCCCTGAAAATGGACTTGAACAATGCTCATCATGTTGGTCTAAGTAATCAAAACGTCCTCGTTGACGCTACCGCGTCTGATGGTGAATATATTCTCCGACCCGCCAATAATGACTGGCAAGCTATTATAAATTACGTAAAGCAGCAATTGTACAACTAATCGCTGCTTCCTTCCTAAAAGGGGGCAAGCATGTCTCAGCGCAATGCTCGAGTGATAGGCGGTATTTACCAACTAGGCCAGGTCATTACCTCTGGTGGAATGCTTAGTTCGTATACCGCCTACAATCGCAATACTGGAGATGTAGTGGGGCTCACCGTAATTGAGTACCCACCTGCTTTTGATGCCCAGGCAATCCAACGGTTGTTGCAACCCCTGGAGCGACGTCGATCAATTTCCTCTCCTAATGTCATACGTGTATATGATTGGGGCCTTGAGGGCAATCGTATCTATATCGCGACTGATCCGCCACGAGGCATTACGCTTCGACATGTGCTGGACGGCGAGAATGTTGATCTCCAGCGTAGTATCGATCTATTGCGTCAAATGGTCCAGGGGCTGAAGGCTTTGCATGAACAGGGGGTAGCGGGATTAGATCTGCGCCCCCAGCTTATTACCGTCGATGCGGTAGCAGTAACTGATCGTGTGCAGCTTGATGACGTCGGATTGCGCTCCCTGCTGCAGGCTCTGGGCTATGTAAATAGCCAGCGCTCGGACGATATCGGTTTTCTTGATCCACGCTACGCACCGCCTGAGTATATTAACAATGGCCAGGTCGGACCATGCAGTGATATTTACCAGCTAGGTATCCTGTTATTTGAGATGGTGACTGGCCGTGTGCCTTTTGTCGGCAGA
>JGI25614J43888_10000518_pt1 | contig 10714 bp, 8 predicted proteins | sample GraSoi_2013_60cm_FD_43888 | JGI IMG/M metagenome (IMG submission 43888) | reverse complement strand
GGTGTTGTAGACGATGCGATCGTCTGCATCGTGGCCGCCGGTTGCACCGGCAGCCGCGTAGAAGCGCACATCGCCGCCGCTGAACCGGCCGGTGGCGCCGATGTTGGCAAAGGCGCCCGCGTCGAGCTGGATGCTGTCCCAGTTGCTGTCGAAGTTGAGCACCGTGTCGGCGTTCTGCATGCCGTACTCGGCGAAGGCGTAGCTGTCCATGCCCGAGCCGCCCGAGACGGAGTCGTTGCCGGCGCCGCCCTGGATCCAATCGTCGCCGCTGTTGGCGAAGATCGNGTCGTTGCCACCGAGGCCGAAGATGGTGTCGTTGCCAGTGGTGCCGCTCAAGTTGTCATTGCCCNCGGTGCCGACGATGCTGCCGGCAGGCGGCGGCGTGGGCGTGGGTGTCGGAGTCGGCGTTGGGGTCGGCGTCGTGCCGTTGACGACTGAAATGTCTGTCGCCACAACGTTGGCGCCCGAACCGCTGGCGAAGCTGGCAAGCAGGATCGCCTGCTGCGGGCCGTTGCCGTCGGGATCGTAGAACAGCCCGCCGTTCGTATCGAAGATGATGCGATCGTCGGCATCATGGCCTCCTGTGGCACCGGGCGCCGCATAGAAGCGAGGATCGTCCGGGGCGAAGTTGCCGGACGCTCCGAGCATAGTCATGACGCGCGCGTCGAGTTGGATCTTGTCGACGCCGGACGCAAAATCGGTGATGAAGTCAGGGGCAGCGAGATTTTGCGGACGGTCAAACAGGAACGTGTCTGCGCCGGCGCCGCCAGTGAGCGTCGAATTTATGCCCGATAAGACATCGTTGCCGTTGCCGCCGTCGACGAGGTTCAGCTCCCCGCCGACCAGAGTGTCGTTGCCATCGCCGCCCAATAGCGTGCTCTTGCCTGCGCCCAGGATCAGGTCATTGCCGCCGAGCCCGGAGAGGCTGGAATTGAAGGCATGCGTTCCGTCAATGATGTTGTCGAGCTCGTTGCCGGTCCCGCTACCGCCCTGGTCGTCGACGCGGACGGTTAGATTCTCGAATCCCGACCCTAGCGTCCACGGCGTGTTTTGGGTGATAACCGTATCGATGCCGCCGGCATCGATGAGGAGATCATTCGGGTTGTCGACGTAATAGGTGTCGTTGCCCAAGCCGCCGTCCATCGTGTCGATGTCGATGTCGTTATACCCGGTGCTGTTCTGATTGGTCGGCCGGTTCAGCCCGTCGAGCGTATCGTTGCCGGCACCGCCAACCATGGAATCGGCGCCAGTGCCGCCGATCAAGCTGTCGTCGCCGAAGTCGCCCACCAACGTATCGTTGCCGCCCGCGCCGATTAGGGTGTCGTTGCCGCCGGAGCCGTCGAGGAAATTCGCGCCGTCGTCGCCGCTGATGCGGTCGTTGTCCCAGCTGCCCTGCACCTTCTCGATGCTATGCAGCGTGCCGTTCAGCGTGCCGGCAGGGTCGCTGATGCTGTAGGTGCCCGCGGCAAGGTCGACCACAACCGCGTAGGTGCTGCTGACACCTTCGGTGCTGAATCCGACGAAGTCGATGCCATCGCCGCCATCGACAGAATCGTTGCCCTGGCTCTGCCTCGCGAAATCCATCTGTCCGCTATTCAGGGCGAATAGGTCGTCGCCCGCGCCGCCAAGGAGGGTGTCGTCGCCCAGCCCGCCGAGGATGATGTCGTTGCCGCCGTCCCCCATGATCAAGTCATTTCCGGCGTCGCCATAGAGAAGGTCGCCGCCTTCGCCGCCACTGACGGTATCGTTTCCATCGCCGGCACGGACCGTATCGATGCCGTCGCCGCCGGATATGGAATCGTCGCCCGCGCCGCCCTCGATGGTGTCATTGCCGCCGAAGCCATTGATCGTGTCGTTGCCGGCAGTACCAACCAGCGAATCGTTGCCCTCGGTACCATTGATAACCGTCCCTGAGGGAGTCGGTGTCGGTGTCGGCTTGGGCGTGCCGAAGACGTTGATGTCGCCCGCCGTGATGGCCGGGGCGCCCTGGAAGGTGGCGATGAGCTGCGCGGCGCCCGGGCCGTTGCCGTCGGCGTCGTACCAAAGCTGGCCGCTGCTGGTGTCATAGATGATGCGATCGTCGGCATCGTGGCCGCCGGTTGCGCCTGGTGCGGAATAGAAGCGCACGTCGCCGGCGCTGAAACGGCCGCTCGCGCCGATGTTGGCGAAGGCAGCGCCGTCGAGCTGGATCTTGTCCCAGTCGCTGGCGAAGTTAAGCACCGTGTCGGCGTTCGCCGCGCCGTACTCGCGGAACACGATACTGTCCTGGCCCGCGCCGCCCGAGACGGTATCGTTGCCCGCGCCGCTTTCGATCCAGTCGTTGCCCTCGTTGCCGTAGAGCGTGTCGTTGCCTGCGCCACCGAAGATCGTGTCGTTGCCGCCAGCCCCCTGAATCTCGTTGTTGCCGCCGTTGCCGGTGATGACGTTGTCGCCCGCGTTGCCGGTCGCGTCGATGTAATAAAAGCCCCGCATCGTAAGATTCTCGAAATCGGCGCCGAGCGTCCACGTGATATCGGTGAGCACCGTGTCGACGCCGCCGGTATCGTTGAGCACGTCGCCGGGGCCGTCCTTGCGGCCCAAGATGTACGTGTCGTTGCCGAGGCCGCCGTTCATCGTGTCGTCGCCGCCGAAGCCCTGAAGCAGATCGTTGCCGGGCGTGCCGTTGAGAACGTTGGGCGCGTCGTCGCCCGCGCCGGCCGCCGAGTTGTCGCCGAAAAGGAGCTCGCTGCCGTTGGCGAACGTCACATTACTCGTTGCGAGCTGCGGCGAGAGGACGCCCGACAAGAGGATGATCTTGCCGTTCGCCGTGATGCGCGTGTCGGTTCCGGCATCAGGCCCGATAGTTTCGACGTTCAGGTCGGCGGCCGAGATGCTCGCCTGATCGAAGTTCAGAACGTCGGAGGTGGGATGGAACTGGATGATCTGCCCATTGGACAGCGCACTAAAGTTGTAAATAGCCATGGCGTCGTGAGATTGAAAGGTGGTTAAAGGGGCGAGCTATTGCCGGCGAGGAAGTCATCGCCGCCAAGACCGTTGATCGTGTCGTTGTCGGCGGTGCCGATGATGGTGTCGTTGCCTTCGCTGCCGTTGAGAGTGGCCATTCAAATCACCTCAATATGGAATACGTTGGTAAGGGCACCAGCCGGTCGGGCCCTTGGAATAGGATCAGTGCCAGTTGTGCCGTTCAGCGCATTGGGGCCGTCGTTGCCCGCGGCGGCCGGGGGCTTATCGCCGAAAACAGGGCTCTGGTATTCGCGAAGCTCACGTTGGAAGGCGAGCTGCTCAGCAGCACGCGTTTGCCCGCGTGAGTTGCGTTGAGCACGCTGACGCGGCTGTTGCTCTCTCTATAGCGACCGGCAAGCTCGCGGCCTGATCGAAATTGCGAGCGTCAGCGTTGGGATCGAACGCGAGCGCCTGTCCATTGGGCAGCGCGCTGAAGGTGTGAACGGCCATCGTCAGTTCCAAGAAAGGTGAGGGCCGAGTATCGGGAGGCTCCTGACAAGCGTCGATAGCCCGCCAATCCTGTCGCGCTCGAGTGACATGGCCCGACCGGCAGCGCCGCCGACATGGCAGCGGAATATGGCTTCTGAAAAAGTGCCGCTATGCCAAAGCTGCTCGCAGGCCTGCGGCCGTACCTCGGCTTTGCCGCGCTATTCAGCCTGGCGCTGAACCTGCTGCTGCTCGCGCCGTCGCTCTACATGCTGCAGGTGTTCGACCGCGTGCTGACCAGCCGCAGCGGCGAGACCCTGGCGGTGCTATCGCTAGCGGTGCTGATCGCGCTGCTGACGATGGCGGCGCTCGACGTGATGCGCGCCTACCTGCTGGCGGCCGTCGGTGCCGCGCTCGATCGGATGCTCGGGCCGAAGGTGCTCGAGGGTTTGCTGGGCGAGGCGGCGCGGCTGGGCGGTCGCGACCATGCCCACGCGCTGCGCGATGTGCACTGCCTGCGCAGCTTCTTCAGCGGCGCCGGGATCCTCGCGCTGTTCGACGCGCCCTGGCTGCCGATATTCCTGCTGATCATCACGCTGTTCCATCCGCTGATGGGCGCGCTGGCGCTCGCCGGTGCGCTCACCATGCTGACGCTTGCCTTCTTCAACGAGCGCCTGACGCATGCGCCGCTCGAGCGCGCGCAGGTGGAAGGCCGCAAAGCCGCGCGCTTCATCGATCTCAGCCTGCGCAATGCCGAGGTGGTGAATGCGCTCGGCATGCTGCCGGCAGTGACGCGACGCTGGACCGAGTTGAACGAGCGCGCGCTCGGCGAGCAGGCGGGCGCTACGCATGCCGGGGCGGCGCTCTCGGGCATGACCAAGTTCTGCCGCCAGGCCATCCAGTCCGCGATGCTGGCGCTCGGCGCCTACATCGTCCTCGACCAGCAGGTCACCGCCGGCGTGATGATCGCCGCCACCATCCTGCTTGGCCGGGCACTCGCGCCGGTCGAGCAGCTCGTAGGCGGCTGGAAGGCGCTCGTCGAGGCACGCGCGGCTTGGCGCCGGCTCGATACGCTGTTCAATTTGCCGACAACGGAAGCGCGTACCGCGCTGCCGGCGCCGGAAGGACGACTCGGCGCCGAGGCCGTGGTGTTCGGCATGCGCGGCGCCACGCGCCCGATCATTCGCGGCGCCTCGCTCTCGCTCGCTGCGGGCGAGGCGCTCGGCATCGTCGGGCCGAGCGCCTCGGGCAAGTCGACGCTGGCGAGATTGCTGGTCGGCATCCTGCGGCCGAGCTCGGGCAGCGTGCGCCTCGATGGCGCCGATATTTCCACCTGGCCGCGCGAAAGCCTCGGCCGCTACATGGGCTATCTGCCCCAGGACGTCGAGCTCTTCCCGGGAACGGTGACGCAGAACATCGCGCGGCTCGAGGCGCCCGACGCCGCCGGGGTGATCCGCGCCGCGCAACGCGCGCACGTGCACGACATGATCCTGCGGCTGCCCCAGGGCTACGACACCGAGCTGGGCGATGCGGCGGGCGCGCTCTCCCCGGGCCAGCGCCAGCGCATTGCGCTGGCGCGCGCGCTCTATGGCGAGCCGCGCCTCGTGGTGCTGGATGAGCCCAACGCCAATCTCGACGCGGAGGGCGAACAAGCGCTGGCGGCGACGCTGCGCGGACTCAAGGAGGAGGGCGTGACGCTGGTGGTCATCGCCCATCGGCCATCGCTGCTCGACAGCGTCGACAAAGTGCTGGTGCTGCGCGACGGCGCGGTCGAGGCCTTTGGTGCACGCTCGGAGGTCCTGCAGCGGGTCGTGAGGCGCGCGGCATGAGCGAGCTCAAGCGCCTGGTCGGCGCGGGTCTGTTCATTCTGCTGGCCGGCATCATCGCGCTGGGCGGCTGGACCGCGCTCGCGCCGCTGACCGGCGCGATCGTTGCCCCGGCCTTCGTCAAGGTCGATCTCAACCGCAAGGTGGTGCAGCACCAGGAAGGCGGCATCGTGCGTGAGATCCGCGCGCGCGACGGCGACCGCGTGAAGCAGGGCCAAGCCTTGATCGTGATCGAGGACGTAAGAGTCGACGCCTCGCTCGATCTTCTGAGCATCCAGCTCATCGCCGAGCGCGCCAGGGCGGCGCGGCTCGCCGCCGAAGCGGCCTATGGGCAGAAGGTGCCATTCCCCGCCGACGTGCTCGGCCGCGAGCGCGAGCCGCGGGTGGCGGAAGTCCTCGAGCGCGAGCGTGCGCTGTTCCGCTCGCGCCGCGAAGCGGTCGAGAGCCAGATCACCTCGCTGCGCGCGCAGATCCGCGAAGGCGGCGCCGAAGTCGAGGCCGTCGGCGCCCAGATCGCCGCCGAAGAGCGCGCCATCGCGCTGCAGAAGGAGGAGCTCCAGGCGAACGAAGACCTCCTGAAGCAGAACTACGTACAGAAGATCCGCGTGCTGACGCTGCAGCGCGCGGTTGCGGAATACGAGGCGCGTCACGGCGAGCACCGCGCCGAGCTTTCGCGCTCGCGGCAGAAAGCTTCCGAGCTCGAGCTGCGCATCGTCACGGCACAGAACACCTACCGGCAGAGCGCCGTCGACGAGCTGAAGGACACCACGGCGCGCATCTTCGATGTCGAGGAGCGCCTGCGGCCTTCGCGCGATGCCGCCAAGCGCCAGCAGGTGCTGGCGCCGATCGACGGCGAGGTGGTGGGCCAGAAGGTGTTCACCGCGGGAGCGGTGGTCGGCCCGCGCGACGTGCTGATGGAGATCGTGCCCAGGGACAACACGCTGATCATCGAAGCGCGCATCCGCCCCGAGGACATCAACCATGTGCTCAAAGGGTCCGCAGCCGATATCCGGCTCACCGCGTACAAGCAGCGCACCACGCCGCTCGTGCAGGGCGTGGTGAACTACGTCTCCGGCGATCGCCTGATCGATCCGCAGAACAACTCGGCGTACTACGTCGCGCACATCGCGGTCGCGCCCGGCGGCCTGGGCGAGCTCAAGATGCAGGCCGGCATGCCGGCGGAAGTATTCATCCGCACCGATTCGCGCAGCGCGCTCGACTACCTGCTCGCCCCGGTGACGGCGTACCTGCGCCGGGCGATGCGCGAGCCGGTGTGATGCGGCTGCTTTTCGTCCACCAGAACTTCCCGGGCCAGTATCGCCACATCGCCGGGCACTACGCGGCGCAGGGCCACGAGGTGGTCGCGATCGGCGAGAAAAAGAACCTGGCGCACACCTTCCGGGTTCCAGGCGTGCGCCTGTGCGCATACGAGGTACCTGAGCTGAAGGCGGCCGGGACGGATGCCAACCTGGCGCGCGCGATTCATCGCGGGCGCTGCGTGGCGGCCGCGGCGACCGGCCTCAAGCGCGAGGGATTGGTCCCCGATGTGATCTTCACGCACATCGGCTGGGGCGAGGCGCTTTTCCTCAAAGACATCTTTCCCCAAGCGCGCGTGCTGCTCTATTGCGAGTTCTTCTATCGCGCGCGCGGCGGCGACCTGGGCTTCGATCCCGAGTTCCCGGTGACGCCGGAAAAGATCCTGCGAGTGCGCACCATGAACGCGCCGCTCCTCATGGCGCTCGACGCCTGCGACCTCGGTCTNGCNCCGACGCGCTGGCAGCATCACCAGTTCCCGTCGGTCTACAAGCCNCGCATCGCCGTGATCCACGACGGCATCGACACCGACGTGGCGAGTCCCGGGGCGCCGAACGGCGAGGAGCTCATCACCTACGTGGCGCGCAATCTCGAGCCCTACCGCGGCTTCCATGTCTTCATGCGCGCGATTCCCGAGATCCAGCGCCGGCGGCCCAAGGCGCGCATCGTCATCGTCGGCGGCGACGAGGTCAGCTACTCGCCGCGGCTTCCGCCCGGCCAGACCTACCGCCAGCACATGCTGAAGCAGCTCGACGGCAAGATCGATCTTTCCCGCGTCGACTTCCTCGGCCGCATCCCGTACAAGGACTACCTCGGGCTGCTGCGCCGCTCGGCGGTGCACCTGTACCTCACTTACCCGTTCGTGCTCTCCTGGTCGCTGCTCGAGTCGATGTCGGCCGGCTGCCTCGTCGTCGGCTCGCGCACGCCGCCGGTCGAGGAGGCGATCCGCGACGGCGACAACGGGCTGCTGGTCGATTTCTTTTCGCCGGAGGCGATCGCCGAAAAAGTCGATTACGCGCTCGGCCACCAGGCGGAGCTGCGGCCCTTGCGCGAGCGCGCGCGCGACACGGTAGTGCAACGCTACGACCTGAAGCGCGTCTGCCTGCCCGCGCAGCTGCGCCTCGTCGAGGCGCTACAGGGTCAGCGTGCCGACGCTCGTGCCGCCGCAGACGTACAGCACCTGCCCGGTGACAAAGCCGGCGTCGCGGTCGGCGAAAAACATGACTGCCCGGGCAACGTCGTCGGGCTGACCTAGCCGCTTCACCGGGATTCCCTGGATCACGTGGTCGACCTGGGGGCTGCCCTCGGGAACGATGCTGTGGAAGTTCGCCGTCTGGATCGGCCCGGGCGCGACCACGTTCACCGTGATGCCGTGCGGCGCCAGCTCGAGCGCCCAGGTGCGCGCCATGCCGAGCATCCCCGCCTTGGTCGCCGAATAGGCGGTGCGCGTCGGCAGGCCGAGCACCGCGCGCGACGACACCAGCACCACGCGCCCGAGGCCGGCGCTTTTCATCGTCGGCAGCGCCGCCTGCACCAGCACGATCGCCGCGGACAGGTGCAGGTTCACCAGCGCATTCAGGTCCTGCAGCTTGAGATCCGGCAGCGGGGCAGGGCGGATCACTCCCGCGTTATGAATCACCGTGGTGACCGCGTGATCGCGCGTGATCTCCGCCGCCGCGCGCCGCGTCGCTTCGGCGTCCAGAAGGTCGACGTGCATGTGCCGCAGCTTTGGATGCGCGAGCCCCGACGGTTGCACGTCCAGCGAGACGACCTCCTGNCCGGCGTCGAGCAGCCGCCTGGCGATCGCCCGGCCGATGCCGACACTGCCGCCGGTGACGATCGCGGCGCTCACAGGAAAAGCTGGATCGACGGCAGCATCGCGTCGCAGTTGAGGATATCGACCCGCTTCAGGCGAATGCGCAGCCGGTCCTGCGACCACACCAGCGTGTGCCAGGCGGTGGCGGCGTAGCGCTGCGAATCGTCGACGCGCGTTTCCGTATAGATGAATGGCGTACGGGTCAGATATTCCCCATGGTCGGCATCGGCCCGCTCGATGTCCGGCTCCTGCAGCACATGCAGGCAGCGGCTCGCCGGGCGCTGCGAGTAGGCGAGGGGACTCTTGAGGCGCTCGATGCGCAGCTTGAGGAGCAGTTTGTCCTCATAGGCGAGCGAGTTGTGGAGCAGCGGATCGGTCTGCCCTGGCGCCGCCGGCACCCAATAGTGGGCGTCCTCGGTGAAGAGCTCATACCACTCGTCGAATCTCCTTTCATCGATGAGGCGCGCCTCATGTTTCACGAACCGCACGATATCGGCGATCGTCGGCCGCGCGCTCATTGCATGAACTCGCGCCAGGCGCGGAACTGGTTGCGCATCGAGATATCGCTGGTGCCGTTCGCCGTCACCTCGCGGGCGTCCACCTCCGCCGCATCGAAGTTACGCTGCAAGTTCACCCACTCGTTGCCGTGCGCGGCAAGGCCTTCTTGGATCGCGCGGTAGCAGTGCAGGTCGTCATGGCCGACAACCGACATGGGCGAATTGATCAGCCGGTTGTAGGCGACCGTACGCTCGAGCAGCGCGTCCGGCGCGCCTTTCAGGCGGAACGTCCACGACTCCAGCAGCGTCTTGTCCGCAGCCAACGGCCGCGCCACGCGGATCGACTGGATCGCGCCCTTGATGGTGAGGCTCGGGTAATAGACGGTGTTATGCCGCACCGTCCCCAGAATCTGCTTCGCCCGCTCATCGCCGTACGCGCGCTTCATCGCCGCTTCGTACTCGGGCACGCTCGAGTAGGACGAGTGGATCGAAAAGTTGACGCCNGAGAAGCTGTGGCCATGCGCATACACGCGCACGCCCATGTCGTCGAAGAACTTGTAGTCGCTCGCGAACGGCGCGATCTGCTCGATCGACATGGGTTTCGCCCGGTCCGCAGGCTGACCCTCCCAGAGTTTTTTCGCGGTGCCGGCCGACGAGGCGTGCGCGATCATCGGGTGCATCGTGTCGTTCAGGTTCTCGACGAACATCTTCCAGTTGCAGTTGTGCAGGAAGCGCAGGCAGCCGCCGGTGAGCTCGAGCTCGCCCGCGGGCGAGCGGTCGGCGAGNTTGTCGATCGAGGAGAGCGAGTCGCCGAAGTACTCGCGAAAGCCGACGCCGTCCTCCGCCAGCCGCACAAANACGAAACCCCGGTAGGTCTCCACGTGCTTGACCGCNGTCAGGCCCAGGTTCGCCTTTTCCAGCCGGGTGCCGCCATAACCGTCCTTCAGCGGGATATTGATCAGCGAGCCGTCNGTCCGATACGTCCAGGCGTGGTACGGGCAACGGAAGGTCTTGCCGGCATTGCCGGCGAGGTCGCCGACGACCTTGGTGCCCTTGTGCGCGCAGCGGTTCATCAGCACGCGGATCGTGCCGTCGGTGTGGCGCACCATGATCACCGGCTTCGCGGCGATATCGAGCGTGATGAAATCGCCGGCGTCCGGGATCTGGCTCGCGTGGCCGGCGTAGACCCAGGTGCGCGACCAGAGCCGCTCCATCTCGAGCTGGAAGACTTCCGGGTCGGTATAGACGTCGCGGTGGACGCGATCGGCCTCGATCAGGCGCTCAAGCTGCCCGGCATCATCGCGGTACTTGCCCATGCCCCATTGTAGAATCACCTAAATGATTGTTTTCGACCTGCTTTGTACCGGCGGCCACCGCTTCGAGGGCTGGTTCGCCTCCGCCACCGAGTATGCCTCGCAGAAGGAGCGGCGGCTGCTGTCCTGCCCGACCTGCGGCTCAGATCACGTCGAGCGGGTGCCCTCGGCCACGCGCGCCAACCTGGGCGCCGAGCCGCCGAAGCCTCCCAAGGTGCCGGCACAGTCCGCCAAGACGCCCGAAATGGAAGGCAAGGACCCCTTTGCGATCGCGCAGATGCTCTATTCGCGCATGCTCGACGAGCTGCTGACCAAGAGCGAGGACGTGGGGAAAGACTTTCCGGCCGAAGCCCGCAAGATCTTCTACCGCGAGTCCCCCGAGCGCGCGATCCGCGGCCAGGCCACCCAGGAAGAGCATGACGAGCTGATCGACGAAGGCATCCCGGTGGCTCGCTTTCCCGTGCCACCTAAAGAAGGCCTGAACTAGTCCCAGCGCTTGATATAGGTCCGCACCAGCGG
>JGI25614J43888_10000515_pt1 | contig 10735 bp, 9 predicted proteins | sample GraSoi_2013_60cm_FD_43888 | JGI IMG/M metagenome (IMG submission 43888) | reverse complement strand
TTCCTCTTCACTGAACCGACTTCTCTTCATTTCCTTCTGCTCCTTTTACTTGAGCAGAACTACACTTTTCAACTGTCCACTTTTCCGGGATCAGGCCAACTGCGTAGATGCCCAAGCTCGCCGAGCGGCATCCGGTGCACACTTTGCCGGAATCCGAATTAAGAACAATCGCAATCGTCCGTTAAAAAACCTTTATCCGCGAAACGGATCNGTGAGCTCAGAGCCGATCCTTATGTCGGGGCGCCTCGCTGGCGACAATGCCTTTTCCTGCGAGCTGTCTGTTGAGGCGGTGCGGCGGCTACCGCGGAGAAAAATTGCGGATATCGATTTTAGAAGCGAAAACTTATTTCGACTAAAGGCTGCCAGTCTTGAGCCGCTCGAGAGACTCCGGCATTGATCCCGCAGTCCACAATGATGTTATCGCTGATAGAGTAGGCGAGTCCGCCATCCACCGTTCCGACCCATCCCGTGTGTCTTTCGGTGGTGACGTCAGTAAAGAATTCGACGTAGCTATCCAGTTTTTTGCTAATCGCATGATGGAGTGAGACGGAATTGACGTAATTGAGATGATAGCCCGTATTTGCGGCATCTTCATTGATGTCTATTTCGGTCATAGCAAAGAGTTGGAAATCCCAGGGTAACTTGAACGTTATCGGTAGGATGAAGCCGCCCTCCACGGCCCGATTCCCCAGCCCATCTTCATTCGTGGAATCTTCAAAAACGGAATGAAGCCCAGCGCGACAGGTAGATTACCTTCGTTGCCAAAAATGTTGAGCTTGGCGCGGACNACGAGATCTCCAAAACCGCTCATCCGAGTCTTCAGATTGCCCTGCTTAATGTCTACTTCGTTGTAAACCGGGACAAAGAGTTCCAGGTCCAGATTATTTAAAACGCCCAGCTTAATTGCCGTGTTGAGCCATTGATAACCCTGGATCCGAATGNCGGAAAATCTTTGGGGTTGATTGATGTAGGTATATTGGAAAATACCCACCTCTACTTGAAGATGGCCTGCGTCCGTGGTGAAAGGGCCTTCGGTCTGGTCAGGTCGATCCGGAGCGAAGTCCCGTAGCTGTCCGCACGGCGTAGGATTAAAAAGGTTATATCGGCTCTTATCGACGGATTGCGTAGCCGCGTCGGGTTGTTCTCCAAAAGACCTTTGTGTGATTGCTGAAAATAACAGAGCAACGGCACCAGCTAAGCCGAGGAAGCTAAAAGATACGATAGGTCTCATTGAGGTCTCGGCGCTTCAACCCTGGGATTTTTCGGCAAAGCACGACCGCTACCTAGAAGTTATTGAGGAGCTGAACCGGTAAAGGTTTGCCAAAGAAGAAACGCATTCAACGCCGCGATCACGATACCTAGAACCCAGCCGATGATTTTTACCCGCGTGGATTCACAAACTCACCCATCTTAGCCTTGTCGCTGGTAAACATCACCAGAGGAATGACGGCGAAGCTTAGCTGCATGCTCAAGATTACTTGGCTGAGGATCAAAAGTTGAGCGGTGCCATTCTCGCCCAACAAAGCGGTAACGATCACGGCAGGGATGATGGCAATCAGTCGAGTGATTAGGCGACGTAGCACCGGAGGCAGCCGGAGGTGCAAGAAACCTTCCATCACGATTTGACCAGCCAAAGTTCCGGTCAGTGTCGAGTTTTGTCCCGATGCCAGGAGAGCGACCGCGAACAATGTGCTCGCCGCCNCGACACCGAGCAGGGGACTCAGCAGTTTGTAGGCATCCTGAATTTCAGCGACCTCATGATGCCCGCTCCGATAAAAGGTCGCAGCGGCCACAATGAGAATGGCCGCATTGATGAAGAGCGCAAAAAAGAGGGCAATCGTTGAATCGATCGTACCGAAGAAAATGGCTTCCCGTTTTCCTTTTGGCGATAGTTCGTAGTGCCGGGTTTGAGCGATGGAGGAGTGCAGATAAAGATTATGCGGCATGACCGTTGCCCCAAGAATACCGATTGCCACATAAAACATTGCGTGGTTGTGAAGAATTTCCGACGAGGGCAGACAACCGAGGGCCATCGCGCCAAAGTCGGGTTTGGACAGAAAGATCTGGATACCGAAACTGACGGCGATCACTCCGATCAGAGCGAGTACCAACGCTTCGATNATGCGAAACCCTCTATTCTGCAGGTAAAGGACGGCGAGTACGTCGCAGGCGGTCAGGCAAACACCCCAAATCAAAGGCAGACCGAAAAGTAAATTCAAGGCGATGGCCGAACCTATGACTTCGGCGAGGTCACAGGCAGCGATAGCGATCTCGCAACCGACCCAAAGAATAAAGTTGATGCCAGGAGGGAAGTGGTCCCGGCAAGCTTGAGCAAGATCGCGTCCCGTGGCTACCCCTAGTTTCAGAGCGAGGTGTTGCAGGAAAATAGCCATCAGGCTTGAGATGATCACTACCGAGAGAAGGGTGTAATAGAACTGAGACCCGCCGGCGATATCAGTGGCCCAGTTGCCCGGGTCCATGTAGCCGACCGCGATCAGATAGCCGGGACCGGAGAAGGCTAGTAGCTTGCGCAGAAGTCCCCACCAGTTGCGGCCGACATTGGGTATTTTGATCGACCGATATACTTCGGGGAGGGAGGGACCGGTTCGCTGAAAACGCCAACCCTTTTCTGGAGCGACTGGTTCGATGGTATCGACAGATTGGTTCACAGTTCCCTGGAGTTGGTCCATAAATTAGCCCGCTCTCAGAGATTTAGCTTCACCTAATAGCGATAGCAAGCGCTAATAGCGATTTTTTCCGGAAGAGGCCGGCGGTGCAGAAAACAAGCCCCGCCGGGGTAGACCTTAGAAGGCCCCCCGGAAGTTCCGTCGTCTGAACGTGGGAACTGTCGGAACTTTGAACACTGCGTCTACTTTGCCACCGCCAGCTCGATCTTTTGCCACTCTTCCTTGGGAAGCGTCAAAATGGCCGCGGCAACATTTTCTTCGAGATGATTGACGGAGGAGGTCCCGGGAATCGGCAGCATGACCGGCGATCGATGGAGCAACCAGGCCACCGAGAGCTGGGCGACTGTTGCGTTGTGCTTCTTAGCNACTTGATCCAGCGGACCGCCCGGTTTGGCNAGGTCACCGGCAGCGACCGGGAACCACGGTATGAACCCGAGATTGTGCGTTTCGCAGTAATTCAGCACGTCTTCGTGTTCGCGATCAGCCAGGTTATACCGGTTCTGAACGCTTACGATNGGAACAATCTTTTGAGCATGTTTGATCTCTTTTGTAGAAACTTCCGAAAGCCCGATATGTCGAATCTTGCCCTCGTGCTGCAGCTCTTTGAGCACTCCCAGCGTCTCCTCGACTGGTACTTTCGGGTCGATCCGGTGCAGTTGGTATAGATCGATTCGCTCCAGCCTTAAGCGGCGAAGACTCATTTCCACACATTGCTGGATGTACTCGGGCCGTCCGACCTCCGCCCACCGATCGGGACCCTGCCTGGTAAAACCGCCCTTCGTTGCGATAACGAGACCGGCCGGATATGGGTGCAAGGCTTCCGCAATCAATCGCTCACTGACCTCCGGACCATAAGAATCGGCCGTATCGATGAAGTTGACTCCAAGTTCGATCGATCGACGTAAGACGCGACGCGCCTCTTCCGGATCCGCCGGTTCACCCCAGATGCCTTTCCCGGTAATGCGCATCGCTCCGAAGCCGAGACGATGGATTGGTAAATCGTTGCCCAATTTAAAAGTACCGCTCGCGGCGGCGGAAAGTGTCGTGGTATTCATGAGTCCATTCGTTTTTTGATTTGCAGATCCAGNGCCTTCTAGAGTCGAAGGGATTTGACGTCAGCTGAGCCTTAAGAAGCTCAATACCGGAAGTTTATTGGTGCGAACCGACCAGTCAAATAGATTCCTTTGCCGAGGCGGTAAAGCCCCCGAGTCATCGCTCCCCGGCGATGTGAAGCCTGACCAGCAGCCAGTAGAAGGCTCGTCCAGGAGCCAGAAATCTCGAAACGATTTTCATCTAGAGCCTCACCTTGATCCGATTTACCGTGCGGCGTGGATCCACCGCCAGAGTATGTTGTTGTCTCAGCGTCTCTTCGTGAGGCGAGCTTAAGCCGAGCCCTGGCCAACGAGCTCGTTGCCTACTATCGAGAGTCGAAACTGAACAGCCAGTTGCTCGATTTGCGCCAGGTCGAGCTCCCGTTTTGCGACGCGGACACCGCCTATGAACACCCCAACGTGGAGACCTGCCAGGCTCTCTTGAACTCGGCCCGTGTAATTATTGTGGCAACGCCAATCTATAATTTCGACGTAAATGCGGCCGCCAAGAATCTGGTGGAGCTCACCGGGGACGCATGGGAAAACAAAGTGGTTGGTTTTCTGTGCGCAGCCGGCGGAGCGTCCAGTTACATGTCGGTAATGGGATTGGCGAATAGTCTGATGCTCGACTTCCGCAGTGTCATCATTCCGCGATTCGTCTACGCGACTCGTCACGATTTTGCGGATGGTCTGCATCTTCGGGATGAGGTGCGAGCACGAGTACACGAGCTGGGCGAAGCGTCGCGAAGAATTCGGGTCGGATAGGTGTTGTTCGGCTCAGAGTGTTTCCTTCATCGGGGCGGCTGCAATTTGTCTTCATCCCGTCACGCTCCTAACGTTTCCAAAAACGGGTAATTAATCGCGCTTCGGGGATTCGTAAGGCCAATGTTCCAGCCGCGTAGAGTCCTCCATACAACGGCAGGAATATAGCCCCTGCGATCAGCGGGTGAAGATCCACCCAAAATTGCTTGAGAGGAAAAACTATGACGGCGGCAAAAATGGCAGCTGCCCAAATGCGAAAACCAATTGAGGCGGGCAGTGCAAATGATCCGATCCGGCGCTGGAGCGATCCGCGCAGAAGAAGAAATTCCACCCAGCCCGCGATTCCAGCCGATGCGGTTAGTCCAGGCAAACCGCATTTCGGATCGAGGTGCAACAGACTCGGCAAAGGAAAAGCAAAAAGATAGCCCAGTCCCACGGTCAGTGTTACGCGAATGATGGCGAAGCGAAGGGGTGTTCGGGTATCGCGAAGTGCGTAAAAAGCGGATGAGCACAGGCGACCAAAAGTTGACGCCAGCAGTCCGACGCCGGATCCGGCCAGCAACGCCCACACGTAGANAGTATCCTCGCGCGTGAATCGTCCGGTCTGATAGAGCATGGCGGCGATGGTATCACCCAGAGCGATGAAACCCACGGCTGCCGGAATAACGAAGAAAGCCATCCGCCGAAGGGCGGCGGTGAGGCGGGTCGTCAGCTCAGAACGCACCTGTTCTTCGTTACCCGCGAGTGCGCGCGACATTGCCGGGAGCTCCGCCGCGGAGATCGACATCCCAAAAAGACTGATCGGAAGAAGCCCGATATTTTGCGCGTAGCCGAGCAGAGCGACGGAGCCGGAAGGAAGCAGGCTAGCCAAAACCGAATCGAGATACGCGCTCAGTTGTACAACGCCACGGCTGATAAAGACCGGCACGAAATTGTGCAAGACGCTTTGAACCGGGGGAGAGGCCAGCTTCAGGGAAAAATGAAGACGAGTTGTGACCCGTAGCACGGTTGGCACCTGAACCAACAGCTGAGCGAGACTTCCAACAACAGAACTCCACCCGACATAGATAACGAGCTGAGCAAGCGAACCGGTATTTCTAAAAATCAGGAGACCCGCGATGATGCACAGGTTCCAAGCAACCGGCGCGGTATAGGAAAGGAAGAAACGGCCATGACTATTTAAGATGCCAAGACACCAGGCAGACATCACCAGCGCTCCCACGCCCGGAAACATAATTTGGACCAATGTGATCGTGAGTTGCCGTTTTTCTCCGCTGAATCCGGGAGCGATCAGATCGATCAACAAAGGGGTAACCAGAATCCCGAGAATCACACAGCTGGAAACGACGATCGCGAGTAACGATCCAATTACGCTGGCGACGCGATCGGCTTCCGCTTCATCGTTGCTACCCAAAAGCCGTGCGTACGTCGGGATAAAAGAAGCGGACAGCACGCCTTCTCCAAAGAGATTCTGCAGAATATTCGGGATACGGAGGGCTGCCCGGAATGCGTCGGCAGCATCGGTGCTTCCAAGGAAATGGGCGAGTGACCGATCCCGGATCAAGCCGGCGATCCGGCTGAGCATGATTCCCGCCGCGACCAGAAACGCCGGGCGGCCGGATGGAGGCGAACTGTTGGCGTTCGGCGTTTGGCGTTCCGACTTCGCCGCGCCGTTGGAAACTCCGGCGGCTTCCGACTTCGCCACGCCCAAGATTCGTCCGAAACGTCGGAGCAGGCTTCGTCGGACACGGTCGTCGGGCGAGTCGGCGTTTGGCGTTTGGCGCTGCGGCATTCGTCGTTCGGTGCGATTCAAAGTCGGTTAGCAGGCNTTAGCGTTCGATAGGCTGCTCGGCCGAGATCGTGGCTTAGTCTTGTTCTCGTTTGCGGCGAAGAGCGACCGAGTGACAAATGTCATGGGAAGTACGAACCAGCAAAACATGGCCGCAGATTGTAAGGGCGACATGGTCCGAAGACAAGGAGCGTGGAGTTTTGGCGCTCGGCGTTGGGCGAAGGGCGAAGGGCGTTCTTCGGTAGCGGTCCGGCGGCGACGTTTTTCGGTAGCGGCGACTGTCCCGTTAGGCTCCTGGTTCTACCCGGTAAGAAAGCCAGGCCCAAGCGAATAGTAGGGCACGATCACAAACCGCAGTCGCCACATCGTTGTCCGCTCGAAAGGGATGGCGACTGCACGTTGAGATCGGTCGAGCCATTCGCTTCGGTTTGAACCTTTTTTACCGGCAGAACCAGTCGGGCCTAGCGGGACAGTCGCCGCTGATATCAGTCTCGCAGTTATTCATAAGCGAGCGAAGCGGCCCGGTACAGCAACGCGGAGCGATCCTACGCTGTGGCCTCCGATGTTCCCAGTGCCGCGAGATGCATGACTTTTTGTTCCGTTGCGTTGTCCCGGGAAAGCTNGCCCGTCAGTCTGCCGTGCCGCATAATGAGGATCCGATCTGCTAATGCCAACACCTCGGGCAGATCACTGGAGATGACCAGAATGGCAATTCCTTCTCGAACCAGCTCGTCAAATAACGCATAGATCTCGGCCTTGGTTCCGATGTCGACTCCGCGCGTTGGCTCGTCGACGATGAGCACGGTCGGTTGAACCGCTAGCCACTTGGCCAAAAGNACTTTTTGTTGATTNCCGCCGCTGAGAAGCCTCGCCNTTTGCTGGAAACTTGGCGTGCGCACTCGCAGTCTGGAGACGTATTGCCGAATCAAGTGATTTTCGGCCGGGTGATCGACGAACGGCCCGCGGGCCACGCGCCGCAGGGCCGCGCTCGAGATATTTGTACCGACTCCCGCCCCAAGCACCAACCCCATGTTTGCTCGATCTTCTGGTACGTAGGCGATTCCGGCCATCACCGCGTCCTTCGGTCGACGAAAATTCGCTTTCTTTCCTCTCAGGAAAACATTGCCACGATCGGCCGGCGGCGACCCAAATATACCAAGGGCCATTTCACTGCGTCCGGCGCCGATAAGTCCGGCCATCGCGACGATCTCGCCGCGTCGTAGTTCGAAACCGATATTTTCGTACTGACCTTTCTTCGAGAGATTCTCTACCCGCAGTACGACTTCGCCTTTCGGTTCCACCGGACGCCGGTGAAAAGCGAGCAGTTCGCGTCCAACCATCAGTCGTACGGCTTCGGCTTCTGTCGTCTGCTTGATTGGCGCCGTACGAACATGCCGGCCATCCCGCAGCACTGTGAGCGTGTCGCAGAGCGAAAAGACTTCGGGCAAGCGATGAGAAATATAGAAGATAGTGACGCCATGCCCCTTGAGATCCTCTATGACGCGAAATAAGATGGCCGACTCGGTCTCGGACAGGCTGGAGGTTGGCTCATCCAGGATCAGAAGGCGCGGGTTCCGGACAAGGCTCTTGCAGATTTCGATGAGTTGTTGTTGGGCAACCGTGAGCGTGCTCACGATCGTGTCCGGATGATGCTGAAGTCCCAACCGGCGCAGAACAGCGAGGGTTCCGGTTTTGAGTTTGTCCCGATCCAAGAAAACGCTGGAACGTTTCGGTTCCAGACCAAGGAAAATGTTTTCGGCAATGGAGAGGTTCGGTGCCAAATTCAACTCTTGGTATACGATCGCGATACCCTTTGCCTGCGCCTCTGCCGGATCGCTGAACTTGATGGTCTCTCCAGCGAATTCAATGCTTCCCCCATCGGGCTGGTGAACCCCTGCGATAATCTGCATCAGCGTGCTTTTGCCGGNGCCATTTTCGCCGATCACAGCATGAATACTCTCTTGCTCGACGTCGAAGGTGACCTCCCGCAAAGCCTGAACACCTGGAAAATGCTTCGAGATTGCGTTTATCTTTAGGATCGGAGGCATAGGGTGCGGCCCTTCAGGCCGAATGACAAATGACGAATGACAGATGACAGATGGCAAATGCCTTCCAGGCACACATGCTGAGGACGTTCGGTCAGAAGATTATTCGCAGATTCACAATGAAGATAGCCGGCCCCCGCGGTCACGGACTGGGCAGCACCGGTCGGCATATCTGTCATTTGCTGTCTGCTTTTTGTCATTCGGCCTGAAGGGTCGCAGCCTACCGTTACTACTTCAGAAACTGATCGACATTAGAGGAAGTGACTACGTCGACGCCTGTATCCACGACAGCGGGCACAGTTTTCCCCTCAGTCAGATCGTTCAAGATATCGACGCTTTTGACGCCCATTGCGTATGGTCTCTGACCGATAAGGGCGTTGCATTCGCTTTGTTTTAGGATCTTGAGCTCCTCGGGTAATGTATCAAAAGCGACNACCACGAATTTCTTTGTTTTGATGTCGTCTTTATGTTTGCTGACGGCGCGGAGATAAGCCTCGGGAGCACCGAAGAGCGGCCAACCGCCGGAAAAAAAGAACCCGTTCAGATCGGGGTAGCGNGTTAAAGTATCCTGGATGATCTGAATTGATTTGGCGGCATCATCGTTGCACGGGAAAGGCGAACCCGGAATTTCGGTGTATTCGCCTCCGGCTTCTTTGAGCGCTTTTCGGAAGCCGTCGCCGCGCTGGTTGTGATTCACAGAAGCCAATCCTCCGGTTATAACCGCGAACTTACCTTTGGGCAGAAAGGACGCGAACGCTTTGCCCCCTTCATAGCCACCTTGCTCGTTATTGGTGCCGACGAAACAAACTCGCTGCGATTTGGGAGAATCAGCGTCGAAAGTAATTACTTTAATTCCTTTCTTGATCGCCGATTCGATCACTCCGATGACCGAGTCGCCATCCATCGGGGCTACGGCAAAGCCATCGACGCCNCGGCTTACCAGGTCCTGCAAAACTTGCACCTGCTTGGCCGCATCGGCGGTATCAGGTCCGGTGTAGATAACGTTAACGCCCAGTTTAGCTCCTTCCTCTTTACAGCCCTTTTCTACGTCGTTGTAGAAGGAGATGCTGATCGATTTGGGAATGATTGCGAACGTCTTCTGTTTTCCGGCAGCATGAGCGCCGGTCAGCAGGGTGAGTGAGCAAGTCACAACGCCTGCAAAGAGAAACAATGGATGGTTTTTCATATCAATTCAGGGGAACAATTTGGTTTTGCTGGACGCCGCCACCTGAGCCTGCATGGCTTACCAATCTCTAGGGATTGGTAAGCCATGCAGGCTGGCGGAATTACCCGGTTCGAAATCTCTCAATCATGACGTAAGAGCTTCCGAAAATAATCGATCGATACGGCCAGAATAATCACCGCTCCGACGAAGACTCCTTGCCAGTACGGATCGATNCCAAAGAGCAGCAGACCATTCCGCAATACTTCCAAAATGATGGCNCCGATAACGGTGCCGAGAATCGTGCCTTCGCCACCGGCAAGGTTCGCTCCACCAATAACGGTGGCGGCAATGACCGCCAGTTCTTCTCCAGTTCCTAAATCAGCGGTGACACTCGATAAATAACTGTACTGCACAAGTCCGGCGATTCCCGCGACCAGCGCGGATAAGATGTAAACGATTATCTTTAGCCGGTCGACGCGAAGTCCGGTCAAACGCGCGGTTCTCTCGTTGCCTCCAACCGCGTAAACGTGGCGTCCCCAAACGGTGCGAGAGAGAAGAATCCAAAAGAAAAGGGCGGTAATACAGAAGATAATAAACGGATTAGGGATTCCCAAAATGTCGCCACCGCCGAGCCAGAGAAAGGATTGGTATTCATCGCCAAAAATCGAGATCGGTCGNCCGTGGGTAATAATAAGGGCAAAGCTTCTNGCGATCGCCAGAGTCGCCAGCGTTGGGACGAAAGGCGACATCTTCAGCCGAGTGATGCAAAGCCCGTTCAGGAGCCCGATGCCAGAGGCTNCTAGCAGACTGATCAGAATGGCCAGAGGAACTGGCCAGCCGTGGGTGAGCAGATAGGCAACGATTACNGCGGTCATTCCCCAGACTGATCCGACCGACANATCGATGCCGCCCGTNAGGATGACGCAGGTCATGCCCATGGCGACNATCCCCACAAACGAGAAATTTCGNGTGATGTTGGTGATGTTCTGGAGATCGCGAAACTGCGGGACGAAAATAGCCAGNACCAGAAGCATCAATCCGAGTGCCCCGAGAATCCCGATCTCGCGGGGNAGCCGGAAGGTTCGGTGAGGCACNGCTTTTTCTGGATGGGGTGGAGCCACCACTTCGGAATTCATCTGGGGATTGGCAGGTAGACTACAGCGTTATGGAGGATTTTTGCCGAGATTCAAATAAAT
>JGI25614J43888_10000509_pt1 | contig 10756 bp, 20 predicted proteins | sample GraSoi_2013_60cm_FD_43888 | JGI IMG/M metagenome (IMG submission 43888) | reverse complement strand
GGACTGAAGGGTGGCACGATCCGGAGCGGAAGGGTGGCTGAAAAATGGAGCGGGACTTCCGGGATGGGACAGCTGTAATACAGCGACAGGAATTTAACCAGATTGCCCCCCTGCTGGATACCAAAATCCCACCACGCATTTAGCTTACGATTGACTTTGAAGGATGCGGTCTTCTCCTGACGGAGGGGAGACAGATACCAGTGGTGGGGAAAACTGACACGGCTGGGCGAATAGCCGAGCGTGTCTAAAAAAGCTACCATGTCGAGCGCGTTGATCTGCGCGGGCGACAGCAGGTCGTCATTATTACGTTTCATTCTACACAGGTTTCATTTTCACAAAATGGCTGACGAAACAAATGTAGCACGTGAACCACGTCCGAAAATATGCCCATCAAATTCTAAAGAGGATGATTGAGCGCTGTCATCTTATTTTTGAACTGTATTTTTATTTATCACAAGAAAAATTAGTGAGTATGAACAAGGACGTTTCGAAATTTTTTAGTGCACTACTCCGATCACCGGGTATGACTGAAGATGTAAAAATTTCAATAAAGTTGAAAAGGAGGGACATTCTACTCCTTGATGAAATGATTGAGATGGCGATTGGAGGCGAGGAATTAAAAGGGGTTCTTTCGCCGGAATGGACTCAGGAGCTGAAGGATTTTTCAGCACAGTTATTGGAGAAGGCGGACATAACGCAAGAATTTATGTCCAGTTATAAGGAGAGCTTCGGCGTAAAAAAGGCTGGATAGAATAGGTTAGCCATCAGTAGCGGGCGAGGGACATCAAGTCTCTCGCTTTTTTCATCGGCATGAGAAAGCGTATGCACGGATACTTCCTCGCCTTCCGATGGCGGCAATTTTCTTAATAGAAAATTCAGGTTAAAACGTCGTTGAACGATGACATGGACAACTCCCTTCTAGCAATCGTTCCGATCATGACCTGGCTGTCCGGTATCTGAGACAGGACAGCTTTTACGGCAGCAAAGCCCAAACGGATTGTCATATCAACCTCCACGTCGGGCAGGATGGCTTCCGGGAGGATACTCATGAGTACTTCACATCCACCCGGCACTCGGCGCGGAAACGATATTCATACATGAGGCGAAAATAAGTAGATACTGCGACTCTTACGATCTTGAGAAAAAAGGCAATTGCTGGTTCAGAACCAAAATAGGCAAAGGCAATATCCAACATCCAGCTGAGAGCAGGGGTATGTCTGGTTAAATAATTGAAAACTGGGTAAGCAATGACTACGGGGAGAACGCAGGTAACCGCCACACAGATTAAAAATAGGGGCACCCACCAGCCGGAACGCTGACGGCGCAACCCGATGATCAGGCCTTTAAGAAGAAAAAGCGCTCCGTAGAGGACCGATGCGCTGAGCAATATGGCAATTAGCTAAACATGGCCGGGGGCAGTCAAGGGAATAAAAAGGGTGTCTATCCAGTAGCCCAAAATAGGAGCGGGGAGAAAATGACAGCCAGCAACAGAAGCCGAACCGCCAGCATCAGCCCTTTGGTCGATCGGTTGAAAAGGAATTGTCCATCGTTTATGTGATACCAACGCATAGGAAAAAATTTTTAGTTGAGGGAATTGACCGGATGCCGGGCGACGGGTTTAAAATAGCAATTTTTTTTTTAACAGGCAGAAGATGGGTGTATAAGAAAAATTTCATTTTTCGTATGCGGTCTATTTCGTCTACATTTGTAATATGGAAACCCTAGTGCAAACGGCGCGTGTTTTAGAACGCCATAAGGTCGACAATTTTTGCAAAAGACACCCAAGGATACGACTTCGTGGTGATCCTGCATGGTAAACTATATGAAAAAAACCTATGCCTGCGGCTTTCGGATGTCGTATTCATACCGGATGACGAGGACGAGGATCAGTACGGGGTTGCACCTGGCTATGCCTTGGAGATAATTACCTGCATGGATGGGAGCTACTATGAATTCGCGCTTTTTGAAACGACAGACGGAAAGTCTCCGCTGGAACTGGCCCGCATTGTTCTGGACGCCCTTCAGTTTATAGATTCGTTCGAAGCCGAAAAGATCATCGAAGCAGTCAGATACATTGCTGTCAGAACAGATATATTAGAAAGGCAGGAAGACGAACCCCATATTAAAATGGACTTTGTCATGGATAACAACAATTTAAAGTACGTGTTTGAAGTGGGGGATGTAGACACCGAACAGTACTGCAAGGGGTATAGCTACCATAAACTGTTATTTGAGACTATTATGGACACGGTGAGAACGTTAGTCGCGCCGCTCAATCTTGGTCTTTAATTTTAATAAGAATATCTTCCTTCCGGCATTGAGCTTTTCTTTGCATACTTTCTTTTTGCATTTGAAAAGAAAGTATTAAAAAGATGCGCCCCTTGTTGGACCGGCGGCGCTCCCGGTGTTGACTGATTTTAAAAATGATTTTATTAGCTACTGGTTGATAGCGGCGTCACGGATGGACGTTTGCAGTGCTTTTTCAGCGTACCGGATCAGGGCTGCGTTCGCTGCCTTCTGACTCCGGTAGGTTCTTCTCCGAAAATTCCCCTCCGGGCAGAGTCTGCCGAAGATGCTAACCGTATATTCCGTGGGGTTGACCAGTGCTTTGGGCATAGCCCGCCCTAAAAACAGTTCGTTATCGAAGATTCTTCCACAGCCTTCTTTGTCAGTGGCGAAATAGACATCGTTGCGAAGACGGGTCTCATTATAGAGATCGATGGCGTGTAAAGTGCGAGTAGGTTCCATAATAATAGTTGTGTGGTGAGTTATTTATTCAATGTTTTATAAGTGTTGCGGTGGACGGTTTGGCTGCCGTATTTAGCGCGGATTTCGTCGAGGGTCATTTTGCTACCGGTAGACTTGTATTCCTCACTGCGGTAGTACCATGCTTTTTTCTTGCCGGCAAAATGGAGTCCAGCTTCGCCTAACTTAGCCCGGACGGGATATGTGTTGCCGGTTACCCAAATCCAGTTGCCGACGAGATCAATGACAATACCCTCAATGGTGATGATGGCTTCGATGACCTGCCGGTATTCTTCCGACACCTGCCGTTCGTATTCGGTCTCTTCTTGGGTTTGATTATCGCCGTGAGCGACGCGTGCGGATGCTTCCGCATACTGGCGATTGATCTCCTGCATCATTTCGGTAGAGCCGCCGTGATCTGGGTGATGCTCCATTGCCAGCTGCTGGTAGCGTTTGCGGACTTCCTCTTTGGTTGTACAGTCTTTAAAAAAATTCATAGGGTGGATTTAAAAGATGGATAGATTGGATGTAGGTTTCCTGTTAGGGGAGTTCTTTTTGCTGTGCTTGACGTACAGATAGGGAACCAAGATGTCGGCGTTGAAGAACATTTGCCACGCCATCGAGAGGGCACCGGAACGATCAAGTTGTTTTTTACGTTGGATTCTCCAAGACGCACGCATTACGCGGGAAAGTTGTTGTGTTTGCATTGAGTGTGTTTTTTTTGTGAGTATTCCCCAAAAGAAAAAAGGGAAAAAAAGAAAGCACCGATACCGCGGCTGTGCGTGAGCTGGCGCACCAAAAGGAAAAGGAATAAATTGCAAACATTGTCTCGTCCGAAGGACACCTTTAATTTATGCCGGAAGCTTTTGGTCGCGAGTTGGACCGCGAGGTTTGCTTCTCTTTTTCGCCCTTTTCTGGCGGGAATACACGCTTCGCATATGCCGTTATCCGCCCGGCGGATAACACCATCAATTGAAGGGAATGGCTTGTGTGCAGGCTTTAAAACGGAGAAAAAAAAATATCTATATTTGTAAACGATGAAAGGAGACCGAGTAACACCCGGAGAAAAATCGGAGTACAGGTGTTGAAAGGAGCGCCGCAACGATGCTAAATCGACGCACCACATCTGGTCCCCCAAAGAATTTATTTGGCATCCAAAATTGCAGGGAAAATGAGAAAAAGGATATATCTACACGATATCATTGAAGCTGTTTTATTACGCGAAGACTACCATAAACTGACCGTAAGGAAAATAACCGATATTATTGAAAAAGAGATACTTTGGTTAAGAACAACCGACAGTCAAATACCATCAGTTAAACAGATAGCGGCCCGAATAAACAAATACCCGTCTCGTTTTGAAAGAAGAGAAAGACGAATCGGCTTATCCTCAGGGAGAAAATTGCAGAACAGTCTGCGATATCGAACTTAGATTGAAGAAAATGACGTAGTGGAAGAGATGGAAAAAAAACATGGGATGGCTCTTATCGAGGAAGATATAGTGGCAAACTTTGTTGAATGGAGTATTAGCGCGGTGGTTGATTTTGTTGACATTAGCAATTTTCTCAATGAGCTTGGACTTAACGGAGTTCAGGTCACTGTCTATCAGAACAGAGACTACCCAAAACCAACTAAGCGCCGACGGAAGCCATCGGCGCGATGATGTTTGGGAGCGCTGTACATACTTAGCTACGACTACTCAGATACCTCTTATCCTATATCTGAGCTTTTTTCTCTTCAGAGGGCAAAGCCCCCCTTTGCAGCAGGAAGTTCTCAAGCCGTTCGGTTGATTGTAGAATCCGATTAACCCTGACATCTAAGTTATCCATATGTGTTCTTAACCCATCGAAACTGGTCTGTAGTCCACCATATAGTTTGTTAAGCAGATCAACTCGTTTGGAGAGTGAGAGATCATCGAAGTCCGTCAGATCATCTGTTAAGGAAGACTGCTTCTGCCGAATCGCTGCAAGTTCGCCCTCAAATGCATTGTAAAATTTTGACAGAAAGGCCTTTGTAATCGGATACCGGCCGGTAACGTAGGCGCTAAAGTTTGGTCTACTCATCTTTAGCTTCTCTGCGATGGTCTTATCATCGTATGGAAGAAGCTGTCGATCCCGTAGATAATCTTGCATACGTTTTTCCGCCACTGTGATACTCATAATTTATTGGTTTAATTGTTATATAAAATGCCCCCTCTGTGTAGAGAACACAAAGGGGGTGCTTACAATTGTAACTCTACATCAATCGTAAGTCTGGTACCTCTCTTCTTTCTGGGTATTTCTCCTTTAAAATCCTGCACTTACCCATTGAATGCAGAACTATAAAACAGGGTTACAGCCATCATTGCCTAATCAAGCCGAGGGTAGAAAATGACCCCTCCGGGTAGAAACGCCGCGGGGTTTGTTGATAGACTCATAATCCGTTCTCCAGGTAGAAACATAGTGAGGGGTGCCTGCGTGTTCAACTCTAGGTCACGCAAGGCACGATGAGTTCAACCCTGCATTAAAATAATTTTAAATACTCCATGTAGATACATGGAGTCATGTTTAATCAGGGCCTTAATTGCATTCAACATCCGTCGCAAGTGAAAAGAGGTAAAAAATTTACCGTGCCGGAACACGAGCTATACGGGCTTTTTTTTAAGCTGCTGCCATTTAATCTCCCATATTTTAATACCTTCTTTCCGCATCCTGTGATAGGCACGGATTTCTGCTACCGTCATACGGTGCCAGATTGCATGCAGGCGATAATCATGACCAAATCGTCAATCATCAAGCCGACCTGTTCAGAGGTAAAACCCGTTCTACAGTACTCAAGAGACAAGAATAAATTACGGGCCATCGCCAATAGATTTGGCGTAGCAACCCGGTCCCCTCCGACTATGGTAGCGAATATGGTAGTAACAAAATCGTCTAATTCAATATCGAGCATAGTAAACAACGCGATTATCGTGTCGGGGACATATACGTTCACGGTCATTTGAAAACCACCGCGAAATTCCCTTACTATTGTACTACTGTATGTATCCATACGAGAGAATTATTTTGTATGATAAGTAAACGTCAGTTCCTTCTTGTCGATCATTTGCCTAATTCGGTAGGACAGCTCTATTACTTCCAGCACTTCTCTATAAAGCAGGACGACATGCCCCCTCGCTCCGGCTGTGTCTTCCTCTGTGAGAGGACTTGATAATGCTGCCCAAAAAAGCTCGAAAAATTCCCGTCTAACATTAAACAGCGAATCATTTTGGGCAAAAAAATAATGCCATCGATCGGCCTGTCCTGACGCTCTTTTGTCAGTACGGAATAATGATAATCCCACCCGTCCATGTTATATACGGGTACACCGTCGGTCTTTTTGCTTTCAGTTTTATTCAGCTGATCGGCCCCACCAGTTGATAGAGTAGAGTTAACTCTTCGCAATATCTCGTTGGTCTCCAATTTTTTTTTGCTAAGATCGCCTTGGTCTTTTAACTCTATTCCTTTGCTCGATGCATCTTTGACGAGTTGTTCGTAATATTCGATAATGGATTTGTTAACTTCAATGATGTCCTTATTATTCTCAATAACGGCAGCATCATCCTGTTTAACTTGAAATATAATTTCCCTAAAATGATTTAAATCGAAGGGAGTATTGGGAGTACCCTGTTCTGGCCGTCTGGATGATTTCGAGGAACCGGATTGCGCAGGTTGTTCTCTATTTGTCATTTAGATGTCCGTTTTGTGGGTCAGTTCCTTGGTTTTCCCGTAGCGTCTGGAAGAAGGATATGATATTTTGGGTATGCCCAATTTTGGATTGGCCTCTATGAATACTTTTTCCGTTTTTCTTGGACGAATAAGCGTAACCGGCACCCGGTCTCCCTTTTTTAGGGCAGTCATCAAGGCTAATTTCATCGCGGGCTCTCTCAGCTCCAAAATGGGATAGTTCTCCAGCACCTTTTCGAATGGCGGCTTATATTGATTCCTGTATTCGGAAATCCGATAATTGGCCTGTTTATCCAATTCATAGAAATTCAATTTTAGCCATGCACTGTATCTATTGCCATCTAAATCGAAGCACTCCTTATAGGCTGCTCTACCCCGCAGCAGATTATACGCTTCGCGCACAGTAATACGGGGGAGTCCCCTGAGCAAATAAAATGTCTGGTGCCGGTCGTTTTCCGAATCAGAGATATGATGGAGGTACGCATCGTACTGGGTAAGAATAAAATTATCGATAGAGCTATACCATTTATAATGGAGCGTAATGGTCAAAATGGAGTTATCGTCGAAGGAAAGATCAACGACCAGTGTAAATTTTCCCTGACCACAATATAGGTTTTCGTTGAGTTCTGCGATAGGCAATTTGTCATAGGGAAATTCCAGGTCACGGAGTTCATTGATATGGTAGGTTACGTGCATATTATATCGTTAATTAAATTGTAAAAACAATTGATGGAATAAATAAATCGAATGCGTCAGAAAAGTTGGGAACCCACTGCCTTTAACCGCAACAATGGGCTCCAACCTTGACCGGATACGGACTTTAACGGGCTGTCTTATTCCTTCATATCATCGCGTGTCAGCTCGGAGATATTGCTGAAAAAATCGCTTACTTCCTGTAAATACTTGCTCCAAAAAACACGCGCTTCCTCGAAAGTATCATCATTAGGAGGTTCAATTCCTTCCGTAGCGGTTCTTGTCGGTTCGATAGTAATTACAAAGTGAATGCTCACCCCGGTTGGAGCGGCATTGATCTTTCTTAGTTTTGACATCTTATTTGTATTGCAGGGTAAAGAATAGTGGCGCAAACGGTGATACCCCAGTGATCAGGTATGGCAATCAAATTGCTCTTAGAGTTGGGAACCCGCCGCCACCACAGCGAGCGAGCTCCAACCATAAGGAGGGACGAACATTATTGTGAAACTATTCCTCTGCCTCCTCTGTGTCAATGTCCGGCATATCTCCGAACGTCTTACGCATTTCGTTTCGGATGCGTGATAAACGGCGTTTTGCTTCACCAAGCGGAATGGAACCGAATCCAGACTGCACCGTTTCGATTCTTACCTCCCGAACGATCGTCACAACGTGGACGTTCTTATCGGGTGAATTAGTGTTGTTTGTGTTTTCCTTTGACATTTTCTTTTTTTTTTAGATTATAAATTAGAGACATAGCCAATAATATGTTCATCTATGCTAATGACATCCACTTCCCCATATTTACGGGGCTTCTTCTCTCGGAAGTCAGAACAATAATATTTTGGGTTGGTTATTAGTCGGGCGATTCTTCTTCGACAGAGATATCAAATAGTTTGAGCATTCTGGCGATGAGAGAGGCTGCCTCAATACATTTAAATACTTCTGAAAAATATATAACAAGGTCAGCCCTCGAATCGGCCTCACAAAAAGGGTATTGATCGGTTGTTAGACAGGTCTCTAGGGCTTGATGCAGACAGCCCTTTATTTCTGAAAGTCTATGATCTTCGAATATTTGTTCAAAAACGAGATATGGCCGTCTCTTTTCGTCGAACGAAAGGTGTAAGACTCGATTATTTTGAATTGGCTGTTCGTTTAGAATTGACATGGCAATAAATTTGATTAACAAAATTGTTCATCAAAGACCTGCCGAGGACAGCGCCGGATTGAAGGTGAGACACAAAAAATAATGGGCGCAGGTCTCGACTTACTGCCTAGTGGGCCGTAGGAAGGCCGAGGGACAGGTAAGAAGAGCCCACGCCCGTAGACGTGAGCTTACTTCTTGTTTTTCCCTTCCCCATCGAATTTCCTACGTTCACCAGGAGAGAATCAAGAAGCGAGCTTCAATAATTAATGAAGTGTCGCAAAGATATTTTCAGTTCGTTATATAATCATGCTGGATTGGTTTATTTCGGACAAATATAGTTGATATTTTTGAATGAGGGCCGATCTCACCTCATATTTTTTATTTTTTTCTCTGATCTTGGCATATAATATTGAAAATGAAAGGAAAAGATAAAGAACGCCTCCAGAAGGTAGGAGATCAAATAAAGAAAGTTCGAAAAGCTAAAAAACTCAGCCAGCGAAAGGTTGCAGCTAGGTGTGACGTGGATTATTCTAAGATTGGGAAGATTGAAAGAAATGAAGAGAATCTCCTCGTAACAACGTTAATAGAATTAGCCGAGGGCCTTGGGGTTCCTCCGAAAGAACTCTTGGATGTCGATTTTAGTTCCGCAGATTAAAAGTGTAACCCGAGATATTCTGGGTACTAGTTACATATTGATTCACTCTCAACGTATCCGTCCAAATATACCTTCATTTTTGCCTTTTCTTAAAAGACGCGTACCTAGATGCAAGTTAAAAGATTTAAGATGCGCAATAGTACGTCATAGAAACTGGGAGAAGATCTTCTTACACACGTAGATTTACCTCTTTTGCGAAAGGGAAACATATAGCTTGTAGGATCGATTTTATTTAATAATAGTGAGTGTAGCCGTTTTAAACACATTCACCCATTTGCTTTCAAACTCAGGGCTTATCGAAGGTTTTTTGATGGCTACATAGTTCTCGTATAGGGCTGCCTGTCCTTGTGTGACATAATACATATCTGATTCGGGTTCGGGGTATTTATCGTTTTTAGGAGTTTCGACCTTAAAGATAACCCATAAATTAGAGACGCTGTCAGAGCTTTCAACTATGGAGAATTTAGTGCCAGTGTCAAGATGATCTTTATACAACTTTACAATATCAGCAAGATTATTGAAGTGCACACCCATACGCGCAGCAATCGTTCCGATTATACTTGGATTTTTGACGGTTTCGTTGCCGGGAATGATCACTATTGATTTAAAAGTACTCTCTGTTTTTCGGTCTACAACCTTCCAATTGTACTCAGGTGGCCAATTAATATTTATGTACTCTTTATTATTCTGGGCTTTGAGATGCAGTTGAACGATTAAAAGAATAAAGACAAGTAATATTTTCATCAGGATGACTGTTTAATATTCTAAAATTAGGGTATTCCGAATTATATCCTTAATAAGTGCTTTCACTTATTTTAGGAAAATTGGAAAAAGGACTCATTCACTATCTCGAATACTTAGAGCTTGAAAAAAGGCAACTTTTTCATATATTCATCTGTGTCATACATAGTCCTTGCTTCCAATTAAATTCCGATACTATGAGCAGTGAAGTTTTTGCCTTTTTAAATAGCATTACACCTCTATCCGAGAAAATAAAAATACGCCTAAATTCAATTTTGAAGGCAAGAACTTTTAAAAAGAAAGAATTCATATTAAAGGAAGGAGAGTTTTGTAACAATATATACTTTATACAGCAGGGCTTGGTTCGAATCTTTTATAATAAAGACGGATTGGAATGGTGTTCTGGTATTCTTTCGGAAGGCGGGGTTTGTGTATCCGTCCATAGTTTTTTCGATAGAAAGAGGAGTTATGAATACATTCAAGCCATCGAAGAGACGGTTGTATATTATCTCACATACGACGAGTTAGAAGTGCTATATAAAGACTTCCTGGAATATAATATAGTCGGTCGCAAGTTGATTACTGAGTATTATGTTCGAAGTGAAGAGAGAAATTATTGGCTCAGAAAACATACAGCTAAAGAGAAATACGAACTCTTTACTGAGCGATTTTCAGACATAATTGGCCGAATCCCAGTCAAAGATATTGCTTCGTATCTTGGAATGGAGATAGAAACATTAAGTCGCCTTCGACGAAAAAATTTGACCTAGATCAAATGTTTTGACTGTTTTTCCCCTTTACTTAGCATTCGGAAAAAAACTGCTAGTGTCCGACTATTTTAAACCTCAAACTAGAACTTAAATGCGATATTCAAGCTTCGGTACGTGACTGACGTACGTATAACTCTCTCTTAAGAAATCTTACATTATTTATCTACTGTCCTATAGGCACTGGATTCGTGGAATCCTGGCGCAATACCTTTTTATATGCTGTCAAAAATGGCTTTAATCGGGCTGGCAATGTTTTGCCTGCTTCGAACGGCTCCTTACGCTCAATCAGTTGATACTGTTACTG
>JGI25614J43888_10000502_pt1 | contig 10810 bp, 10 predicted proteins | sample GraSoi_2013_60cm_FD_43888 | JGI IMG/M metagenome (IMG submission 43888) | reverse complement strand
ATAGCATCGAGTCGCAAAGCTAGTGAATGTCCTACTCCCGACCGTCCGNTAGCCGCTTTGGGGAGATCAACGATGCCTTGGTTCATCCCGGTTTGCACGTGCCCGACTAAGCAACAGCTGTACCAAAGTTAGTTTAGTGGGTGTTCTCGAGCGAACTAACAATGGTAGACTCTGATTTTGGCGGTGTCACTGTTGCTGGAGCAACGTTGCTGCACGCCAGCTGTTGCTCCAGAGGCAGTTGATCGCAACGCCTAACGACTCAGAGCCCGCGCCAGAGCGATCGGCGAAGTTTTGATCGGGCTGGACTTTTGAATGCGATAGGTGGCTGCGGGATGATCGTTACGCAGCCGGGCGCGACCTTGGCCGTACAACTTCTCCCGCAGTGTGCCTTCTTGATATTCTTTCTGCATCAGCCCGCGCCTTTGCAGGACGGGCACGACACCGTCGATGAAGTCAGCGAAGGTGCCAGGGGTAATGGCGTACGCGAGATTAAACCCGTCTACTCCGGCTTCGACCCACTCTTCGAAGGTGTCCGCAATCTGCTCCGGGGTACCTACCAAGACGGGACCAGCGCCACCGATGCCGACATATTTGGCTAGATCACGTAACGTCCATGTCCTGGTCGGATCAGCCTCAGTAAAGCCATGCACAATGGTACGAATCGCATTGGTTTCGATGTATTCGAGCGGTTGGTCCGGTTCGAATTGACCAAAATCAATGCCGGTCCAGCCGCTTAGGAGAGCTAGTCCGCCGTCATAGTTAATCTGTTCAAAGAATTCATTATATTTGCGCTGGGCTTCCGCTTCGGTGCCCCCGGTGATCACTTTGACATAAGCAAAGAAGAGGAGATCTTCCGGATTCCGGCCTAACCTTTCAGCTCGTTCGTGGGTATCCTGAATGTATTTTCCTACTACGTGGCGGTTAGGTCCAAGAACAAAGACGCATTCAGCATGATTGGCAGCGAACTGTCTACCTCGCGATGACGCGCCGGCTTGATAGAGTACCGGCGTGCGTTGCGGGGAAGGCTCCGCCAGGTGGCAGCCATCTACGGCGAAGTACTTGCCGTTGTGTTTGACATCCCAGATCTTGGCCGGGTCGGCATAGACACCGCGTTTGATATCTTTAACGACGGCGTCATCCTCCCAACTTCCTTCCCAGAGTTTGTAGCAGACCTCAAGATACTCGTCGGCGATCGCGTAGCGCTCATCGTGTTCCGGCAAACCGATCCTACCAAAATTCCGGCCGGTACTTTCCAAATAGGAGGTAACGATGTTCCAGGCTATACGGCCGTTAGTTAGATGATCGAGAGTCGAGATGGTACGAGCGAAAGCGAACGGATGATTCTGTAAGACCGAGCTCGTGAAAGCGAACCCCAGGTGCTCGGTGGCATAAGCTATGGCTGGAATCAGGGCAACCGGATCGTTGACCGGGATCTGAGCGGCCTGGGTAACCGCTGCTTGGCGGTCGCCTCGGTAAACATCGTAGACACCGACGACGTCGGCCAGGAACAAGGCATCGAGCTTACCCTTTTCCAACAGCTTGGCCAATTCAACCCAATTAGCGAGCTTCGTGTATTCCTGCATCTGGTCGTCTGGACGCACCCAAAGGCCTGGCGACTGGTGGACGACACAGTTCATATGGAAAGCGTTAAAATAGATGCGCTTGCTCATGGTTTAGAGTTTGGCGGGTATATTAGCAGGAGAGGTGCCATGGGGGTAGACGGCCAGCTTTTAATGGTGGGAGTGAGACATTAACAGTTGGTGCTGAGTTACTAACGTTGTGGGAAAGTTAGCTTACAGGAGGTGGTTCGACTTTTAGGTTGAGCCCAAAGAAAGGAACTGCTGCTGGCTCAGCAGCAATGTGCTGCGAGATTGATGAGATAGAGGCAGTGGTTAGGTGAAATGCTAGTGATGCCAAAACAGCATCGCAGCGCCGAGTCGACGCACGGGCCCAAGACGTGTTCAACACCTTGGAGCTAAAACGTCTCTAGGTCGTGCCACCGCAATGGGAGCCGCGTGTGTACACATGAGTCGGCTTGATTCGCGACAGACCGTCTCCTGATTTGGGGCCGAAGCATGCGGAATGCGGCTCCCCTCCGTATGGGTGTGCGACGCCGCCTCCTTCCATGAAAATGGCGTTTTAAGTGTTCGAGATTACCTTAGTCGGTTGTAGGATTGGATCGAGAGGAAGTGATTTCTCCGCAATGAGCGAGGCGGGCTCGAACAATGTTGCGGCTGATGCCAAGGAGCCGCGCGGTTTGGACTTGGTTACGATGGCAAAAGTTATATGCGGTGCGAATTACGGTGTCGTCAATCAAACTATGGAGCTGGGCCGGTTCCGCCATGAATAGTGTGAGGAGAGCGTTGCGAAGCTGCTCCTCGCCTGAGCTGGTAGTATCTTGATGTGTGGTTGGAGCCGATTGGCTAACGGCCCGCAAGTTAGTGAGGTTCAAATCACTCGGACGAATCGCTTGGCCGTCGCATACGATCAGGGCGTGATGAATGACGTTCTCAAGTTCTCGGATATTACCCGGCCAACTGTATCCATTGATCAACTGCGCTTCTGCTTCCGAGCTCAGCCTGACGTTGGTGCCGAGCCGCTGCGAATATTCGCGGAGAAAGTAGTGGGCGAGGGGGAGGAGGTCACCGCGGCGTTCGCGAAGTGGCGCGACCCGGAGAGTTGCCACGTTAAGACGAAAATAGAGATCTTCCCGGAAACGACCGGCAGTCACCGCTTTCTCTAAGTCGATGTTGGTGGAAGCGACAATACGAACATCTATCTCAATAGGTTGGCGGGAGCCGATCCGCACGACCTGTTGTTCCTGCAATACACGCAATAACTTTACCTGAAGATGGAGCGGTAACTCGCCAATCTCATCCAGGAACAGAGTGCCTCCCTGTGCTGCTTCGAACCAGCCTGCTCTGGCGCCAAGCGCACCGGTGAAGGCGCCACGCTCGTGTCCGAAAAGTTCGCTCTCGACCAAATTTTCAGAGAACGCCCCGCAGTTAACGCCGGCGAATGGGCCGGTGCCCCTCGCGCTCAGCTGGTGAATGTGGCGCGCGATGAGCTCTTTGCCTGTCCCCGTTTCACCGATGATGAGGACGTTGGCCGCGCTGGGCGCGACGAGCCTGATCCGGTCGAGCAAGGCTCGGGATCGAGGGTCGTCAAACACCAGTATTCTTGCCCGCGGTTGGGATGACTTGGGGCGAGAGCTGGGTTCAGCGGCCAGTGGTCTACTTATAGCCGGTATTTGTATACTCTACTATAATGGTAGCCTTTGTCTCGTCTACTAGGAATTTTGTTGCTGGGAAGATTTTGAGGGGTATGGAGCGCGGCCTTCCCGCCTCCGCGGGTGCGCGNCAGCATAAGCGATCGGCCCTGTACGACCCTGATCGGTAGGGCGAAAAACTCGGCGCGCTCGTCGTTCGGCTACCCGTCTAAACTGTGTCGCGCCGGTTTTGAGCCGCGCCGTGGACGTGCCAGCTCGATGCGGTTGCGTTACTCCCCGTCCTGCCAACGATTTTGCGCATCTAGATAACCCAGTCGGGTGGCGCACGCACGGAACAGCTCAAAACCGGCGCGGAGTAATCTGAAGGAGTAAACGGTTTCCTGGGCGCGCCGAGTTTTTCGCCCTACCGCGCGCAGGGCCGTATACGACCGATCGTTTATGTTGACGCGCAGGCGCACCCGCGGGACGATGCCGTGGTAGCAGGGGAATATTATGCCGCGAGCGGTGTTGGTGTCAGCGCTCTCTGTCACGATCTCGCCGTCGGCGCCGAGTCCCGCCGACGCTACGCTTTGGCGCGGCCCTGGCCTATGTTTTATCACGCCACAGAACCGTGCCCGCGACGTAGGCCCTGCGAAGCCGAGTTTTTCGCCCTACCTAAACCGTTGCACGGCTTTCGAGATTTGCCAGGAACTGGGACAGCGATTCGTCGAGGCGCTGGTGGATTTCTTCCGCAATTATCGGTTGGCCATTTTCAACCCGAAACTGTTGGTCGACCAAGTAAACCCCTTGCAAAATGTCGCTCGCACCCAGCGTTGAAAGGACGGGTTTGATGGCGTAATCGATCGCTAACAGATGCCCGGGAGAGCCCCCGGATGCGATGGGTAAGATGGTTTTTCCGCGGAACGCATACTGCGGCAGAATATCGAGCAGCGCTTTCAAGGAACCGGTATAGGCAGCTTTGTAAATTGGGGTTGAGACAATGATCCCAGCGGCGTTGCTGACTTGTTGTTTGAAGCTATCGAAAGCTGGGCTGTCATATTTTGCTAAGATTAGGTCGTCACCGGCAAAATCACGGACGCTGACCAGCACCGTCTCGAAGCTCGACTTGTTGTGTAGCCAGTTCTGCGAATAGCTGAGCAACGCGCCAGACCTCGACGACGCGGTGGGACTGCCTGAAATAAGTAAGATATCAGCCATAGAAATTGAATTAAGCGGCAACTAAAGACCGTTGTTGTTCGAGCTCGCGAACCAGGGGTAACACTCGTTTCCCAAAATATTCGACTTCTTCCTGGAAGTGCAGAAAGGCGGTTAAAACCAGATCGACCCCAATCGTTTTCAGGCGCACGATCCGTTCCGCGATTTGTTCGGGTGTGCCGATCAGATTGGTCTTAAAGCCGTCGTTGTATTGCACCAAGTCCTCGAACGTGGATTTCGCCCAGTTACCTTCGCCTTCGGGAGAGGCTTTCCCGGCGTTTTTAACTTCATGGCCGAAGGCGTTCACTGCTTCCGGGTTGGCTTTTTCGATAATTTCGTTCAATACATCTTGCGCTTCTTGCTCGGTCTCGCGAGCGATGATGAATGCGTTGACGCCGATTTTGACCGAGTGCCCGTTCTGAGCTGCTTTAGCTTTGATATCGGCGATCTGGGCAGCGTGGCCTTCGGGCGTGTTGCCATTCGTGAAATACCAATCTGAGACCCGAGCTGCCATATCGCGAGCCGCTCGAGAGCTACCGCCTTGGAAGATTTCCGGGTGCGGTTGCGAAAGGGGCTTGGGCTTGAGGGAGTAGCTATTGAACCGGTAAAAATCACCTTTGAAGGTAAAGCTGTCCTCGGTCCAGATGCCTTTGAGCGCGCGGATAAATTCCTCTGATCGGCGATAACGTTCGTCGTGATCCAACCAAGGTTCACCGATCGCGTAGAATTCGCCTCGGAACCAACCGCTCACGATATTCACCGCCACGCGACCGCCGGTCAGTTGATCCATCGTAGCAAGCTGTTTCGCAGCGACGGCCGGATTCCAGGGTCCGGGTAAAATAGCGACGATGAGTTTCAAACGCTTGGTGGCCGCCAAAAGAGCATGGCTAAAGAGCACTGGCTCATGTTGATATTCAGCGCCGTAACCAGCTGTGAAACGGATTTGACTCAAGGCGTAGTCGAACCCGTTGTTCTCCGCGGTTTGCGCTAGCTTGCGGTTATAGTCAATGTCCCAGCTAGTGCGCTGTTCGATATTGCTGATCACAAGACCGCCGCTGACATTCGGTACCCAATAGGCGAACCGGATTGGTTGACCGCCAGGGCCACGGACTGCAAAGGTTGGAGAGCTCATAGAATACTTATTGAAATGGCGTGCGTAATATGGACGACGCACGCGCTTAGCAGCAACGGTGCCAAGCTCTCAGCTACGGCTGGCACAAGGGTTTGCGCGTTTCGCGGCTGAATCGTTATGCGTCTTAATCAGCAAAACTGCTGCAACGATGTTGCTCTAGCAGCAGGCTGAGTTCTGCATCGAAGGGTACTTTACTGAACCGTGGGAACAAAAAACGCAGCAATCACCTGGTTTTGGACGCAGAAGGGACAGACGGTTTGAGCATATGCATGCAGCCTACGCCCTGTACCGGCGTACGGTGTCAAGGTGGATTCAAGTGTTTTCGCCAGGGCTTCGATAATTGGACAGCCCTCGGGAGCTTTGCGCTTCCCGCACTGTTGAATCGTCTTCGTGAGAACGGATTCGACATCTCGTAACTGCCGGAGTTTCGCTTTGACTAAATTTAGCTTTTCTACCGCGAGTTTTTGGACTTGTTGGCAGTCGGCGCTGGACAGGTCTAATAAGGCACGGACATCCTCAAGCGAGAACCCGAGTTTCTGGGCACGACGGATGAANAGCAACCGGCGCAGATACTCATTGTCGTAGGAGCGCACGCCGTCGTAAGGCTTCCGCGGGAGCTCTATCAGACCGATCCGCTGATAGTAGCGGACGGTCTCAACATTAGCACCGGCGGACCTGGCAAGCTGGCCTTGCGCATCTTTTTGGTGTTGAGGACGCAATCTCCGACATCGACTTAAACTGCGCTTTAAGTCCTAGCCTACGCCGCGGAAGGAACTGCACAACAAAAGACGCGGGTCTGTAATCGCTTCGCGGTTAACCTGACCAATGTCCGAGGTTTACTCGAATCCTGGAGGTTTCAAATTCAGGACACTCGATGCAGCTTGGTAAGCACGAGCGAAGGCGAGGACCTTCGGATCCTGATAAAGGTCGCCGAGAAAGGTTATACTTATCGGAGTGCCCGGCCCGCCGATACTATCGTCATCACCGGTGTCGATTGCAGGTGGTTTAGGGGCATCTTGGCCTCGAATCGCGTTCGGGATGATAACGGCCGGATGTCCAGTCAGGTTCGTGATGATCAGCTGCGCCGCTGACGATGAAGGAACGACGATCACATCGACTTTGGAGAAAAGTTCTGCCATGCCGCGCATTAAGAGGGTTCGCGCCCGGTTAGCCTGGATATAATCAACCGCGGGATAGAAACGGCTAACCCGGAAAAGGTTGGGCCAATCCTCAGAGCTCTGCTCGGTCAAAAGGGAATCTTTTCCGCTGAGCGTTAAGTCGTCGAAGGCGGCCGCTGCTTCCGCGTTGAGAAGCTGGGCAATTGAGCCGACGGGAAAATCGGGGAGTTCGACAGGCTCGAGATCGACCCCCATTTTTTTCAGGCGATCAAGCGTGGCCAAATCATATTGGCGATCATAATCGGCGCGTACCCGAGCGGCAGCGCGATCCGCCTTTTGGTCTTCCCATTCTTTCAATTCTTCCGGGCTAGCATCCTCTGGCGGCGTTTCTTCTTGTTTGGGCGGTTCAAACAGGCTTTTGACGTACCCGATCTTCAAGGAATGCCAGTCGAATTTCGCATCCCAAGAAAACGGGGCGGGATGAACGGTGAGGTCGGACCCGTCGGGACCGTAGATCGCTTGCATTACCAAGGCGCAGTCTTCAACGCAGCGGCAAATCGGTCCGAGTTTATCCATCGTCCAGGCCAACGCCATGGCGCCGGTGCGAGGCACAAAGCCAAAAGTTGGGCGGTATCCGCTGGTGCCGCAGCGGGTCGAAGGAGACGAGATCGAACCGAGGGTCTCAGATCCGATGGCGAACCCCACACATCCAGACGAAGTAGCGGAGGCCGATCCGGCGGATGAACCACTAGAACCTTGATCTAGATTCCACGGGTTGCGGGTCCGGCCACCGAACCATTTGTCGCCATTGGCTAGAGCGCCCAGCGTTAGCTTTGCCACCAGGATGGCGCCGGCTTCATCGAGGCGTCTAACGACGGTTGCGTCGGCATCAATGGTTTGATGTTCGAACCCACCTGCGCCCCAAGTGGTCGGATAATTTTTGACTGCCAGCAGGTCTTTTGCTCCCCAAGGGATGCCATGAAGCGGCCCTCGGTAATGGCCGGCGGCAATCTCTCGATCGACTTCTTTTGCTTGGGCTATGGCGCGTTCGTCAGTGAGTGTCACCAAGAAATGGAGCTTCGAGTCAAAGCGCTTCAGTCGCGCTAAATACATTTGCGTCAGATCGACCGCCTTGATCTTTTGTCGTCTCAGGAGTTCGCCAAGCTCCCGTACGCTCGAATAGGCGAGCCGCACGAGATCTTTGGGAATCTCTGAATCTGCGATATTCGGCGCCTGGCTAATGGCTTTCGTCGTCCGGACCGGTTCTGGTTCGGACGGAGACCGATTGGTGAGCAGCGGATCAAATCGATAGGCTGGGGGCACGTCGTTTGTCAGGTTCAGTTTGCGAACTGACTTAATCGCCCGGAGTTGCTGATTGAGTTTCACCAGCATGTCTTTCTTCTGACCTGGCGTAATCGAGACCCCGGCCAGAAAGGCGGCCTGGTCAATCATGGTGTCATCGATTTGTAATGTCGGGTCCTGAGACGCGAGTGCACAGAGGGCGCCGGCGAAGAAATTAGAGGTTACGCCAATCCCGGCGCAAGCCGCGAGAAAAGCGCGCCGATTGGCGTGTCTAACTAGGTGATTCATGAAGGGTTAAGTCTCTTTTAATTGAGTGCTGCGCGAGTAGCAACGCTTTGCGGAGGGAATGCGTTGGAGAGGAGCCAGGAGCCAGAATCCAGGAGCCAGGAGGCTGATGGGCGGGAGGCCCAGCGCGCGGTGGGGCGAGGATCTCGGCGCGCCGAGGACGCAACTAGCCCTTGCTACTGGTCCGCGCCGGATTTGAGCCGCGCCGNGGACGTGCTATCGCCTTTATTGCGCCCGGGTCTCCAACGCTGGGTTCTCGAGAATTTTCCGTAGATGGCACGCCCACGCAGCGGCTCAAATCCGGCGTGATCTAGTCTAAGAGTTAGTCGGATCCTGGGCGCGCCGAGATTTTCGCCCTACCGCACGCTGGGTTCCTTCGACGCTTAATCGAAGGAGGAAAAAGTCTCGCCCACAAGCTGGAGCTCCCGATATAGAGAACCGTGAACGGTGAACGGTGAACCGCGAACCGGGAACCCTTCAATGAGCTTTCATACCAAATTGATGCCGAAACGTAGTCGCCGGCTTTTGGCTTGCGATGGCGGTGGCATAAGAGGGTTGGTCGGTATCGAAGTACTGGCCAAGCTCGAAAAAGAGTTGCGTGATCTCACGGGTAGGCCTGGACTCGTCCTGGCTGATTTCTTCGACTATGTCGGAGGAACGAGTTGCGGCGCAATTACCGCCGCNTTGGTCGCGCTCGGAAAATCAATGGATGAGATCCGGGATTTCTTTATCGCATCTGGCCCGGAAATGTTTCTGAAGTCTAGGCTTTGGGAGAGGTTTCGTTCCAAGTTTCGACATGATGCGCTGACGGCCCTGTTGCAAGGACTGATCGGTGACACGAAGTTAGGATCNGACCGGTTACAAACTCTGTTGATGTTGNNNCGCAATCACCGCCGCCTTGGTCGCGCTCGGAAAATCAATGGATGAGATCCGGGATTTCTTTATCGCGTCTGGCCCGGAAATGTTTCTGAAGTCTAGGCTTTGGGAGAGGTTTCGTTCCAAGTTTCGACATGATGCGCTGACGGCCAGGCTGCAAGGACTGATCGGTGACACCAAGTTAGGATCGGACCGGTTACAAACTCTGTTGATGTTGGTCCTGTCCAACGCCAGCACTAATTCACCTTGGCCGGTATGTAACAATCCGGCAGCGACATTCAATGATCGGCGGCTGCCCGACTGCAACTTGGAACTGCCATTGTGGCAATTGGTGCGCGCCAGTACCGCNGCTCCAACTTATTTTCCACCGGAAGTGATCCACGTTGGNGAACGACCTTTTGTGTTTGTGGACGGCGCCATGACGATGTATCACAACCCGGCTTTCCAGCTCTTTTTGATGGCGACAGCCGACGTTTACCGGCTGGGTTGGGAGGTCGGACCTGATCGGCTCCTCTTAATCTCGGTTGGCAGCGGCAATAGTACCGGCACTGACGCGAACCTGAGTCCTAATGAAATGAACATCTTGTATCACGCCAGCCGGGTACCGGCTGCACTCCTGGCGGCGGCTCAACAAGAACAAGATTTTCTCTGCCGGATCTTTGGAGAAACGTTGGAGGGTGAACCAATCGATTCGGAGTTGGGAGATATGCGGGGCTCCGGTCTACGTGGTAGTTCGAAGCTATTTAGTTATGTGCGGTATGATGCTGAGCTCTCTCGAGAGGGATTGGATTGGCTCGGCTTGCCTAACGTTCAGCCAGCACATGTTCAGCCGATGGATGCAATCGAGTTCCTGGGCGAGATCCAACAAGTCGGAGTTGCTTTAGCAAAGCGGAAGGTAAAGCCGGAGCANTTCGCGCANTTTATCCCGGAGGAACTNGGATCCCAAACGGAAGACTCAACCGCAGATGAACGCAGATAGACGCAGATTAACCGCGAATGAGATCGGACTTTTACCACAGAGACATAGANAGCACGGAGAAAGATCTCATTTGAATTTGGTTTTCAGACTCTGCGAACTCTGTGTCTCTGTGGTGAATTTTGCTTTCATTCGCGGCCTGTCGCGCCGTAGGCTTTGCGGAGGCGGATGCATTCGCGGTTAAATTGAGGCTTGGTTACCAAATCCACGTGAAGACCATCTATATCTTGAACGGGCCGAATCTGAACCTGCTGGGACAGCGGGAGCCGGAGATTTATGGAAAAACCACGCTTGCTGAAATTGAGCAGGCTTGCCGCGATTTCGGATCGAAGCAGGGGCTGCAAATTGAGTTTCTGCAAAGCAATCACGAGGGGCAACTGATTGATTGGATTCAAGATGCGGGGAAAAAAGGGCAGGGGATTCTAATTAACCCGGGCGCGTACACTCATACGTCGATTGCGATTCGGGATGCATTGAGCGCTGTGCAGATCCCAGTGATCGAAATCCATTTATCGAACATTCACCGCCGGGAAGCATTTCGACATCGTTCTTATGTTTCCCAGGTAGCGACCGGTGTGATCTGCGGTTTCGGCGCGGCCGGTTACGTGCTGGGATTGCGCGCGGTGGTGGGTGTAATCGAGCCACAGAAATAGCCGCGAAAAGGCGCAAAAAACGCAAAAAAGAAAACGAAAGAAAAA
>JGI25614J43888_10000493_pt1 | contig 10912 bp, 10 predicted proteins | sample GraSoi_2013_60cm_FD_43888 | JGI IMG/M metagenome (IMG submission 43888) | reverse complement strand
AAAACCTCGGCGCTTTTGGTAGCTGGGCCCTTCCGCTCTGCATCCCATGCGCCGGGTTTGAGCCATTCGTTGCGCGCCTATAATTGCTAATTCCGTGTACGGCGCGGCTGGTAGAATAGAGTAATGGGCATAGGCATTTAACATCGGTCGGTGGGCCTCGGAATGTGGCGCCCTGGCGGCCTGCAAATCGAAGTTTTATGACGCGAGNGGTCTGAAGATCTCCGTACCGATTGGGCGGGTTTGGCTACAAACCGAAGTCACTATAGTCGGCGCACAACGGATGGCTCAAACCCGGCGCATGGGGATGCAGAGCGAAAGGGCCCAGCTACCAAAAGCGCCGAGGTTTTCGCCCTACCGCAAGGCACGTCGGCCGTTTCGCCCATTCGCTCTTTCAGAACCGTCAATGACGCGAGATGTTCGGCGATATCACGAGGCCTGCGCGGTTTGCGCTCGCCCATTCGTCATTGCGAGCCCACTACCCTCTCGGTCAAATAATTCAGCGGGCCTGGAAGGAAGCGCAGCAATTCAAGCACGTTGCTCGACATGCGAGGATGAAGGACAGACCAGCGCGCTAGCCGATTNATCCATAGACGTCCGGTGTACAATCGCCGATGAGCCTCCCAGTATTCCTGTCGGCAATCAACTCGGTTGACGATTGACCTTTTAATTGTTTCCGCCGCTAGTAGCCCAGATTTAAGGGCGTACAAAATTCCCTCTCCGGTGAATGGCTCGACGACTCTGGCGGCATCGCCGACATAGAACAGTTTTTCCTGGCGAGTTACCATCGGCTTGCGCGTAAGGGGGGCTATTGAGTTCCAACGGTGGTCGCTCGCCAAACCAAATCGCCTTGCTATCATTCGGCGAAATTCTTCGGCCAGCGCGGGCCGACTGACCACACAGACTCCCACCGTGTCCTGGTCAACGGTTTGTCTACCAAGGTAACCCTGTGGCCACAGTTCCAGTGCGACATGCGGTTCCCATTTGGCCGCAAAGTGCGTTTGGTAGGCGATCCGATCGGTTCTGGTCTGCGGGAAATGATGCAGAAAGCGCGCGACCGATGAATTTCGGCCATCGGCAGCAATCAGGAACTCGGCGCCAACGACGCGTGTTTCCGTTTGTATGCGCCAACCTTCGGTCAGACCCAGCACCGGTTCTCCATGCCAAACTTCTGCTCCCAGTTCGCGGGCNCGGTTCAGGAGTGCATTGTCTAACAGGCGACGACGCAACGCTACCTCGCCCCGTTCGTTTTGAGGCAACCGTCGACGGATCCGGACACCTCTAAGATTCACAAATTCAACCCACTGTAGCCGGGAGGAGGGCAGGGCAGCGATTTCGGTGGCTGTACCGAGACGATCGAAGACCTCCCAGCAAGCAGGATTTAGGCAATCACCGCAAACCTTGTCTCTCGGAAAAAAGGTACGTTCGATTACCAGCGTTCGTAGTCCGGATGCCGCGGAGATTGCGGCGGCGGTGGCTCCGGCCGGACCACCTCCGACGACTACCACATCATACCTGGTCACACGAATAGGGCTCCGATCTCATCGGCGACCAAACGGCCCGCTCTGGTAAGTCGAACGTAGTCACCGGCGGCTTCAAGGTAACCCGCTCTTTCCAAGTCTTCGAGTTCTGCTGCTCGCTGCACCATTTTAAAGCGAAGGACTCCGTTGTTGGTTCGCAGTCCAAAGATTACGCGTTCCGATTCTCTGGTCGTTTCCTCCAGAAGCTCTTCGCATACCCTGGTCGAATCTCCCAGCGCGGTTTCTGTGATGTAGGTTTGCGTGTCAGCGATATTTTGCCAACGATGCTCTCCGACAGTAGAGAATGCACTTGGCCCAAGACCAAGATAATCCTTTCCGTGCCAGTAGGCGAGATTGTGCAAACATTCGCGTTCTGGTCGAGCGTAGTTAGAAATCTCATACTGCGCGAAACCCTGCTGGTTGAGGAAGTCCATCGTCGCGGCAAAAAACTCTGCGTCTTCGTGGGAATTTTGCCGAAACTCTCCCGTTTGAAAGCGCCGAAAAAACTCGGTGTCTTCTTCATAGGTCAAGCAATAGGCCGAGATGTGATTTGGTCCCAATGCCACCGTTTCGCGCAGCGTCTCCATCCATTGTTCGCGTGATTGGCCCGGCACACCAAAGATCAAATCCAGATTCACGTTTTCGAATCCGGCGGTGCGCAGGATATCGTACGAACGCCGGGCTTGGGCAGCGGAATGCACCCGTCCGAGGCGTTGAAGAATTGCGGAATCCCAGGACTGAACCCCCATGCTGATTCGGTTAACGCCAAGAGAAAGCAGTAAGCTCGCTTTCTCCGCCGAAACCGTCGCCGGATTCATTTCCAAGGTCCACTCGGTCAGATTCGTTAGATCCAGACGGTCCCGCAATCTGGTAAGCAGGAAATCTAACTGTGAAGGCGATAAAGCCGATGGGGTTCCGCCACCGAAAAAAATGGTTTGAATCGAGAGACGGTCAGAACCGAATCGATCGAGTTCGATCAGCAGCGCATCGAGAAATCCCTGAACCTTGTTTCGATCGGAAGCTTCTTTATAGAAGCTGCAGTAGGGACAGATTTTTGGACAGAAGGGGATGTGGACATAAAGGTGTTGTATCCCTCGCAGGTGTCTCATTTAAAACTCAATCTAACATGCCGCTCGACTCCAAGTCCAACGGGCTGCTAAATCCTGCTTTGCTTTCGCAACAGTTCAAGGCTAAACCTCCCTCGTGATCAGAGTTGTCGTGACAGTACTGGTCAGTTTGCTGAGCTCGGGAATTCTTGTCGCAACGGCACAAACGNCTGAGCCCGGCCCCTCTTCGCTTCCAACGGCGGAAGTGACTCCGACGCCTTTGCCGACGCGTTCGATTGTCTATCGGACAGGCAGCTCAGATGCAATCTACGATTATAAAGTGAACGTTTCAGAGGTCAGGCGCATGGTGGACGAGGTGGTTACCAGCGTTACCGGCCAGCCAACCGTGGCTGCTGCTTGGGCGTCTCTGGTTAAACCGAGTGATATCGTCGGTATCAAAGTCTGCGCTAATGGTGCCCCGNTGTTCAGCACACATCCGGAGGTGGTTGAGACAATTATCGATGGCCTTCGCCAAGCCGGTGTTCCGCCTGAAAATATTGTTGTCTGGGATCGCGAAGCGAAACTTTTGAAGCGGGCCGGGTTCCATTTTCACAGAGGCAGTTATCGGGTGATGTNGAACGAAGACAACTATGATCCGGAGGTTGCGCTTACTTCTCCGGTGACGGGTCGCCTGATCTACGGTGATCTCTTATTTGTGGGTAAACCTCGGCTGAATCTCAAAACCGAGCTCAACGGAGACGAAAAGAATAAGAAATTCTCCATGGCAAATATGAGCAATGAGAGCCATTTGAGCCTCGTGCTTTCCAAGGTAGTCACGAAAGTAATCAATGTTCCGGTGCTTTCGGATAATGTGTACTGCGGCTTATCAGGAGCGCTCTACAACATGACCGTGCAGAATGTCGATAACTGGCGTCGATTGATAGACGAACCCGTCCATGGTGATCCGGAGATCGCCGAGATGTACGCTGATCCCCGCGTTAGCGAGAAAGTAGTTTTGCATATCATGGACGGTTTGGTTGCGCTCTATGCGGGAGCGCCGTTTGGGGACACCAACTACGCGGTTCAATTCGGGACCATTTATGCCAGCAAGGATCCGGTGGCCTTAGACGCGGTTGCTGCGAAGCAACTAGATGGCTGGAGGGTGCAGGCTAAGATGGATCCGGCATCTAAGATTGCGAAATATATTCAGACTGCCGGCCAATACCAGATTGGCAATTCCGATTTGGCCAAGATCGACATCCGAGATCGGCGTAACCCTTGACCTTTCCCCCGTCAGATTCAGGGTTGTTCCCGTTACTCAAACGCGTCTCGCGGTCATTCTATCTTAGTATCCGATTCTTGCCATCGCGAATACGTCCGGCAATAGCAATCGGATACTTGCTGGCCCGAGCCTCTGATACCATTGCTGACACCAATAAGTTTGAGCCGAGATATCGACTGGAAACTTTGGACGCCGTCTTGACGGCGCTTCATGGACCGACCATTGATCTCGCTCAGAGGGTTTCGCTGTGCGTCGATGCGCAACNGCAAGGTGCCGAAAAGGAGCTATTAAAGCAGCTGATGTCGTTGGTAGCCTATGCGCGTAGCCTCGTTNCCAGCCATCAAGTATTGGTGCAAGACGTGCTCGGCAAAATAGTTCAAGGCCAAAGGCTAGATATCGAGCGATTCGAAATGGCTGAATCGCGGCACGCGCTTCGCAACGCCGATGAGCTGGAAGAATACACCTATCTGGTCGCGGGTTCGGTCGGAGAATTTTGGACGAGGCTTTGTGCGCTCGAATGGTCCTCCTATTCAAGAATTGCAAAATCCGAATTGGAACGTCTCGGCATGGAGTTTGGGAAGGGTCTGCAACTGGTTAATATCTTGCGAGATTTCCCCACCGATATTGCCAATGGAAGATCGTACCTGCCGGTGGATGACGCACACAGGCTGAAAGAGAACGTAGAACTTGCTCCCCCGCTTTTTCTCGAGTGGCATGGCCGCGCTTGGCAATATTTGCGNTCTGCCTGGGCATATGTTTGTGCGGTTCGTCCTGTTCGGGTTCGTTTTGCTTGCGCATTGCCGGTGCTGATCGGGGCTCGGACGCTAAGCCAACTAGATGGATCTGGCGTGACCGGTGCGAAGATCGGCCGGCCCGAAGTCTATTGGCTCATGATTCTCTCATCCATCGCCGCATTGGTTCCATTCGCGGCCAAGCTGATCGGGTCGAAGTTTGGACTTATCGGCCCGGAAAGATCGCGTTAAGGCTCACTTCGAGAAAATCTTCACGCTAACATGGCTAGACGGTAGCCTGATGCCAGGCTCCCTTAGCCAGGAGGATCAGGCACAGCCTTCGCGTCTTTGCCTGAGATCCAATTAACGCGCTTTGTACAGATTCACCGTGATCAAGAAGTCGACGGCACGTTGCAGTATCGGGTCTTTTGGCTTTGCTGCCGGTGTCGGTCCCGATTGTTGGGCCTCGTAGGCGTCAAGTTCGGGATTGGTACCGGCTACCAACGCTGCCTCGTTCAGGTGCTGGCGTGGCTCATCGGTGATGAAAGGCGCACTGGATTGATCGTCAGTTTCAGCCAAAACGGAATGCTCTTGATCCACTGATTGTGAAACCGAAATGTCTGGCTGGACGCCGTTCGGAAAAATAGCCGGATACTCGGGTACTTGGACTTGAGTGACCGCGATAGCAAGCAACAGATTGTTGCCGATTGGGGAGTTCTGATACTCGGCCGCGCTACCGCTGGTCTTTTGGCCGATTAACAACGCATGCGCTTTAACCTTGAGCGCCGCCGCAATGACTTCCGTTGCACCGGCCGTTTCTTGATCGACGAGGACGGCCAATGGACCCTGATACAAAGGATCCAGGGTTGATGAAAAAAAGCGCTCCTGATTCGCTTTGGTGCCGACGATCCGATATGCCAAGGTGCCTTTGAGCACAAACCGGCTGACAAACTCACCCGCCAAATTATAATCGGTGCTCTCGGGAGTTGCACGGAGATCGACGATCACGCCTCGCGCGTTTTGGTTGCGAAATGTNCCTAAAGCATCGTCNAGCTTAACCAAGGTANTTTGATTGAGAGTGCCGCATCGGATATATCCGAAATGGTCATTCAATATTTCGCTTCGAAAAGGGCGAGCCGTGGTCGGCTTCTCGAGTTCGGTTCTTAGCCGCAATCGGACTCCCGGCCCGAGTTTCGAGAGCAACTCGATCAATGCGGCTTGATCGAGGGCCTGCGTGTTCACGGCGGTAGGGTCAACATAATTGGTGCGCAGTTGGCTGAGAATTTCTTGGAGTTGAGTAGGTCCGAGCTGGTCGACTAAGGTTTTCGTTGCAGAAATTGCTCGTTCCCGTTCTGGCGTTGTACTGGCAGTGGCGCTGGCCGCAGACGATTGAGCGTGCAGCGCAACGAGCGCGCTAACAATCAGGGTCCAAATCGAAATCGACTTTATTGCAAACATCTCGGTCTTGCTATGGTGCTAAAGTTGCGTGCTGCCAATATCTGGTCGGAAATATTTTCCTTCGAATTCGATCTTTGCCGCCGCTCCATAGGCGATTTCCCTCGCTCGCGGGAGGGTCTCGCCCAAACCGACCACTGAGAGGACGCGCCCACCAGCAGTCAGTATCTTATCATCGGTCACCTTAGTGCCGGCGTGGAATACGGTAACTCCTCCCAGCGATTCCACGCGGTCTAGTCCACGAATGGTTTTGCCGGTTTCATAACGGGCTGGATAGCCTGTGGATGCCAGGACCACGCAAACCGTAGACTGGGAACTCCATGATAACGAGATCGTGTCTAACCGNTGATCGATCGTCGCTTCCAATAGGTCTACCAGATCTGCTTGTAGCCGAGGCAGGAACGCTTGAGTTTCGGGATCCCCGAAACGACAGTTAAATTCCAATACTACTGGACCTTCACGGGTGAGCATGAGTCCGGGGAAAAGTAGCCCTCGGAAATTCAGTTCTTCGTCTCGAATCCCTCGCATGAAAGGCCGNAGAATCTTTGCTTCAATCTCCTTCATCTGAGCTGCGGTCATCGCGGGCGAAGGGCTGATTGTGCCCATTCCACCCGTGTTCGGGCCCTGATCATCGGCATAAAGAGTCTTGTGATCCTTGGCCGATGGAAAAAGAAGATAGTTTGTACCATCGATCAGGGCATGGATCGAACATTCGACGCCGCGCAGATACTCCTCAACCACCAGTCGCTCGCCAGCAGCCCCAAAGTGTTTTTTTTGCATCATCGCGTCGATTGCTCGTTCGGCTTCGGATCGATCACGAGCAATTGTCACACCCTTGCCGAGCGCCAGCCCGTCCGCCTTGATTACAACCGGATAGGAATAATTTGCCAGAGCATCGGTAGCTGCTTGGATCGACTCGCACCGCGTGAACCGAGCGGTAGGGATTCCGTGCCTTTCCATGAAACCTTTGGCAAAACTCTTCGAAGACTCCAGTCGGGCCGCTCGCTGAGTTGGTCCAAAAATTCGTAGATCATGCGCCTGGAAACGGTCAACAATGCCACCGGCCAACGCATCATCCGGTCCGACTACCGTCAGATCAATCTGCTCAACCAGAGCAAATTGTAGGAGCTGTTCCGATTCGCTAGCCGGAATGGGCACATTCTGCGCTACCTTTCTCGTTCCGGCGTTTCCCGGAGCGACGTAAATTTTTTTCGCCTTGGGCGATTGTTGTAGTTTCCATGCCAGCGCATGCTCACGCGCCCCGCCGCCAATCACCAGAATCTTCATCAATTCAGTTAACGAACCCCCGGCACGTAGACGCTCGGGGTGGGCGGGAGCAAGGAAGCAGAAATTGTGAACTTGTTCGAATTGAACCGGACCACATTCGATTGCCGCGATAGCCATTCGCCTAAGCCGCGCAATGGGACCTTAGAAGAGTAAGCGGTAGAATACATCATCGGGACGATCACTCGCGGTTGTAAACGCTCGATCGTGAGTTTTCTTTTGTCATCAGTGAAACTTTGCGGACCACCGACGGGAAGGAAAAGGACATCGACATGCCCGATGTTCAAGGCCTCGGAGACGGTAATTGGATCCTCAATAGCTCCGAGGTGACAGAATCGAACACCGTCCATGGACCAGACATAAGCTACGTTGAGCCGATTCACCGCCGCGAGGTTTTCCGAGCTGGTGCGAACTCCTCGAATGAGGACGCCGTTGGCTCGATTCACGCCGGCAGCCATCGTGCTGCGTAGGATTTGCGGTGAACCGGCAGCTAAATCGGTGTCATTGGCACTCTCATCTTCATGCGTCACCAGGATGATATCTGTCGCGATCGAGCCTTCCTTAGCTGGATAATTGAGGAGGTTTGGGTTGAATGGATCGATCAGGATGTTAATCCCTAACGACGAGGAGACCAGAAAACAACAGTGCCCGAAGAACTGCACGTTGGCCTCCCGCGGCCCGGCAGGAACCGAACCCTTATCTCGATGACGATGATGGCCGCAGCCGGTTAAAATGAGGAGTGCAAGGAGGAAGAGGATGCGTCGCTGCATGTAAGCCGTTTTTGAAATGAAGGGGCAGACTGGCACAGAGAGTCACTCGGTTCAAGGCCCGATGGCTTCCGGCTTCTCTCTTGCTACCAGTGCCTTAGCGCCGCGATCGGCCCGCCTGGGGTTTCCCAACGCAAAGATTCGGCTATAGCGTGGCTGATAAAGGCTTTGCCAGCCTGGATTGCCTCCTCCATGGAGTTTCCTAGGGCCAGACTGGCAGTAACGGCAGCGGAGAGCGCGCAGCCGGTACCATGGGTTGAAAGGTCAGCCTGAAATGGCGCGCTGTATCTCCTGATCCTGGTGCCGATAACAAGAACATCGGTGGCCTCAGTTCCACGCAGGTGCCCGCCTTTCACCAGAAAGGCGACCTGGTATTGTTTGGCTAAAGAGCATGCGACCTGCTCGAGTTCCTCAATGTTCTTAACTGCTCGATTTGCGAGTGTGCTCGCTTCATGAAGGTTTGGCGTGACTATGGTCGCTAGCGGAATCAGCCGGTCCCGATAAAGTGCTACCGCATCCGGCTGCAACAGCAGGTCACCAGAAGACGCAACCATAACCGGATCCACAACCAGGCATGGTCGTGATTTGGTCGGAAGCGACTCGATTACATCGCATACCGTCCGAATGATTTCGGCGGAATACAGCATCCCGGTTTTCATGGCCCGAACTGGAAAATATTGAAGGCTGAGGTTGAGTTGTTCCTTTACGATTTTCGGATCAATCGGCTGGATAGCTGCTACTCGGCCGGGAACCTCTGCAACTACACAAGTGACCACGGTCTGGCCAAACACTTTGAAGTACGTAAATGTCTTAAGATCTGCTTGAATACCTGCTCCGGCGGAATTGTCGGATCCAGCGATAGAAATGACCACCGGTGTTTCCATAGCATTTAGTGAAATGAACGCGAAAAGAACATGAACTCCGGATTTCGCGAACTAGCCGGCGTCGATGTGTCGATCGATAAAGTGGTCTATGTTTCCACTCTGGAAGCGCCGCCAGATCGGCCTTTTCCGTTTGTCTATTTCATTACGATTCACAATCGTTCGACCGAGACTGTTTTTATTCGTGGTCGCAAATGGGTTGTTACCGATCGCCAGGGCTGCAAGATAGTCGTGGAGGGAGATGGTGTCGTCGGCCAATTTCCCCGGCTCGGTCCGGGCGAGCAATTTTCTTACAACAGCTATCACGTGATCGGGAGCGACAGCGTGGCCGAAGGCGCATTCCTGGGAGTCGACGAAGCTGGCCAGCCTTTTATCACTCGAATTCCTCGCTTCGAGATGCGTATCCCAACCCAGTGATGCCGATTTCTGCTAAAGCGTGATTTGCCATTTGCAGAGAGAAACTCTAGAGAAGTGTTGTGTTGTCCGAGTTGAGGAAAGATGGTCACCGAGTCGGCCTTCGACCGGGCAAGGGTTGGCTGCGAAGGAACTTTTTCACCGAGGTATACGTTCCTTCCCTTTTCACCCGCCGCCAAGGGAGACCGGCACGACCGCTGTTCCCAAATTTGCAGGGAGAAGATCTTTGCCTCACCTGGATCGGGCACGCTTCATTCTTGATCAGTTGGCGTGGACTCAACATTCTGGTAGATCCGATCTGGTCGCTCTGGCTTAAAGTGATAAAGCGAATCCGTCGACCCGGAATCCGAATTGATCACCTGCCCGCGATCGATTTGGTCTTGGTTACGCACGCTCATTTCGATCATCTGGATCGGCGCACGTTGCGCCGGGTTGCCTCCGCCCAGCCGATCGTGGTGCCGCAAGGGGTCGGGAGTTTGGTCCATGATCTTGGGTTTGATCGAGTGCATGAACTACGCGAATGGGAACATCTCGATATTGGCGACGTAACTATCACTCTCACGCCATGCCATCACTGGGGCGCTCGCGTCCTCCACGACCGCCACCGCGGGTTCGGTGGCTTTCACCTTCGGTTGGGGCAGCGGACGGTTTTTCATTGCGGTGATAGTGCTTACTTCGCTGGATTCAAAAAAATTGGTGCGCGTCTTCCGGTCGAAATTGCGCTTTTGCCGATCGGCGCTTACGAGCCGCCTAGCCGCCGGGAGGTGCACATGAATCCGGAGGAAGCAGTCCGAGCGTTCCGAGAACTTGGAGCGAAGTATATGGTACCGATGCACTATGGCTCTTTTCGCCTCAGCTATGAGCCGTTGCACGAGCCTCTGGAGAGATTGCGCCGCCAAGTGCAACAACATCAACTCGAAGACGCCGTCAAGATTTTGAGAGAAGGTGTCCCGACGATCTTGTGAGCCAATGCCCCTAGCCTGCAATAAATGCTTGGATTCATATCGGGTGTGAGATTTGCCGGCTAGCGGTGGCGGCTATCTTTAACACCGCCCAAACTTGGTCTGACCGGTTTATCCGCCCTACTTCTTCTGTCTGGATTGCATACTCGTACGCACTTCTTCCTGCAATTTACGAACCTCATCCGGTCTACGATTGCAGAGGACCGCCGCAACTAAGTGTTCACCTCGCCGATAGCGCACGATGAAATTACCTTTTTCGCGAGAACCTTCGATTTCTCCCATTAGGTGAGGCAGAGAAAAATCGCCGACCAAGACGAATTGCATCNCCAAGGCNACGGCTGAGGCCAGCGGGACAGCNTCAAACCTCTGTCGTTTTCGGCCGGTCATGTTTGCTCCGGCTGTCGCGCCCTGGGCTAAAGCCATGTCCCAACTGGTCNCGCGGCGAGCTCCTCCGTACAACCGATCTGGGTANAACGCTATGTCGCCGACGGCGTAGATTCCTTTTTCGTCGCTTTCCAGATATTCGTTGACCGGACAGCCCCCTGGGCTGCTCAAGGGAGTGTTCGTTACCAG
>JGI25614J43888_10000491_pt1 | contig 10945 bp, 6 predicted proteins | sample GraSoi_2013_60cm_FD_43888 | JGI IMG/M metagenome (IMG submission 43888) | reverse complement strand
AGCGCGGTATCTCAGGCTTCTGTTCTCGCTGTCGTGCCCATGATGGTGTTTCTAATGCTCACCTTCCTGATGGCCCAATTACAAAGCTTCAATCGCCTCTTCCTGGTGCTGAGCGTTGTCCCGATGAGCCTGGTCGGCGTCGTTGGTGCGCTGCTCATTTCCGGTAAGCCGCTCGGTTTCGTGGCTATTCTAGGCATCCTGACGCTGATCGGTATGATCGCACGCAATGCCGTCATACTCATCGAGCAGATCGAGACCGAGCGGAAGGAGGGCAGGGAGGCATGGAATGCGGTCATCGAGGCGACCCTGTCCCGCTTCCGCCCCATCATGCTGACGGCAATATCGACCGTTCTCGGATTGATCCCGATTGCGCCGACCATATTCTGGGGTCCCATGGCCTATGCAATCATGGGAGGTTTCCTGGCGGGGACGGTTATCACACTGATTTTCCTGCCGGCGCTGTACGTGGCATGGTTCCGTGTCAAGGAAGCCCCTGTTCGATAGAATTCTTAATCTGGAACTATGACGACCACCGTTGAGACGCCTGGTTTTCTTACCTTCACGATCTCGATCGTCGTTTTCTTCGTGGGGGCCGGCCTCAATCGCTGGATCGCGCCGCTGCGCCGCTGGAACATTCCCGAAGCCGTGACCGGCGGCCTGCTCGCGGCGCTCGTCACCCTCGTCGCCCACGAGGCGTTTGGACTAGCGATCACGTTTGATCTGGGCGCGCGCGACCTGCTGTTGCTCTATTTTTTTACCGGAATCGGGCTCAATGCGCGGCTNGGNGATNTGATCAAGGGTGGGNGGCCGTTCCTCGTTCTGCTGGCGCTNACCCTGATCTTCCTCGTGATCCAGAACCTGGTCGCGGCCGGGAGTTCCGCAGTGCTCGGACTGCCGAAAGGAATCACGGTACTGTTGGGGTCGGCGTCTCTGATCGGCGGCCATGGCACCACGATCGCCTGGGCGCCGCTGNTCGAGTCCCGTTTCGGGCTCCCCAACGCAATGGAAATCGGCGTCGCTGCGGCAACCCTCGGCCTCGTGATCGCAAGTCTGGTCGGCGGCCCAGTTGCGGGTCTGCTGATCTCTCGTCACAGGCTGAGTGGCCCGGCCGGGGAGGCGCCCGTGGTCGGCCTTCCGGACGACATTCCCAACCAACCGGACCGCGCCGACCTGAATCATGTTAGCCTCCTGCGGACGATNCTGGTNCTCAACGTGGCGATCCTGATTGGCTTCACAGTCGACGAGTTGGTGGCNGAGACAGGTGTCAAGCTGCCTCTGTTCGTCGTGTGCCTGTTGGTGGCGATCGTACTGACCAACACCGTTCCGCGTTTGCTGCCGCAGCTGCAGTGGCCGACACGCACCCGGGCTCTCGCCCTGATCTCGGACCTTTCGCTGAACATCTTTCTCGCCATGTCACTGATGAGCATGCAGCTCTGGACGCTCGGAGAGCTTGGCCCCTCGCTTGTTGTTGTGTTGGCGATCCAGACGGCAGCTGCAGTTGCTTACATGCTGTTTGTCGTGTTTCCGGCAATGGGTCGTAACTATGAGGCGGCGGTGATCTCCGCAGGGTTTAGCGGCATCAGCCTTGGTGCGACCCCGACCGCCATCGCCAACATGACGGCGGTGACNAAGCTGCATGGCGCGGCACCCACGGCCTTCATCATCCTGCCGCTGGTATCTGCCTTCTTCATCGATATTGCCAACGCCGTGATCATCGGCCTCATCGTCAGGTGAGAGCGTCACTTATCTCGGCGCCNCAACACGTCTCGTGGTCGCCCAAGCTCATTCCATCGACCATTCGCATCTCAACTCCTGATTCAATAGAGGGCGGCTCAGAAATTTCATTCAATTCACATCCGGTTTCTTCGGCCTGAATATTGCATGCAATCCAAAGTCGAGTCTTAGTGAGCCAACAGCTCACGCAATTGCTGGATCCTCATTTGGAAAAGATCCATCGCTTTCTCGACTGGACCGGNTGCTTGCATATCGACGCCGGCATCCCGGAGTGCGTCGATCGGGAACTTGGCTCCNCCTGATTTGAGGAAGCCCAAATAGGCCTGAACTTCGGCGGGACCGCCGTTCAGCANTCGATCTGCGAGCGATATGGATGCCGCGATCCCGGTCGCATACTTATANACATAAAACGCGGAGTAAAAATGCGGGATTCTGAGGCACTCGATGCTGAGTTCGTCGTCNACTACGAATCGGGGCCCGAAATAGGCGTCGAGAAGGTCTCGGTACACCCTTCGAAAAACATCAAGCGTCAGTGGTCCACCATTTTCCTCAATTTCGTGCACCTCTTTCTCAAACTCGGCAAACATCGTCTGGCGAAAGAGGACTTGGCGGATGTCCTCGATCTGCCGGTCGATGAGGTAAGCCCGCATCAGAGGCTCCTTGGCTCGNTTCAGAAGATGGTGCGTAAGGAGCTCTTCGTTAAANGTCGCAGCCACTTCGGCGAGAAAAATCGGGTAGCCATAATCCTGGAAAAGTTGATGTTTCTGAGCGAACCAGCTNTGCATGGAATGTCCTGCCTCGTGGGCAAGCGTGAACACGTGNGAAAAGACGTCGGNTTTGTAGTTCATCAGGATATACGGAGGGTTCCCGTAACTGGAGGAGGAGAATGCTCCGCTTCTCTTCCCTTTGGTCTCATNACGGTCGACCCAACGGGAGCCAAGTCCATCTCTGAGGGTCTCAACGTATTCGGTGCCGAGAGGACTCAACGCCTGAATGACGATCTCGGTTGCTTCATCAAAACTGACATTGTTTTGAATGTTAGGGACCAGGGGTACGAACGTGTCATACTGATGGATATCGTTCAATTTAAGGACCTCCTGCCGGAGATCGTAGTACTCTTGGAGCACAGGGAGATTTTTTCGAACCGTCGCAATTAAGTTGTCATATACGGCAACGGGGATGTTGTCCCCGAACAGCGATGCTTCGAGGGCGGANGGGTAGTTTCGGATCTTCGCAGAAAAAACGTCGGCTCGCACTGAGGATGCCAGAGCTGAGGCTAAGCTGTACTTGTGATCGTCAAACTCCTGATAAAACTGGTGGAACGCTCTTCGCCGCAAATCCCGATCTTTTTTATGCAAGAAAGAGAGATAAGTGCTCTGCGAGAGAGCGACTTCCTGCCCGTCTTCGTTGATTAGCGCACCGAACTTCATATCGACGTTCGTGAGCTGTGAAAATGTTTCGGAATGACCGTGAATCACGGGCGCACCGAGTGTTAAGAGCCGCTCCTCGGGTTCGGAAAGTGTGTGTGGCTTATATCGGCGAAGCTTGCTCAGAGAGATCTTCCAGCTGGTAAGCAACGGATCATCGAGGAAGCGNTGAAACTTGTCGTCAGGGATAGTTTGGATCTCCGGATTGATGTACGAGGCGGCTTCGTGGACTTTGGTGAGCAGGTTCGTCAATTCTGCCCGACGAGAAAGATTTTCGTTATTTGAACTATCTTCGGAGTTTTTGAGCGAGGAGTAGTGGGCAAGCCGTTCGGCGATTTGCTCGAGCCGCTTTTCGAACTCGAGGCATTTTAGCAAGGTCTCAGGCGAATCTCCCAGATGTCCCTTGAACTCGGCGATGTTCGAGTAGCAATTCTTNAGGTCAGAAAATAATTCTCGGTACTCCTCTTCAGTTTTGAAAATGTGGGTCAGGTCCCAGGTGTCAGCTTCAGGTACTTCGGAACGGAGAGGGATCTGCGGAGTAGGCGTCATAACAATTGAGCTGGCGATAATCAAACGGACAGCGCTGCCAGGTTTTTTTGCTGGCCGGTTGTGGCATCAGTTTGCGCGCTCGGGGAATTGAGATGGTTCGTTGACATTGAAAAAAATGGAGTAAAGCACAGGCACGACGATCNTTGTGAGGAAGCAGGCAAACCCGAGTCCGAATATAATGGTCACTGCCATTGCCGAGAAAAAGGGATCCTGGAGGAGCGGGATCATGCCTAGCATCGTGGTTACGGCAACGAGCATAACCGGCCGCAGGCGGCTTACGCTCCCTGCGACAATCGACTCATAAGGCGACTTCCCGAGATCGAATCTCTGCGTATTGAATTCATCCACGAGGACGATGGAGTTTTTGATCTGCTCGCCGGCCAAAGCGATCGCCCCCAGCAGGGCCATGAAGCCGAAAGGCTGTGCCGTGAGCAATAGCCCAGCCGTCACGCCGATGATGGCCAGTGGCACGGTGAGCCAGATTACCAGCGTGGCTCGGGCCGAGTTGAAGATGGACACGACGATGAGCANCATGAGCACCATCGCGAGTGGAAGCGGCTTGGCCAGGGCAGCGCGAGCATCGCGGGAATCCTCGTACTCACCGCCCCAGTTCAGTGAGTAGCCAGGGGGCAGTTTGATTTTCTCGATCGCGGGCCGCACACGGTTGAACAGTTGGCTGGGCAGTCCACTGCGTGGATCGGCATGGACGGTAATGGTCGGAAAGCGGTCGCGGCGCATCACTACGGGGTCTTCCCAGGCGACCTCGGCGCCGGCGGCTACCTGGCTGAGTGGAATCATCCGCCCCGCGACCGGGCTCCAGATCTGCAAGCTGTGAAGCGCGTCGACATCGCTGCGCTCGCCAAGCGGCGGACGGGCAATAATCGGCAGCAGCCGGGTCTCCTGCGGGTAAACGCCTACGCCAACGTCTCCCGGCTCACGATAAAAGCCCACGGCGCGCCCTTCAAAGCCGGTCTCCAAGGCTTTGGCCACTTCTACCCGGGTGATTCCGTTTCGTAGCGCGGGCTGCTCGAGCAGGTGGGGGNGAACCACTTTTTCACGTTCCCGCCAGTCATGCCGCACGCAAACGGCGCCGCCATCGTCCCGGATGATCTTGATCGCCTCGTCGGCGAGCGCGCGCAGCCGGTCAGGATTGGGGCCGCTGAACCGCGCCTGGATACGCCCGCCCTCTCCTGGGCCCAGAAGGAACTTCTTAACGATGGCGTTGGCGTTCGGGTGATTCTCGTCAAGGTACTTCTGAACCGCGGCCTGCAGCCCATCGATCTTCCGCTCGTCATCCACATTGACCAGAAACTCCACGTAGGCTCGGTTCTCCCCTTCCGGGGTGTAGACGAGCAGGAAGCGGAGTCCCCCGGCTCCGATGAACGACGAGACATGCGTGACCCCCGGTTGGGCTTGGATGAACCGCTGGACCGTGTCGGCAAACGCCTCGGATTCGCGAATATGGGTGCCCGCCGGCAGATAGGTATCGACTAGGAACTGCGGCCGGGTCGCGGGCGGGAAAAAGCTCTGCGTAACCAAGCGGAATGCGAAGACCGCANCAAAGAACATTGCAATCGAAAGAGCCACCACCACCCAGCGAAAGCGGAGTGCACTCACAAGGATGCGCCGGTAGGTCAAGAAAAGCCGGCCCGCATACGGATCACGCTTCGCCGCCTCCGCATTTGGCTTGAAAAGCAGGTAACCCAGAAGCGGTGTGAAGGTAATTGCCGCCACCCAGCTGATGGCCAGGGAAATGAAGATGACCCAGAAGAGGGAATTGCAATACTCGCCCGTGCTGTCCTCCGACAGCCCGATTGCCGCAAAAGCGATCACAGCGATGGCGGTTGCCCCTAAGAGCGGCCATTGGCACTGCGACACCACTTCACGGATCACCGCGATCTTGTCCTCGCCGCCCTCGATGCGGACTTTCATTCCCTCGGTGATGACGATTGCGTTATCTGTGAGCATGCAGAGCGCGATGATAAACGCGCCCAGAGAAATGCGCTCCAGCAGGATGTCGCTGAAATACATCACCTGGATAGTCGCCAGGATCGTNAGCAGCAATACCACGCCGATCATCATCCCGGCCCGCAGGCCCATCGCGAACAGAAGCACCACAAACACGATGCTGACCGCTTTGACCAGGTTGAAGGCGAAGGCGTTGGTCGCGATGGTGACCGCTTCTGGCTGGAAGTTGATTTCGCCGATCTCGATTCCAATCGGTTGATCCCGTTTCAACCCCTCCAGCTTCCGCCGTACGCCGTTACCCATGGTCACGACGTTGCCGCCCTGCACCGTCGAAATCCCCAAGCCGATGGCCGGCTTGCCATCGAACTTGAACAACCGCCGCGGGGGCTCCTCGTCGCCGCGCTCCAGCGTGGCCACGTCCCGAAGGAGCAGCTGCCGTCCGGTACGGTCCGATCCGATCGCTAGGTCCAGCATCTCGTCGGCCGACTGAAAACCGCCGGTCGGATCAAGCGCAGGATACTCGGGGCCGACGCGCACACGTCCGCCGTCGGCGACGATGTTCTTCGCCTGGAGCTGGCTGTAGATTTGATCTTCGTTGATTCCAAGCTGGGCGAGGCGCTGCCGCGAGATTTCGAGAAAGACCGTCTCCTGTTGCTCGGCGAAAAGGTCGACCTTCTTCACATCCTTCACAGTCTGGAGCTCGCGACGAAGAAACTCGGAGTAGCGGCGCAGCTCGGGATAGGAAAAGCCCTCTCCGCTAATCGCAAGAAAAATGCCGTAGACGTCTCCGAAATCGTCGATTACCACCGAGCGGCCGCGCGCCGAGGGTGGTAGCCGGGATTGGGCGTCGGCGATTTTGTGGCGGAGTTCATTCCAGACCTGCGGGATCGAATCCCGATGATACCGGTCCTGGATGATGGCACTAACCACCGACCGACCGCGAGTCGACTCCGACTCAACACGCTTGAGTTGGCCGAGCTGCTGACAGGCGCTTTCGATCGGGTTAGTGATNTCGTTGGAGACCTCTGCCGCGCTGGCCCCGGGGTAGGGCGTGATGATGAGCGCCTCCTTGATTGTGAACTCGGGATCCTCGAGCCGCCCGATATTTTGATAGGACCATATCCCCCCCAGGAGGATCACAAGCATGAGAAAAAAGACGACCCGGTTATTTTGGACTGAAGCGACGCCAAGGTTCATAAGGGGATAGCTTCAAGTCCGTTACCCAGATCACGCACCTTCATCCCATCGCGGAGGAACGAGACCCCCGCCACGACGATGCGGTCGCCCGGCTGCAGTCCTTCCAGGACCACAATGTTGCCGCCCGTGACCGCGCCGGTTTTCACCGGGCGACGCGTGACGTTCCCATCCGGACCCATGGCCCACGCCACTTGCGCCCCCGTACTATCCTTGATTACTGCGGCAACTGGTACCAAAATCTGGTCGCCCAGNATACTGGCGCGGCGGTACGTGAGCGTGACGGTGCCCGTCATGCCCGGCAGCAAATTCANCCCCTGGGGGGCCTTCATGCCAACGTGGATCGTGAAGGTCTGCGTAATCGGGTCTGCTCTCTGCGCGACCTCTTTGATATGGACAGGAAACTGGAGTCCGGGTGCTGCGTTGAAGCTCGCGAGCATCTGCACGATATCGGCCGANCGGAGGTCGGCGGCCATCACGGCCTCCGGGACGTCCACGGCGACATCGATCTCGTCAACGTCCTGAAACACTACCACCCGCTCGTTCGCCCGGATGTTCTGCCCCTGTTCGACGAACCGCTGGGCGATAACGCCGTCGTAGGGTGCGCGCAAAGTAGAGTCCTCGAGCTGAAGATTCGCCTCCACCACCTGGCCTTCGAGACCACTGACCTCAGCCTCCTTGGCCTGGATTTCTTCCTCACGCGCGATCGTCCCTTGCTCAAATGACTGGCGGGCCACCTGGTAGTTCTGCTGGGCCACGTGGTNGTCGGTTTCGGACCGGTCAAATTCCGCGCGCGAGACTGTCCCGGACCGGAGCAACCGGGTGAAGCGGTCGAATTCCGCCCGGGCATTCACGAGCTTCGCCTCGGCTGCCCGCACCTGGGCCTCCAGTCGCAGTCGCTCTTCGGGGCGTACACCCGAGCGCAAAGCCTGGAGATCCGCCCGAGCCCGGTCGAGTTGGCCCTGCAAAGCTCTCAGTCGAGCTTGGAATTCATCCGGTCTAAGTTGGGCGATCACCTGATTTTCGGTGACTTTCTGCCCCTCCCTGACCGGCAAGCTGACAAGCAAACCGGATACTTGGAATGCAAGCTCAACTTTGTTCGACGCTTCAACCCTTCCAGGAAATGAGCGCACGTTGGATTCCGCGCCGGCCGACACGACCATCGTTTTGACGGGGCGAACTACGTCGGTTGCCTCGGTCGTGTTCGGAGCACGCGGCGAGCACCCGGAAGCGAGAACGACGATTGAGAGCGCGATCGGCACAGCTCGACCGAACGCCCTCGGCGAGCAACTTCTAGCGTTCACGAGCACTTCTTTCCTCCCGAGCCTTGCCGCCCGGTCGTCCGGGACTTCGCTCGGCTTTCCAGATTTCCAATGACCAGAAACGCCAGCACCCTTTGCGCCGCCTTGACCCAATGTCTGTCGGGATAGGTGCGCTGGAGTTCTTCCGTTTCCATATGGCGCGAATCCGATTACGCGAAAATTACCGACCAAGAAATCATGCAAATTAATTCCCAAAAAGTCACGATATCTCGCGTGAAAGTTTAAAGCCAGAGGCCACCAAGGCAGCCACGATCGCTCTTGACTTCAATGACCAACCACGCGAAAAACGATTTNCGGGGTCGATTTGCAGCTGCAGGGGTGGAATCCATTCTTTTCTCCCAGCACTTGTGCGGCGTTGTTGAGCCAGCTCTCGACGGCGATGAACAGCCCGGCAAAGCAGAACGCGGTCCAGACGCGAACGACCACCCACGCAATCGGATCCATCACAAGCAGGTGCAGGAGCGGCGCGGTCGAGGCGATCGCTCCAAGAACCAGGAAGGCCCGGATGTGGCCGACGCTCTGGGCGCGGTTCAGTTAGGGCGTGCCANGGCGTGAACGACTCACTTTTTCGCTGGCAGTCAAATGACGATTGAACGTCAGCACCGGACAAAGCGCATGACGCACGACTTTTTCTGCGGTGCTTCCGAGAATATAATTCTTCAAGCCCTTTAAACCGCGTGTCCNAAGAGCAATCAGATCGCATCGATCCTGGCGTGCCGCGTTGATGATGCCGNGGTGTGGAGTATCCTGACGCAGCAGCACTTGCGTTTTGATGTCTTGTGGCACAGTCGCTGCCAAAGCCTTTAGTTTCTGTTCGGCCTCAAGCTTAGCCTCGGCATCGTANTGCTGGATCTCGACAATATATTTTGTGTAATTGTGTGGTAAGGGTGCGACTACGTGCAGGAGCGTCAAACGCGCCTGCATCATTCGGGCCAAAGTTGTGGCGAAGCGGATTGACGAGTCACATTCCTCGGAAAAAACTACCGGCNCAAGGATGCGTTTGATGATCGGTCCGAGACCCGCTGCCTTAGGGCCAGGCACCCTTGCTCCGGCGACCGGCCNCACCGTTAGAACGGGGCACGAGGCATGGCGTACAACTCGAGCAGCTGTGCTGCCGAGCAGGACATGCTGCAAACCAGTACNCCCCTGCGTAGAAATGACGATTAAATCCATTTTCAACTCGCGCGCCGTTTCAGGAATTCCCACATGAGGCGGTGCGAACCGCACGACTTTTTTCTCCAGTAATTCCGGGGGCACAGTCGTTCGAGCTAACTTGTCGAGGCGATGCGCTGCATCCTCATTAGCGCTCTTGTTCATCGCATTTATGATCCGAATAGCGCTCAACATTCCGGAAATAACCTCCAAATCGATCGCATGCAGCAAAGTGATCTTACCTCCGAGCTGCCGGGCCAATGGCACAGCGAAACGCAACGCCTCAGCTGCATTTCGAGAGAAGTCAGTCGGCACTAGAATATTGATAGGTTTAGGCCTTTTTATCCTTTTGGATTTCTTGGGTTCGACCTTCATGTGATGTTGGGGAGGCATTCCGCAGTTATTCGATCCCGGCTTAAGTTGCTCGGGCCTGCTAACGTGCATCTAGCTGTAGGCGATCTTGNGNGGGACTGAGGTTGAGGTTGCGCCCGATTTTATTTGTCGAATCGTATGGAAATCCAACGCTCGATTCAACTCTAAGTCGCTTCAGCGTTCCTTTTCTACGCCGATGTGCATCAACAAGATCCGGCGAACTTCCGCAACTGCCTCCGGATTAGCCATCGCTCCGTGACCGCCGGGAACAATCTTTTCGGACTCAGCCGAACTTAGGTGAGAACTCCAGTAGGGTACAACCCCATCTGAGCTATTTGGCGTGTCACCCCGTCCACGATCACCGATGATTGAGTGATGGACCACCTCGATCGGAAGCCGGTCCAGCGCGTGCAAAAGCGGCGAGTTCGGAGAAAGCCCCTGGATGCTGGTCGGGATTATTGTTCGCTTATACTGCCCTTGGTGTCCAAGGGTGTGAGCGATCGCTTCCGGAATCTCTTCCAACACTTCCAACACTTCCAAGGGAAGACTGATCAACTGCATTGCTATCGCGCCGATCCCGCCGGAGGCAATTCTGCTTCCGCGGTGAGGCGTTGCAACAAAAATAACGCGCTTGATTGCTGGGTTTGCTTGAAAAATCAGCGCTCGCTTGGCGCGAGAATCGTCGGATACCTGGGAGTAGAGCTCCTGAGCTTTCGGACCGAACGCTTCATTCCAGATCACTCTTCCGGAATTCGTAACCTGCATCCGGCAAAGCAAGCCTCCCATGCTGTGACCTACCAGGATAACGCCGTGCTTCAGACNGAAGCGTTCTTGAGCGAACGCGAGGTCTTCTCGCAGCCGCANAGCGGAAAAACAGATTGGATTTCCCGTCGGGTAGGAAAANGCCCAAAACTGGTAGCGCCGCCGAATCTCCGGGTCTTGCAAAAGAGCCAGCGCAGTTTTTCGCCAGATATATTTTGAAGAAAGAAGTCCATGAACAAAGATCACAGGTATCCGATCGGGATCATACGGTTCAAACAGCAGGAGACCGCGAGTATTCCGCATGTTTTGGCCACGGACCATGTTGACGAATCCAAGCCAGGTCTCGTTTAGACGACCGTAAGACAGCAAAGGCGCCGAAAAATTTGATGCTAGTGAAAACCGTTCGTCGCCAATTTCTACCGTATCCCGCTTGCGAGGGTTGATGAGACTAAGACGCGCGTTGAC
>JGI25614J43888_10000483_pt1 | contig 11018 bp, 16 predicted proteins | sample GraSoi_2013_60cm_FD_43888 | JGI IMG/M metagenome (IMG submission 43888) | reverse complement strand
ACCGCTCCGAGACGCACGTCTTTCCCCATCACGATGGTTCCCGTACGTTCGTTGACCACAACCCGGGCGCGCCGGTGCACGGCAACGACCAGGTTCTCAATTCTGGCGAGGACCGCCGTCAGGTTGGCCACGCCGGTTGCGCCCGGATCGACTTCCACGCGTCCGCCATCGCGAGCGCTCGCGACACCCCGCCCAAATTCGCGGTTGATGGCGTCGGAGATTTCGCCCGCGGTCGAAAAATCCGACTCACGCAAAAGCAGCGAAACCGGAGCGAGACGATTGAAATCGAAGGCCAGACTACGTTCTACCCGCCCGCCCGCCGGAACTCTTCCGACGGTTGGATGGTTCATCTGCTTGCTCGCACCCGCACCTCCAGCGGCAAACCCTCCGACTGCAACCGGGCCCTGGGCTGCGGCGTAGACCTGCCCATCCGCGCCATAGAGCTGCGTGAGCAGAAGGAGGCCGCCTTCGAGGCTCTTGGCATCGCCGATCGAGGAGACGGTTACGTCCACTTGCGTGCCGGGCCGCGCGAATGCCGGCAGGCTGGCAGTCACAAATACCGATGCGACATTGTTGACGCGCGCCGTCGCCGCCGGAATCGTTGCGCCCATGCGCTGCATAATGTTGGCCAGGGTCTGGGTCGTGAACGCGGTCTGCTGGCTGTCTCCGGTACGCGTGAGTCCAACCACCATGCCATAGCCAATCAGCGGATTTTCCCTTACGCCTTCGATGCTGGTCAGATCGCGGATTTTCACCGCGACCGGTTCGGTCGCAGAGATCGCTCCGGGATATGCGAGCACTATCACTAGCACCAGAAGGGGTCGAGCGACAAAAACGGCTTTCCCATGCATAAGAATCAGGCTCCTAAAAATTCAGCACGCGAAGGATGGCACGCAGCACCCGATGCGGCGGCCGCACCCCGTCCGAAATGACGCCTTTGCCCTTGATCTCTAACTCAAGATCGCCAATGGTGTTCGAAGCGACGGTGTTGTTCGGTCCGATATCGCCCCGGCGCACGACGCCGCGCAAAATAATGGTCTGCTTCTCGTGGTTCATGTTGATGACGCGCTCGGCCTCGACGACCAGGTTCCCGCTCGGCAGAACCGCGACGACTCGACCCGCCAGCGTGGTGGTCAGGCTGGTAGCCGAAGAAGCCTGGCTCTTGCCGGACAAGGTATCCGCCGAGTGCAGCCCGAGGAGGCTCTGAGCTGCTCCCACTCCTACTACAGGCACTGAATCTATGCCTGAACTGGTGTTGAATGTCCGCGCCGTGCCGACCGCGCCGGCGTTCGATGAGATGACGCCCTGCACCACGACCACCGTGATCAGGTCTCCGACAGTCATCGCCTTGTAGTCGGCGCTGAGCGACGCCATCCGTCCCGAATCGACCCAGAGGCTCCCCGGGGAGAGGGACGCGGGCGGGGAAGGCTGCGCGGTCTGGACATGGGCGAGATATTTTGCCAGACTCTCGTCCCGCGCATCCCGCTTCTTCGCATTCAGCCAACCCGCCGTCAGCAGGAGCAGGCAACACAGCACCGTTTTCATTTAGGTCCTCCGTGGTTGACTTATTAACTAGCTCATCAGTAGAGACGCAGCTTGCCGCGTCTCGGCAGTGCCGCGCGGCCTGAGACGGGGCAAGCCCCGTCTCTACTCATTGCTCATTACTGCGGCAAAGCTTCCACCCGGGCAGAACCGGAAATCCGCGCCCGGAACACGTGCCCATCCTGGCTGCGAACGCGAATCACCGCGCCTTCGCGGCCGCGCTCCAGGCAAATCACATTGGCAGTCATGCGCAAGCGGCTGGAAAGGAACACCGCCGTCGCCCGGTCTCCAACGCGCAACAGGGGCGTCGGCGAAGTTTCCGGCGGGAGCCGCGACGGCGATGGCGGCCGGCACGATCCGACTCTCTCTCTCGCGCTCGCATCGTGATCATGACCGGCATAGTTATCGAAATAGACGTCATGGAGATAGACGAGGAAGGACAGACACTGCCCGGGCCCGCCGCATTCCAGGCGGAACTGAGTGCGTCGAGGCACCTCGTCCCAGCAGGCAGAAGAGACGCGCAACCTCCGTCCGGCAAGCGCCGGGAGAGCCGCCGGCAGATCGAGGTCCTCGATCCCCGGCAGCCGTCGTTCGGCAATCCCTTCCCGGCGAAGTTCAGACGCCACCGCTTGCCACACTTCCTGCCGCGTGGCCGGAGTTGGCGGCGTGCGCGATGCTTCGGCTGACAGCCCGGGTGAGAGTTCGGCGGAAAGACCGGCCAGGAGGAAGGAGCACCATACAATTCCGAAGAAGAATAGAAGGCGGGCGCAAATGGATCGGGTAATCAAGGTCTCTCTACTAGCCCTTTCTCTACTTGCCCATGGTGTTGACTAGCTGAAGCATCTGATTGGCGGCGTCGATCACCCGTGAACTGGCTTCGTAGGAGCGCTGTGCCACGATCATGTTGATGAATTCATCGACCACACTGACGTTCGACTGTTCGAGATACCCTTGCTCGATCTGTCCCAGACCGTCGCTGCCGCCGGGCGTGCCGACGGCGGGATCGCCCGAAGCGGTGGTGGCAAGATAAAGATTCTTGCCGACACTGTTCAATCCACCGGGATTCGGAAACAGGGCCAGTTGCACGCTACCCACCTGCTGTGCCGCGGTTTGCCCGGCCAGCGTGACCGATAAGGTGCCGTCCGGCGCGATGGTGATCGAGGTGGCCCCGGCCGGTATCGTCACGGCTGGCTGCAGCGGATTTCCGTCGGAGGTAACCACATTGCCTTGCGCGTCCTGGTGAAAGGAACCGCCGCGCGTGTAGGCAGTCTCGCCCGTCGGCAACAGCACCTGAAACAATCCGTGTCCTTCGACGGCCAGATCAAGCGGGTTCCCGGTTGCGTTCAGGTTGCCCTGCAACTGAATGATCTCGGAGGCGGCCGGGTGCGTGCCGAGTCCAATCTGCAAGCCCGTGGCCACGGTAGTTTGCTGGGACGCGGCCGCGCCCGGCATCACCATGCTTTGGTAGATCAGATCCTGGAACTGCATACGGCGGCTCTGGAAGCCGGCGGTGCTGGAGTTGGACAGGTTATTGGCAATGGTGTCCAGATTGGTTTGCTGCGCCTGCATTCCGCTGGCCGCGGTGTAGAGTGCTCGAAACATGGTTTCCTCTCTAGACTCTTGCCAGGTCGGTGCTGGCAATGCGGTTAAATTCGTTGTCAAAAAGGGTCATGGCGCGTTGCAGCATTTCGGCCTGCCGCTGGACTCCGATCAGGGTCACCACCGAACTGACGGAATTCACGTTCGAACTTTCAATCGCGCCCTGCCTGAGCGCCGGCTGCTGCGCCAGTTTCGCGCTGCCCTCGGGGGCGGCGAGCAAGGTTTCACCCTCCGGAGTAAGTTTCGTCCCGGGAGCGAATTCCACCAGCCCGATATTGCCTGCGACCGCACCGTTGACTGAGAGTGTCCCATCGGAAGCGATCGAGACTGGCCCTGCCGGAACGTTGATCACACTCTTAGCTCCGAGGGCAGGGTCGCCGAGCACGGGATCTCCTGCTGCCGTCTCCAGTGCCCCGCTACCCGACACCTGGAAACGTCCGTTGCGCGTGTAACGTATGCCGCGCGCGGTCTGGATGGCGAAAAAGCCAGCGCCTTCGATTCCGACATCGAGCGGGTTTCCAGTCGTTTCCAGATTGCCCGCAGTCATATCCATGTGCGTCCCTTCGAGCACCCCGAAATTGTTTGTCGCCGAGTTGAGTACCGAGGTGAGCACATTGTGGAGCACATTTGGAGCGGTCGGGCGCGACACCGCCAGCAGCGCCTGGAATGTCGCATGGTCGCCACGAAACCCGATTGTGTTCAGATTGGCAAGATTGTGTGCCACCACTTCAAGCGCCTGGCTCTGCGCCTGTAGCCCGGCGCATGCTGCATAAAATCCGCTGTCCACATTGGCTCCTTGTGGTTGAGTGCTCCTTGTGGTTGAGTAAGGAGCACGCCAATCGCCATGACGGAAATTGGTAGAGTCTTCACAAAATGACCCTGTTCTGAACCGCTTAGAAGCAGCGGAGGGCGAAGAAACATGAGAAGCGTCTTAGAGTTTGTCGCAGAGGAAAACTCTGCCCGGCAAAACCCGGCAAAGTTTTCTTGGGGAGACGGGCGGGCTTGGGATTACCCGGGATCACCTGTGCAGCTTCAGGCGAACGAAAACCGGCGCGCCCTCAAACAGCAGGACGGTTTCTATGGACCCCCCCTCGGCCAGCGAGCGGAAAGAATATTTCCCGCCGCTGATGACGCTGGGCACGCTCAGCATGCATTGTTCATCGGTGCCGGCGAGCTTGTTCTTAAAGTTTCCGGTGATCATGTTGCAAATTTCGCCGAGCGCGTCCGCCGCCTGTTCCTCGGAACCGGCCGCGTCCCCCAACATGCGGGTGGCAATCTGGCAGGCGGTCTTCCCGTCGCAGCAGACCGTTAGAATTCCGCACAGCGCACCGGCCAAACCGACCATGGCGGTGAATTCCGTATTCGCCGCATGCTCCGATGGCGCCACGGTTTTCACCTTGCTGCCGAGCATAATCTCGAAAACTTCCTGGATCGCAAGTTCGAGAATGGGGAGCCAGTTCTCTTCGTGCGACCGCTCGGCCAATCCGCCAGCGGCACTCACGGTTTCTTCCCCAGCAAGGGCAAGACATGCTCTTTTACCTGATCGGGAGTGAACGGCTTGCGGATGTAGCCGCGAGCCCCGGCCGAGAGCGCCTGCACCACGTGCGATTCACTGCCTTCGGTGGTGATCATCACGATCGGAACACCTTTAGCGCTTTCTACCGTGGCGACCTGGCGGACGAATTCCAGCCCGTCCATGACCGGCATGTTGATATCGCACAGGATGACGTCGACTCCATTGCTCTGCAACGCGATCAGCGCTTCGGCGCCGTTCGCGGCTTCCACAACCTTTTCCAGTTCGATGCCCGCCTGACGCAGCGAGCGCTCGACAATCTTGCGCATTACCGAGGAGTCATCCACGATGAGCGCTCGCACCTTATCCATGTGTCCCACCACTCTGCGGTTTGTGCGGGCAGGCCTCGACGTCGCCCGCCGGCATTTTCTGACTCACTCGATGTACATCGGCAGTTCGACCCTGCGCTTTAGAGGGTGCGACACACCCTTCAAGCGACCCGCACCCGATGGGTCGGCCGTAATCCGTGCCATCTGTCGTCGGACCTTGGGAGCTGGCCGGGACTTCCGTAACCGGCCGCAAAGGAATTTTGCCTAGCTCCGGCTCCTTAACTCCTTCTCCTACCTTTATCCTGCGGGAATCCGCTATGCTTAGCCGAGACTTATGACTCTCCTCGACGCCCATCCCTACGACCCCGCGAAGGCGCAGCGGCGGAAGATCAAAATCACAGCGATGGTGGTGATCGTTGTCGCACTAGCCGCGCTGGCCTGGATGTACCGCAACTGGCCGGAGGAGCACAGCGTGGACAAGTTTTTCGCCGCCTTGCAGCACCAGGATTACGAAACCGCCTACGCCATTTATTTCCACGATCCCAGCTGGCAAAAACATCAGCAGAAATATTCCCAGTACACATACGCGGACTTCTATCGCGACTGGGGACCGGGCGGCGAGTGGGGTCTTATCAAGTCCCACAGAATCTACGGATCGGCCAACACAAAAGGTCTTGGCAGCGGAGGGGTCGTGGTCGAGGTCGTGGTCAACGAGCGTGCCGAGCACGCCCGCATGTTCGTGCAGAAATCGGATAAGACGCTGACGGTGTATCCGTACTAGCTCGTGTGGGGACGGGGCTCTGCCCCGTCCAAGCCGAGCGCAACTCGGCAGCTATCTGGGGTCACAGCCAGTTTGAGTTTTTCGCAGCCGCTCAAGAGGCCGTCACCGCAATCTGCGCCAGCGTCTTCTGCAGCGACGCCTCATCTCCTACCGTAACGCAGGTTTTCGAGCGGTCGATCTGCCGCATCAGTCCCCACAGAACTTTTCCCGGCCCGACTTCGATAAACAGGCTGGCTCCTTTGTTAATCAGTAGCCGTATCGAGGGCTCCCACTTTACCGCGCCGGTCACCTGGCGAATCAGGGCTTCGCGCGAAGCTTCCGCGGAAGCGACAATTGCCGCATCAACGTTGCACACTACCGGGCACGAAGGGTTTTGAAAACGCAGTGCGCCGAGGTCCGCCGCCAGGCGATCCTGCGCGGGTTGCATCAGCGAACAATGGAAAGGTGCGCTAACCGGCACGCTCACGGCCTTCTTCGCTCCACGTTCGGTGGCTAGTTTGATGGCGCGGTCCACGGCGCCGGCATGGCCCGAGATCACGATTTGCTCAGTCGAATTGATATTGGCTGCCTGGCAAACTTCTCCCCGCGCGGCTTCGTTCGCAATCTCGGTGACATGGTCAAGCGTCATGCCAATAATCGCCGCCATCGCGCCGACGCCCACCGGCACCGCTTCCTGCATATACTTGCCGCGATTACGAACCGTCCGAACCGCGTCGGCAAACGTCAGCGTGCCCGCGGCTACGTGCGCTGAATACTCGCCCAGGCTGTGCCCGGCAACATACTCCGCGGAAGAGTCCGGCTTGAGACCTTTTTCTTGCAGCACTCGCCACGCCGCCACTGACGCCGTCAGTATTGCCGGCTGCGTGATCTCAGTCAGCTTCAATTGTTCTTCCGGACCTTCAAAGCAAAGCTGCGACAGCTTGTAGCCGAGCGCCTCATCCGCTTCCTCAAACGTCCGACGTGCAACCAGATAGTTGACGGCCAGTTCCTTGCCCATGCCAACGGCTTGCGAGCCCTGGCCGGGGAAGAGAAAAGCTATCGGGAAAGATGAACTCATCATTGAGATGTTCAGCTGCTGGCACTTAGCACTTAGCAATTAGCGCTTACCCGACATTTGAGAATTTTGGGTAATTGCTAAGTGCTAAGTGCTGGGCTCGGGACCGCCACGCTCAGTTCCGCCAGTTCACGTTCAATCGTTTCGTTTACTTTGCCATCGGCGAATTCCGCCGCCACTCGCACCGCGTTCTTGATAGCATTTGTATTCGACGATCCGTGGGTAATGATGCATACGCCTTTAATACCGAGCAGCGGCGCGCCACCATACTCGGTGTGATCCAGCCGCTTCTTGAAATCCGAAAACGCGTTGCGCGAAAGATACGCGCCAACCTGCCGCGTAATCGTCGACTTCAAGGTCTCTTTCAGCACGGCGCGCACGAGCCGCGCCACGCCTTCGGAAGTCTTCAATGCAACATTGCCGACAAATCCATCAGCCACGATCACGTCCACATGGCCATTGTATAAATCGCGGCCTTCCACATTGCCTATAAAGTTGATGGGCAGCCGCTTGAGCAGTTGAAAGGCCTCACGCGTCAGGTCGTTGCCTTTGCCTTCCTCTTCTCCAATCGAAAGCAGCCCGACCCGTGGATGCTTCATACCGAAAATCGAACGGCAGTAAATATCGCCCATCACCGCGAACTGCTCCAGATTCACTGCGGTGCAATCGACGTTCGCGCCGACATCAAGCAGAACGGCCGCCGTGTTCAGAACGGTGGGAAACGCTGCCGCCAGCGCCGGACGGTCCACGCCGGGAAGCGCGCCCAGCACAACTTTGGCGGTGGCCATGGCCGCGCCCGTATTGCCTGCGGTTACGAAACCCGCGGCCCGCCCCTCGCGTACCAGCCGTAGTCCGACGCGGATCGACGAATCGCGCTTGGCGCGAATCGCATCCACTTTGTCGTCCATGGTGATGACTTCGCTGGCGTGAACGACTTCAACCGGCAGCCGCCGCGCCCCGGGATAGCGCGCCAGTTCGGCCTTCAGTCGCGGTGCCGGTCCGACCAGGAGCACGCGCACACCGTTATGGCGCGCCGCCTGCAACGCGCCTTCGATCTCCGGCTTCGGCGCTTTGTCGGACCCCATCGCGTCCAGAGCGATTACGCTAGGCATGGAAGGAAACAGGAATTTCTGAACCGATTTCTAAACCGATCTCTAAACTATGACTTCTCTTCGACGGCTATGACTTCGCGGCCCTTGTAGGTTCCGCACTTCGGGCAAGCGCGGTGTGGCATCTTCTGTTCGTGGCAGTTCGGACACTCCGACAGCGAGTGCTTCGAGAGCGAGTCGTGCGCGCGCCGTGTGGCGGTGCGTTTCTGGGAATGTCTGCGTTTCGGATTTGGCATTTTGTAGTTCCTTTATTGATTCAACTTGTCTCGTATCTCTTTCAGCGCCGACCATCGTGGATCCTCGACTTCGTCCACGCACGCGCACTGAATTTCGTTCAAGTTCTTGCCGCAATGCGGACACAAGCCTTTGCAGTCCTCGCGGCAAATCGTCTTCAATGGCAGCGCCAGCAGCACCTGCTCGCGCAACGTGTCTTCCAGCAACAACCCTTCGCCCTGGTAGTATCCGATCTCGGCCTCGGCGTCGGTGACTGACAGCTCTTCGTGGCCGGAGTCAGTTCCAAGCGGTCGGTACAGAAGATCAAAGCTGCGCTCGACCTGGTGCACTACCGGCTCAAGACAGCGCGCGCAGGCTACTTCCAGGCTGGTCTCCAGCCTGCCCTTAACCCGGATGTCCTGCACCACCTTATGCTTGCCGTGATGCTCTTCGACCAGATCCGCCCGGCCCTCGCTGCGCAGCGGCGACCGCTGCCGAACCTCCGCTCCCAGATCAATCGCACCCGGGCCGAACTCTTCCCGGAAATCGACCGGGTGAATCTCCAGATCCTTAAGTTCGATGAACATTGAAACTGGAATCTCCGCCGCCCCCACTCAAATTACCGCAAAGGCCCGCGGAAGTACGCACAGAGAAGAAAGTCTCCCAGGGAGCAATACGTTAAGAATAAAGGGCTGAAAACATGGTGTCAAGGATGGAGAGGCGCTTAGGGGTGGATTCCATGGTGAACGCCTTCGGAAGTTGCTCCCCCGTCCGCTGACACCAGATACTCGCCTCCGCCTTCACGCCAAGGTCATCTCCCCCGCTATACTAAGCGCTGGCGATGGGGTTCGCTATTCACCGCCCTTCGGGCTGATAACTCCTACAGAACTTTTTGCAGGAGGAACCTCGTCTTGAATTACCTCTGGATCGCGCTCGGCGCCGTTGTCGGTGCCAGCGCCCGCTACTTTCTCAGCACTCTGATCGCCCGCAATTTCTCCTACGCGTTCCCCTACGGGACGCTGCTGATTAATATCACCGGCAGCCTCATCCTCGGATTCTTTCTCATCTTCTCCACCGAACGCACCCTGCTCGACCCGCGCTGGCGGCTGCTGGTCGCCGTCGGATTCTGCGGCTCCTACACAACTTTCTCGAGCTACGCTTTCGAAAGTTTCGCGCTGATGGAGCAGGGCCAATGGCTCCTGAGCGGTATCAACATAGTGGCGAGCAATGCGCTCTGCCTCGCTGCTGTCTTCGCTGGCGCGGCGCTTGCGCGGGGGTTGTAAAATGACAGACGGCATTGTGGCGCCATTCAAGGCTATGGCCGTTCAGGTCACAATCTATCTCACCGAAGGCGACTCCTGGCATCATCGGCCGCTGCATCTGGAAATCCTGAAATATCTGAGCGAAGAAAATGTCTTCGGCGCCGTCACATTCCATGCCGTCGCGGGCTTTCTCGGACGGGGTAAAGTCCGTACCGCGCACTTGGTCGAAGCTGGAGGCGAGTTGCCGGTCGTGATATCCTTCGTCGATACGGACGAGCACGTCAACCGCGCTTTGCCTAAACTGCGCGAAATGGCCTCACACCGGCTGATTGTTCGNGAGAATGTAGTGATCGAGCAGGGGAGTCTGGACTCTGGCTTGCCCCCAAGTCCATAGTTTCAGGAGAATCCGATGACCAAAAAACCAAGCTCCAGTAATTCGCACAAACCTTCAGCGCAACCCCGATACCACCAGACAGGCCGCGAACTCCAGGCATTTGGCACCGTGACCAGCGTGTTGCCATTGCAACTGATGGAACCGGTGCGGCTGGAAATGACCGAGCAACTCAATCAGTTGTTGGCCGACACCATGACTCTTCGGGATCTCTACAAGAAGGCCCATTGGCAGGTGGCCGGAGCCACGTTCTATCAGCTCCATCTTCTTTTCGATAAGCACCACGAAGAACAAAGCGAGATCGTCGATGCGATCGCGGAACGAATCCAGCTTTTGGGCGGAATCAGTGTCGCGATGGCGGCCGACGTCGCTGAGTTGACCCGCATTCCGCGGCCACCCAAAGGCCGTGAGGAGGTTCCCGTACAACTGTCGCGCCTGCTGGATGCGCACGAGGTCATCATCATCCACTGCCGTGAACTCGCAGAGCGTGCCACCAAATTGGGCGACGCCGGCACCAACGATCTGGTGGTGAGTGACGTGCTTCGCCCCAGCGAACTGCAGAGCTGGTTCCTGAGCGAGCACCTGGTCGATGCGCCCCTGGTTGAAGCCGAACCACTGCGGGAATCGGCATAATCACGGCGGATAGAATTGTGTGGCAGCGGGACTCCGCCCCGCTTGGACGGGGGCAAAGCCCCGTCACCACATCAAGTAAGTTTGTGATGCTTTCTAGTGGCGTGCGGAAAGAATGTGCAGGATCTGCTGCAGTTCATGCCGTAAGTGCGCCACGTTCGTGGAAGGATTCATCGGAAAAGGAAGCGCGGCCTGGTTCCTCTCGGCCTTGGTTTCCCCGCGCAACTGCGCGCGTGCACCTGCGATCGTGAACCCGTCTTCATAAAGCAGCTTCTTGATCCGCACCACCGATTCCACGTCGCGCCTGCGATACATACGTTGCCCCGTGCTGCTTTTGACGGGCTTGAGCTGCGGAAATTCGGTCTCCCAGAACCGAAGTACGTAGGCTGGCAGCCGGCACAAGCTGGCGACTTCGCCGATGCGAAAGTAGAGCTTGTCCGGAATAATGATTTCGGCGTTACGAGTTTTCTTCGAAGCTTTCGTTCGGAGGCTCATAGAGGCCATTCCCCTACCTCTGTATACGCGTTTCTAGCACGAGCACGCGCTGCGCGACAACCCCCAAAAGTACGGATACCCGCCAAGGGCGTTTTCCGTT
>JGI25614J43888_10000481_pt1 | contig 11028 bp, 12 predicted proteins | sample GraSoi_2013_60cm_FD_43888 | JGI IMG/M metagenome (IMG submission 43888) | reverse complement strand
AAATGCGATGTTGACCTCGCGATGCGTAAAGGACTGAACTATCCGGCCGGGCCATTTGGGTGGGCGACCAGGCTAGGAACAACAACGGTCTACCAAGTACTCCAGAATCTTGCGACCTGCTACGGTGAAGACCGCTATCGGACTTCGCCACTTATCGAGCGAAGCTTTTGGAGTGGAAGGAGGCTGGATGAGGCAACCGATTGAACCGGCCGAACAGCAGGTAGTCGAACGCGGGCGATCGTATCGCGTCACCGCTGAAGTGATCCCTTCATCCTGAGGTTGCGGCAACGCCGCGGCGGCCGCTGGATGCCCAGAGCCGTCACCGAATCAAACTCACAATCCAACATGTCCCCCATCCAAACCGAACGACCAATCGAGCCCGTCGAAAAAGCCGGCGCCGAAGAACTGCGAACGCTGCAGACTAAAAGGTTGCAATGGTCGTTGCGGCACACGTACGACCATGTGCCACACTACCAACAGAAGTTTCATGCGGCCGGTGTTACAGCAAACGATCTACGGCAGCTAACTGATCTCCAGCGCTTCCCGTTTACCACCAAAGATGACTTCCGCGAAAACTATCCATGCGGACTGTTCGCAGTACCCCGCAATAAAATTGTCCGGATGCACGCGTCCAGTGGGACCACGGGGAAGCCGACCGTTGTTGGTTACACGCGGAATGACATTGACGTCTGGGCTCACTTGATGGCGCGCTCGATTCGGGCCGCCGGCGGGCGGCCCGGGCAAACTGCTTTGGTTTCGTACGGCTACGGGTTATTCACCGGCGGACTCGGAGCGCATTACGGGGCTGAGCGGCTCGGATGCGGGGTGATTCCGATGTCCGGTGGCCAAACGGAAAAGCAGGTTCAAATGATCAACGATCTGCGCCCGGAAATTATCTTAGTGACTCCTTCGTACATGCTTACGATCGCGGACGAATTCGAACGGCAGGGGTTGGATCCAGCCAAGAGCTCTCTGAAGATTGGAATCTTCGGAGCCGAGCCGTGGACCGAAGCGTTGCGCCACGAGATCGAAAGTCGATGCGCGATCGATGCCGTCGATATCTACGGATTATCGGAGGTCATGGGTCCGGGAGTCGCTTGCGAATGCGTAGAGACTAAGGATGGCCTGGTCATTTGGGAGGACCATTTCTATCCGGAAATCGTCGACCCAAACAGCGGGCAAGTTCTGCCCGACGGCACCTTGGGCGAGCTGGTGATCACTTCACTCACCAGAGAGGCCACACCGGTCATCCGATACCGAACCAGAGATCTCGCGCATCTCCTTCCGCCGACCGCACGATCAATGCGGCGAATTGGACGCATTCTTGGCCGAACTGACGACATGCTGATCATTCGGGGAGTCAACGTTTTTCCGTCGCAGATCGAAGAGTTGCTTTTGAAAGAGCCCCTTTTTGCGCCGCAATATCAATTGATAGTCACTCGCGAAGGCCGCTTGGATGATTTGGAAGTGCGCGTGGAAATGCGCGAGACGAGAGACGTGGAGGAACAAGGCCGGCTCGCGCGCGAATTGCAGTTTCAAATCAAGGCCTGGGTCGGAGTCTCTTGCTCTGCGACCGTGCTGCCTCCGGGCCGGATTGAACGAGTCATCCTGGGAAAAGCAAAGCGTGTGATCGATAGACGCCCGAAACTTGAGGAGGTAGCTTCGCCATCTAAGTTCGAACCAATTTTATGAAAGTGTACGAGGCTATCGCTGAAGCGGTAAAACAGGAAAGCGCCGGCATTCTGTTTGGCGTTTTGGGCAACGCCAATATGTACCTGGTAGCGGAGCTCTGTGGAAAGCACGGGTTCAAGTTCGTTCAAGCGAAACATGAACAGAGTGCCACTTCGATGGCGGACGGTTTCGCTCGGGCGAGCGGCCAGATCGGTATCGCTACCTCAACGCAAGGTCCCGGGTTTACTAACACGATCACCTCTTTGGTTGCAGCTCGAGCTCACCGCACACCGCTCCTCATGTTGGCCGGCCACGCTCCACTCAGCGATCCCTACAACATGCAGGGATTGGTAGACCAACATGCGATGGCTCTGCAGGCCACCCAAGCCGCTGTAGTGTTAAATCACCCCAAAAGTGTTGATTACGCCTTGGGCGAAGCGTTCCGGCATCTTAAAGCAAGAGAAGGACCGTTCGTTCTCAATCTGCCCCAGGATGTGCAAGGTCTGGAAATGCTCGACCCCAATTGGGTCTATCGGCCATCGTACAAGTCAGCCGAGTTTCAGCCACCTGGAGCTGATGACTTGGAAGCGGCAATCCGATTGATCGAAACAGCGAACGCGCCTGCCCTGATTTGCGGGTTAGGGGCTCGATCCGCTCATGCTGAAGCAGAGGTGCAAGCATTAGCTCNGTACCTTGGTGCTCCGCTCGCAGTGACTCTACCGGCCAAAGGGATGTGTTCGGATTATCCTCTCTGTGTCGGGGTTAGCGGTAAACTTGGAACCGGGTTGTCGGCTGAAATGCTTGAAAACGCGGACCTTATTATCGCGATCGGCGCAAGCTTGAACCCGTGGACGACCCAGAACCGCACTGTCCTTCGCGATAAAAAATTGATTCAGGTCGACCGTAGACATACTGCGTTCGGTTTCTACACCTCCGTTGATGTTGGTCTTGAAGGCGATGCGCGAGTGACGGTGGCNGCTCTTTTAGAGCGGCTCCGTTCCGCCGGCAAACCGCCTCGTCAACCAAACCCTGCAGTCGCCGAGCGGATCAAAAAATTCGATGCGACACGTCCGAAATTCGAGGACGGCGACTTCATCGATCCACGCCGAGCTGTGTGGTACCTGGAAGATAAACTCCCGAAGAAAGATCGAATCATCGTGATCGANGGAGGTCACGCCGGTCTGGTGGCGCAGCAGATCCTCACCTCACCAAATGCCGATAGTTGGGGTAACGGATGGGACTTCGGTTCAATCGGTCAAGGATTGTCTATTGCCATCGGGGCGAGCTTTGCTCGCCCGGGCGAGCGGGTCACCCATGTGACCGCAGACGCCGCCTTCATGATGAACGTCGCAGACTTCCATACCGCAGTTGCTTTCAATCTGCCGCTCACCGTCATCGTTTTGAATGATCATGCCGTCGGTCAAGAAAAGCACGATCTCATCCGNAAACACATTAATCCCGCTCTGGCCGATACGCCTCAGCCCGAGCTTGATCGATTAGCGATTGGGTTCGGTGCCNAAGGATTTCGGGTCCGCCGGCCAGAAGATCTCGGCGAAATCGATAAAGCATTCGCCGTAACCGACGGCCCCGTCGTGGTCGACGTACGAATCAACGGAGAAATGGAATTACCCATCAGCAAAGAAATCGCTGAACAGTTTGCCAAGGGAGGGTAATGGGACTGGTGAGCTGTGAAAAGTGAGAAGTGACTGGTAGTTAAGGAACGCCGGGAACGCCGGGAACGCCGGGAACGCCGGGAACGCCGGGAACGCCGGGAACGCCGGGAACGCCGGGAACGCCGGGAACGCCGGGAGCGCCGGGAGCGCCCGGAACACCCAGAACGCTGAGAACGCCGAACGCCAAACCCTATACGCCGTTTCACCTCTCCCGGCGCTACGGGCGCTACGGGCGTTCCCGTCTGCGACGATATGCGGCCCGAAGGGCCAGGAAAGCATACCCAGGCTTTAGCCTGGGTAGCTCCGCCCCAGCGGTGATAGCCCTGTAGGGGCGGGAGATTTGGCTGCGGAAATGTAAAACCTGNCGCCGTTTGTCCAATACCTGTTCGATCAGGAAGGGCATCACAAAAGGAGCACGTTCCGAGAGACGAATACCACGNCGGGCCAAGGGATGAGTCCCATTACCAAAGCCTATACTCCTGGACGATGTGAGTTTGCCTTCTATCCATTGTTCGACGGTGTTCTCAGCATTCCCAGCGATGGCGGCGCTAGCTTCTGTGACGAAAACGTTCGCTTCTGTCACAAAAACGTAACGTGTTCTTCAGAAGAGAATTTGCCCGACCTACGCTACTCTTCACGCAGAGGTGGAATCGACCGCTTCAGGTGCAGAGTCTCCACCGCTCGCATTACTGTAGTTCGCCGAAGCCACCGTCTCCCCCCGGGACCCGCAGTGGAACCGAAAATAGCGCATGGTAAAACCGAGTCAGAAAGAAGCATCCTTAATCTGGTTTCTCGTGCTGTCGTTCGCGTTGAACGCCGGTGCCATTCTTAGTGGTTACTGGCTGCAGATCCCGAGAGGTGCGAATGTCGTTCAGCTCACTGATATCGATTTCGACGACTTGCCACCCAAGGGCGACCCCGAGGCCGAACAACAACCCGAACAGCCGCCACAGCCCGAACCAACACCGCCTCCCGAGCCCGAACCGACACCGCCCCTTTTGGATAAACCGCCAGAGTTCGAGATTCCGGCTCCCACTCCCACCCCGATTGCTTCGCCGCAAGCTCGGCCAAAGCCTTCCCTAAAACCGGCGAAACAACCTGCCCCTTCCCACCCTAATCCTGCAGCCACACCAGGGACCAAAGGCCTGGCGACCGGAGTCGACGGGGGAACAGGCAAAGGCGGCTCGCGTTCCGGACTTTTTCTTCACCAACCTAAACCACCTTATCCGATTGCCGCCCGCGAGATGCAAATCACTGGAGATGTAACCGTTACACTAACCATTTCAAGCGGCCGGATTGTCGCCGCCCATGGGAACGGCCCGACTATCTTGGCCAGTGCCGCCGCCAATTGGATACGCGCAAACTGGGTCCCCGCTCCAAACACCAGCGGCACCTATGAATTGCCGATCGTCTTTCGGCTGGATTGACGCGTGGCAACTTTAGTGGCAAAACTGAAGGTCAGCTCCAATCAAGCCTTCAAAGGAAGCTTTCCATCGCAATTTTCCTGGCAGAGCGGATACGGCAGCGTTCTCGGTTGCGGAGTCGACGCTCGAATCCGTGGTCGAATACGTGTCCAATCAAGAANAGCATCACAAACGGGTCACTTTTCAAGACGAATACCGAGCCATCTTGCAACGGCACCACGTGAATTTCGACGAACGGTATCTCTGGGATTGAGGTGCATTTCTCTTCCCGCTCTGCCGCCCCTTCAGGGCTGGATGCGTTTTTTTGGTCTACCCAGGCTAAAGCCTGGGACTGGAGTTTCCTTGGCCCTTCGGGCCCGCTACCGGCATTTGGAGGTCCCACTCCCAATCGAAAGAGACTCACTGTTTCCAATATCAATCAGTTATATACGTATTGACTTATATGACTTGCAGATGTCCATTGAGCGATGACCCNGGAGCTCACGGATATTTACAAGTCTTTTTCTGATTTCTCGCGTCTGCGGATCTTGCATTTGTTAATTCAACAGCCAGTTTGCGTCTGCCATTTCCAGGAGGTTATTGGATTACCACAGGTCAATGTCTCTCAACATCTGGCCTACCTGCGCAAAGCTGGTCTCGTAGAGTTTGAAAGAGCTCAAACCTGGAAAATCTACCGGATCATTTCCCCCTGTCCGCCCGAGCTCGAAGTGAACCTCAAGGCGCTGGTCGAATGCGCCAAATTTGATCCGACGTTTAAACAGGATCTCATTCGTTTGCGGGAAATTCTCAAAGCATCGCGATTCTCAGCTTGTGTCAGAATCCCTCCAGCCCGTCGGCCTCGCGGGCTCATCGCATCCCATACGCCGTGACTATCCATGTTCCATTCAAAACCTTCAGAAACATGTCTACCAAACCGAAACCGCTCGTGCTAATTCTGTGTACCGGTAATTCGTGTCGAAGTCAGATGGCTGAGGGAATCCTTCGCGCTCACGCCGGCGAAATTATTAGAATCGAAAGCGCGGGCTCGGCACCCACCGGCCAAATTCACCCGTTTGCGATTAAGGTCATGAACGAAATTGGAATTGATATTTCGGAACACCGTTCCAAACATTTAAGCGAGTTTCTCGATACGCCGGTCCACACAGTCATCTCGGTTTGCGGAAATGCCGATCAGGCCTGCCCGATCTTTCCCGGCATGGTACGCCGGTATCATTGGGCATTCGACGATCCGGCTAAGTTGAAGGGCTCGGAAGACGATATCCTTGCGGTTTTCCGAAAAGTCCGCGATGAGATCGTCAGAGTTTTTCACGCCTATGCCGCTGGTCTCCAAATGGGCAAAGATCATGTTTGAAGCCTATTTAACCATTGCCAATCGTAGCGGATCGGCCTCGCCGGCAGAGATAGCGAACCGACGAAAGATAATTCACAACTTCATCCGGGCTCGCATTACTGACGTAGCGACGGTTGATGATCTACGATGCGTCCGTGCCTTTGTCGAAGCCCTTCCAGACGATTCCCGGGTAGCATTGGAATTAGTCGATTTCGAAGGCATCTCTCAAGTCGAACTGGCGAAGCGTTTTGGTCTAACTGTTTCAACAGCAAAATCCAGAGTTCAGCGGGCTCGGGCCAGGTTGCGGGCTTTGATCGATGCCTGCTGTGAGGTTGATACGGACGTTTACGGTAATTTTATCGACTGCCGGCGGCGAGGTGAGTGGTTGCCGTGCGATTGAGGTTCCTCTGCGTCCTTTTCCGGAAAACAGCGTCTTCAATTATAGAAATACATCTATGAACGAAACCGATATTCGAGAGAAGGTGCGGGAACATTATGCCAGCGTAGCCGAAGGCAAGACGAGCTGCTGCTCAGAGGCAAACTCCGGTTGTGCAGCGGAGAACATTTCCCAGCAACTCGGCTACTCCGCGGAAGAACTTGCNTCGCTTCCGGAGCAAGCGGAAATGGGATTAGGATGTGGGAATCCAATATCTTTCGCCAAGTTGCGGCCGGGAGAAGTCGTCGTTGATCTCGGTAGCGGAGGAGGAGTGGACTGCTTTCTTGCGTCGAAGGAGGTCGGTCCAACTGGGTCGGTTATCGGCGTCGATATGACTCCGCAAATGCTGGCAAAAGCGAGAAAGAATGCTGATTCCGGCGGATACAACAACGTCGAATTCCGCTTAGGTGAAATTGAAAATTTGCCCGTAGCCGATCATACAGCGGACGTGGTGATCTCGAATTGCGTGATCAACCTTTCAACGAATAAGCGTCGGGTTTACCGCGAAGCATNTCGGATCTTGAAAAATGGTGGGCGTTTTGCCGTCGCCGATATGGTGGCAATTGCGCCGCTTCCTGAGGATCTGAAAGGGGATGTAGCGGCTTATACGGGTTGTATTTCGGGAGCGGCTTCAGTCGAAGAGGTGAAAGAATGGCTCTCGGCAGCGGGTTTTGAACGCGTAGATGTTCACATCANACGGAAAAGTAGCGAGTTTATTCGGAGCGACGCTTCGATTGGCAAACTCGATGACTATGTGGCATCGGCCGATATTACCGCNTGGAAGTAGAAGTAGCCTGGGCGGCTCGTGAGGTNCACAAAACAAGAAGGGCAGCATACGCCACACGTCGGTTACACGGCACCGTCTTTAGCGGTCCGGCGGCTGCCCCTAAGCATTAACTTAAGGAGGCGGGGCGAATGGGCGAGTGGACGAAGAGATCTGTCGGCATGATCTTGCCCACTACGGTAGGGCGAAAACCTCGGCGCGCTTAGTAGGTACGCCCTTTCGTTATGTTTCCCGACGCGCCGGGTTTGAGCCATACGTTGCCCGCCGATTAGAGTGACTTCGGTTTGTGACTAAACCGCCGAGGTTTTCGCCCTACCGTAATGGGCAGATCACGCCGACAGATCTCCTCGTCCACTCGCCCTTTCGCGTCGCCCATTTGCCCCGACGCCTTAAGTTAGCGCTTATGGGCGGCTACCGGATCCCGCTGCTTTCGGTTTGGTGCCACCTAGAAGTTGATGCGGAACCGCACGTTTGGCGCTACCGAAGACTACGTTACCTACGTCTTTCTCGCACGCCCGACGTGTTCATACTCCTCGTGAATGTCACGGCGGGAATACTCCGTCATGTAAATGGTCGCAATAAACGAGATTATTGCGCATACGGCAATGTACCAAGAAACTGCCACTCCAGTGTGGAAGGTCGCAAGCAACCAGGTTGCGATGAGCGGTGCCGGGCCGCCGGCGATAATCGAAGCAAGCTGATAACCGATGGAAGCACCACTGTACCGCATGCGGGGTGTAAACTGCTCAGCAATCAGCGCCGCTTGCGGCCCGTACACCAGCGAATGCGGAATCGACCCGAGTACGATACCTAATACAACTAGCTTGGGATCCTTGGTGTTCATCAGCGCGATGAAGAGAAATCCGACCACAACCGCAACGACCGCACCAATTAAATAGGTTAGCTTGCGTCCGATTCGATCCGAAATAAACCCAGCAAGCGGGATGGTAAAAAACTCGACCACAGCAAATATCATCACCGCCTGGAGCATGAGATCCCGGCTTATTTTTAGTTGGGTGCCATAAGTGAAAACGAATGCCGTGAAGAGATAGAACGGCGTTTGCTCCACCAACCGCACGAGTGGTGAGAGAATAATGGGCTTCGGTTGACGCCGAATGACTTCCAGCGCCGGAGTCTTCTCCACTTGGTTCTCTTGCAAAAGTCGGGTGAACGTCGGAGTTTCCATTATCCCAAGCCGAATCCACAGACCGACGAGCACTAACAGCGCACTTAACAAAAACGGGACACGCCAACCCCAGCTCAAAAACTGATCTTGAGGCAAAAACACGCTAAACCCGAGTACGGCAAGGTTGGCCAGGAATAACCCGACCGGCACACCGAATTGCGGCCAGGAAGCAACGAAACCACGGTTTCCGAAATTCTTAGTCCACTCCATTGCCAAAAGCACCGAGCCTCCCCATTCACCTCCGACCCCGATACCTTGCAAAAATCGAAGTACGGTCAAGATCACCGCTCCCCAGATCCCGATCATGTTATAGCCAGGGACAAAAGCGACGAGAAATGTGGCGATCCCCATAAGGAGGAGGGTGGAGATCAATGCTGCCTTACGGCCGACGCGGTCACCAACGTGACCAAAAATAAATGCACCAACTGGCCGAGCCAAGAAACCGACAAAGTACACGAGAAAAGCCTGGAGAGTACCAACCAAAGGGTCGGAATTCGGGAAGAACAATTTGGCGAACACNAGGGGCGTAATCGTGCTGTAGAGAAAGAAATCGTACCATTCAATCGCGGTACCGATCGTACTGGCAATGACAGCCTTTACTAACATCCCACGATCGCTTTTGGCCTCTGCCGAAATGCCAGTCGGCGTACTCATGGTTTATCGCCTCCATCATTGGCAGGCCAAAGTTCAGCTTGAGCAATTACGAACATCGTATCGCACGATTTCCATAGGTGGACGAGCAGCCAAGATCCTGTCTTCTCGACCCGATCTCGGACAAGAAAAGTATGCATATGGGGGTTCTTAATGGGGACGGATAAGAGTAGAAGTCTTGCCGCAAACGGCAGTCCTGACAATCACGTTTTTTCTGATAAGCCGGTCATCGAGCGTTAAAAACCTTACAAGTGGCCGAGCACCCTCACGGCGAGAATCCTGCGGCCTATCAAAGAAGCTCATCACCTCCTCAAAGACAACCCACCGTAGCGTGAAGCCCTTTGGATTGCGCGCAAGCCTCGCCTAGTTCAGTGCATGAAATGGCCGTGGCTGACCACGATCGATTGACCGGTCAACGCCAGGCTCGGAAAAGCAGCCAGGAAAATCGCGGTTTCGGCCAAGTCCTCAAGCGATGTGAACTCGCCGTCCACGGTCGCGCNTAACATGACATTTTTAACTACTTCTTCTTCGGTAATGCCGAGTTGCTGAGCCTGTTCAGGGATCTGTTTTTCGACCAAGGCGGTGCGAACAAACCCTGGCGAAATGAGATTTGCGCGTATCTTATGTTTCGCTCCTTCTTTGGCCACCGATTTCGTCAATCCGCTTAGCGCNTGTTTGGCCGCCACATAGGCGCTTTTGTTTGGAGAAGCAATATGGGAGTGGATTGACCCGGTATATAAGATACATCCGCCTCGACCGGCCGCGATCATCGCTCGCATCGCTGCTCGAGTAGTGAGGAACGCACCATGAAGGNGAACCGCGATAATCTTTTGCCAATCGGCGAACGGAAAATCGACGATCGGATGAATTATCTGGATGCCGGCATTGCTAAGCAGGATATCGATCGAGCCGAATTCNCTGANGACGGTTGCAAAGGCAGACTCAACCGATTTTTCGCTGGCAACATCCATCTGGACGGGGATCGCAGTCGCTTTTCGGGATTGGATTTCGCGAGCAACTGATTCCGCTCCNCGCAGATTCAGGTCAGCGATCGCAACGTGCGCACCTTCTCGGGCAAATGCTTCCGCAATCGTTTTTCCGATTCCCGTCGCAGAGCCGGTCACAACGGCCGATTTACCATCTAGTCTCATGGTGTGGTTTATAAATGCACTCTCACGCAAAGACGCAAAGACGCAAAGTTTACAAGGCTAAAAGCTCGCGGCCAGACGCCAAGAAACGAAGTGTCTTTCATCCTTGGCGTCTTTGTGCTCGCCCGCATCGCTACCCGAGGCGTTGCGGGCGGGGCTTTGTGTGAGAAGGTCTCACCANATTCCCTTACTCGTTCTCGNCTGCCGNAGCGCTCGGTTTGGCACCTGCTCGCGCGGCACGCAAACGCTCCAGCCGCGCGGCGTTGGCTGCCGCCCAACTCTTTTGTTGATCAGGAGTCAAGACCGCNTTGATGTCGTTGACATACTGACCGTGNAGGGTCTTTCGTTTCTCTCTTTTGGCCGCACCAACTAGAGAAGTGTCATTCTTCAATGCAATCACATCATCGACATATTTGCTGATGATNGGCGTTACCTTTGATTCCTGATCGGCAGTCAACGTAGCTTCCTTCTTTAAGACGCTGAGCTGGCGTTTCTTGATCGCAGCCGGTGAAGCCTGGCGCTTCTTGCCTCCGCTCTGGGTATCATTCTGGAGAGAGGAATTCGAACCAGTTTGCACAGTGCCAGAGTCCTGTCCGTAGGAAGGAGCGGTGGCGGCTGCGCCAAGGAATAACAATAAAGCACAAAAAGACAATGTGTTTTTCATGATGCGAATAGACGTTGGCATAAACGCTTAAGTTGCACAACTAGTTTTTTTATTGTTATTG
>JGI25614J43888_10000480_pt1 | contig 11028 bp, 11 predicted proteins | sample GraSoi_2013_60cm_FD_43888 | JGI IMG/M metagenome (IMG submission 43888) | reverse complement strand
CGAGTTTGAGCCATCGCTCTTAACTGGCGTGTCGTAGACGAGGTGGGTAGCGTCCCAGATTTCGCGATCAGGGACATCGCTGCGTCCGACTGCATCGATCGATACACGTAATTCGGCAAAGGTTTCTTCTGCGGTATGGCCAGCGCACCGGAGCCACCGTGCAGCGCTTGGTAGCCATTGATGGACGCCCAGATGAGGACAAGGCGGGAAGGCTCTCACAGCGCACCTCGGATTACCTTGCAGTTCGCTGCACCAAAGCAAGGAGCAGCCTGATGTCGCCTGATTGCGCTAGTAACCGAAGTGTGGAATTTATTGGCGAATATTCTTACCATACGATTGGGCGGGAGACGTCGAGCAACGAACTCGGCGTTTTTCGTTTCTAGGGGGTGTTTGTCGTCATGAATTGTAGGCCGTGCGGTCCCACCGGTGAAGATCGCGCAGCGGAGAGGGCTCACGTTTGGATCGGTACAAAGCCATCGCTCAGCGGGTTAGCTGATGGTGTTTTGGTCGACAAGCTCCTCGAGCTCTGTTGCGCGCTCCTCCAGTTGCCAAGCAACCTCTTCAGCGACGGACACCAATTCGGATTCGGCATCTTCTCCTTTCTTGGGGGGCAGTGCCTCGAGTAGGTCTTCCAGTCTGCAGCACGAGTAGCGGAGGTCCTGTGCAATCGTGGGTAGCGTCTCAATGTCGACTCCTCCGAGATAGGCCGTGAGCCGTTCTTGCCGATCGATCGAGACAATCATGGCGATCTTTAATGCTTCGCGGACTTCGTGACGGGCCGTTTGATCTGCTTTTTTGGTTGGGCAGGGTTGGCTTGAACGGGCCTTGTTATTTTTCCCGAAATTGGTTCGTCGAGTGGGCTAGTGCCTTGGCCCTTGGCCGCTTCGCTTAGCTTCGCTAAATACTGCAGCGCGCTTCGCACATCGATGATGCGGCTTTTTGCACGCGTTTTGCCATCAACCAGAAGAAAGGAGTGAAATTTCCTTTCCTTCAATGCGATGAATAGGGTTGCTCGACTCGACGGCCACAAGTGGCTCGCCAAAAAATCCTTGGCCGCCAAGTAGGGTGGCCAACCGGTCACCGGTTCAACGGCAGGGACAGTGGGAGAAACTTCCCGCAGGTCTAATAATCTGGTCACGCAACGAAGTTCGCCCTCGAGCAAAAGCTGTCTACTACCCGGGAAGGTACCCCTTCCCAAGTGCCATTTCATCGGCGAAGCCTGTATTTAAGCCAATCGGCTAGCGCGAATTTGAAGCATGAACACTCAAATATTTTGTGTATGTATATACTGCGCGCCGGAAAGTGATGGCGGTTCGGTAGAGCGGACGCCCCGCTCCGCGATTGTCCGCGGTAAACTCGATTGCCTGCTCGTAAGACATTCGGAAGTCTTTGACCAGTCGGTAGGCGCCCAGATGGTTCAGAAGCTTCAAGATTTCCGTCGTCCAAGAGGTTCTCTGCTTCTTTCGTGGTTGAACCACTGCGTGCCAGAGCGCTTGCGCACGCGAGGTGAATTCTTTCTTCGTCCAAGCTGGATCGATTAGAAATGGCACCAGTAGATATTTGTGCCCTCTTCTCTGGCCGGTTGAGCCGGTGCGCAATTTCGTATCATAATCAAGCAGCGAAAGGGCTGCGATCCACAGCTTGGGAACTTTGCCCGCCCGTTGCATAGCTTGTAGTTTGCTCGCCCAGTCAGGTGCCAAGCGATAAGGCAACGTATCCATCGCAAGATAGGTGGGGAAAGGATCGAATAGCTCGGGCAGTAAGAGCTCTAGCTGTTGAATTCGCTTGTCCGGGTTGATCGATAGATAGGGTTCAGTCGGCCATTGATGGCAGCCTACCAGCATGCGCCAGTGCCATTCGGCTTGTCCGAGTTCATCACTTGAACGGAGCGCTTCGGCTGTTTGCGTGACTGTACGGCGTCGGTACTTCTGTCGCAGTGCTAATGCCCAGTCCAGCAGACCGGGGGCGCGATCATTTAAGACTAGCTCTCGCCACGTCTCCCAGTCGTAGCAGATGCCGCGTTCCTGTTGCGGACAAAGATCTGCGAAATTCCATTCCTCCGCGGGTGGCGGCGAATCGGCGTAGCGATCAGCCAGCATCTAATTGAGGGTGATGCTAGGGAGTGATTCGATCGCTTGACGTTGAAGCGACAGATCCAGGTGAGTGTATCGGCGATGAATTTCGTCGCTGGAATCGGAATGTCCGACCAGTTCTTTTCTTAGGTCTGCGTTGATTCCCGCATGAGCCAATCTGCTGACGAACGAATGTCGCAGACTATGAAAAGTCTGGGGACGAAAGCGTCGACCTTTGCCACTCTTGGCTTCTCCTAGTGCGGTGCGCAATCCGGCTCGTTCNATCAATCGTGCGAACGCGTTGGAGAGTCCGCCGTGCGAGCCCGAAGGCTTACCGACCAAGCTGGGAAAGAGTGGCTGTCCAACTCGATCGCCGGTTGGTAGCTTTTCGAGATAGTCCGTTAAATCGGCATGCAGCACGAGCACCAAGGGCTTATCGGTGCGTCGCGAGGTTTTTTGTGGCTTGAAAGTGAGCGTGTGATTCAAGAGATCGATATTGTCCCAGCTCAGGTTGGCGGCATCGCCTAATCTCAAACCGCAGTGATAGCCGAGCAAAATCATCCCGGTCCACTCCTCATCGGTCTTAGCCGCTTGCAGTAGCTTACGCACTTCGTCGTNACTGAAGGGATGCCGTTGTTCGCCATGTTCGGGAAGGAGTTCGACNGCTTCTGCGACATTGATTGGTAGCAATCCTTTGCGCCGTGCATCGGAAAGAGCGGCACGTATTACCTTTAATCCAAAGTTTGTTGTCACCGCAGTTTTGCCCGATTGCTTTTCGAGATTGCGAAAATGCTCGATCTCCAAAGCGGTGAGACTGCCCAGCAGTCCGTGTTGTCGTGTTTCTGGCAGGCTCTTCTTGAATGCGATAACGACTGCTTCGTATCGGTTAATGGTCGCGGGCGCTTTCTCCAAGATCTTCTTTCCCTCGATCCATCGATCCAGATAGGAACAGATCCGAGGCGCATTGAACGCCTGGCCGGTCACAGCAAGGATCTCGTTGAATAGTGTCGCGGCGGTCGATTGGGTGAATTCGCCTGCTCGGGCTAACTGAGCAGCGCGTTCCCAGGCTTGGCCGACGGTGCGGGCTTCCTCTTTGCTTTCCCGTCGCGTTGTCTTGATCACGTAGCGGCCATCCGGGCCGCGGTATTTAACGCTCCAATATTTGCTGGTGGTGCCGGTCGAACCGGTTCGTCGGTAGAGATACATCGTTTGAGGAAAAAAGTGTCTACCGATAGTGTTACNAATCCACAAGGGTCTCGTCAAGTCCAGGTGCGTCTGGATCAAGTCCAGATAAGGCTTGCCGAATCCAGGGGAGTTTATTCGATAGCCCAGATGGAAACCTCCGTTCTATCCGTTGAACTACGGGGACAATCGATCGGAGAGGCGTACCTCAGGTTANGACAAATGACAAATGACAGATTCGCCGGAGATGGGGTTAGGTGGTTTCCGATGACTTGGAATTCGAATAATTTGAAGTTACCGGGAAGAGCGGCGGTCCGCCGGACTCCTTGATGGTGCAAAGCGAAATGGAAGTAACAGTGCGCTCGACGCCAGGGAAGTCCCGGATCCGGCCGAGCAAAGCACGGAGCGACGCNGCGGAATCGGTGCGAATCTTGAGAAGATAGCTGTCTTCGCCCGAGGTATCGTGACACTCGAGAATATTCGGCTCCTGGCGCACGAATTCTTCGAACTCTTTTTCAGTCGCGCCTGATGCATTATTGGTTACTCGAACAAAGGCCAGGAGCACCTGGTTAACGGCAGCTGGATTGATCGCGGTGAGATAGCCCTGAATGATTCCTTCTCGTTCAAGACGTTTGATCCGTGCGTGTACTGCTGGCGCGGTGAGACCCAGTTTTTCTCCGACCGAAGCGTGAGCTACTCTGGCGTCATTCTGGATGAGGGAAAGAATCTCGAGGTCGACTGCGTCCATTAAGATCGAGGGAAAGGCTTTGCTTCACCAAGGATATTAAGCAAAGCAGACGAATACCACCAGATCTATCTCAGTTGGAGGCAGGCTGTTATTGTTTTACAAAAACTCTAATAGATACGGTGAGAACATAGCGCAGCGAAGGTAGTACCTGCTTTTCTGCATAGGNACATGCCATTTTGTGACGCGTTGGCNCGTCGGCAAAAGCGCTGAAAGGGCCAGCGAACTGAACCAATATGGCTCAAGCGGCCCCGCCTGAAACCGTTTCAAGCTCGCCGGCAACGCTTTCGCGTAGTCAATGAGCCGCTGGCTTGCGCCTCAATCGGCTGCGTCAGATCAAGGAGCCTCAAGAGCAATCGACAGAAGCCAATTACTCGGTGTATCGTATNGCGCTCACGAGCGGGGTGCCAAACTGGTAGGTAAAGCTCCAAGCTGAGTGCAGGTTATTGTTTTTGCCGGGAGCAGGTTGGGGCTGGCAAACCTGAGTGTTACGACGCCGGCGACGTAGGAAGCGAGTTTTCACAGTAGACCGTTTGGTTTAGCGAACAGCCAGTAGCTTGGCGCAGGTTCGTAACCAAGGCAAGTAGAAAGTGTACCTATCGGTCAACTTTCTGGGAGGAATGCCCGGTTAGACTTCCCCCCCTTGGTGATAATTACCAGGGTCCCCCCGACACTTGGTAACCAATCCCCGTCTAACCGGGCTGCGCTCCTTTGATCCGTTCTTAGCGAACGAGTGTGATTTAAGCAGTGAGCGTGCCAAGGCGGCCTGTTCGGGCCAAATCGTGCCGGTGCGAGCAGTTTTGCCGGATTGTCCAGCTAATTTCATCCCGGATGTTCAAAAAGCCGCAGATCCGACCCAATTTCTCGCCATCGAGACCTCCATATAATAAAGCATCTGCACCTCTTTGTTCACTCCGCAGCAGCCGGGCCGTTGACGGGCGAAAACCGCAGTAACTAGGGTGCGGTCCGTTACCCATGGCAAACGATGGCGACTGCATCTTCTGGTAGCGCAGAGCGCCCAGCTTCGGTGCAATTTTGAGGCCGCACATAGCCAGAGCCGTATTGAGGATCCGACGTCGTCTCAATGCAGCGGCCGCCACGCGAAAAATCCCAGACTATGTCGGACAGGCTAGTCGCCGCTACCACTTTCTCTTTTTATAACCGGAGAGCTGTTTCCTCGTCTTGGCTCCAGCCTAAAACGCGAATATTGTTCAAAGGCATGGAATCCGTCAGTGGAGCAAGAAAACGGGTGGATGAATTAAGGGCGGAAATAGAGGAGCACGACAGGCGCTATTATATAGAGGCCGCCCCGACCATCAGCGATCAGGAATACGATCGCCTTTATCGCGAGCTTAAGGATCTCGAAACCCAATTTCCGGAGTTGATCGATCCCGATTCCCCNACACAACGAGTGAGCGGCGCGCCGTTGGAGGCATTCCGCCAGATCAAACACCGAACGCCGATGTTGAGCCTCGATAATACCTACTCCGAAGCTGAAATAATGGAATTTTACCGACGGATTCAACGGCTGCTTGGGCTCGAACGCGTTAGATCCATCGTCGAGCCAAAGATCGATGGGGTAGCGATCTCACTTTTTTATAAGAATGGAGCCCTGGAGTACGCCGCCACGCGGGGAAACGGCGACTTGGGCGACGATGTCACCCAAAATGTGCGTACGATTCGCGGAGTTCCAGTCCGCCTCAGACCCAAAGTGCCGGACGAGATTGAAGTCCGGGGTGAGGTGTACTTACCGAAGTCAATTTTTCGTGGGTTGAACGAGGCTAGGGAAGCGGCTGGTGAGGCGCCATTTGTTAATCCGCGTAATACCGCGGCCGGGAGTCTCAAGCAGCTCGATGCGCGGCTCGTCGCCGAACGCAAATTAGGGATCATTTTTTACGGATTTGGTTTTCTCAGTGGCGGGGAGATCAAAGCGCATCATGTGGCGCTCGATTACCTCGGGCGCTGGGGATTTCCGACCCATTCCAAGATTTGGAATGCAGAAAGCGCAGAAGAGATCATTGCTGCGTTGCGCGAACTCGATCAGATTCGCGACGAGTTTCGATATGAAACCGATGGGGCGGTCGTAAAGGTCGACGAGTACGAACTGCGAGAACGGCTCGGCTTTACTTCCAAAGCGCCGCGTTGGGCGATTGCTTACAAGTATCAGGCTGAACGAGCAGAGACTCGTCTGCTCTCGGTCGAAGTTCAGGTCGGCAGGTCTGGCAAATTGACGCCCGTGGCCAATTTGGAGCCAGTTTTCGTCAGCGGCACAACGGTGGCCCGAGCGACTTTGCACAACGGAGAGGAGATCAAACGGAAAGACATTCGGATNGGGGACATCGTCGTAATCGAAAAGTCAGGTGAGATCATCCCAGCGGTGGTCGAAGTAGTAGCCGCNCGACGGACCGGGACAGAGAAGATTTTTCACATGCCGCGCNCCTGTCCGAGCTGTGGAACGCCCGTGTCGNGAGTGGAAGGACAGGTCGATCTTCGTTGCACCAACGTCGAGTGTCCGGAACAGGTGAAGCGGCGGCTCGAGCATTTTGCGCATAAGGGAGCGATGGACATTGAGGGCATGGGCGAAGCGATGGTCGCACAACTGGTGGAGCACGGCCTGGTTCGTCGAGTCGACCACATTTATCGGCTCCGGCAGCAAGATCTCGAAGGCTTGGCGCGGATGGGCAAGAAAAGTGTAGCCAATCTTTTGCGAGCAATAGAGTCAAGTAAATCACAACCGTTCTGGCGTCTCCTTTTCGGGTTGGGGATTCTCCATGTAGGAGCTACTGCCGCCCGCGAATTAGCCGAATACTTTGGGAATTTGGACGCGCTGCAAAGAGCTTCGTTAGAGACATTGAAGAAAGCACCTAACACCGGAGACGTGGTGGCACAAAGCATCTGGGAATGGTTTCGTAATCCGGACAATGCAGCTTTGATCCAAGCGCTTCGCGATCACGGCCTGAATTTTGGAACCAAGGAGACCGAGCAACCTGAGAGTGACCGGTTGGCGGGAAGCACCTGGGTAATCACCGGAACATTGAGCGAACCGCGCGAGGTCCTGGCGGAACTCATTCGAAGCCATGGAGGGAAGGTAACGGTTACAGTCAGCCAGAAGACCGATTACCTGCTCGTTGGGGAAGAGGCGGGAAGTAAGTTGGAGAAAGCAAAATCGCTTGGAGTAAAAGCGGTCGGGGAGGACGAATTTCGAAAGCTGATCAGCGGCCCGTCGGATTCGGAATAGATAGGCATGCTAGATAGTGCATTGCGTGAGAGACAAGCCCGCCGTCCCGACGGGCCGCTAAGACTCCGCTTCGCGGAGAAGCAATTACTTTTGGGTTCCTTCGCGAAGCGAAATTTCAACAGCCGGTCTAGACGGTCCGCGTGTTTCTCTCGTGACTCGGCGTTTAGCTTGCCGCTCGACTCCGAATCCGACGGGCTGTTCTTGACTTCCCAAGCGTCCTCTACTAAGCCCTAGAGACTTTTCCCATGTCCAATCCACAAACGGCTGCAGGGAAGCCGAAATACCGACGCATTGTTCTCAAACTCAGTGGCGAGGCCTTAAGAGAACCAGGCAGTCACGAGACCATTTCTCCGGCTATTGTCACGAATATAGCCAGGCAGATTCAGGAGGTTCGCCAGCTAGGGGTTGAAACTGCCGTTGTTATTGGTGGCGGCAACATCTGGCGCGGACTGACCGCTTCCCACCGGGGAATGGATCGGACAACGGCAGACTACATGGGAATGCTTGCCACCATGATCAATGGGATGGCGCTGCAAAGCGCGTTGGAACAGTTAGGGGTTGAAACGCGGCTGCAGTCAGCGATCGAAATGGCGAATGTTGCTGAGCCGTTTATTTATCGGCGAGCAATTCGGCATCTNGAGGTCGGCCGAGTAGTGATCTTTGGGGCTGGGACAGGCAATCCTTTCTTTTCCACCGATACNACTGCCGCGTTGCGGGCCAGTGAGATTCGAGCGGAGATCATTTTGAAGGCGACCAAAGTCGATGGTATTTACGACAGCGATCCCAAACAAAACCCGAACGCGTCCAGGTACGAGACGGTAAGCTACACCGAAGCGCTCACTAAACGCTTGAAAGTAATGGACTCGACCGCATTTAGCCTATGCATGGATAATCGCGTGCCGATTGTCGTGTTCGATATGAGTAATCCNCAGAATATTACTAAAGTGGTTTGCGGCGAGAAGGTGGGTACATTGGTTACCGCGGATTAGCGCATTGTTCTAGCGTTCGACCTGTTAGAACGTGGAATCGGTAACCGCAATTTCCAGCAAGTTCCCTCAATTCTTAAGCCAGACCCTCCTTTTATGACAGCAGATGACATCTTACTAGAGACCGAAGAGACCATGGAAAAGGGCGTTGAATACATGGTTCACGAGTTCGCGTCGGTTCGCACCGGCAAAGCGTCGCCCGCCTTAGTGGAGAACATCGATGTCGAAGCCTACGGAACGTCGATGAAGTTGAAACAACTCGCCCTGATCTCCACGCCCGAACCGCGTCTACTCTTGATTCAGCCTTTTGATGCCTCGGTCACCCGCGACATCGAAAGAGCGATCAAGGANTCGAAAATAGGAATTAACCCGGCAGTGGATGGCAAATTGATCCGTTTGCCGATTCCGGAGCTTTCCGAGGAANGGCGCAAAGACTTGGTCAAGACCACTCGCCACATGGCGGAGGAAGCGCGGGTCCGGGTCCGGTCCAGCCGGCGAAATGGGATCGACCTGGTAAAAAAATTAGAAAAAGAAGGTGNCATCACGGAAGATCAGCGCCGGAATTTGGAGGAGGAGATCCAAAAACTGACCGACAAATACGTGAAGGATATAGACCGTTATCTGGAAACTAAAGAAGTGGATATCATGAAAGTATGAGACGCGTTTGCTTTTTCGCGTTACTGGCGTTGTTCGTACCATTTTTGGCTGAGGCCCAATCAACTAAAGGCAAGAAGTCTCCAACTCCGGCATTGCCGAACGTGCCGCGACCGGCACCAGAATTTGTTTGGAGCAGTGTTAGCGGCAAAGTGCGCCGGCTTCGTGATCTGCGTGGCCAACCGGTGGTGCTAATATTTGCGACCAATCCGGACCAGAACGAATTCAAGAAACAGGTAAAACAAATCACGCGCCGGTACAAGAACCTGTCTACGCGCAACGTCCTGTTTTTTGTAGCTTTCACCAAAGAAACCGGAGTGATTAGTCGGTCCGACGTGCCATTCGTCGTTTTGCCCGATCCGCTCACAGTGGCCGATTCTTATCGGGTAGGCGATTTCGGGATCGCGTTAATTGGTACCGACGGAAATCTGGATTATGCGACCGACCACGTGATCACGGGTCAAAAGATATTGGACGTAGTTAACAACTCTTACTCTACCCAAGTGCAAGAGCGCCGAGACTAGAAGATAGCCGATAGCCAATAGCCAATAGCCGACCGTGCCGACAGCGTCGGCTCAAATTGCAAGGAAACATGGCATAGCCCNATACCGGATAGGAAATTGGCTATTGGCTATCGGCTATCGGTCATCCGCCCGCGATGCGCCTGTTGCGTCCGTCAGTTGCGAACTGGAAGATGCAGCATGACTAGGTTCTCCCAGGTCGCGCTCATTCAAAACCCGGCCAGCGGAAACGGCGGCGAGCCGCCCCGTTTGGCAGTCCGGAACGAGCTGGCCGCAATGGGTTGCCTCTGGAAAGAGCTGGTGGTCGAGCCGGATCGATCGATCGCAATTCGCACCTCGGAGCTACTCCGTGAAGGGGTCGATTTGATTGTGGTGGCAGGAGGCGACGGCACTGTTCGCGAAGTNGCATCCACTCTAGTGGGGAAGCCGGTTCCATTGCTCATCATCCCGTTAGGGACCTTTAACAATTTTGCCCGGAGCCTTGGCCTTCCGTTTGATCCGATCGGGGCATGTCAGCTTGTCCACACTGGCGCGCTTCGACAAGTAGACGTTGGAACTGCGAACGGCCAACACCTCTTCTTTGAAGCGGCCGGAGTCGGCGTGGATGCTCAGCTGTTTCCATTGGGTGAAGCGGTGAAACAAGGCCGATTTGCCGCAATCTTTCGCGCGGTTCGGCTCGCATTTGTCCATCAGCAAACAGCCGTCGAACTGAATTTTGATCGGCCGATCAATCGAGCTTACCAACGTTCGTTTCGTGGACAATCGCCGGTACGTTATCGGCGAGACGTTTTCGCAACAATCGCCGGCGCATTCGCCTCCGCAGTTCTTTTTTGGCGGTTGGAAATGGTCCTTACTACGGCAGCAACTTTACGGTTTGTCCCGGCGCAAAACTCGACGACGGATTATTGTCAGTGGGTGTTTTTCGCGATTTCAGCAAGCGAGAACTGCTATTTCATTTTTTGTCGATCAGTCGAGGTAGACGTCAATATCATCCCAAGCTCGAGATGTTCGAATGCGCCTGGTTAGAAGTCACCGCTAAGGAGGACCTGCAGGTTCATGTAGACGGTCATCCAGTTGGAGCGACCCCCGTCCGATTTGCTGTTCGACGAAACGCGCTGACTGTACTCGTCCCTCCGCGGTAGAACGCCGACAGCGCCGACAACGCCGATAACGATTGCTCCCGAGCGTCCATTTTCTTTGGCCCGTCCGCGAATGTCCTGGTCGTTCGGGTCAAATTGCTACGGTCTGCCTCACCGGATGGACGCAGACCGACGGGCGCCGTCCCTACCAGACGCATTTTAACAAGTATATTAAGGTTTTCCGCTTGATTTAGGCCCCTCTCCAGCCCAAATTCTAGGCCCCTATGACGCTCACGGAGAAGATCCTCGCTCGCGGCGCCGGCAAGAGCCGAGTCGCAGCCGGAGAAAATATTTGGGTAAATGCCGATATCCTTTTGACCCACGATGTTTGTGGTCCTGGAAGCATCGGCGTTTTTAAGCGCGAGTTCGATGAGCACGCCAAGGTCTGGGATCCAAAGAAGATAGTCATTATCCCAGATCACTACATCTTTACTGCGGATCGTCTCTCGAATCGGAATGTTGACATCCTACGAGAGTTCGCGAAGGAACAG
>JGI25614J43888_10000477_pt1 | contig 11059 bp, 6 predicted proteins | sample GraSoi_2013_60cm_FD_43888 | JGI IMG/M metagenome (IMG submission 43888) | reverse complement strand
GCTATCACAACATGTCTTCGCGGCACTGCGGAAGGACGAAGAGTTTATTCTTTATCGCGGGCGGAGTAATGACGATGCATCTCAGGTTCTTGTGCTTTCGCTTGCGGTGCAGCGTCCCACGCCGGAAAGGCTGAAACGGCTGGAGCACGCATATTCTCTGAGACAAGAGCTGGATCCGACGTGGGCTGTCCGGCCGATAGCAATAGCGCGCCATCGACGAATCAGTTCTTTCTCTCTCGGCGCGCACGACATTTCAGACCGGCTGCTGATACCCGAAAAATTATATGGACGCGATCGGGAAATCAAAACGCTTGTGGACGCCTTTGATCAGGTCGTAACACCGGTAAACCAAGTTTAGTGCTGGTTCGGCCTTTATTGGCTGATCACGAAAAGAATTATGTAAATTGTGGGTGGCTGAAGCCTCCGTGCGAATGCCACGTTATTCTGCTACCCGAACCGGCAACCGTAGCTGACGGGAGAGGAAGGATGGCTGCGGTGTCAGCGCGCTTTTCAAAAGCAACGAAATCCTCTGGCAGAACATGATTACAAAAAAATACCTCCGAGTTTGGCTTACTATCACGATAGCACTGATGTGGGTGTCAGCCGTCGCTCATGCGCAGGAAAATAAACTCCGAATTGTCTATAGTAGCCCGACTCTGTCCGCTCCTTGGCTCGCCGAAGCCGCAAAAGTGGCTCAAGACGAAGCACAGAAATTAGGTGTCGATCTTATTTCTCAGGATGGTGAAGGTAGCTCCCCAAAACAAGCGAGCGATTTGCGAAATGCATTGAACCAGGGCGTGGATGGTATTGTTTTGGATCCAAACGATGTAGACGCCTTGACTGACGCGACGAACGATGTGCTCGATGCCGGCATCCCGGTAGTNATTTTCGATCGAATCGTCCGCAACGCACACAAACCGATTCCGTATTTTGGGTTGGATAACGTGGCGGGAGGGGCCGCATTGGCGAAATATGTCGTGAGCAAGCTTCCTAATGGCGCCAGGATCGTTTTTATCACCGGTAAAGCTGGTGGGAGTTCGGCCAACGATCGGGCGAAAGGAGTGCACGAAGTCATAAAAGCCGCAGGGAGCAAATATAAGATCGTGGCGGAACAAACAGGAAATTGGTCCAGAGCAGAAGCTCTGACCGTCACGCAAAACATTCTGACATCTCTTGGCTATACACCGGACGCTATTATAGCGGCAAACGATGACATGGCGTTGGGAGNATTGGCGGCTATCGAACAGGCAGGCACACCAAAGGGGGAGATCGTAGTTGTAGGCATTGACGGTCTTCCTGAAGCTCTCGCAAAAATCAGAGATGGCGAAATGGCTGCTTCAGTTCAATTTCCTCTGTTGCAAGTAAGATTAGCCCTGGAAGCGCTCGNTGCACATTTGCGCGACAATAAAGCAATCGAGGGAAAATTGCTNGACCCACTCGTAATTGAGAAATCGAACTTGCAGCAGGCAGACCGCTACTCCGAGATTAAATAGTGAAGGGCTATGCGTCGAGGGTGATGCCGGTGCCGACGCTTCAGTCACTCAAGATTCTCATTCGGCCTTTTGCTAGCTGATGACGAAAGAATTATGTAAATTCTGGNTGCTGGAGCCCCCGTGATTGACCTATCGAGATATCTCTTTGAAGCACTGCGAAGGGATGAGGAGTTTATCCTTTATCGCGGCCGGANCAGGGAGGGCGGATCTCAGGCCGCCTTCGCAAGCTACCGCGCGCCCTTCGACTTGGGCCGGNATGCGGTCTCCGTGTTTGGCCGCGACGAAGCCTCGCGTACTCGGGTTCTTGTGCTTTCGCCTGCTCTGCTGCAACCCGCGCCGGAGACCCTCGAACGACTGCGGCACGAATATGCTCTTACAGACGAGCTGGACCCGAGTTGGGCTACCCGACCGATCGCAATGGCTCGCGAGTGGGATCGGCCGGTACTGTTATTGACTGATCCCGGCGGCGTGCTTCTCTCTAAACTGCTCGGGCAACCATTGGACGTAGCGTTTTCCTTGCGTCTGGCCGTTAGCCTTTCGACTGCGATTGGTCAGTTGCATCAGCGCGGTGTCATCCACAAAGACCTCAAGCCGTCCAATGTTCTGCTAAACCCCGTCACCGGCCAGTGTTGGCTGACGGGTTTTGGCATCGCTTCGCGACTGCCACGTGAGCGCCAGTCTCCTGAGCCTCCTGAAGTTATCGCTGGGACGCTGGCCTACATGGCCCCTGAGCAGACTGGACGGATGAATCGTTCCATCGATTCCCGAAGCGATCTCTACTCACTAGGCGTCACGCTCTACCGAATGCTGACTGGTACTCTTCCATTCACCGCCTCCGATCCCATGGAATGGGTTCATTGCCATATCGCAAGACAACCAATCCCGCCCAGAGATCGGCGAAAGGACGTACCAGAGACTGTCTCTGCAATCGTGTTGAAACTCCTCGCGAAAACAGCCGAGGACCGTTATCAGACCGCGGCCGGTTTGCTGGCGGACCTCAGAAGATGTCTGGCTGAGTGGGAATCTCGCAGACAGATCAGCTCGTTCTCTCTCGGCGAGCACGATATTTCAAACCGGCTCCTGATACCTGAAAAATTGTACGGGCGCGATCGAGAGATCAAAACACTTCTGGATGCCTTTGATGAAGTCGTCGCAATCGGCAAGCCGAGCCTAGTGCTGGTATCTGGTTATTCTGGAATCGGGAAGTCCTCCGTCGTCAGTGAGCTCCACAAGGTGTTGGTCCCGCCTCGTNGGCTTTTTGCATCCGGCAAGTTTGACCAGTATAAGCGTGATGTTCCCTACGCTACTCTAGCGCAAGCATTTCAACGTCTCATCCGCCGGCTTTTGAGCAAGAGCGAAGCCGAACTGCAGATCTGGCGCGACGCCTTTCGCGCAGTGTTAGAGCCGAATTCAAAACTCATGGTGGATCTGGTTCCTGAGTTGAACCTCATCATCGGAGAACAGCCGCCCGTACCTGATCTTCCAACGCAGGAGGCGCAACGGCGCTTCCAGCTGGTGTTCCGCCGATTTATCGGCGTATTCGCACGACCGGAACGTCCACTCGCCCTGTTCCTCGATGATCTGCAATGGCTGGACGCGGCGACACTGGATTTCCTTGAGGATCTGCTAACCCAGCCGGATGTCCACCATTTGATGTTAGTTGGCGCCTATAGAGACAATGAAATCGACTCCACTCACCCGCTGTGGCGCCGGTTGGAGGCGATTCGTCAAACTGGAGCGATTCTACACGAGATCGTCCTTGCTCCCCTGGACCGCGCCGACTTGGGGCAGCTAATTGAAGATTGCCTTCACTGTGAACCAGATCGCGCCATTCCGCTGGCCCAATTGGTCCACGAAAAGACCGGTGGTAACCCNTTCTTTGTCATTCAGTTCATTCACGCGCTTGTCGAAGAACAGCTACTCACCTTCGATCACAATGGCGCACGATGGTTCTGGGACATAAACCGCATTCACGCCAAAGGCTACACCGACAACGTGGTAGATCTCATGGTAGGAAAGTTGAATCGCCTGCCGATCGAAACACAGAAGGCCCTACAAGAGCTTGCCTGCCTGGGAAACAGCGCCGAAATCGCCACAATTTCCATCGTTCACGGAACGTCGGAGGAGCGGGTCCGCTCCGATTTATGGGAAGCTGTCCGCCTGGAATTGGTTGCCCGTCAGGGGGGTGTCTATAAGTTCATTCACGATCGCATTCAGGAAGCGGCTTATTCACTGATTCCCCAGCGCTCACGCGCGGAGACTCATCTTAAGATAGGAAGATTGCTGTGGACACACGTTCCTCCGGAAAAGACGGAAGAAGCCGTTTTCGAAATCGTTAATCAGCTAAACCGCGGTACGGACTTCATCACCTCACAGGACGAGCGTGAGCGTCTCGCCGAACTCAATTTCATCGCCGCCAATCGAGCCAAAACTTCTACCGCCTACCATTCAGCGCTAAACTATCTTGCCGTCGGCTCAGCTCTTTTACCGGACGATTCCTGGGAGCGACGGTATGAGCTCACCTTTTCCATCGAATATCTGACAGCCGAGTGCGAATTACTGACCGCAGATATGGAGTCGGCCGAAAATCGGCTTTCGCTGCTCGCCGACCGTGCCAAGAACGACCATGATATCGCTGTGGTCACTCGATTGCGTCTGACACTTTACACCGCGTTGGATCGGAGCGATCGCGTCATCGAGGTATGCCTTGAATACCTCCGGCGCAGCGGAACGTACTGGTCGGCCCATCCGACAAGTGACGAAGCCTGGCGTGAATACGTACGCATCTGGTCTCAGCTTGGAAGCCGGCAAATCGAAGAACTCATCGACTTGCCATTGATGACCAACCCCGGCGTCCTCGATGTTCTCGACGTGCTGACCGAGATCGTAACGACAGCGATGCATACGGACGAGAACCTTTCTTCACTAGTCGTTTGCCACATGGTGAACCTCAGCATTGAGCATGGCAACAGCGACGCATCCTGCTTCGCTTACGTATGGTTTGCCATTATTGCCGGACCGCGCTTCGGCAATTACCAGGGTGGATTTCGGTTCGGTCGCCTGGGTTACGAGCTCGTTCAACAACGAGGATTGAAGCGCTATGAAGCTCGAACTTATATGTCTTTCGGAAATCTCGTCATCCCGTGGGCGAGACATGCGCGGAGCGGCCGCGATCTGATACATCGCGCCTTCGAGGCCGCCAACCGAATCGGCGACCTTACATTCGCGGCCTATTGCCGAGACTCTTTGAACTCGAATTCTTTAACGGTGGGAGATCCTCTTGCCGAGGTGCAATCGCAGGCCGAGGAAGGTCTCGGCTTTGCAAAGAAGCTNCGCTTCGGCTTCGTGATTGATCTCATTAGCGTGCAGGTCGCCCTTATGCGGACGCTCCGCGGGCTGACTCCGATATTTGGCTCCCTCAACCACGAGGAGTTTGATGAAGCTCAGTATGAGCGCCACCTGACAACTAATCCGGTCTTGGCGCTACCCGAGTGCTGGTATTTTGCGCGAAAGACGCAGGCGCGTTTCCTAGCCGGGGACTACGCTTCTGCCCTCGATGCTTCATTGAGGGCGCAACGGGTAGCCTGGACATCGCCGTCCCAATTCGAAAAAGTAGAGTTTCACTTCTACGGCGCCCTCGCCCACGCGGCATGCTGGGATTGTGCTTCTAACGATCAGAAACAAGAACATTTTCAGGCTCTCACATCTCATCACAAAAAGTTTCAAATATGGGCGGAGCACTGCCCAGAGAATTTCGAAAACCGTGCCGCACTACTAGGCGCAGAGATCGCACGAATAGAGGGACGCCAATTTGATGCGATGCAGCTTTACGAGCAGGCGATCCGCTGCGCAAGAGAGAACGGTTTCGTCCACATTGAAGGTGTCGCTAACGAAGTTGCGGCTCGCTTTTACATGGCCCGTGGTTTCGAGAAGATCGCGTACGGATACCTGCGCGAGGCCCGATACTGCTACCTGCGTTGGGAAGCCACTGGCAAGGTGCGGCAACTCGACGAGTTATATCCACGGCTCAGGGAAGACGAACCTGTGCCGGGTCTCACGAGCACCATTGGGACACCGGTTGAACACCTGGATTTGGCTACCGTTATCAAAGTCTCGCAAGCAGTTTCGGGTGAAATCGTCTTGGAGAAACTGATCGATACGCTAATCCGCATCGCAGTTGAACATGCGGGTGCTGAGCGAGGTCTGTTGATTCTTCCCCGAGGCGACGAGCTGCGGGCTGAGGCTGAAGCCACAACCAGCGGCGAGACGATCGTCGTGCGCTTGGAAGCCGCATCTCTGGCAGAGGCCATGGTGCCAGAATCGATTGTCCATTGCGTTGTGCGCACCGGAGAAAGCGTGATTCTCGATGATGCTTTAGTCCAGAATCCATTCTCGACCGATAAGTACATCCTGCGACAGCNCGCCCGTTCAATTCTTTGCCTGCCGTTGCTCAACCAAGCCAAACTAATAGGGGTTCTCTACCTCGAAAACAATCTAGCTCCACAGGTCTTCACTCCGACGAGGATCGCAGTACTGAAATTATTGGCATCGCAGGCTGCGATTTCGCTTGAGAACACCCGCCTCTATCATGATCTCGAGGCGCGCGAGGCAAAGATACGGCGGCTTGTCGATGCCAATATCATGGGAGTCTTCATCTGGAATCTTGAAGGGCAGATTATCGAAGCTAATGAAGCCTTTCTCCAGATGCTAGGGTACAGCCGCACTGATCTCGTGTCCGGTCGCGTACGCTGGACGGACCTAACCCCAGCGGAATGGCGGGACCGCGATGAACGGGCCATCGCAGAACTGGAGGCAACTGACATCGTCCAGCCATTCGAGAAGGAATATTTTCGGAAGGACGGCGTTCGTGTGCCGGTCTTAATTGGTGCTGCCTTCTTTGAAGGAAGCGAAAACGAGGGGGTCGCTTTTGTGCTCGATTTGAGCGAACGAAAACGCGCCGAGGAAGCGTTGCGGCGCAGCGAAGCTTACTTAGCCCAAGCACAAAGACTGAGTCGAACGGGCAGCTTTTGGTGGAAAGCGTCTAGTGGAGAACTCATTTGGTCGGAGGAATTGTTTCGGGTCATGGGATATGATCGGACAGTAAACCCGTCCATAGATCTGTTCTTTAAGAGGGCGCATCCGGAAGACGTTTTGACCGTCCAACAGATGGTCAGCCGGGCAGTACGAGGNGCAACAAACCTGGGTTTCGAACATCGTTTGCTAATGCCGGACGGATCGGTCAAAGATGTTCACGTCGTGCTGNAGGCCGTTTGCCTCGATCCTGAAAATCGCGAGTTTGTAGGGACGGTAATGGATATCACCGCGCGAAAACAGGCCGAGGAAGCTGTGAGTAAGGCCCAGGCGGAGTTGGCACACGTGATGCGCGTGACGACTCTGGGGGAGATGACCGCCTCGATCGCTCATGAAATCAATCAACCCCTCGCTGCCGTGGTGACTAATGCCAACGCCGGCCTGCGCTGGCTGTCTGGGGATTCGCCTAACCTGGCCGAAACCCGCGAGGCGATTCACCGCATTATCCGCGATGGAAATCGAGCCAGCGAAATCATCGGCCGGATTCGCGCTCTGGCCAAAAAGGCGCCGCCAAAGAAGGACTGGCTCGACCTCAACGAGACCATAGACGAAGTCGTCGCCATGGCGCGCAGCGAAGTGCAGCGGAATCGCGTGTTACTTCAAACCAACCTCGCAAATGATTTACCCTTGATCTTCGGAGATAAGATCCAATTGCAACAAGTCATTCTCAATCTGCTCATGAACGCCATTGAAGCCATGAGTGGAACGGGCGAGGGTCCGCGCGAGCTGGGGGTCAGTTCGGAGAAGGTTACTGAGATCCACGGCGAATCAAAGGAAGAAAGATACGAGGATAGAGCTCTGGCCGACACTGCATGGACCCACGTGTTGATTACCGTGCGAGATTCGGGCCCGGGGCTGGATCCCCAGCGTCTTAATCGTCTTTTCGACGCGTTCTATACAACTAAACCTAAGGGCCTGGGAATGGGCTTGGCGATCAGCCGTTCGATCATCGAAGCTCACGGAGGNCGGCTGTGGGCGAAGGCAAATGCGTCGCGCGGCGGCCTCTTTCAGTTCACGTTGCCAATTCGTGACGAGACGATCTCGTGAACTCTTCTACTGCATGCCAATAGCGGATATATGTTTTCGCAAATATGACTTCGGATCATAGGGTTGCAGGTTCGAGCCCTGCCGGGTGCAAGCCAAATCCTAGAGCCGATCGGCGAGCGATTATACAAGCTGACAAATCAACAGGCCAAAACCCAGTATCCTCGTTGTATCCTCGTTTTTGGTCCTGAGATGCCGGGCAACGGCGATTCAGAACCAAAAACGAGGAACTCGGTTCTAAATCGTGGAGTCCGAGCAGGAAATTATTNTCGGTGAGCTCATTGATGACGAACCCGTGACACCGACGATTCTGACCGACTCAACCAACCGGTAAGAATCGCCCGCGCGGGTATGCCTACTTGGTCGGAAATTCTTATCGAGTTCACGACATCCCCGAACAAAGACCTCGATGGCATNAGGCGGAAGTATCTCGGCCAATTAGCAGCGCTGACCGAACGCAATGTCATAGCGTTCTACTCCGGCTGGCTGCAAAAAACTGGGAATCAAATCATCCTATTTTTCTATTTCCGACGCCATGATGCCTGGGCTCATGACGGCCGTTAAGGGCCTTGACAAATCACGTGGCTTAGACCTGATCCTACACACGCCAGGTGGTGAAATAAACGCTACGGAACAAATTGTTTTTTACCGACGCGAAGTCTTCAACGGAGACATCCGTGCCATCGTGCCGCATTTAGCGATGTCGGCCGGAACAATGATTGCCCTCGCCTGCAAAAGCATCGCCATGGGATTGCATTCCAACCTAGGGCCGATTGATCCGCAGGTCGGCGGCGGGCCTGCGCACGCCATTTTGGAGGAATTCAAAAGGATACAGGAACTCTTCAAAGATTCTCCGAAAGAGGCTAAAGCCTGGGAGCCAATTCTCCAAAAATATACGCCCACCTTAATTGGAGCCTGCGAGAAAGCCATCAAACTCTCTGAGACGATGGTCAAGTCGTGGCTGGTGACCGGTATGTTCGCTGAGGCAAAGCTGACTATTTTATGGCAACGCTGGCGGTTGGCATCGTGATTGGCTTCCCGGTTTGGCACTTGATAGCCGAGATGCTCTTAAGTCATTCAAAACTGCCGTAGAAGCCGGAGAGGTGGCTCGGTTGCACGAAGGGCTCAGCCTGCAAAATTACGAGCCGTATCAGACGGGATAAATAGAGCTACCCCTGCTAGCCGAGTATATAGGATGGCTACGCCCTGGGATAATTATGTCAATTTTCGATGACATCGCTAATCGACGGCTTCGGATTAAATGTTCGGAGATAACCTTGGTTCGGAAGGGAGCGCCCTCTTTAAGCGTCAAGGGACCGGGCGAGACAACGGTCGATCAAGCAGGTCAACTTCAATTCGGGTTTGCTGTTCCTAAAGAGCAGTACCAGCCCTACGTTACTGCTAGGCTGGCCAAACCTCGTCCTGTTCCAGATGATCCAAAAGACGAGGACTACTTTGAGCTGACCGCAATCGCCTTCTCTGGCGAGATTTTTCGCGGACGCCTTCTCCACCCGGAGGTTTCAAATTTAGTGCCCGAGGGGTTCTGGAACGGACCAGGAATAGCCGAAGGGAAAGTGCATCAGCTTGAGCTCAAGGAGCAGGCTCTTGAGGAGCCGATGGACTCGGCTTCGTTTGTTCTACCCAAGAAACTATTGTTTCCTCACTTAAATCCTGCGGAAGGTATTTCTCCGAAGGATTCCGGGCACCGAAAATGAGGCTCAGTTGCCGCCTCCTTTGAGGAGATGCTCAGACAGAACGGGCAAAGCCGAGCGTAGCGCACTTGTTGAATGGGCCTGGTGATTTTGTACGATNCGGTTTCAATCGGCCTGATTCCGTCGCCCTGAAGTGGTCTCTTCGCCTCGGCGTCCAGGAATCTCCGAAGCTTTGCTAATGACTGGCCTCTCGGTTGGTATCTGCCGGCAAGCCAATCCCAAATGGTCGCCTTTGATACGCCAACCTGGGCGGCCATCGTACGGGGCAATTCGTAGCTCAGGGCGATGTATTCCTTGAACTCGCGCAGCGTTGTTTTCAGGTCCGGCTCACTCACCTTGTGGTCACCTCATAGACGCTAGTCACCCAACGGTCGAGCCTAGTCCGACGCGCTTTTTTTAAGAAAGCCTGTAGCTTAAGACTGTTATCAAGACTCGATGAGCGACAAAAGTGAACAAACACGAGTTATCTCGTGACATCCCAGATGATATCCAACGGCTTGTCCGGCAAAGAGATGGCTTCGGCTGCGTTGTATGCGGCGCGGGTATCTACCAGTACGACCACTTCAATCCTGAATTTTCTGAGGCAAAGGCTCACCATCAAGATGGAATCATCTTACTCTGTGCTACATGTCACGGAAAGAAGACGAAAGGGTTACTGTCACCCGAGACAATAGCAGCGGCAGCGAAGAATCCACGGTGCAAACAAGTTGGATTTTCGCGTGAAGTTTTTGACATCGGCAGCCAGCATCCCGCAATAGTCTTTGGCTCGCTCATCTTCGTCAATGTCCGATGCCTGCTCAGGATACATGGAGAAGAACTCCTCTCAATTCTGCCACCTGAACTCGAACACGGTCCATTTCGCCTTTCTGCTAAGATGGCAAACGCCCGAGGCGATATTGTTTTCGAGATCCATGAAAACGAATGGCGAATTCGATCGGGCAATTGGGACGNACAGCAAATAGGAAACCGGATCATCATCAGGAATGGTCCTCGCGATATTGCATTATCCATACGAAGCGGGCCGCCATCGCAGCTCGTTGTGGAACGTTTGAACANGCGATGGAAGGATGCAAAAATAGAGGCTAGAGAAGGTGCCAAAGCCATAGCCATTTTTGAATCAGGTTCACGCTTCGAGACGGCCGAGGCACAAATTTTCGAAGCAGATATTGGCGTAGACATTAACGAATCCGGCATCGGCCTCGGATTAGGAGGCAGCGGAGGGGTGTTTGTCGGTTCGGGAAGTATTGGAACGTCCGGCCCGCGACACAGACGAACTTGGCAGCCATCAGCGCTTAAGCCGACCGCATAACGGATCTTAACGGTCGTCGCCTTGAGATAGCGACTCTTTCCACTTAGCCCAGCGAGCCGTGACGGCTTCGCGTGCTGCATCGCTGCGTTCCTGAGGGCTGCGCCTGGCCGCTATTACGTTTCCGCCCTTGCCGGCAGCCTTTAGGCCTCCTCTTCGTCCGAGCTCGACTACTGCGACATTTTTTTTCTTCCAAGCCATATTCGAGCTGTCGGGAGTATACCATACGCCAAGCGCTTGTAGAAGAACCCGAAATGCAGCTTTTTTTGACCCGAGTGCTGACCCGAGAATCCTGCCGCTCTTCAAGAAGGTCTCCGCCGACGCTTCAGCAGTTCCTTCACTTCTCGCCCAAGTGTGGGAGCCTGCGCTCGGCGCTCAAGGTCGAACCGTCCGTCGGGCATGGCGGACCGTAG
>JGI25614J43888_10000471_pt1 | contig 11112 bp, 10 predicted proteins | sample GraSoi_2013_60cm_FD_43888 | JGI IMG/M metagenome (IMG submission 43888) | reverse complement strand
GTCAAGAGTCCATATTCCCTCGCCGCTAGGCAAACCTTTACCCCAACCCGTTCCCGCCAATCGAACGGAGTTCCGTCTGCAGCACTCACTTCGATTCCCGCAATCATACCGACTTGGCGCACCTCCCTAACCCACGGCAACCGCCCCAATCGCTCCAACTCGTCCTTCAAAACCGGAATCAGTCCGGTAACGTGATCGAGCACCGCCTCTTCCCGAAATATCTGAAGACTGGCCAGGGCCGCTGCGCAACCTAACGGATTGCCGGAATAACTATGGCCATAGAAAAAAGCTCTGAGCTCGGAAAAATCGCCAAGGAATCCCTCGTATATGGCCTCCGTAGTAAGAGTTGCCGCCAAAGGGAGATAGCCGCCGGTTAAGCCTTTCGCCAGAACCAGGAAATCAGGGTTTACACCCTCGTTTTGACACGCAAACATTCGTCCGGTTCTACCGAACCCGGTCATCACTTCGTCGAAAATCAGAAACACACCGTTCCGGTCGCACCATTGTCGTAGTTCTCGCAGCATGCCCATCGGCCACGCCCGCATTCCGGCCGCACCTTGAATCAAAGGTTCGATGACAACGGCTGCAAGATTTTCGCCGTCGACTCGATCAAGCTCGGCCAAGTCGCTGATCCGAATAACCGGAAATTGATAGGCGCCAAACTGGTCGTGAAAACTTGGGATCCCGCCAAGACTGGACGCTCCCAGCGTGTCGCCGTGGTAAGCATTGGCAAAAGCGGCAAATCCCGTTTTCTTCTGCTGACCGATCTGCCTGAAATATTGGATGGTCATCTTGACGGCCACTTCGATCCCGGTCGAGCCATCATCGGAATAAAACACACGAGTAAGCCCGCTATCAGGAAGCAGTTCAACCAGCTCCTTAGCCAACCGTGCCGCTGGAAAATGCGTCAGCCCGAGGAACGAGCTATGCGCGATTTTGGATAATTGATCGATGATGGCCCCGTTAATTCGGGGATGATTGTGACCATGGATGTTGGTCCAGATTGACGAATTTCCGTCGAGATACCGTTTGCCGTCCGCATCTCGCAACCACGCTCCCTCACCAGAAACGATAAACAGTGGATGATGATCAGGCAGGGTCCATTCCCGCATTTGCGTAAACGGATGCCAGGCATGCTTCTTTTCCCATTCCTCGGCGTGCTCAAAATCAGACGGGGTATTCACCACAAAGACACAAAGGACACGGAGGTTGAAAGGCAACGGTTCATTCGAGGACCCGTATGGCTACGACAAAGAGCCTGAGAAACAACACGTTTTCCCTCGGATTCCCAGCTTCGTGCTCTCTGTGTCTTTGTGGTGAAATTTGCTTTCAGTTCCGGTTCCGAATGCGGGTAATTTCGCGTTCAGCCCAGAGAACATCTTCGTGGGAAGCGCGACGTCGCTGATACTTTCTCCAGAGTACCGTGTGAAACTGCTCCAGGTCAGGCAAAGGGGGCTCATCATAATAGGTCCAATTTTCTTCCTGCGAGCCCTTGGCTTGAAACCGCCAGGTTCCTCCAGATTTGACTACCCGGACCTCCCGCTTGGTGCCGTCATCGTTCCTTTCTATCCAGGCATGGCGATTATGCATTCGCCATAACTTTAGTTTGCGCGAGTTGGCAGTCCACGTTATTTGCTCGTTCCCTTGTCTACCGGATGGAAGATTTTGGTTTTTCTGCTTGGGACCTTAATCCTGGGCGCGGCCCTGGCGCCGGTGCTTTTCTGGTGCAGCCAGCCGTTGTTTGAGATCCCCGGCCTCGGTTTTCTTAAGGACACCGAATTTTCCCGCTTCTTTGAACGGGCCGTTCTATTCGCAGCCGTGATACTGGCGTTTCCGATCATGCGATGGATCGGGGTAAGACAGTTCCACGATCTTAAGATCAGCTGGGCGTGGAGACGGAGCTGGCAGTTACCAGCGGGATTTCTTCTCGCCGGCATCGTGATCGCCTTTTGGGGCTGGATCGCCATTAAGGTGGGGCTAGCCGAATTCAAAGTCCGGCCGCCTTGGAATCTCATCCCCAATCTGTTGCTGACTTCGCTCAGCGTATCTGTGATCGAGGAGTTATTATTCCGTGGCGTGATCTTCGGCTTGCTGCGCCAAACAGCGTCAACCTGGCTGGCTACTACGTTCGTCTCGGCGGTCTTTGCCATCATCCATCCGTTGAGACCGAGCGATGTCAGATTGGAATCGGTCGCGTGGCACTCTGGGTTCGATCTCCTTTTTCAAGCGATTCAACACCTGGCTGAACCGCTCGAATTGGTTGGCGGGTTCTTTACGATTTTCGTCTTAGGGCTGGTCCTGGCGCATGCCACGGTTAAGACCGGCGCTCTCTGGCTACCGATCGGGCTGCATGCCGGAGCGGTATTCACTAAGATGAACTTCAACAAGCTCACCCGACACTTAGCGGATATCCAACCGTGGTTTGGTCCTGACCTGATCACCGGCTACGGTGCGATTGCGATCCTCCTTTTGCTCTGGTTGCTGGTTTGGCTACTGTTCCCTGGTGCCAGCAGGTCTCAACACTCTTTATCAAACAGTGGTTAACCTCTGCTACCCACCGTTTTGCGTTTCCTGCCGCACGAGTTTGGATCAGGGTTTGCTGTGCCGGGATTGTTTNGAANCGGCTGTCCGGATTACGGCACCTTTTTGCCAAGTCTGTTCNCGACCCTATACCGGTGAGATGGGAGCCCCGTTCTCTTGTCCGGATTGCGANGATCACCCACCGGCATTTGATTGCGTTGCGACTCGTTACCAGGCNAACAGTATCGTTCGCGATTTGATCCACCGATTTAAATANTCCGGCGAGTTTCATTTGCGACAACTCTTGGCGAATTGGCTGGAAGAGGCGCTCAGTGATCCCAGGATCAGCCAGGAGCCGTTTGATGCCTTGGTCCCAGTTCCCTTGCATGCAACCAGAATCCGGGAACGCGGCTACGACCAGATCGCTGCTCTTGTCGAGGTGGTGGCAAAACGGAGCCATCGCCCGGTTTGGTCCTGTCTTCGCCGTTCACGCTACACCGAATCCCAAACTCGTTTCTCGCGGAAAGAACGGCTCCAAAACTTGCGCAATGCGTTCGAGTTGCGGAAAGGTAGCAGCGTGCTTAGCAAACGCCTTCTCTTGGTAGACGATGTGTTGACCACCGGTTCAACTTTGGACGAATGTGCCCGAATCTTGAAAGCGCACGGCGCTAAATCAGTCCGTGCCATCACCGTCGCACGCAGATAGATGTATGCCGATCTTTCAGAAACGGACTCTCAAGCAAGGAACCCATCGAAAGCGTGAAATGCCGGAAGGTCTTTGGCAAAAGTGCCCCGAATGCGGTGAAGTAATCCACAATCTGGAATTGTCGCAGAATCTTAAAGTCTGCCCGAAATGCGACCATCATTTTACTTATTCAGCCCGGGAAAGGATCGAGAACCTGATCGACGAAGGTACCTTCGAAGAATTCGATTCAAACCTTCTTTCCGTGGATGTTCTTAAGTTTACCGGCGTCGCCAGCTATTCCGAACGGCTACAAAGCTATCGTGAAAAGACTGGTTTGAGAGATGCCGTCGTTACCGGTTTTGGCCGTCTGGGTGGGCACGACGTCGGATTGGCGGTCATGGATTTCAACTTTTTGGCGGCGACAATGGGTTCGGTCGTCGGCGAAAAAATCACGCGCCTAATAGAAAAAGGTACCAAAGCGGGCAGGCCAATCATCGTGGTCACCGCTTCCGGTGGAGCTCGAGTTTATGAAGGGATGCTTAGCTTGATGCAGATGGCTAAGACCAGCGCGGCGCTGGCCCGTCACGCCCAGCTCCACCTCGCCTACTTCGTGGTTCTCACCAATCCTACGACAGCAGGAGTGATGGCAAGTTTCGCTTCGCTTGGAGATATCATTTTAGCGGAGCCGAAATGCATGATCGGATTCGCCGGACCCCGCGTGATTCGTGAAACGACCCATCAAGATCTGCCACCCGGGTTCCAGACCGCTGAATTTCTGCAACGCCACGGATTCATCGATCTGATTGTTCGCCGCCCGGATCTGCGCCCGACGCTGTCGCGACTGGTAGGTCATCTTTCTCCTCGCTAAGGCGGATCATCGTGCAAGAGTCGTATACAGAAGCCCTTCGTTGGCTCTACGCCACCCAAGCCGCCGGGATCAAGCTCGGCCTGGAGAATGTTCGCCGGCTGCTGGAGACGTTAGGAAACCCGCATCAGCAGCTCGCTTGCATCCATGTTGCAGGCACGAACGGCAAAGGTTCTGTCTCTGCGATGCTGGATTCGGTGGCGCGAGCCGCCGGGTTACGAACCGGGCTTTACACGTCTCCACATCTCGTTCGCTTCAATGAACGCATCCAGGTCTCCGGACGACCCATCACCGATGAAGAGGTATTGGCCGGTCTGGGTATCATCCGGGAGGCGATCGCCAGGTCCGAATGTACTCCTACTTTCTTTGAGATCAGTACCGCATTGGGTTTTCTACATTTCCTTAGCCGGCGGGTTGATCTAGCGATCGTTGAAACTGGGCTAGGAGGAAGATTGGACGCGACCAATCTAATTACGCCGCTCGTATCGGTTCTCACTTCGATTGACTTGGACCACCAAAAGATTTTGGGCGATTCAAGAGTCAAGATCGCTCGCGAAAAGGCCGGAATCATTAAGCCAGCGGTTCCTGTCGTGTCTATCGCCCAGACCCCAGACGTTCGGGAAGTCATTGACGAAGTGGCGGCATCCATGGAAGCCCCGGTCACTTACACCATTGAACCCATAAGCGATCTCCAAATCGGGCTGACCGGTTCGCACCAGCGGCTCAACGCTGCTGTCGTGAGAGACACGTTCACCGCTGCCAAACTCAGCATTTCGCCCGAGGCATTAAAAACCGGCCTTAGCTCCGTGTTTTGGCCCGGCCGTTTTCAAGCCCTCGGAGACCGGCTCACCATCGATGGAGCCCATAATCTGGCTGCCAGCGAACAACTGGTGCAGACTTGGAGCGAATGCTATCCCGGCGCCTCGCCCACGATTGTGTTCGGCGGTTTGCGCGACAAGGATCTCGACAAAATGCTCGATGCGCTGGCGCCAATCGCTACCCGATTTTTTCTCGTCCCCGTGAAAAACCCACGAGGCGAGGACCCGGCCAATATTCGGCTCCCGCATGGCATCCCTGGTACTCTCTTTCCCGGAGTGCAAGACGCAGTGGAGGCGGCGTGGAAACTGCCTCAGCCGGTTCTAGTGACCGGATCGCTATTCCTGGTCGGAGAAGTGTTAGCCTGGTTACAGCCGGGACTCGGCCAATACGAAGCCAGCGCACAATAGGTTATTGATAACCTAACAAATTTTAGTTATTGAATGGGCGTGTCTTTCACGTCTCTCATTTCGCGGCCCGAAGACCAAACCTACACCGTCCATCCCGGCAGCCAGACTGCCACCTCCTGCACTTTCGAGCTGCTTTCTCCCCGGCGAAGCAAGACGATCCCTTATGGGTACCTCCAGATGATCGATACCATGGACGACCATACAATTTTTCTCCGCTATGCCTTCGCCGACGTCGAACTCGTCCCGAATCGGACCTTTACCGCCAAACGCCAATTCCTGGACGATCTGGCGAATTTCCGAGTCTCAACGATCCGCGAAACCAGTCAGATGAAGATTCGGATCCGGATGGAACCGGGAACGGATAAACCGGAACTGTTTTGAGAAGACTCTGCCGCCTCTCAGTCGATCCACTAAGTCCACTCCGTCCACTTGGCTCGAGGACAGCTCGCCGCGCCGTAGGACTTCGGCGAGCTCAGTCGAGTCGCTTGGCGGAGGCGGGAGGACGAGACCCTCTTACCCTACCGGAGGATACTCCTTCGTCCCCCAACGATTCATCAGAGCATTATTAACTCCCCACCGGACGATCGGGTGGCGAGCAGCAATCAAAAAATGGCTCCAAAGCGAATTTTCTCCGAGCGCCGATTCGAACTCGCGGCCATGATCGACGATGGCCGCCATAATGTGATCGGCGAAGATGTTCGCGTTGCCGCTCAGCGCAGGGAGTGACTCAGCAGTCGACTCGGCAATCAAAAGGCAATAGCTGATCAGCTTGGCCACCGTCCTTACGCTGAGAAAACCCGGCTCTGATATCCGGTCCGAGTCGACCACCAGGGGGAAGTTCTCCGGGGTGATTTCCCGGTAGTTCCATTTGTCACACAGATCGGTCCGTGACATTGGGAACCGGGCATGGGAAACGAGGTCTAACAAGGTCCAGGCGATTTTAGGATAAGGAGGTTCGGCGAAGTTATATCCGCAGTTCAAGGGAATCGCCTGAATGGTCGAGGCCTCTTCGGGAAGCAGTCCCAACCAAGATCGCTGAGAAGGCCATGGCTGGTTTTCTCCCATCTCACGCAAGCCTCGACCCTACCAGAGTTTTCAGACACAACATCGCAGCGACTGCGACCCGGCACCTGCTACTTTGAAACCGGGGCGCCATTCGAGCGCGCCTTTTTCTTCTTCTCCTTGATTTCAAAAGCTAGCGATAGCACTCGCCGATACTTGGCCTGACCGACAGCTACCAACCGGATACTAAGATCTGTCTTTTCATTGATCTCCTGTAAGGCCCGATCAATTGCGCGCTGCTTGAGATTAGGCCAATGCACCAGGCATTTCTCGCTGACGATGTTTCCTTGCGGATCGCGAACCTCATCCACCCCAAGCACCTTGCGCAGCTTCGGGATCGAAATTCGCTTCAAATTGACGTGCCGCCATTTCCAAGCCCATTCATAAAGGCGGATCGAGTACTGGCTCGCCAGCTTGACGCCCGCTCTCTCTGAATCCTCTTTTTGATGGTTTTTGAGCCGCTCCAAATGCCGGTGCAACCCGGGATCAATGTGAAGGATCATCTTCTTGTCGACCACCGTCACCGAGCTCAGCCACCGGGCAAAAAGGACGGAATTCTGTTTGTCCCCATTATGTAAGACCAGTCGATGGTAGGTCAGGAGTTTCAAGACCGCCGGTTGTAGGTCAAAATCTTCAAAATCATACCCTGTCACACCGGGTTTAAGGCGGTCCACAATCGACATGACGACTGTCCGCTCATCTTTGGTCAATTTATAGAACGCTTCGATGAGGTCGTCGCCAAAACCAAGCTGATCATCTAGATCCGCAAGTGGTAACGTTCCGAAAATTCTGTTATTTTTACGCACTTTACTTTGTGGGAATTACGGTGTTAAAACCTAAATTTATAACGAAATCTTTTTAAGAAAGAAGCATTATTAAGAAAGAAGCATAAAATGGTTTCAACAAAGGAAACCCGGCCAGCGGCACCAGAAACGCAGAAGTGGTCCTTTTCGGCAGACGGAAAACCGTTGAGTCTCGACGAGTTTTTAGAGTCGTTCAAAAAACAAGGCCTCTTTTATGAAGGGAAGGAGCAGTGGCTCAAGGGAGTGGTCAAAGTATCTTGGGAGAACTTTTTCTTGGTCTGTACGGAAGAATTGGATGACATTTCACAACGGGCCGCAAAAATGTTGGTCCAGTACTGCCTGGAAATCTCTGAAGAGGTGGCCAGCCGTATCCGAGGTCCGGTTGATCCAACCAAGATCGCTGAGGCGATGAAACGAGAGTTCGACGAGCAGTACGACAATCCTATTTATCAATTCCAATGGGCAATGCGGCACGACGCCGTTCGTGAAGCAGTCACCAACGCCGTAGCCAATCGCTGGGGAAAGTGATCGGAAATGGTTGTGTAGCATTGGTGGGGCGAGGCTCCTGAACAGCCGAGATGACCTTCTAGAAATCTATCGTGCATCCCACCACTGCACACGATCGAAGCTGAAACAAGTGCTGAGCCGTTGGCCCAGCGCGAGCCAAGTCTGCGAGCCCTTGTTCCTCGCTCCGGAAAAACCTCCAAACCGAGCTGCACACGTTGGTCCCAACGGCTCCGACTACGCTGCGGCAAACATATCAGCCGAAATCCTTTCGCAGGCTACGTCGGACGAGTCGGCAGTCAGTCGGTGTTGTGCCATTCTATCTTCGCAAACGTCGTAAGCGCTGTTAATTGTTTCCAGGTCGTTCGGNAGCCTCGCCCTACCAGGGGCGCACGATTTCTTCCATACCGGTTTGACTATTGCTCCAACAAATCATAACATTATATCTTAATGTTAGATCTATTGGCTCAAAGCGGATCCGAGCTAACCCAACCGGCGACCATCTACGCGGCACCGGACGATCCTCTTTGCTACCGCTCCAGGAACGGGAAGATAATTCGTCTACCCAATTACAACGCCGGGCTGGAGCCGATAGATCTCCTTATGCAGGGCGACTATCAACTTCGAGCTCGATCAATTTCGCCTACTCGGTCCCAGCCGCAGACCAGGTCTCTAGCCCGATTTCAACTCGATGTCTGTCTCCGGGGAAAGATTGTTTACAGCCAACGCCATGGCACCGATACCGCTTCCCTGACCAAAGCCGTGGAAATCGCCAAAAGTTGGATTCGGCGACGACGATCGATGGATCGTCTATGGTTTCTTATTTCGCCCAGCTTGTTACTCCTCTGGGCTCTCTTAGCCGCTACTATCTGGTTTTTGTTTCCCCTTGTTTCCTGGGTCAGCTTCGCGCCGTTTTTGGTCTGTCTAATGGTCTCGCTAGCCAACGCACCAGGCAGACATGACCGGCAGGTGACCGCTCGGTTAGCTGGCTTAACGTGGAATCGAAACGACTTTTGCCGAGGCTGGTTAATCACCGGCGACACCGGCGCCGGGAAGACATTCGCCATCAACGCCCTGCTCTATTCAGTATTTCAAAACGAGCCGGACTGGGGCGGACTTTGTTGCGACGAGAAAGGAATCTATCATGAAACCTTGGTGCAAATGACCAGGAAGTACGGCCGGCTCAGCGATCTGCGATTGCTCCAGACCAAACCGGACGGTGCTGGAGACGATTGGCAGCCGCCGGCGACATTCAATCTGCTTTCCGATGATTCCATCCCCGGTTCGACCTATGCGACGGTCATCGTTGACACTGCCTCCGCTTTAGCCGGTGGCGGTGAAGACAAAGGCTTTTTCAAAACCCAGGCGCATGCGCATATCGGCCGTGGGATTCAACTGTTCCGATTACTCGGTCTACGGCCAACCATGCACCATCTACTGGAGGCGCTACAATATCAGCCGATTCTGCGGGCAATGTTATCCCGGCTGGACACTCTGGCTCAGGCCGGGAACCGTGAAGCTCGGGAGTGCAGTGACCATTTCTTGAACGGGTATCTGCGCCAACCTCCGGAGCAATTGGGCGGGGTTATCTCCACTATTTACAACTATCTAAATTACTTTACTAATCCCGACCTGGTGCAGGTCTTTGGCGCGGAGGAAAACAGTTTCGAATTTTCCGATTTGGACGATGGCGCCATCATCTGCATTGCCATGCCCCAGAAGTATCAGACCGAACGTCGCTATATTACCACTATCCTAAAGCTTTTGTTCTACACGCACGCCTTGCGGCGGTTCGATCCCCGGCCATCAACCAAGCGACCGCTCGCTTGCGACAATCTGCTGATTTGCTGGCAGGATGAAGCTCAGCGGTTTGTCAGTGAATCAGATGGGAACGTGGATGTTATCCGGCAGGCGAACACCACCACCGTTTTGGCCGCGCAATCCAAGCTTTCCTTTATTCCCCCGCTGGGAACGAAGGAGAAAGCCGATGTAACGTTACTAAATTTGCGAAACCGAATCATTTTCAAAGCCGCGGACCGCTCCTGCGCCGAGGGTTCCGCTGACTTCATCGGGAAGAAAATGATCTGGAAAAAATCGTATACACGCGGAATGGGGAATCGTTCCACGACTCGATCACGCGAGGAAGAATACCGCGTAAGACCGTTCGAACTGATGGCGCTGCCGAAGTTCTCCGCGATTGTTAAGCATTGCGAAAAATCGTTCCGACGAGCCCGAATTCATCCGATCGATCCGGAAGGAAAAATCCCGCGCTGGTACCCGTTATGGAAACGGTTGCCGCCGTTTAAGTAACCCGGCTGGTTTGAGCGTTTGGCACAACGTAAATCGTACCACCACCGAGTCGGAGGGGAGCCGCATTAGAGAAGTACCAATGACAGATTAAAAAACGGTCTATCGCAAACCAAACCAAATATTAGGCACGCAGGCGGCTCCCACAGGCGTGGCACGTTCTAGCGGTTTCTCTCGCCCCACAGTCAAGCACACGCCTTGGGTCCCAAAAGCCTTCGCGCCTCTCTATCGGGGCGCGATCAGATGAACGCCACTCCCGCGAATGCCGCTTCCGACACCGAATCAGAGCATCTGCAGATTCGACCCAAGACCGCTTGGCACTCGAAGTGCCGTTGGACGGCTTCGAGCTTCTCTCCTCCGGTGAGAGCTTTGTCCTCCGGAGGAGTGAAAATGCTCGCTTTGCAACTTGTCGGTGCCAAGTCACGAGCTCTTACGCAACCTGCGGGTAATCCATCTGTTCCAAATCGTTGATCAGAGCCGGCCCGGACGGATTCCACGGAAGCTTTTTCCTTGTTATGGCGCTTGATGCCAGAAGGTCTGCTCCTGCGAACCCACCCCACCAGCCAAAATAGTCTGGAGCTTCTTCCGGAGATATTGAAATTACCGGCACCTTCAAACCTCGGCCGATGGTCTCGGCTATATCTCGCATCCGCACGCCTTCTTCGGCAACAGCATGATACTTTGCCCCCGCCTCATGCTTCTCCAGCGCGAGCCTGTAGAGATAGGCAACATCGCTAATATGCGCCGCTGCCCAGCGGTTCGTTCCATTACCAACATAGGCGGCCGCACCTTTCTCACGCGCTGTCGCGATGGCAAAGGTGATGAGTCCTTGCTTGCGGGTATCGTGAACCTGTGGCAGGCGCATCACCGAAGCGCAAACGCCCTTCGACAGTTGGGCAAGAGCTGTTTGTTCCGAAACTCGAGGAAATGGAAAGTTGGGTGGCACGACGCTCTCTTCCGTCGCGAGCTGGCCAGGCCCAGCCAATCCAGCCAATCCAGTCGCGACGATCAGGGGCCGATCGGAACCGGCGAGCACAGACCCCATAGCCTCGATAGCTTCTTTGTCGGTTTCGCAAGCTTTGAGGAAGTTAGAAAAATCGTTGGACATTCCCAAATGAATGACCGCATCCGAAGCGGCGG
>JGI25614J43888_10000470_pt1 | contig 11149 bp, 11 predicted proteins | sample GraSoi_2013_60cm_FD_43888 | JGI IMG/M metagenome (IMG submission 43888) | reverse complement strand
CTATGGGAGCAGGCTGAGCGACTGCTTCCCGCTCGCGGCATCGAAGCCTATACGCAAGCGCTGATGGATCTCGGCGCCACGGTGTGCACGCGGCGCAAGCCACGCTGCGAGGCCTGCCCCGTATCGCGCGACTGTGTGGCGCGGAAGGAACAGCGGATCGACGAGCTGCCGGCGCCGCGCGCGCGGCGCGAGCTGCCCGAGCGGCGCGTCACCTGGCTGGTGTTGCGCCACGACGGCGCGGTATTGGTCGAGCGCCGGCCGGCGCCCGGCATCTGGGGCGGGCTATGGTGCCCGCCGGAGCACGTCGGCAAAGCGCCGGCGGGTGCGAAGCGGTTACCGCCGATCGACCATGGCTTCACGCATTTCCGGCTGCGCATCAAGCCTCTGCTGTGCGACGTGCGCAGGAGAACGCAAGGGCGGTGGCTCAGGCTCGAAGAGGCGGACGCGGCAGCGCTGCCCGCGCCGGTCAAGGCGCTTCTCGGGCGCTTGCGCGAAGCAGCGCGTTGAGCCGGTCGAGCCGCGCGGCGGCATCGGCGAGCTCGAGCAGCTCCTGCTTCGCCGTCAGCGGCAAGGGCAGCAGCTCGGCGAGGCGTGCGCTGACCCACGAAGCCGATTGCAGCCGATGCGGCGGCGCGAGCAGGCCCGCGTGCTGCTCGATTACGCGCTCGAGAAGCCGCACGCAGGCGCTGCAATGCGCGGGGACTGCGGCGTCCTCGTCCTCGGGGATGAGCTCGACGTGCGCGCGCTGCAGCCCGCTCGGCTCGGTGCGCCGCTCCAGTATCCGGAAGCGGCTCTCGCCCTGCGCCACCACCTGGAGCACGCCGAGCTGCGGCATGTCCCATTCGCCAATGCGTGCGAGGCAACCGACTTCGGCGGGCACCGCCGGCGCGCCAACCTCGGCGCCCTCACGGATGGCGCAGACGCCGAACGGCGCGTTGTCGCGCAGGCAGAGCTTCGCCATGTCCATGTAGCGCTGCTCGAAGATGCGCAGCGGCAGCCGGCCGCCGGGAAACAGCACCGTGTGCAGCGGAAACAGCGGCAAATCTTTTATGGCGCGCCTTCTTCGGCCAGGACGCGATGGCGCACCAGCACGCGCCAGTCGGCGCGGAACGCCTTCGCCAGCTCCTCCGCGAGATACACCGAGCGATGCCGGCCGCCGGTGCAGCCGATCGCCACGGTGACGTGGCTGCGGTTCTCGCGCACGATCTCGGGCAGCCAGTGCCGCAGCAGNCGCTGCACATCCTCGAGCCAGCGCTGCACGGCAGCGTCGCGCTGCAGATACTCGGCGACCGGCGCATCGCAGCCGGTGAAAGGCCGCAGCTGCGGGTCGTAGTGCGGGTTGGGCAGCATGCGGCAGTCGAGCACCCAGTCGGCGTCGAGCGGGATGCCGTCCTTGTAGGAGAACGACTGGAAGACCAGCGTGAGCGTGCCCGCGCCCAGGCCGAGCAGATCGCGGATCCAGTTCTGCAGCACGCGCGGCTGCAGGTCGCTCGTGTCGATGCGCTGGCCGAGCGGCGCGATCCCCGAGAGCAGCACGCGCTCGCGCTCGATCGCCTCGGCGAGCGTCAGGCCCGCGCCGGCGAGCGGATGGCGCCGGCGCGTCTCGGAGAAGCGCCGCAACAGCGTCGCCGAGCTCGCCTCGAGATACAGCACGCGGCAATCGACGCCGCGCGCGCGCAGCTCATCGATGTGCTGCGGCAGCGTCGGCAGCGCGGCGCTGCGCGCGTCGATGCTCACCGCGGCGCGGTCGTGCCCGGACTCGGCGAGGAAGTCGACCGTCTCCATCAGCAGGTTCGCCGGCAGGTTGTCGACGCAGTAGTAGCCGCCGTCCTCGAGCACGTTGAGCGCAATGCTCTTGCCCGAGCCGGATAGGCCGCTCACCAGCACGAGCTGCACTATTCGTCCTTCTGCATCTGCTGCCGCTGCCGCGCCAGGAACTCGGCGGTGGAATCGATGCCGCGCAGCTTGAGGATTTCGTTCCTCACCGCCGCCTCGACCAGCACGGCGAGGTTGCGTCCGGCGGCGACCGGGATCGTCACCTTGCGCACCGTGACGCCGAGGATCTGCTCCGATTGCTCGGTGAGCGGCAGCCGCTCGGCGGGGTCGCGGCCGCCGGGCTGCGGGCGTTCCAGATGCGCGAGCAGGCGCAGCTTCATTTTGCGCCGCACCGCGGTCTCGCCGAAGATGGTGCGGATGTTGAGCAGGCCGAGCCCGCGCACTTCCAGAAAATCCTTGAGCATCGCGGGGCAGCGGCCTTCGAGCGTGCCGGCGGCGATGCGCGAGATCTCGACCACGTCGTCGGCCACCAGGCCGTGGCCGCGGCTGATCAGCTCGAGGCCGAGCTCGCTCTTGCCGACGCCGGATTCGCCGATGATCAGCACGCCCAGGCCGAGCACGTCCATGAACACGCCGTGGCGCTCGGTGCTCTCGGCCAGCAGCTTCGCGAGGTAGTGCGCCAGCGTCTCGATCACCTGCGGCGCCGGCAGCGGCGAAGTGAACAGCGGCGTCGCGGTGCGCGTCGCCGCCTCGACCAGCGTCGCCGGCGGCGCCACGTTGTCGGCGACGATCACCGCCGCGGGATGCGATTCGAGCAGCCGATCGACGAAGCCGCCGACGATGCCGGCTTCGTAGGCGCCGATGACCTGGATCGAGTTGGGGTGGGTGAGGTTGAGGTGGCCGATCAATGCCGCCGCGGCCGCGGCTTCGCGGCGTACCGCGGTGCCGCCTTCGCGCCCGGCGACCCAGGCGAGGGACAGCGCCTCGCGGTTATCGTCATGCAGCCGCGCGACGTTGACCTGCAGCATCCGGCTGCCATGCGGTGATCAGCTCGTGGAGCGCGGCGGCGTCGGCCGCCTGCGTCATCGCCTCGCGCAGCGCCTTGTCGGAGAACATCTGCGCCAGCTCGGAGAGGATCTGCAGGTGCTTCTCGGTCGCCTTCTCGGGCACCAGCAGCACGAACACCAGCGTCACGGGGGCGGCGTCGGGCGCATCGAACGGTATGGGTTGCGCGAGCCGCACGAAGGCGCCGAGCGCCTCCTTCAGTCCCTTGATGCGCCCATGCGGGATCGCGACGCCCTGGCCCAGGCCGGTCGAGCCCAGCCGCTCGCGCGCAAAAAGGCTGTCGAACACCAATGAGCGCGCGATGCCGTCATGATTTTCGAACAGCAGGCCGGCCTGCTCGAACAGCCGCTTCTTGCTCGAGGCCTGCAGGTCGACGAGCACATGCGAGGGATCGAGCAGCTTGCCGACCAGGCTCATGGCGCGGGCAGTATACCTTTCAATCTTTTCTTCTCGTAGCGCTTGTCCTTGTAGCGCAGCACCTGCCGGTCGAGCTTGTCGGCGAGCAGATCGATCGCCGCGTANAGATCGTCCTCTTCGCTCTCGCAGTGCAGGTCCTTGCCGGCCACGTGCAGCGTGACTTCCGCCTTCTGGCGCACCTTGTTGACCGTGAGGATGACGTGGGCGTCGATCACNTGGTCGAAATGCCGGCTCACGCGTTCGAGCTTGGTGCGNACGTAGCTGCGAATGGCGGGGGTCACGTCGAGTTGATGGCCGCTCACGTTCAAGTTCATGGTTACAGGGCCTTTCTCTGGTTGACGGCGGGAATCTGCAGGGATTCGCGATATTTGGCAATCGTGCGGCGCGCGACGACGATGCCTTGCTCGCCGAGAATCTGCGCGATGCGCGCATCGGAGAGCGGCGCCTTGGCGTCCTCGGCGGCGACCAGCTGCTTGATCAGCGCGCGGATCGCGGTGGACGAGGCGGCGCCACCGGCTTCGGTGGCGACGTGGCTGCCGAAGAAGTATTTCAATTCGAAGGTGCCGCGCGGCGTCGCCATGTACTTCTGCGTCGTGACGCGCGAGATGGTGCTCTCGTGCAGGCTGAGCGTCTCGGCAATTTCACGCAGNACCAAGGGGCGCATCGCGACCTCGCCGTGCTCGAGGAAATGGCGCTGCCGCTCGACGATCGCCTGCGACACGCGCAGGATGGTGTCGAAGCGCTGCTGCACGTTCTTGATCAGCCAGCGCGCCTCCTGCACCTGGCCCGAGAGCGTGCCGCCGCTGCGCGCGCCGGCGGCGATCTCGGCGTACAGCCGGTTGATNCGCAGGCGCGGCATGGCGTCGGGATTCAGGCTNGCGCGCCAGACGTTGCGCGTCTTGCGCACGATGACGTCGGGGATCACGTAGCGCGCCTCGATCTTGGCGAAGGCCGCGCCCGGCCGCGGGTTGAGCGCGCGGATCAGCCGCTGCGCCGCGCGCAGCGCATCATCGCCGGCACCGGTCAGNGTCTTGAGCCGCGAATAGTCGCGCGCGGCGAGCAGCTCGAGGTGCTTGTCGACGATGTCGAGCGCGAGCGTGCGCACCGGTTCGTCGGGCAGGTTGCGCAGCTGCAGGCACAGGCACTCGCCCGGCGAGCGCGCGCCGACGCCCGCCGGCTCGAAATGCTGCAGGTGGCGCAGCGCAATCGACAACTCCTCGGCGAGCGATTCGGCATCGGCCGAGGCTTCNGGCGGCAGCAGCAGCGGCGATCTCCTCGAGGCTCTGCGTCAGGTAGCCGTCGTCGTCGAGCGCATCGATCAGGAGCTCGACGAAGACGCGGTCGCGCAGGCCGAGNTTGGTGACCGAGAGCTGCGCATTCAGATGGTCGCGCAGCGTCGGCGTGTCGGGCGCGACGAAGCTGCGCTCGCCCTCGTCCTCGCCCTCGGTGCCGCGCCAGTTCGCNGCGAGGTCGAGCGACCAGTCGGCATCGGCCGCCGGCGCCTCGGCCGCGGGCGCGGCGGCCACCGGCTCGGCTGCGCCGCCGGCGGGCTGCGGCGCGTGCGCCTCGCCGTCTTCCACGTCCTCGCGCTCGAGCGCCGGGTTGTCCATCAGGATGCGGTCGATCTCCTGATTGAGCTCGACCGTCGAGAGCTGCAGCAAGCGGATCGACTGCTGCAGCTGCGGCGTCAGCGTGAGGTGCTGCGAGAGACGGAACTGCAGGGAAGGTTTCATCAAGGTCTGCAGTGTGCCGAGGGAAGACTACATCCTGAAGTTTTCGCCTAGATAGACCCGGCGCACGCTGTCATTATAGACAATCTCCTCCGGATGCCCGGAGGCCAGTACGGCGCCTTCGTTGATGATGTAGGCGCGGTCGCAGATGCCGAGCGTTTCCCGAACGTTATGATCCGTTATGAGCACGCCGATGCCGCGCTCCTTGAGGAACCTAATGATGCGCTGGATGTCGAGCACCGCGATCGGGTCGACGCCGGCGAACGGCTCGTCGAGCAGGATGAAGGCCGGCTTGGTGCCGAGCGCCCGGGCTATTTCCAGGCGGCGCCGCTCGCCACCGGAGAGCGAAATCGCCGAATGCTTGCGCAAGTGGGCGATGTTCAGGTCCTTGAGCAGCTCGGCGAGGCGCGCCTCGATCTCCTCGGGCGCGAGGCCCTGCAGCTCGAGGATCGCCTGCACGTTCTCCTCCACCGTCAGGCGGCGAAACACCGAGTTCTCCTGCGGCAGGTAGGAAATGCCGAGGCGCGCGCGGCGGTGGATCGGCAGGTGCGTGAGCTCGGCCTGGTCGAGGTAGATGTTGCCCGCGTCGACCGGAATCAGGCCGACGATCATGTAGAAGCAGGTGGTCTTGCCCGCGCCGTTCGGCCCGAGCAGGCCGACCACTTCGCCGCTGTCGACTTCGAGCGAGACGTCGTGCACCACGGTGCGCGACTTGTAGCGCTTGCGCAGCCGCTGCGAGCGCAGCCGGCTGGCGCCGTTCGGCTTTGGCCCCGGCGTCCTCATTTCGGTCATTTCTCGGGCGGCTTGGGCTGCAGCGTGGCGCGCACGCGGCCCTCGCCGCCTTTGCCCGGCGTCACGGTGAAGAAGTCGCTCCTCTGGTCGACCAGGATGTAGGCGCCTGCCACCTCATCGCCGCCGCGGTTGACGCGCGCCGACTCGAACAGCTCGAGCTTGCCGTTCTTCTCGTCGAGCTCGATGCGCTTGGCCTCGCCCTCGAGCCAGACGCCTTCCTTCTCCGGCGGCTTCGCGTCCTGGCGCTGGCGGAAGCGCACCGGGTTGCCGGTGGCGGTGGCGTACTGGTTGCCGTCGGCGTCCTGGCGCACGACGATGCGATCGGCGCGGATGTTGAGCGTGCCGCGCGTCACCACCACGTTGCCTTCGAACACATTGGTGCGCCGCGCGTCGTCGGCGCTCATTTTGTTGGCTTCGATCTGCGTCGGCTTGGTCGAGTCGGCCTGCTCGGCGTGCGCGAGCGCCATCGCGATGAGCAGTGCCGCTGCGGCGCCAATGCGGTTCACGGTGCTTTCTTTGGCTCGAAGCGCGCCTGCACGTCGGCCAGGAGGAACAGCTCGCGCGTCGCGTTGTGATACTCCATGCCGCGGCCGGTCAGCCAGCGACCCTCCTCCTCGAACAGCACCTGGCGGTCGGTGCGCACCAGCGAGCGGTCGCGCAGGATGTGCAGGAAGCTGGTCGTCATGCGCGCCTGTCCGCGCGTGCTGTCTGCTTCGCGCACCAGCACGACGTTGTCGTAGAGAAAGATCTCGTCGCCCTCGCGCGAGATCTTGCCGCGGTCGGCCTTGACGGTGAAGCGCGGCTGCGCCGGTTTTTCCTGCACCACGCGCGGGCCGCTGAGCTCGGTCGAGTCGTCGTCCGGGTAGTGCTGCATCTGCGCGGCGGAGAGTACGGTCTCGGCCCTGCCGTCGCGGTTGTAAGTGGTGGTGGTGAAGTTGACCACCAGGTAATCCGGATCGTGGCGGCGCAGCGACGGATGCTCGCCGCCCTCGACGCGCACCTGGTGATCGAGCCACAGCGTAAGCAGCGCAAGCGCCAGCATCAGGGCGAGCGGAAAAAGGCGCGTGGTGCTCATTTCAGGAAGCGCCGCAAGATCGGCCCGAGCTTGCCCTGCGCCTCGAGAATGAACTCGCAGACTTCGCGCACCGCGCCGTGCCCGGCGTCGGCCGAGGCGATGTAATGCGCGCGCCGGCGCACGTCTTCGGGCGCCTCGTGCGGCGCGCAGGCGAAGCCGCAGCGCATGAGCACGGGCAAGTCCACCACGTCGTCGCCCATGTACGCGGTGGCGGCGCGTTTCACCTTGGCGCGCCTGAGCATGCGGTCAAAGGCCGCGTGCTTGTCTTCCACGCCCTGCATGACGTGCTCGATGCCCAGCTCCTTGGCGCGCTTGGCGACCGCCGGCGAGTCGCGCCCGCTGATGATGCCGGTGTCGAGGCCCGCCATCAGCAACAGCTTCACGCCGTGGCCGTCGAAGGCATGAAACGCCTTGAGCTCATCGCCCTGCGGGGTGTACCAGAGTCTGCCATCGGTCAGCACGCCGTCGACGTCGAAAATCACCAGGCGCACGCGCCGCGCCCGCGCGAGCGCATCGGGGGCCAGGTATTGCATGCGACGCTAGAGGACTTTGGCGCGGAAGAGGTCGTGCATATTGAGCGCGCCGAGGAGTGCGCCGCGCTCATCGACGACCAGCAGCTGGTTGACCTTGAATTGCTCCATCATGTGCACCGCCTCCGCGGCGAGCATCTCAGGGCGCACCGTTTTCGGATTGACGCTCATCACTTCGTCAACCGAGCGCGCGTCGAGCTGGTTCTTCTCGAGCGTGCGCCGCAGATCGCCATCGGTGAAGATGCCTTTGACGCCATCCGCAGCGTCGACTACGGCCGTCATGCCGATGCGCCCGCGCGAGATTTCCAGCACCGCCTCGCGCAGCGTGGCGCCGCTAAGCACTCGCGGAATCTGCTCGCCGGTACGCATCACCTGGTGCACGTGCAGCAAGGCCTGGTGCGCCAATGCCTGGCGCGGCAGCTTGCCGCGAGGGTGGGTACGCGCGAAGTCTGCGGCAGAAAACCCGCGCGCCTCGAGCAGCGCCACGGCCAGCGCGTCTCCCAGGGCGAGGGCCGCAGTCGTGCTCGCAGTCGGCGCGAGGTTGAGTGGACAGGCCTCCTGGCCGACCGCCGCGTCGAGGTTCACGTCGGCGGCGCGCGCGAGCGGCGAGTCCGGATTGCCGGTGATGGCGATCAGCTTCGCGCCGCGGCGCTTCACTTGAGGAACGATCTCGAGCAGCTCATCGCTCGAGCCAGAATAGGAAATCGCGATGAAGACGTCGCCCGCTTCGATCATGCCCAAATCGCCGTGGCTCGCCTCGGCGGGATGCACGAAGTACGCCGGCGTGCCGGTGCTCGCCATGGTCGAGGCGATCTTGCGCGCGATATGGCCGGATTTGCCGATGCCGCTCACTACCACGCGCCCGCTGCGGCCCGCGATCAGCTCGAGCGCGGCGACGAAGCGCTCGTCGAGCCGGTCGCCGAGCGCGCGCACCGCTTCGGCCTCGATCGCGAGCACGCGCCGCGCGAGATCGAGCGCACTGGTTTCGCTGCGTTTTTTGGCCGAATTTTTCGCGAAGGGCGCTGCCTTTATCATAGGGCCGGAGTATAGCCCAATGCCTTTTACCACCTCTAAGTGAGCGGCGCGGTTTCCCTGCAGTCGGTGCTGGTGCTGCTCGCGAGCAGCGTCATCGCGGTAGCGCTGTGCCGCAAGCTCAAGCTGCCGGCGCTGGTCGGTTATCTCGTCACCGGGCTGGCGCTCGGGCCGCACGCGCTCGGCCTCGCCGCCAACCAGGAGGAGACGCAGCGCCTGGCCGAGTTCGGCGTGGTGTTCCTGATGTTCTCCATCGGCCTGGAATTCAGCCTCGGCAAGCTGCGCTCGATGCAGCGCGTGGTTTTCGGCCTCGGCGGTGCGCAGGTTGCGGCCACGCTGCTGGTCGCCACCGCGGCCGCGCTGGCGCTCGGCCTGCCGTGGCAGACCGGCGTCGCGCTCGGCGGCATCGCCGCCATGTCGTCCACGGCGATCGTGTCGCGCCTGTTCGCCGAGCGCGGCGAGCTCGACACGGCGCACGGCCGCCAGGTGATCGGCGTGCTGCTGTTCCAGGATCTCGCCGTGGTGCCGCTGCTGGTGCTGATCCCGGCGCTCGCCGAGCGGCCGGGCGCGCTCGGCCTCGCGGTCGCCGCGGCGCTCGGCAAGGCCGCGCTGGCGCTGGCGCTGGTGGTGCTCGCNGGCCCGCGGCTGATGCGCGCCTGGCTCGGCGTCGTGGCGCGGCTGCGATCGACCGAGCTTTTCGTGCTGAACGTGCTGCTCATCATCCTGCTGCTCGCGTTCCTCACCGGCCTCGCCGGCCTGTCGCTGGTGCTCGGCGCGTTCCTCGCCGGGATGCTGATTTCCGAGACCGAGTACCGCTTCCAGGTCGAGGAGGACATCAAGCCCTATCGCGACGTGCTGCTCGGCCTGTTCTTCGTCACCGTCGGCATGCTGCTCGATCTGCGNCTGGTGGCCGCGCAAGCGGGGCTGGTGCTCGCGCTTTTCGTGATGCTGGTCGGCGGCAAGTTCGCGCTGATCGCGGCGCTGTCGAGGGCTTTCGGCACCCCTGGCGGCACGGCGTTGCGCGTCGGCCTGGCGCTCGCGCAGGCCGGCGAGTTCGGCTTCGTCTTGCTGCCGCTGGCGGCGCTGGCAAGGCTGGTGCCCGATGCGCTCGGGCAGGCGCTCCTTGCCGCCATGATTCTCTCGATGCTGGCCACCCCTTTCCTGATCCGCGCAGCCGACGTGATCGTGCTGCGGCTGTCGCGCTCCGAGTGGATGCTGCGCTCCCTTGAGCTGCACCGCATCGCCGCGCAGTCGATGGATGTCGAGCGGCACGTGGTGGTGCTCGGCTACGGGCGCAACGGCCAGCGGCTGGCACGCCTGCTCGATGCCGAAGGCGTGCGCTACGTCGCGCTCGATCTCGATCCGCAACGCGTGCGCGAGGCGGCGCTCGCCGGAGAAAGCGTCGTGTTCGCCGACAGCTCGCGGCGCGAGGCGCTGATCGCCGCGGGCATTGCGCGCGCCGCCGCCGCGGTCGTGACGTTCGCCGACGTCGGCGCGGCGCTGCGCGTGCTGTCCCACATCCATGCGCTCAATCCCTCGGTGCCGGTGATCGTGCGGGCGCGCGACGAAGCCGACATCGCGCGGCTCACCGAGGCCGGTGCCACCGAGGTGGTGCCGGAAGCCTTCGAATCCGGNGTGATGCTCGCCTCGCACACGCTGGTCATGGTCGGCGTGCCGCTCAGCCGCGTCATGCGGCGCGTGAGCCAGGTGCGCGACCAGCAGTACAGCCTGCTGCGCGGACTGTTTGCCGGCGGTAGCGACGAGCGTGCGGGCGATGCGGTGGCGCGGCTGCATGCGGTGACGCTCGAAGCCGGCGCCCATGCCATCGGCAGGCAGCTCGCGGAGCTGCTGCCGACGCAAAGCGGCATCCAGGTACGCGCGGTGCGCAGGCCGGGTGCGCGCCTCAGGCTCGCGCCGGCGCAGGCGGGCCCGCTGNAGGCCGGCGACATCGTGGTGCTGCTCGGCGCGCCGGAGCAGCTGCTCGCGGCCGAGGAGAAGCTGCTGCGCGGCTAGGCGAAAAAAAGCCGGCTTGCGCCGGCTTTTCCGAACCGAACTTTAGCTCACAGCGCCCGGCAAATCGTATACACGTTGGTACCGGTCTCCGCGTACGCAGCGGTGGCAGTGGCGATAACTGCGGGATTCGGGGAGGTTTGCAGCTGGCCGCGAACCGTGCCGGCGTTGGGCACGCCGTCGTCCATCTGCGTGTCGGCGGCGATCGCAATCTTGTCGGGCAGGTTGGCCGAGCAGATGATGATGCCGACGAAGCCGTTGCCCGCGGCATCCTTCAGCGTCGCCGCTGGCGTCGCCGCGCCGTCACCGGTCTGCACGCCGATCATGCCGCTCAAGGCGTTGAAGGGCTGCTGATCGCCCACGCCGGAGACAAAGCCGGCACGGCGCAGGTGATCCCACCACAGGCGCGACTCGTTGGTATTGGTGGGGCTGTTGTAGGTGCCGGCGACGATGCCGTTGCCGTCCCCCGCGGTGGCGCCGGTCCAGCGCCCGGTGGTGGTGCCGCAGTTACCGAGGGTGACGGTGCCGCCCGCGCAGGGGTCGTCGCCCGGGATCTTCTTGTAGCGATCGACGTAGCCGTGGTAGGCCGCGGAGATGCCCGAGAAGTCGGCGATCACGTTCTTGATCTTGGCCTGGGTAATCATCTCCTGGCCCTTCAGGATGCCGCCGAGCAGCAACCCGATGATGACCAGCACGATGGCGATCTCGACCAGCGTGAAGCC
>JGI25614J43888_10000464_pt1 | contig 11234 bp, 10 predicted proteins | sample GraSoi_2013_60cm_FD_43888 | JGI IMG/M metagenome (IMG submission 43888) | reverse complement strand
TGTGGGAGGAATGACCGCCATGCTGCGCGCTGATGCTTTAGAGACCATCTATCCCGAACTGGAAAAGCATATTGTTGTCACCATAATGGGTGCCGTTGCCGCCGAACTCTATATGCTTGGTCACCGCCACAGCTTTTTCTACCTGGAACATGCCATGGGTCTGGCCTCGTCAATGGGTCTGGGTATAGCTCTGGCTATGCCAACACATAAAGTAATCGTCCTTGACGGCGACGGCTCGCTACTCATGAACCTGGGAACCTTGAGCACAATGGCCCGCTATAAACCCGGCAACCTGCTGCACATCGTCTTTGATAACGAGAGCCTGCTCTCTGTAGGTGGTTTTCCCACGGCCACAGCAACCGGTACAGATCTTGCGGGTGTAGCCAGGGCTTCCGGCATACCCTCCGTTGTAGAAGCAGACACGTGCGAAAGCCTGGGGAGTGTTGTCCGAGAGGCTCTGGCCGGCGATACTCTCACAACCATAGTTTCAAAGGTTGAGGCCATCGGTCCCAAAACTTTCCACATGGATTTACCCTTATTAGAAAATCGCTTCCAGTTCAAACGCGCTCTGGAAGCGCTGCAACGGCAACAGTAGGACNCAATTTGTACATTGAAAAGTATATACAGAAGCAAAAGGAGGAGTCAATGATGAGCGTTTTGTCACAACTGCTTGCAGAACTTGCCTCTGGTAATCTAAAAATCGTCGATCTCACCACGCCATTGGAGCCAGAGACTCCGGTGATCGACTTGCCACCTATATTTGCTCCCTCACCAGGGGTTACTTTGACAGAGATTTCACACTATGATGAGCGGGGTCCGGCCTGGTATTGGAACATCATTAACATGGGAGAACATACAGGTACCCATTTTGACGCTCCCATTCACTGGGTTACTGGCAAAGATCTACCCAATAACGCGACAGATACCATTTTACCCAGCAAGTTCATCGGTCCGGCCTGCGTCATCAACGTCACTGCCGAGGTGGAGCAAAACCAGGATTTCTTACTGACCATCGAGCATGTTGAGGCATGGGAAGCTAAATATGGTCGCATCCCAAGCGGCGCGTGGGTTCTCATCCACACGGGATGGAGCAAGCGCACCGGTCGCGAGGCCTTTCTCAATATCCAGGCAGATGGCTCGCACTCACCAGGCTTTCATCCCTCTTGCTCCCAGTTCTTAGCCAGAGAACGCGACATTCTAGGTGTGGGTGTAGAAACGGTGGGCACAGATGCTGGTCAGGCTGGGGGTTTTGATCCACCTTTCCCAAGCCACACCTTTATGCACGGCGCTGGCCGCTTTGGCATCACCAGCTTGATCAACCTTGATCAGTTGCCCCCCACGGGCGCCATTGTGATTGCCGCCCCGCTTAAAATCGTGCATGGCTCTGGCAGCCCCTTACGAGTGATTGCGATAGCACCTTAAAAGGATGGGTGAGATGTGAAAGCGTACGGTCTCTAGGCCGCACGCTCTCACATCTCATCTAACAGAGAATCCGTCGCAGGCACTAAGGCGACTTGCATAGTATCGAGTTTTTTAGCATTGACTTCCCCCTAAACACTGTATATACTTATGCTATAGACACGTTTATCCTCACAAATAATGGAGATACCCTTGAAGAAGTCATAATCACTTCGTACAAGCAGTAAAAATTCTGGCGCGAACTCACAACAGCTACCCTGGTCAGCGTTGTCGCGTGAATTCCTTCTTAATATAACTTACTTGCTGCCGTATGTTGTGCTTATGAAATTGTGACACCTGCTGTTCACAAGCATGGGCTCCTGGCTTTTCTCATCTCCCACCAGCCGTTATAGATTACCTTTTGAGCCAATACTAACTGACACAGATCACCGCACAGCATATGGCCTACATATACTACAGTTGAGGTAAAGCTATGCTACTATTAATTGTGCGGAATCTCTTCAAAGCATATGGCGCCATCCATGTTTTAAATGATATATCCTTTGTAATCAACACCAACGACCGCGTGGGTATCGTTGGTTCCAATGGCGTTGGCAAATCAACGCTCTTAAAAATGCTTGTCGGGCAGGAAGAGCTCGATACCGGATCATTTACCTTTGGACATTCCCTCGAAGTGGGCTACCTTCCCCAGACCACACCTGAATTCTATGGTCGCACCATCCAGGATTTGATCCTGGAGTCAGTCGGCAACCTGCGCCAGTTAGAAGAACGTATGCGCCAGGTTGAGGCCAGCATGGCAACCGCCAGCGCGGATCAACTTAGCGGGCTGCTGGAAGAATACGACCAGGTTTCCACCAGGTTCCAGGATCGCGGCGGCTATGAGCTCGATTACAGGATTGATACGATCCTCAGTGGTCTGCGTATATCCTACCTTCCTCGCAGCCAGGAGGTACAAACCCTTTCTGGAGGTGAAAAAGCGCGTTTAGGCCTTGCCACCTTGCTCTTGCAAGCGCCTGACCTGTTATTGTTAGATGAACCAACCAACCATCTTGATTTTGCAAGCATGGAATGGCTGGAAACATACCTGGCAAACTACAAAGGCGCACTACTGATGGTCTCGCACGATCGACAATTTCTCAACAAAATCGTCAACCAGATTTTTGAGATTGACGAACATGATCATCGTCTAAAAAAATATGAGGGCAACTACGATGCCTATACACAGGCAAAAGTGGCAGAGCGCCTCAAATGGGAAGAGGATTATGCCAGGCAGCAGGAAGAACTGAAGGATCTGCGCAAACGCATTCGCGAGACAGCTCGCCAGGTTGGTCACTCATACCGAGCACCACGTGATAATGACAAATACGCCCGCTACTTCTTCGCCCAGCGAGTTGACAGCACCGTCTCACGCAATATCCGCGCGGCTGAAGAACAACTGAAACGCATTGAGACAAACCCTATTCCTAAACCCCCTGAACTGCTGCGTGTGAGTTCTCATTTCAACGCAGAGCCTCTGCAATCGCGCGTGGTTTTAAGTACCAACCATCTTAGTAAAGCCTGGGGAGATAGGTGCATTCTGCATAACCTGGACATGACGATCTCGCATAATACACGGATTGTTCTCGTTGACCCTAATGGAGCAGGAAAGACGACGCTGCTCAAGCTTCTCATGGGCCTTGAACGGCCCGATAGCGGAGATGTAGTTGTCACCCCTGGGGCACGTATTGGTTACTTACCCCAGGAACCCGTTGATCTTGACCTCACGAAGACAGTTCTGGAGACGTACAGGTATGATCAGGTGGGCTATGAGGAGGATTTTGTAGCCAAACTCATTGGCTACGGCCTGTTTCGCCTCGAAGACATGCGTAAAACGGTTGGGCAATTAAGTGTCGGCCAGAGACGTAAGCTAGAAATTGCCCGCCTGATGGCACAAGGACCAAATGTGCTCTTCCTGGATGAACCAACCAACTACATCAGTTTAGATGTGCTCGAAGCTTTCGAGTCAGCCCTGATTGAGTTTCCTGGACCCATCATCGCCATATCTCACGATCGCTGGTTTATCCAGCGTTTTGGCGGTGTAATCTGGGAACTGGAAAAAGTGAAGACATCCACCTGAGCTAGACATATCCTGTAAGATTAGAACATAAGCATAAAAAAATCAGCCATCTAGCACAAGAAAGGATGCCACCTATGGGACCGCACCTCGTATGGAAAGTCAAGGAAGGCTCTAACGTCAAATTAAAAGATTATGATCCAGACTATATAGATAAGCAGACAGAACGCGACTCGGCAGACAGCACGCTAGAAAAACTGGATAGTGAACTGAGTGAGCTACAGGAGTTGATGGCGGCAGCACAACACAATAGTCTCCTCGTGATTTTCCAGGGTACTGATACCAGTGGTAAAGACGGCACTATCCGCCATATCTTTTCTCGTGTCAACCCGCAGGGCTGTTATGTCCATTCATTTAAACAGCCAACAGATGAAGAATTGGCCCATGATTTCCTCTGGCGCGTTCACAAAGCTACACCCGGCAAAGGCTTCCTGGGCATTTTCAATCGTTCTCACTATGAAGATGTACTTGTTGTTCGTGTCCATAACCTGGTGCCAGAAGAAGTCTGGAGCGGCCGCTATAAACATATTAATAATTTTGAGAAGCTGCTGACGGACAGCAGTATGATCATTCTCAAGTTCTTCCTCCATATCAGTAGCGACGAACAAGAACGACGCTTACTGGCCCGCGAGCAGGATATAGACAAGGCCTGGAAGATTTCTCCCAGCGATTGGGATGAACGGCCATATTGGGACGACTATCAAAAAGCGTATGAAGATATGCTCAGCAAGTGCAGCACAGACGAAGCGCCCTGGTATATTGTGCCCTCGAACCATAAATGGTACAGAAATTTAGCTATCGCGAATACACTCGTAGAAACGATGCGCCAGTATAAAGATCCATGGAAAGCGGATTTAGAGGAACGCGGCCGGAAAGTTCTCGCAGAATTGCAGAAGATGCGGATACATCCATTAAGGTGAGGTTACCCATCTCCTCTGGTGTGAAAAAGACCTCACTTAAAGCATGCACAAGCGCGGTATCATCAATCATCCTCCTTTAGAGTGTGATTAAACACTAGAGTGTGGTGCACTCACTCTAAAAGGAGAAGCCTAGAATCACTCACATAGGTGATGTATTATGATAATATTTTATCCTATACTTTTCTCGGAAGCACAACAAATGTTGGGAGAAGCAAACAACGTACTCATGATTTAGCCCAACTACGCCGGAAAAAGCGGAAATCAGTTGCGCAAGGATGTAGTTATATACAAGAGGAAACACTATGACCACACCCGAACATCGCCCTGGCGCTCCTGATCATGCTCACCAACAATCTACCCTTAAAGAGCAGACACAAGCGCAAGCTTTCATCGATAATAAAAAACAGCATGACGCACGCTTCCATGCCCTCGCGGCTGCCATTGGCTCTTTTGCCTGGACAACGACTATTGATTGCCAGGGGCTAGATATGCTTGGTTGGTCTACCTATACGGGGCTGCCCCTCGCCGAGTGCCAGGGAAATGGTTGGCGCAAAGCACTTCACCCGGCAGATAACGAGCTCCTGCTTCAAGAATGGAAACTAGCCATGGAAGAGCACCATGTGTATAACATAACCTGTCGCATCCGGCGCAAAGATGGTCGCTATTCCAGGTGTAAGGTTCGTAGAGTTCCTGTTTCCGAAACGGGTAACGAGGTTACAGAATGGGTCTGGGCAGCAAATGATCTCGAGGAGCAACCTGTCCTTGAACAGGATATGCCGCTGACAGATGCTACAACACAAAACAGCACCGGACTCTTAGCAGCGGCATTTGAGGCCGCTCGGGCTAATCTGCTCGCGTTGCATGAAGCAAATCGACGCATGAACGAATTTCTCGGTATTGCCAGCCATGAACTGAGAACTCCTATGACCAGCATCACGCTCTACCTGGACAGAACCGCGCAATTACTAAAGACGCGCCCTGGTCCTGATGACACAGCTATCCAGAAGCGCGATCAGATGTTGGATAAACTTCAGGATATGCTCACCAAAGCGCAAATTCAGATGAGGCGCCAGCATCGTCTCGTCAATGATCTCCTGGATTTCTCGCGTATCCATAACAATTGGTTCAACTTTCAGATGGAGCGATGCAATCTTGTATCTCTTGTTCAGGATACCATTCAAGATACCATTGAGGAGCAGCAGACTCTCACTCCTTCACGTAATATTGAGATGCAGGCCGACAATAAAGAGATCACGGTCATAGCTGATGCAGACCGCATCAGGCAAGTTGTGAGCAACTATCTCTCGAATGCACTCAAATACTCAACAGAGGACAAGCCCGTCTGGGTTCGTGTGCAAATGGAGACAGGTAATGTTCGAGTCGAGGTCCAGGATAAAGGACGAGGGCTTTCGCCTGATGAAAAAGAGCATATCTGGGAACAGTTCTACCGCACAGCACAGATCGAGAAACAGAATAAAGGGGGAGCAGGGTTAGGATTAGGGCTGCATATTTGTCGCTCTATCATTGAAAAGCATAATGGTCGCGTAGGTGTATCCAGTCAGCCAGGAGTAGGCTCAACGTTCTGGTTTACTCTGCCAATGGCACCTCCTGAATAAGGTAACAGGCTCTAGACACAGCTTCATACCTCAGGCACATATAGAGCCTGCTCGCTCAGTTGTATATTCCTGCGATCACATGCTCTTACTGCATAGAAGCAGCTGGAGTATGCAAGAGCTGATCGAGTGTCCCTTGTCGAATCCGGTAAGCCTGGCGTTTGCCACGGTGTGGCAGAACTACGGCGTCCAAGGTACCTGTTGAAATCCAACGTCGCACCGTTGTAGTATCCACACGCAGACGCCTTGCTACCTCGCCGACAGTAAGTAAAGCCTCGTCTTGCATTGAGTTGTGAGGTGGCATAGTGGCCTGCATTTGCTGCCCAGATGAAACTGGTGGATGGTGAGCCATAATGGTCTCCTTTCCTTCATTATTATCAAGAGTACTTCAGGTGTGCCAGCATCTCACCTGGCATTGAGCAAGCCGCTTCTACAATCATCTTCTCCACATGGAGAGAACTGGTACAGCGCTACCTCTCATGAAATGAAACGCTGGGAGTAAAAGCATTTCTCCCTACATCCGACACTTATTGTATTTCTTAAGAAAAGTATAGGGTAAAATGCCCAGCATCACATCACGCACATGGGTGATTTTTAATACTCTCCGTTGGTGTAGTAATCGTCTCACTCGAAAGGTGGAAAGCAAGAGAACTCGCTTATGTGATGAATACAATAAGACTTCATACAGCCCTGGCTATAACAGCAATCTGGCGAGACGTGTACTCAGGCTTCGCTTCGCTGGAGTGGTATTCGTGCCATTATAGACGTTCCCACGCCAGGAGTGCTCTCCAGTGTAAGCGTGCCATAGAGACGAACCGCGCGCTCCTGCATCGAACGTAGGCCGAGATGCCCAGGAAATGAGCGCGTCGTGTCAAAGCCTCTTCCATCATCTCGCACTTCCAGCACCACATCCTGGTCGTCACAGGCCAGACGAAGTGTGATAGTGCTAGCTTGCGCATGCTTAACCACATTGTGTATAGCTTCCTGCGCGATGCGATAGAGAGCATGTTTCCTATCCATAGGAACATCAGGCTCATCTTCCAGAAATACCTTCACACTCATGCGATAGCGTGTCCTCAATACCATCACCTGTTTTTGTAAGGCCGCAACTAAACCCTCGATTTCCAACGATTCAGGACGTAACTCAAAGAGTAGAGCACGCATCTCAGCCTGCCCCGCCTCAGTGTGCATTATTATATGCTCAAGTGGTTCCAGCGCCTCGTGGGGATTCGTCTCAAGCGCTTCACGAGCACTATGAGCGCCTAGATTAATCCCATAAAACACTTGTGAAATCGAATCATGCAACTCGCGCGCCAGGTTTTGACGTTCTTGCAAAACTGCAAGTGCCTGCGCCTGTTCATAGAGATATGCATTTTTCAGGGCTACTGCGGCCTGGCTTGCCACGGCAAAAGCTAACCTGGCGTGCTGGCGAGTATAAAAATGCGCCCGGGAATGATGCAAGATCAATATACCTATAGTGTGGTCATGAACAACCAATGGAACAGCCATCCATGAGCGAAAGTGGCGCAACACACTCCTATCCTGCGGTACTCCTTCATCTGCCTGCTCGATGTAAGCTCGATCGAAACGGGTATCGGTACAGAGGTCATCACCCGAGATTGCTTTGTGTTGTTGATATAACTCCTTGTGTGTTGGACTTTGATCAAAGAGTTTCAGCAATCGCTCCACCTGCGGCGGCGAGAGCGGCCCCTGGTAATTCAACAAGGTAGAGTGATCTTCCTGCATAATGAGAAGAGCAGCCCCTGTATACTCAACCACAATCTTCAGTTGTGCAAGGATAGTATTGAGTAATGGCTTTAATTCAAGCGTTGATGCTATGGCGTGGGAAACCTTGAGCAGCAGTGGTAACTCCTGGGTGNGGTTCTCTCCATACTCTTCAAAGCCTTCCTCTGCGGCCTGCTTAATCTCAGTGATATCGGTATGCCAGCCAGCCAGGCGATAGGCTTTGCCATTAGCATCGCGTAATGAAGCTCCACGAGCGAGAATCCGGCGATAAGAGCCATCTTTGTGCCGTAGACGATGTTCAAAGCGATATAGAGAAGTATTACCATCAAGATGGTGTTGCAGCATTGCCAGTACGTGACTACGGTCGCTGGGATGAATCCGCTTGACCCATTCTTCGAAGCGAGGAGGGATCTCCGCCTCAGTATAACCAAGCATCTCCTTCCAACGGGGAGAGAAATAGACCTCTCCGCTGGCAATATTCCAATCCCATAAGCCATCGTCAGCTCCCTGGACAGCGAGGAAAAGGCGCTCCCTGGCATCATGAATGTCTTGTATTTTTAAGAGTGGGCTCACCTGGCTTGCCGTAGTTGGTGCAGTTGGGATATCCAATTCCATAAAGTTCCTCTCCATTCCACTGCCTGGTAGGGGTGAATGTTCAGGCGCTGATGGATGCAATGAAATTAGNCCCTGCTTCCTGGCAGGAGAACGAGCATCATTACCGTTTTGGTTCATGTGCAACCAATCCCAGGCGCATAGCGGCAAGCGTTGCCTGTGTACGACTCTGTGCGCCAAGTTTAGCCAGGATATGCCGCACATGCGATTTCACTGTATCCTCGGCAATATGTAAAGCATGTGCGATTTCCTTGTTCGTATGTCCTTGCGCTAACAAACTCAATACATCCGCCTCACGCTCAGTCAATGGAGCAGGGTTTTCTGGTGCCCGGACCTCGTGCAATAAATAAGCTGAGGCTTGAGGAGAGAGATGAACCTGCCCGGCAGCAGCCGCTTTTATAGCTGTACGCACTTCAGCCGCCTGCGCATCTTTGAGCAGGTAGCTAATAGCTCCAGCACGAATAGCTCCCATTACCGAAGCACTTTCGAGCATATTTGTTAACACAACCACCTCCGTCTCTGGTAGCTCACAGCGGATAATGGAGGTNGCGGCGATGCCATCGATTACGGGAATAACCAGGTCCATCAGCACAACATCTGGTCGTAAATCACGGGCCTTCTCNATCGCCTCAGCACCATCTGCGGCCTCATCTACAACCTCCAGTTCCGGGTCACGTCCCAGAAACATGCGCAGTCCCTCACGCACAACACTATGATCGTCCACGATCAAAACGCGAATAGTCATCAGTTCTCCTCCCGTTGAGCGAGGGTCTGCTTACACAAAAGAAGGTGGAACAAATCACTCCTCTGTGTGATATGTATAAAGGTTCTTATCTCCATACTTCTATTATTGCTGTTCTAACAAATACCGTGTGCTTGATAAGAGACACGCACTTATACTTGTTTCACTGTTCAAACCCTTTTGTAGCCATTTCCTTTAGTAAAGTACAAAAAATAGTTCCCTTTTTATATTCATCGGAATTTTCCCCTACTTTATTGAAATATAGGTATCATTCTTGTTGCGCAAAAGGCGGAAACGCGGTCTACAGAGGAAATGACACCAGCAAAGGTCTCTATTCCACCACCTATCTCCACAGATTCGTTGGTGCCTTTCTCCAACCTTTGATGGAGAAAAAGGAGGGTTATTCCCTATTTGTGACTGCTGTTTATGTTTTCGTGTCGAGGTAGGTGACGGCTGTGGTGCTGGTGAACGCATAGTTATGCGCGTTGATGTTGATGTAAACGAGTTCGACAGCAACACCGTCACGTTGTGACTGAGATAGTTGAGCGTGATAATATCAGGATAGCCATCTCCATTCACATCGCCTACGGCTAAGCCCTTTGGGAAGACGCCTACACGGTATGTTATCCCGGCTGCAAAGGTGCCATCTCCCTGGTTCAGCAGTATGGTTATACTGTTAGCAGTCTTGTTGGCCGTGACAATATCAGGATAACCATCTCTATTCAAATCGTTCAACGCCATACTCCGTGGAAATGCACCTACGGCATAAGTTGTTCCTGCCATAAATGTACTATTTCCTTTGTTATGCAGCACCGTCACATTGTCATCAAGCAGATTGGCAGTGATAATATCAGGTTGACCATCTCCATTCAGATCACTCACCGCGACACTGGATGGACGTAAACCCACGGCATAGGTCGTGCCTGGCCCAAAGGTGCCATCTCCCTGGTTGCGCAACAGCGTCACACTGTGATCATCACTGTTAGCCGTCACAATATCGAGATGACCATCCTTATGCACATCACCCAGCGCCACCGCAGTAGGAAATAAGCCTACAGTATAATTCGTTCCCTTTGCAAAGGTACCATCTCCTTTGTTAAGCAGCACTGTCACGCTATTATCCAGGCCATTGGCCGTCACTATATCGGGATAACCATCCCTATTTACATCGCCCACGGCNAGCGCATTGGGAGCATCACCAACGGCGTAAGTCATTCCTACGGCGAAAGTACCATCTCCTTTATTACGCAGCACTGTTATGCTGTCTTCAAGACCATTAGCAACTACAATATCAGGATGCCCATCCCTATTTAGATCGCTTATCACCAGGCTGGAGGGATGTGAGTTCAACATATAGGTTACCGCAGCCGCAAAAGTGCCATCTCCCCTGTTACGCAGCACCATCACGCTGCGGTCGAGGTCATTAGCCACAATAATATCAAGGTGGCCGTCGCCATTCACATCACCCACCGCTATTGCAGCCGGATGTAAGCCAACAGCATAATTTATCCCAGGAGCGAAAGAAAGCGTATGCCCACCCACGCTTGTCAACGCGGGCTGAAGCAATGAGTATGCTTGCGCCATGTTTGGCCAAAGGTTGATGAGCAGATACCCGCAAAGCCATATAATCAGCAGGTAGATAGAGTTCCGTAATTTCAGCTGAGCCAGCAAGCGCCTTACATCGCAAAATATATACATGAAGAAACCCTCATCTTTCATCCGAGAAACCTTTGAAGTAATGCATGAACTAGATCTCAATGCATAGAAGAAGGCTATCTTTGCTTAAGNAAGATGGTCTTCTTCTACCGGATATACTTCAAGTATAGAAGGGCATCGAAAAATATGTACGAATTATCAAGCAGGATACTCAAAACGAGTAAGCGGGGAGATACCCAGTAATGTGCAAATTTGTTGTGTATCCACTAAATGCTTTGGTGATGGTTGGGCATACTCCAGGCACCATGAAGCTCCTGGGGCTTTAACTGCGGCTGCACCTTTGCCCATTCTTGTCCTGGTATGAACGTTTTAATCAGGTACCGCCAGGGCCATTCTTTATAGGAAACATCAAC
>JGI25614J43888_10000461_pt1 | contig 11261 bp, 7 predicted proteins | sample GraSoi_2013_60cm_FD_43888 | JGI IMG/M metagenome (IMG submission 43888) | reverse complement strand
ATGCCGGCGAGCCCGATGAACCTCAACCACCTTTTCCTTTTTCGAGCCGTCGCGGAGGCCGGCGGCTTTAGTCGAGCGGCGCAGAACATCCATGTCAGCCAGCCAGCCATTTCGATGCAAGTAGGCGAACTGGAAGCCGAGTTAGGCCTGACCCTGTTTCATCGGTTGCCCCGAGGCGTGAAGCTGACGACGGCGGGGCAACTATTGCTTGGCTACGCGCAAAGGCTCGGCAGTGTGGTCGCCGAAGCAGAAAGAGCAATGGCCGAGGTAAAGGGACTTTCTCGTGGCCGTTTAGCTGTCGGTGCAAGCACCACCGTCGGCGTCTATCTTCTTCCGGACTTGTTGGGAGAATACCGTCGGCGTCATCCGGGAATTGATCTTCAGTTTGACATCGCTAATACGGAAGAGATTGAACGCCGGCTGGCCGACGGAACTCTTGATACAGGTCTGACCGAAGGTTTGCCGCCAAATAGCGACGAAGTTGAATCCGTCGTTTTCCTGCGAGATCGGCTGGTCCCGATCGGTCGGCCGGATCATCCGCGGCTCAAAGTGAAAAACAAGCCGCTCAGTTTGCGAGAGCTTTGTGCCGAACCAATGATTCTGCGCGAGGCGGGCAGTGGGACTCGCGAAGTAATCGAACGCCACCTGGCCAAACGAGGCAAAAAACCGGGACGCGCGACAATGGTTTTGGGCAGTACGGAAGCGATAAAGCGCGCGGTCATCGCCGGCCTCGGCGTTGCGATTGTGTCCCATTTGACGGTTCAAGCGGAGTTGATGTCGGGTCAATTGGTTATCCTGCCGGTTCGCAACTTCGAATTGACTCGGCCGCTGCATCGCCTCTGTTGGCGCGGTCGCGCGCTCAATCCCGCCGCCCTCGCCTTTGTTCGGCTCTTGAACGAAAAATACCCAATATAGGTATTTGCTGCGATTTTCAGGAGGAATAAAAGTAAATCTCGATGCTCCCGAGCCGATTGAAATCTCTGGCCGGACCTAGCTCACGCAGCCGTTTTTCATCCACCTCGCAGATGTTGGAATGGCTGATTCTGCGGTGAGGTCCGGGACTAACACTAAAAAGGATAAGGTCCCGAGCTTCCAGTTTAAGGAGCTCTCGCGGGCGGCGGAAGCCAGCGCCGATCTCCATCTTAATTAAGCAATGGATTGGCTCGCCTTGCTCTTCAATATGCGGGGTATTCATCGGCTTCGCTCTGTATTCGAAGAAGGCGTGCTCGCTCATCAGGTCGTTTGACGCTGGCTTAGGGTTGCGAATTCGAATCTTCTCGTTCATTTCATTAGGCGCGTTTGAACTTTCCACGAATAAGGCGATTGCGAATACCCAGCGTCTAACGTGCCAAAGTTCACTGGCTGTCGTTAATTGGTTCGGCTCCATCGGGATAAGTGAAAGTGCCGCGTCGAATGCGTGCGGTAGGTATTCGCAACCCGCGAGTAGTGGTCGTACCGAATCTCGCAAAGAGCGAGCATAGAACCTTTGCCTCCTTCGCTACCCTCCGGTTAAAGATTCTGGCGCAGTGAGTTCGTCGGTGCCAATTTCCGATTCGGATTCGGCATCCGAATTGTCAGATTTCCGCAAAACGCAGTCAGTAGGCCCGAGCTCACCAAGGCCTATCTTTGGGATTTCGCTGTTGTTCCTCACGACGGCCTTTGCTGCTACTTAATCCAAAAAATGAAAGCACTTTCCTGAGCAGAAAAGTCAAAGCGGTGCGGTATCCGGTTATGGCTGCTGTCGATCGGGGCAGTCGACGTTCCTGACTTTCCATAGCAATCTCGCACAGAGCATCGGAGCCGAAGCTGATGCCAAATCGGCGGCTGAGATTGCTCAACCGCGCGAGAATTTGCCCCGAATCGCGTCCCAACTCTGCGAGTAACGCAGCGTAATTGTGAGTGGCCGTCTGCAGAAAAGGGTGTTCGCGACCTGTGGACGCGCTAAAGCGAAGGAAGATGCCTAGCATTCTCTGCATGAGTTGCTCGGCTTCTTCCAATCGGTTGGTCGCTTCGAGCAATGCCCCCAGATTGTTGAGGTCTGTACCCACATTGGGATGATCCCAGCCAAAGCTCCGTTCGTCGATGCCGAGAGCGCGCCGATAAAGCTGCTCAGCTTCTTCCAATCGATCGGTAGCCTTTAGCAACGACGCCAGATTGTTCAGGTGAGTGGCGACTCTGGGATGGTCCGGACCAAAGCTCTGCTCGTCGATAGCCAGGGCGCGCCGGTAAAGCGGTTCGGCTTCCTCCAAACGATCGATGGCCTGAAGCAACTGGGCCAGGTTGTTAAGGTGGCTCGCAACTCTAGGATGGTTCGGACCGAGTACTTCCTGATCAATAATCAAAGCGCGCCGATAAAATGGTTCGGCTTCTTCCGGACGATCGGTGGCCTGGAGCAACTGTGCTAAATTGTTGAGGTGGGTGGCGACCCTTGGATGGTCCGGACCGAAGCTCTGCTCATCGACGGCCAGGGCCCGTCGATAAAGAGGCTCCGCTTCCCGCAGCCGGCCGCTGGCCTTAAGCAACAGTGCCAGATTGTTGAGGCACGTGGCAATTTTTGGATCGTTTGAGCCAAAACTCTGCTCATCGATGGCCAGGGCACGCCGATAAAGAATTTCCGCTTCCTTCAAACGATTGGTGTCGTGGAGTAACGCCGCCAGGTTGTTGAGGCAGGTAGCGACGTTGGCGTGGTTCAGTCCGAAGCTCTGTTCGTCCAAAGCGAGCGCTCGCCGCAGCAGTGGCTCGGCTTCCGCGAAGTTCCCGAGGTTTCGAAGCGGACCGAACGCTTGGTTCGCTAAATAGACTCCCTCATTATCACTTCGCTCCAGCAGCTGCCATGCGGAGGCTATGAGCGGGACAAGTTCCCAACGATATTCGTGCCTTACCCAGCCCTCCCACAGGAACTCCGCCCGGGCCTTGACATGGGCCAGGAGCGCGCGTTCCCGCGTCGCTACTATCTTCGCTCCAGCGTCCAATTTGACCGCTTCCTGCACGAGTCTATGCATCCGGGCTTCGCAACGTTCCGCCGTGGCTTGTAACAACCGTAAGCTAAAGAGTCGCTGGAGCAGGGCAAGCCATCGGCCAGAAGAACCAAGCGATGGATTTTCGCCAAGTTCCGGAAATGCCTGCGTCACAAGCGCGCGTAGCCACGGCAACGCCACGTGGTCAGCAGGCAGCAGCGAGGCGAAGATCAACGTCAGTCGTTCCGCCGCATCGAGCTGCTTCAGCGTCGGGCGGAGGGTAGCGCTCAAGCATTTTTTGAAATATGATGAGCCGTCGTCGAACTTCTCGCAGTCAACTTCTTCGAGGTTGGCTAGTCTTTCGCCCCTTAACTGGTCGCGGAACGAAATGCAGTTCAGTACAGAAGCAAACTGGCTAAGGAATACCGCAGCGTGTTCCAGAGCCAGCGTGAACCCTCCGAGTAATTGAACAATGTCTAGCGCCGCGGCGCGAGTCGTCTCATCAGAAAAGGTTCCACCGGGCCGGCAACGCTCGACCAGCGCTAACCCCTCTCCCTCTGGCAATTCATTCAAAGTCACGAAGGCGCGGTCCTTTTGTTTGCCGAACAGCTCGTATTCATCAAGCTTCGTGGTTGCTATGATATGCAACCATTCGACTCGTGGCAGCCGTCGCACTTGGTCGGGCTCCAGCAGTTTTGGTTGGTCCACGTTGTCGAGCAGCAACAACAGACGGTTTGGCTTCGCGGAATCGGCGCGCTGCTTTAGCTCGCTCAAAACGCGCTCAAGACCGAGGTCAAGATCACGCTTTTCCTCTTCGGTAAAGCTGAAATCCAGGTTGCAAATGCCGGCTAGGCTAGCCAGAGCGACGCGGAGATCCTCTCGGCCTCCGCACCATACCTGCCAACATCCTCCTGCGTATTCGTGGGCAAAACGGTGTCCGTATTCGACAGCCAAGGCTGTCTTGCCGATGCCGTCAGGACCGTTGATGATAGTGAGCAGGCCAGCCTTTCCGAAAGCGACCATTTCCCGTAGCCGGCTTAATTCGGTGGTTCGACCGACAAAATGGTCGTTCCGCCGATCCACGTTGCCCTTCGTCTCGATCAACCGGCGGATTCGACTGATCTCCTCTTGGGTGTGAGCTTCTGAATTGTCCAAAAGACCCTTAACGGCTGCTTCCTTTAGATCTGCAGCCCCTTCATCGAACCATGGACGAAAATCGAAATGCTCCCTGAGCCGGACTTCAGCCACCCATCCGGCGGCGNGTTGTTCGAAACCTTTGTCGCTGCATGCAGGAATTTCGACGAAGTATACGATGTTCTCGGCCACCGGTGCGTGTGCGGCCTTGTGTCTTAGGTACTGGTTGAGCTCCCAAGAGCAATATTCGCTCTGCAGATAGTTCGGCGAGAGACAGACCAATAGCAGACGGCTCGAGCGAATGGCGTCGAGGATGTTTTGCNGCCAGTCGTCCATGCCGCCAAACTCCCTTTTGTCGAAGAAGATGCGGGGCTCCCCGCCACCAGTGAAGTCACGGTATTCCTTTTGAATGCCAGCGACGATCTCAGAGATCTGCCCCTGCCGGTTGTCGTCGCGGAAGTAGCTGATGAAAAGATCGAAGTAGACTAAGTCAGGCACAACGATGGATGAGCCTGGATTGCTCAAGAAAGGTTACGAGTTACGAGTTGCGGGTTGCGGGTTGCGGGTTGCGGGTATGACGGTCACTCGCAACTCGTAACCTTTCTTGAGCAATCCAGGCTCATACAGAATCCTATTTTGGCGCTCCGTACCGCTTGCAAAGTTCCAGATTGATTTCCAGTACGTTCACGAACTTCTCGCCTGCCAGGCCCCCAAACGGGGCAGAAGCATTCGCCTGTAANATTTGTTCGATCTCTTTGCGGGTGACTGCGGCATCACGTTTGGTGTCGTCCGCCCATTTCGCGGCTACTCGCTCGAGCTGAAACTCGGCATTTTCTAAAGTGATGTCAGGATCAAGTCCGGAACCGGACGCCATCACCAAATCACCCGGAACGTCTTGAAGGTCAGCCTCCGAATGTTCCTGCCGCCACATATCAAAAAAGTTCGACTGAATGTCTGNGCCCTCCTTCACCGGTTGAATGGAGGTTTCAGGCTTGCCGTCAGCTCCCGTCTGCGTGACGGCCGAGGGGAACATGCCTGGGTGCTCCTGAGAAAAGTTTTCGAAAAACAGTACCGCTAAATCTGACGCCTTAGGTTGAGGAGTGCTCGGATTGTCTTTAATCCATTTCGCGACCAAGTCCGGATGAGCTTTTGTCCAGGCGTCCACATATTTGGCGTGGGTTGGATCCGCATTGACCCAGGCTTGGGCGACAGCATTGTGCAGGTCTGCCCACTGCGCCACGATGTGTGGATTACCCTGGAATTTGTCTTGCTGGAACCAAGCCTCAATGTCGGGAGCAACCAGNTGCCCGGCTTTCGACCCGCTCTTATATTTGACAATTGGTCCGAGGGTGCCGGCAACGCGGTTGCGTAAGAGGTAGTTCGAGGCAGCGTAGGTCGAGGCGGCCGAGGCAGACGCGTCATAGGAGGCGGCCGATGGCCGCGGCTGGAAGTATTCGTCCTTGGTGAATGGTTGGGCGATCAGCCTTGAGCCTACTACTGTGCCGTCCGGACCTTTTACCAAACTACCATTGGCCTGAAACGGGAAGAAGACCTGGCCGATTACCCAGACCACGCACGGATAAATGACGCAGCAGATGACTACACTGAATAGTAACAGCACGATGCTCTTTGATAAATATCGAAACATGTTTATGCCTCCGCGATTGAGTGGAACATCAGGCAACGAAATGGAAAGCGACCATGATCATGTCGATTAGTTTTATCCCCGGGAACGGAAGGATCACGCCTCCGAGTCCCCAGACGAGCAGATTCCGCCGCAGGAGCGCATCTGCACCCAAAGGCCGGTAAGTAACTCCCTTGAGCGCGACAGGAATCAGTGCGGGGATGATCAGCGCGTTGAAGATCACAGCTGAGAGAATTGCTGAAGTCGGTGAATGCAGATGCATAATGTCGATCGTCTTCAGCCACGGTAAGGTGCCCGCGAAGAGCGCTGGGATGATCGCAAAATATTTTGCGACGTCATTCGCAATCGAAAAGGTCGTCAGCGCCCCACGAGTCATCAGGAGTTGTTTGCCTATTTCGACGACTTCGATCAGCTTGGTGGGGTCGCTGTCCAGATCCACCATGTTGGCTGCTTCTTTAGCGGCCTGCGTTCCTGCGTTCATGGCCAAGGCGACANCGCCTTGCGCAAGGGCTGGCGCATCATTAGTGCCGTCGCCCATCATTGCGACTAACTTGCCATCCGCTTGTTCTTTGCGGATGTAAGCGAGCTTATCCTCAGGGNTTGCCTGCGCCAGGAAGTCGTCCACTCCCGCTTTCTTGGCAATGGTCGCGGCGGTCAAAGGATTATCCCCGGTGATCATGACTGTACGCAGTCCCATCCTCCGGAGGCGCTCGAAGCGCTCATTCATCGCTGGTTTGAGGACGTCTTCCAAAACTACGATCCCAACGATTTGAGAGCCATCAGCAACCACAAGTGGTGTCGCACCTTTCGAAGCTACACTATCAACGATCCGACCAAGCTCTGCNGGTACACTTCCATTCTGTTCCTTGACGTGTTTGACCATGGCGTCCGACGCCCCTTTCCGGATCTTGCTACCATTCGGCAGATCGACCCCGCTCATGCGGGTTTGCGCCGTGAACGGCACAAACTCAGCGCCATCCGGAACGCTAAACGTAGTCTGCCCGATAGCTGCCAACTCCTGTGCCTTGCTCTTGATAGTTTTACCTTCGGGTGTTTCATCAGCGACCGACGCTAAAGCCGCTAAGCGGCCAACCTCCGCAGCCGAGAACCCCAGGACGGGTAAAAATTCGGTGGCATGCCGATTACCCATCGTGATGGTTCCGGTCTTATCGAGTAACACAATGTCGATGTCTCCGGCGGTTTCCACCGCCTTGCCGCTCTTAGCGAGAACGTTGGCTCGCAGGGCGCGGTCCATCCCGGCAATTCCGATTGCGGCCAGTAAAGCTCCGATGGTGGTCGGAATCAGGCAGACGAGAAGCGCGACCAGGGTCGGGACATCCGTGCCCAAACTTTTCAAGGGATCTGTCAGGCCGAGATAACTCATCATATATTGCTCGGCGTTCAACGCCGTCGGCCAGAGAGGTACCACGACGATTAAGAAGATTAACGTGAAGGCAGTCAGGACCAGCGTAAGAGCGATTTCGTTGGGAGTGCGCTGACGAATGGCACCTTCCACGAGCGCGATCATACGGTCCAGAAAGGATTCCCCGGCCTTGGAGGTGATCTGCATCACGATCTGATCGGATACCACAAGAGTGCCTCCGGTAACTCCGGATCGATCACCCCCTGCCTCGCGAATGACGGGCGCAGACTCACCGGTAATGGCAGACTCGTCTATTGATGCAATACCCTGGATGATCTCTCCGTCACCCGGAATGATTTGACCGGCTTTCACCAGCACTCGATCCCCGGGCTTCAACAGTCTGGACGGTACCTCTTCAATCTTGTCTCTGCCCGTCAGCCGACAGGCGATCGTATCACGGCGGGTCTTTCTGAGCGAATCAGCTTGGGCTTTTCCACGCTCTTCGGCGAGAGAGGTCGCAAAGTTTGCAAATAGGACAGTAAGAAAGAGCCAAATGTCGAGCGCGATGAAGTAGCCGATTGATACCTGACTTTCCGATTTTCCTAGAGCCGCTTGTACAATATAGAACAGGGTTAGAAAAGCGCCTATCTCTACCACAAACATCACTGGATTTTTCCATTGGATGTCCGGGCGCAACATGATGAACGCTTGTTTCAACGCTGGCCAAAATGTTCCAGGTGCCAGCAACGCACTTCGCCGCGCGAACTTCCGGTATCGCGGTGTTGGGATAGTGACCTCACTCACGCTCTGGCCCGGTTTTAATATTGTAGCCATCTCAAGTACTCCTTTTCAGAGATTGTAGGTGAATTTGCGTCGATAGTTTTATCCACCGTTGTGGTTCAGCCACCGAACGGGATGGGACCCAGGTGTTCCGCCAATGGTCCAAGCGCGGCTACCGGCAGAAATAGGAGGGCACCGATGATTACGATGGTCCCCAACAGCAGGAAACCGAACGTCGCCGTGTCATCACGCAAAGTCCCTAAACCGAACGGAGAAGATTTCTTTGCTCCGAGGCTCGCCGCCATAGCGATGGGCGCGATAATCGGCAGGTATCGGCTGAAGATCATTACCAAGCCCGTCGCGATGTCCCACGGAACGAATGTTGGAGACGGATTCGGATTGCTGATCAGACCGCCGGTAGTCCCGATGCCATCCAACGCAGATCCATTATTGGCGGAGGCCGAAGAGAACTGGTACAGGATCTCGGAGAACCCGTGAGGACCAGGATTATTCTCCGCCTTAGTACCCCAGTCGCTAGCTGCGAAGAACCCAGTGGGGAAAAGAATCATAATCGGGTGAACCAGCAAAGCGATCATCGCGAGCTTCATCTCGCGTCCTCCGATCTTTTTACCCAAATACTCAGGGGTTCGTCCTACCATCTGACCGGCGATAAAGACGCCAAGGATCAAAAACAACAACATGTTAATCACCCCCACACCCTTGCCGCCAAAAATGCAATTCAACCACATCCCAACCATTGGCGATAAGACTGCGATGGGATTAAGACTATCGTGCTCGCAATTGATCGCGCCGTCGGTCACGTCCACGGTGACCGCTGCCCAGGTTGCTCCTGCCGAGGTCCCGAACCGCAGCTCCTTACCCTCGAGATTCCCAAGGTGTTGATCCACCGGCAAGCCCGCAACGGCCGGAATCGTTAACTGCCGCTTACCTCCCGGCGCGGTCGCGCTCGCAATTTCATAGGTTTGACCGGCCGGATGTGCAGTGAGTCCCGGGTTCGGTTTTTGTGTGTCGAAATAAATGGCCCACACGACGGTTCCGATCATGAGCACCATCATCACCGAAAATATCACTATCGAGTGTCGTATTCGTTTCAGCATTCGCCCATACATCAGCACCAGTGAGAACGGAAAAAGCATCATCGCAAAACAACCAAGGAAATTCGTGAAAGCGGTCGGACTCTCATAGGGATGAGCGAAGTTCACGCCAAAAAATCCGCCTCCGTTCGTTCCTAATTGCTCCATCGGCACAGTCGCGGCCACCGGACCGGTAACAATAGTCTGTAGTTTCGGTTGACCGTTGTCCGCCGTCCCCATGGCCCCAGGTTCCAGCGTTGAAACCTGATAGTCGCACTTGAAGGTCATCCAACGCTGGCTGAGAGAAAATAGTTAGCAACACAGAAGAATATTTGACTAAAGTTAGAAAAATGTTGATCGCCCGAGTAGTGCTGCAGGTTGGTGTTGGTCATAAACGACGCAACACTGTGAAAAATAGTCGTTGGGAACAACATTCCCCTGCCAAGGTCATTTAGCGGCATCACCGGCTGGAGCGAAAGGATGACAAACCCCCAAACGAACAGGACGGTATTGAATATAAGCAGCGCCCCCGTGTACTGCTTCCAGTTCATCGGCCCGGTATCCAGTCGCTTTTCGAACCAGTGAAAAACTGCCAAAGGACGATATTTCCCGTCCATGATCCAGGCGATGTATTTGCTCATCGGAATCGCTACGATTACCGCTACGCCAATGATTGAGATGGGTAAAAGCCACATAGCTCTAAACTCCTGGTTTTAGATTGCAGTGATCAGTTGCGCTTAGAACCATTCCGGCCGGATCAGAGCCACGAACAGGTAGATAAATAAGAGCAGTGAAACTACGGAAGTTAGATAGATCATCGTTAAACCTGGATTAGATTTTTTCGCAGGCCTCCATGAACAGAAGACATAGACCCATGGATACAAGGCCTAGGAGAAACAGGCACGGCAGCCAGATCTCGAGCATCATATGGATAGACCTCCTTCGAAAAGTTAGGCGCTCACTGGCGCATTAAGGGCATAATGAGAAACACTCAACCCTTTCTAGCGGGGGATTTATTGCTAGAGGCGACAACCCAATATCGCCAACCTTGGCTTCGCAGCNTTTCTCGTGCCAGGNTGATTTGCTTTTCTAGAAATCTATTTTTGCGAGGACGTGCGGCAGATTACATTAACAGCAACTAATGTAAGTACTCGTAGAATGCGAGGTTCGCTCAGGATTACTCTCGCGCACAGGCCGAGCACGAGCCCATCCAACAAAAAAAATGAAGATCAGAGTAAGCCAAAGTAAGATCTGTCGCTTCACAGCGTAGAACGAAGGTCCACAATAACACTCTAGAAAAGTGGGAACTCGTACATTGCTAGTATTTCGGTACTCGAAACTCGCGATATGCGATTCAAACTCGGCGCAATTGATTTCCTACAAAAACCGCTTTGTCCCGAGGACTTCCGAAACATTGAGGCTGAAATTATAAAACGACATGCTCGACCGGACGATTCGCCGGCCGAGACTTACAGCGCCGACATAGTCGCGGCGAAGCGATGCATCAATCTGCGCGCGTTTGCCAAGGCTCGACTGCACTTGGCGAAGGCGCTNGAGATGAACGCAAAGTCAGTCGATGCATTCAATCTAGCCGGTGTCTTGGCCGAGTTGCTCGAGGACTACGACAAAGCGAAAAAGTACTCCGGGCGGGTGATCAAGCTCGACAAAAATTACGAACCCGCCCAACAAAACATGCGGCCTCTGTTTCAGGTGGACCAGTTCGGTTCAAGTAAGGAGCCCGTCAATCTTGGTGANAAATGAGATCTATGGTGCCTTGCTAACGGGCCTTGGTGCCGTGATCGTCAGAAGTTTCTCGTAGATTGGAACATTTCGGGGCCGACCTTTTGCAATTAAGTTGTAGACTGCCTACCGCGGCCCTGAAAACTGATCTGACGAACAAGTCATGTAGGACTAAGGTCCTATAGCGAGACCAGGCGCGGCGGCGATAGCCTGCTCGGAACTCGCCGGCTATGAATCGCTTCAAATAACACCGGCGGAGACGCGGCGAGCCGCGCCCGGCTCACTAGTGGGCTCCTGAAGAAGGAATGCAAGTGCCAGCTCCCCAGCGGCCGCGGAGTGCAGCCGAGAATCAAGCGACGAGTCAAGCCTCTTGCTAGCTGGGTCGCAACGTGCGCTTTGCTTTTCAGCCCATGCGTTCCGGTTCACGGAGTATTGCGAAAAGGGGATGTCGACTTCTCGAACTATGATGTGCCGTTTTTCGAGCAGATCGTGAACCGCATCAAGGCCAAGGTTGCAGCGCGCTTGGGAGAGGGCGTAAATAGACAGGA
>JGI25614J43888_10000457_pt1 | contig 11306 bp, 8 predicted proteins | sample GraSoi_2013_60cm_FD_43888 | JGI IMG/M metagenome (IMG submission 43888) | reverse complement strand
ACGCGCGGCAGCGCATTTAAAGCGCCAACAATACCGGCTTGTGCGGCAGAGTGTGTTACCAGCAACACCAGCAGCGGAAATGCCAGCGCTGAAATGCTGCTACCAACATTGGATATCGTTTGCCCGGTCCACAATAACAGGTAGTCACGGTTGCGCCATAACGGAACTATTTTAACTGGAGGTAATATCTCTTCTTTATTCGTCGTGCGCTTTCCAAGTGTCGACATAGGAAGTTTCCTTTCATTCAAGGCCAGGAGTGCTCATATAGCATAATCATGGGGTTAAAAGATCTTGCTGGCTGTCCCTCACACTCGTATGACATTGCGCACATACAGCGTGAAAAAAAGGTTATACAGCACAGTGAAACGAGCAGCCTGGAGGCATTTCATGAAGAATGAAAGAAAACATTGGAGGGGAGAGTAGGTCAACGCATGTATGACACAACAACTAGCTCATCATACAGGAGATGAGCCCATACGTTAAGGTGGCACTACTTCCGCCGCGTAAGCATATGCCCCAGGCTCACGCGGCTAAATGGCTTGTGCGACGATTACGGTTGCGGTGGATCATCCACTGCTGGGCGATAGAATCCCGCCCAAAGTCATACCATGATATATTTTTCATGCTTCCAATACTACCATAGGGCTTTATGCAGAGTCAACAATTATTTTCTGCAAGCTACATAGAACATGAATGGGTATACATGCCAGTCAAGCTGACAATGCATTCCCACTCATGTTCTATGTAGCTCTAAGATATCAAAACAACATGTCTCATTTTGAGACATGTTAGATCGAGTTTAACAGCGTCTTACATACACGCACAGCTACTGCTTTATACCACGCATGCTCAATTGGACCCGTCCACGCTGTATATCGACTTCGAGCACACGCACCTGTACAACCTGACCTACAGCGACAATAGTTAAGGGATCCTTGACGAAACGATCCGCCATTTCAGAGACATGCACCAGTCCATCTTGCTTAACCCCGATATCAACAAAAGCCCCAAAATCCACGACATTGCGCACTGTCCCTTGTAGCTCCATCCCCTTTTGCAAATCCTCCATCTTTAATACGTCATGGCGTAAAATCGGGGCTGGCAAGGCGTCACGCGGGTCCAATCCGGGTTTTTCCAGGTTCTCCAGGATATCATGTAGTGTGGGCAGACCAACCCCTACTTTCTTCGCAATATCTGCCCAGGCAGCCTGTTCGCTGCCATCATGTGCGTTAGCCGTACGATTGCGATTATTGCGTCCTAGACTATGCTGTAACTTGATCAACTGGCGAAACTGTGCAATGCGCTCGGCAGGCTTCCCCGTTTTACTATCACCATTAGCAGGCAGCATCCCCAGCAGCGTACGCACGGCCACATAGCTCTCAGGGTGGATGAACGTATTATCCAGGGGTTCACTCCCACTAGCGATTTTGAGGAAACCAGCCGCCTGCACGAAGGTCGCCGGTCCTACCCCAGGCACCTTTTGCAGCTCTTCACGCGCTTTAAATGGGCCATGTTGTTCGCGATATTTCACAATAGCACTAGCCACACGGTTATTGATACCTGACACATGTTTAAGCAAGGCAGCAGAGGCCGAGTTCACCTCAACACCGGCAAAGTTGACACAGGAGACCACGACTCGCTCAAGCATGTCCGCTAGCTCTTTCTGGTCGACGTCATGCTGGTAGAGTCCTACACCTACTGCCTTTGGATCAATCTTCACCAGTTCAGCCAGCGGATCTTGTAGGCGACGGGCAATCGAAATAGTGCCACGCTGGGTCGCGTCGAGATCTGGAAACTCCTGGCGAGCAATCTCGGAGGCCGAATACACAGATGCACCTGCCTCACTGACAATCACATAGCCAATTTGCCCGCTTTGACCTGTCTCTCGCTCAAGCTCACGAATCAATCCAGCGATCATCTGTTCCGTCTCGCGCGAAGCCGTCCCGTTGCCAATGGCAATTACACCTATGCTATGTTTGGTCAGCAGCTTGCGCAGGGTCTGTTGTGCCTTCTCAGCCTGGTGCAAGTACAACGTATCCGACTCAATAAACTTGCCTGTTTCATCAACGATAGTAAGTTTACAGCCGGTACGATAGCCAGGATCAACACCCAGAACTTTCTTACCCCGCAGAGGCGGTTGCAGCAAGAGGTTGCGCAGGTTGGCAGCAAAAATAGCAATCGCGTGTTCTTCAGCCTGACGCGTCAACTCTGTGCGCACTTCACGTTCCATGGCAGGTGAGAGAAGGCGCTTATAACCATCCTCCATAGCATCAGCAAGATATCGCGCGAAAGGTGAAGTAGCTTTAACAGGATAGTGCTGCATAATATCCAACTGCGCCTGCTCATAGGCTAAGGAAACACCTACCCGCAAGACATCCTCTCGTTCAGCCCGATTAAGTGCCAGGACCCGGTGCGGCACAAGCTTGGTAACCTTCTCGTTAAAATCATAGTAGAGCCGATAGACGCCATTGGGATCTTTCTCAGCAACCTTATCGGGATCAGCAACCTTCGCACTAAACGTTGCCTGCTTGAAGAAGGTTGTACGCACGCTACCGCGCACATTAGCATCCTCGGCAATCACTTCAGCGACGATATCACATGCCCCCGCATAAGCTTCCAGGCTAGTCTCAACACCCTTTTCAGCATTCAGGAAAGGTCTGGCATGCTCCCCAAGAACAGTATCGCTATTACCATTGCTGGCAAATTCGGGTTGTCGCAGGATAATATCAGCCAGTGGAGCTAAACCTTTTTCACGCGCAACGCTGGCACGTGTCTTGCGCTTGGGCCGATACGGTAAATACAAGTCTTCTACTTCTTGCAAAGTTGTAGCTGCACCAATCGCAGATGCAAGCTCTGGTGTGAGTTTCCCTTGCCCAGCTATGAGCCTGGTTACATCCCCTTTGCGATCATGTAGTGTTCGCAATGCTAAAGCCCGGTCCGCGATAGCCTGAATTTGCACTTCATCCAGGCTACCGGTAACTTCTTTGCGATAGCGTGCGATAAAGGGGATAGTATTGCCCTCATCGAGCAGCGCAATAGTACGAGCAATCTGGCCGCTACCGATGGTCAACTCCTTACTGAGCCTTTGTGCTAACTCAGCTACTTGGAGAGGTTGAGCATCTGTAAGAGCTGTCCCCGCATCTAATCCGTCATCACTAGATGGAGGAATAAGTTGGGCCTTTTGATTGATTGATTCTTCATAGGTCAAAGTACGTTGCCTACCTTCCCTGGCTACTATATATCGCTTTGAATATGCCAAGAAGATAGTAGCACACAGCGTCAAGCATTGCCTCTACAATGGACGTGGAACTTGAATAGTTCCGAAAATTCTTAATATTCAGAGACATCTTAGATTTCCAACTGGTTAAATCCCTATTTCTGCCGAAAATATTTACATAGATATGTGTGTGAAGTTCATCTATCCTGGCAAGGCTTTGGGCTAAGAAAACAGATGAGAATGTTGCTTGCAATCGCACACATGTATGATACAATGACTTCAGACTGAACCTATCCGACGTCCACTGTCGATGGAAGAGAGAGCAAGTACTTGGAACGAAATGTGATGTTTGACGCAGACAGAGAAAAGCCAACTGATCCAGAACGCGAAACCTTACAAGATTCAGACCTCAGTAGTTTGGCGCAAAGCGACAGCTTACGCCTTTATCTCCGTGAAATTTCACGCATTCCCTTGCTGACCGCAACCCGTGAATCTCTGCTGGCAGAAAGAGCAGAGCAAGGAGATAGAGACGCCCGCAACCACCTTATTGAGGCCAACCTGCGCCTGGTTGTAAGCATTGCGAAGAAGTACGTTGGTCAGGGCCTTTCTTTGGAAGATCTCATCGGCGAAGGCAATATAGGCCTGATTCGCGCAGTTACGAAATTTGACTACAAGAAAGGCTTTCGTTTCTCTACATACGCGACATGGTGGATTAAACAAGCCATTACCCGTGCTATTCTGGAAGGTACCCGTACAGTTCGTCTCCCCGTGTATATCATGGAAGAGGTCATGCGTGTCAAGCGCATGACGCGCCAACTCTATCAGGAATTAGGACGCGAGCCTACCCCTGAAATTATTGGGCAGCGCCTGAGTATGACGGCGGACCGGGTCAGCGAATTATTGATTTGGGCCGAAAAAGTATTTTCATTGGATGCTCCTCTTTCTGAAGAAGAGGAAAATACCCTCGGTGATATCATTGAAGATGTCCGTGAGCGAGGGCCAATGGAAATTACCGACCAGCAATTGCTCCGCGAAGAGATTCGAAAAGTGCTTGGACAACTTACACAGCGGGAACGGCAGGTCATTGAACTCCGCTTTGGATTAGTGGATGATCACGACCATACGCTGGAAGAGGTGGGGAAAAAGCTGAAAGTGACAAGAGAACGCGTACGTCAAATTGAAGAACGAGCCATTCGTAAGTTGCGTCATCCACAGGCTAGCCGCATTCTAAAAGAATATCTCGACTAACAGAAAAAGAGCGTGAAGCCCCCTTCACGCTCACATTTCATCTACAACTACCCTCTACGCCTCTATCTGCTGTAGCTTTACACCCGTCTCCGTTGTATAAAATGTACAGAACATAAGTACTTTTAGCAAACGTGCACTATATACACAGCTATCATACGTTTAATCATTATGAAGAGCATAGTGAAATATATTATGGCACATATTTCACGATCCTGAATCCCCAGGGAGACGAAAGTCAAGAACTATGAACGAACTGGCAGGTCAGTGTTTGGGCGGATATCAGTTGGAAGAAGAGATCGGACGCGGTTCGATGGGGTTGGTCTATCGCGGTAGACAGATTGTCCTCGGACGAGAAGTTGCCGTCAAGGTTTTATCTCAGACTTTAGCACGCGATGCATCGTACGTGGCACGTTTTATTCGCGAAGCACAAATCATTGCTGGCTTAAATCACCCTAACATCGTGCAAATTTTTGATGCAGGACAGCAGAACGGCCTGCTCTATTTTGTAATGGAATATGTGCAAGGTCCGACTATCGCAAGCTTACTCCAAATCGATGACAGCCTTCCCCAGCATATTGCTGCTGAATATGCAGCACAAATAGCCGATGCGCTCGATTCTGCTTACAGTGAACTCAATATTATCCACCGGGACATTAAACCCGAAAATTTGATGCTTGATCGCTGGGGTAAGATTAAGATTATGGATTTTGGTCTGGCCCGAGCCACCTGGCATCAAAAAATTACCATTGCGAAAACACTCGTTGGTAGTATTTATTATGCATCACCTGAACAGGTTTGGGGTCATGCATTGGACAATCGCAGCGATATTTATGCGCTCGGTGTTGTTCTTTATGAAATGGTCAGTGGACATCGCCCCTTCGTAGGTCGTTCATTACCAGAACTAACCCAGGCGATAATAGGTGGTACAGTCCAGCCTCCCAGCATNCACAAGCCAGATCTTTCCCCTGATTTAGAGCAAATTATCTTAGTAGCCATGGCCCGCAATCGCGACGATCGCTACAAGCGAGCAACATTAATGGCCCAGGCATTACGCGCACTCAATTTGAAAGCACTGGCAGATACCCGTCCAGGTGCTATACCCGCATCTTCAATCCATACTAATGACCATCGACCCTCGCAGGTGAAAGGTTTCATACAACCACCAAAGCGGCCACAGCCACCTATGCAGCAGTATCGCTCCGTGGATTTAGAAATAACCCAGATTCCTCCTGGAGAAGCCATCACACCACCCTCTGCCTTCAATCCAGAAATAGCTCGAACCCGAGAGCAAGAGATCGATACAGAGGGACCAACCGGACCCCTTAACTATGACACACAGCAACCCTCTGGCTATAAACTACTATCACAAAGCAAGCCAACGAAACGTCGGCGCTTCTGGAGAAAGCTCTTTAGGTCCTCACATCTCGAACAATAGCTGCTCTTTCCATTTTTGATGTNTAACCCCAGAATGGTCTCAGATATAACCCAACAGNCATCACCTACCTGGCCCAATCAGCCCGGGCGATGCTCAAAAGAATGGCTAGAAACCCCTAGGAATGTCATCATACCCCTTGTAGACCCCAGGCAAAACACGCTATACTATGCAAAGAAACGTTGTGTAGTATTACGAAATAGAAACCAGATATGGATTCATCACAAATAAGTTTCGGCGTGGCTTTTCTTGCAGGGCTCGCCTCGTTTCTCTCGCCATGCATTCTACCGCTGGTGCCTATTTATATCGCGCAATTGGTAGGCCATAGTGTATACCAGGCTACGAGTGAGAATAAGCAAGAAGAACGCCCGGCCCGTTTGAACACATTCTTACACGCACTGATATTTGTATTTGGATTTACCCTGGCCTTTGTTGCCTTGGGCGCCACCGCCAGTACACTGGGGAGTTTCCTGAGCGCCTACCAGATNCTGCTGCGCCAAATTGGCGGCATTCTTCTGATCATTATTGGTCTTCACATGACAGGTCTATTTAAATTATCGATCTTTTACTGGCAGAAGCGCTTTGAATTTCATCCCAGTCGGCCAAGTTACCCGGCGTCTTTGCTGTTTGGTATCATCTTTGCCATTGGCTGGACACCTTGCGTAGGCCTCATTCTAGGCCCTATCCTGGGCCTAGCAGCTAATGCAGCCACCTTGCGCCAAGGCGTAACCTTATTGCTCTTCTATTCCCTGGGATTAGGCATACCTTTTCTCTTATTAGGTCTGGGATTGGACCAATTCAGTAAGGCGCTCAAATGGTTAAAACCGCATTTAGGCAAGGTAGAGATCGGCACAGGAGTAGTAATGATTATTGCCGGATGGCTTATCTTCTTCAATCTACTCCCATACTTAAACCACTTTTTCAACCTGGGTATTAATTTTTGAGAACTAGGCAAAGGATACAACTATGCCAGGGGAGGATTTGCAGCAAGAAACGAGGAAAGAGGTATCTGACAGGCATACGACATCTAGCATCAACAACACTCGCCAGTCAGCTCATTCCTGGGTCATAGTAGGCTTAGGATCAGTCTATTTGCTTATACTGGCATTCCTGGTCCTTTTCCCCGGGCCATCTTTACTTGACCGCTTACGTTGGCTTGATAGTGGTATCTGNGCCCAACTGCCAACACACTCATTTTATCCAGGCAANNAACGCTTACCCCTATGTGCACGCAACACCGGCATCTATCTGGGGTTCATCATCACACTGTTGACCTTATGTGCGACCGGTCATGGCCGCGCACAACGTCTACCTCAATGGCCAATTATTATTTTTCTCCTGGCAGCCATCCTGGCCATGGCGATAGATGGTTTTAACTCGTTCTTACTCGATCTTGGCCTGGCACATCTCTATCAGCCACATAATTTGTTACGCCTTGCCACAGGTCTCGTCACGGGATTGGCACTTGCAATCCTGGCCCTACCCCCCCTCAACTACTTATTCTGGCGTGGATATAATGAAAAACGCAGCGTCTCTTCCTGGCCCGCTCTTCTCCTACTTGTACCTGGACTCGTCCTCTGCTTCTTCGCTGTAGCGTCACAAAACGCGATCGTACTTTATCCTATCGCACTACTAAGTACAATCGGTCTGCTAGTAGTAATCAGCACCGTCAATTTGATTGTAATTCTCGCTCTCAGCAAACGTGAACAGTTATATGAGTACTACAGTCAACTAGTACCATTCTTTGGCCTTGCGCTTTTACTCGGCATCGGAGAAATGCTCATACTGGCGCAGCTTAAATACTCACTGCTACAAGCGCTCGGCATGTAAGCAATTACGTATCTACTCATGATCTTGAAAATTCTTAATGTCAGCTCTGATCTCCATCTCAATTGCGAAATCCATTTTGATACGTGCACCCATAGGTGTATGGGCTAGACGCATCACTGCCTCGCGCAAATGTGCAGGGGCTTGCTCAATAGTACAGCGTTCGTGAATAAGCCGCTTCACACTTTCGTCAAAATGAAAGCGACATTCGCAATCTGGACAGTCAGAGAGATGCTGTTGCACAACAGCGACTTCCTCGGCACTGAGTTCCCGATCAATGTAGAGATGAAGACGAGCAACAGTTTCATAACAGCTCATACAGTTATTCATAAACACATATCCTCCTGCGTCGGCTCGTCCAATTTTTGTATCTGTTCATTCTAACATAAACGCAAGGACTTTCATTCCCTGTGCCATTAGGATATACTGCTATAAGACTTCCAAAAAGAAAGTTAAGATCAGCTGATAGAGGAGCGACGCATGTCGGAACAGTCAAAGCCGGGATTGGATCAGGAACAGCAACAGCAAACGGGTACAAATGAAACAATAGCGGAAGATTTTGAGGCGGGGGTGCTTGCTCAATTAGATAGCCTGTACCGTACTGCTCGACGCATGACAAATAATCAACAGGAGGCTGAAGACCTGGTTCAGGAGACCATGCTCAAGGCATTTCGTTTTGCTCACACCTATCAACGCGGTACTAATTTACGGGCCTGGCTATTCCGTATTTTGAACACTTCAGCAATCAACCGCTACCGCAAGCANGCTACTCACCCAACAACCATGTCCTTACCAGAAGGGGAAGATTTCTACCTCTATAATCGTATCAAAGATCTCAGCGGGCAGGAACTAAGTGCGGGAGCTGAAGATGAAGTCCTCAGTCAATATCTTGACGAAGATGTGTACAAAGCGCTCAATGATTTACCTCCCAACTTCCGCATGGCGGTAGTCTTAGCAGATATCGAAGGATTATCCTACAAAGAAATCGCTGAAGCTTTGGAAATACCGATTGGGACTGTCATGAGCCGTATCTCGCGGGCACGGCGGCAATTACAACAATCACTCTGGAAATACGCCAGAGATAGAGGTTACGTCAAAGCTAAGGCTTCATGAAATGCAAGAGCAAGGAGCCTGCTAACAGGCTTAAGTGAAATCTGCTTCATAGAAACTAACGAAGCAGTATTAGCCCTACTTAGCAGCAAAGTTGGTCATCCCACAGAGCAACTTCACAGTTCATCGTAACTAATTTGATCTCGGTTGCTTCACGGCGTAGAGGCGGAAGCGCTGTCCCCACTGTTCCACATCGCGCTCGTACTTCATTCCAATCTTCTCCGCAATATGGATTGACGCAACATTGTCAGGTGGAATGAGTGAAATCAGGCGGGGGAAGCCCAACTGCTGTAGTCCATAGTCTTTGAGCGCCTGCGTACCTTCCAGCGCCAGCCCGCGCTGCCAGTATTGCGGTGCCAGCACATACCCCAGTTCCACTTCCGGCACTCCCTCTACCTCCTGATTCAAGAGTCCGCAGTGCCCGATAAAACGCTGATCGCTCTTCTGAATGGTGGCAAAAAATGAGTGNCCATAGATCTCATATTCTCGGATATACCCACTAAGGGCATGCTGTACATCTTCCTTGCTGCGCGGTCCACCCAGGAAGCGCATCACTTCAGGATCTGCATAGAGTGCTGTCAGATCGTCCAGGTCAGAGAGTGTCAATGGCCGGAACAGCAGGTGTTCCGTCTCTAAAATAATCATAGTATCCTCACATGCAAAAGAAATAAAACAATGATTCCTGCCCTTACTCTCCCGCATCACCTTATCATTATCATTATATTATTTCTTTTGCATGATCGTGACAAACAAGCAGCACAAGGTCCTACTGCGCTCTGCGCAATTTACCTCTTCTCGTAGTGCAGCATCCTAAAACTTGCAGTATCCTCAAACGGATCGAAGAAAACCTGATGCCGCCTCCCACGCCTGCGGATGGAGATCATTCTACCAGGGAAACGCCGAACAGGTCAAGTGGTTTTGCAGTAGGTAGCAAGAACACGCTCTACTTCCCTTTTTATACTTCTACCTGGACAGCTTTTTCGCCCAGCGCCTGGCGGCTCTCTCTCGTTGCCCCAAAAGCAATCTTTTTAGCGCGAGTCGCGCTCTTCAAATCCGTTAAAATCTGGTTGAAAGCCGTGTACTGTGCAGAATGCATATTGATATAGAGGACCTCCAATTCCGCCCCAACTGACAGCCCATGTTCGGCCTTATAGCGGCGGACCTGGCGCAGTACCTCCAAAAGTGTAGTGCCAAGCGCCTCTGCTTGTGCATCGAGCCATTCAGGATGTTCCTGGGGCCATCTTGCCATGTGAATAGACCGCGCTGTCTCTCGCTCACGGAAGAGCCCCTGGTAGATTTCCTCGGTAATATAGGGCAGGTGCGGTGCCAACAACTTCAAAACAGTGAGTAACGCCTGGTAAAGTGTCCACTGCGCGGCTCTCCGCTCCGATCCCGATACTCCATAAAGGCGTGCTTTAGCCAGTTCCAGGTAGTTGTCGCAGAGATCTGACCAGAAAAAGCGTTCAACTTCAGCTCGCGCAGAAGCATACTCATAGTTGTCCAACTCCTTCGTAGCCTGAGTCATGGTACTTGCCAGGTGTGAGAGCAGCCAGCGATCAATTGGCAGCAGTGCATCTGTGGAGACTTCAGCAGTATAATCTGCCAGGTGGTCCTGGGCGAAGCGACTGGCATTCCAGAGCTTGGTAATCAGCCGCCGTCCCGTGGTCAGTGTTTCAGAGCTAAGTGGACTATCCGCCCCGGTACGTCCTGTCGTTGCCCAATAGCGCAGAGCATCCGCCGATTCCCGTTCCATCACCTCCATGGGACCTGCCTCATGATGTTCCCGCGACTTGGAAATTTTACGCCGGTCTGCCGAAAGACCATGGCCAGAAATCATGATGTTACCCCAGGGAATCTCATTAGTGTGATAGAGCGACATGACGATCGAATAAAATGCCCAGGTGCGAATAATATCATGTGCCTGCGGACGCATACTAGCGGGAAAGTGTTGTGCGAACCAGGCAGGATCAGTGGGCCAATGACCAATAATCAAAGGTGAACAAGACGATGTTGCCCAGGTATCCATGACATCCAACTCCGGCTCAAAAGCAGTCGAACCACATGTACATGCCTGTAAGGGCTGCGTTGTTTGTGGATCAACAGGTAGTTGCTCAAAACTGGCCAGAATGGTTTCTCCACAAGCCTGACATATCCAGGCAGGAAAGGGAACGCCGAAGTAGCGCTGGCGTGAAATGCACCAGTCCCACTGGAGATGTTCAACCCAATGCTCATAACGAACGCGCATATGCTCGGGATACCAATGTATCTTGCCCCCTGCCTCAAGAAAGCGCTCTTTCTGGTCAAGAACACGAATAAACCACTGGCGTGTATGCAGGTACTCAACAGGTGTACCACAGCGCTCATGTGTCCCCACATTATGCTCTATAGTCTCCTGCCGCAAGATCTGACCACTCTCCTGTAGGTAGCTCAGTATACGCTTGTGAGCTTCTATGACTGTGAGATCGGCATATG
>JGI25614J43888_10000456_pt1 | contig 11316 bp, 10 predicted proteins | sample GraSoi_2013_60cm_FD_43888 | JGI IMG/M metagenome (IMG submission 43888) | reverse complement strand
CCGCGGCCTGGATCCTCTCGCCGTGATGGAGGTGATCCGCGCCGTGAGCTGGCATGCGGGATATAGCGTTGGGGCGACGCACGATGCGGCCCACGCCGTTCTGGCCGCGGTGCCGACCTCGTTCGAGCAGAACTTAACCGAATGCCTTGTCGAAGGGTGGGGACATCACCGAGAGCGCGGCACTGACGACCCAACGCGTCGGATCGAAAGTTGGCGCGAGCAGCAACGCGAGCTCGGTCGGGAAATGCGCCGTCGCTTCGAAACTCCCGACCGGGCACTCGAAGTCCTTCGCGACAGGCTCAAAAAGTTCGCAAGCGCGGGTGTAGCGTTTCACGGCCAGCCCCACATATTCATCCGTCTTGTTTGCGAAGATTGGCCAGAACTGGCTCGCGCAGTGGCTACCAGCTCGCTGACCGACGCTGCAGATCCGATTGCCGATTACACGGAGCAAGGATTGGGCTCCCTTCTCTTTGCGGGAGTCCCCGAGGCCACGAGCATTGCTCAGGCGCTCTTAGACACGACGGATTTGAATTCGAAGCGCAGAGTGGCCGTCGCGTACGGCTATTCGTCGCGCGCTGGGGGGCGGGTACAGCCGGATGATCTGCGAATGATCGAACGCCTTTGTGCCGACGACGACGAGATCACGGTCTTGCAAACTATCTCGGTGCTTCACCGGCTGTCAACCGACGATCCACTGTTGGCGAAGCAGATTTTTTTCAATACCAACATCGGCATGTCGGAAAAAGTCGCGGATGAATTGGCAACACACTACTGCAGCTCCGAACAGCTTCGGGCCAGCTTCACCCCCGACGAGGTGAAGGAGTTTCTACACCGAGTGGAACCGCTCGCGGAAATTGAAGCGCATTGGCTCCAGGAAATGATCGGCCTAGTCTCCGCCTCGCATCCAGAACTAGCGCTCGATTTTTTGCTTCAGCGCATCGCGCGCGCGGAAACCGATTCGCGCGGCTTCGAGTACAGAGCCATTCCGTTCAATTGGGGCGAGCGATCGAAGCTCCAAATCCGTGATACCGGCTATCTGCGGACTGCCATGGAACGCGTGCTCGCTTGCGCACGCGAGGCCCACATTCGCAAATCGCAGGAAAAACACTCGATTAACGAGCTTTTCGCGACTGTCGTCGGACATTTCGACACTACCGTTCGGGATTTTATTGGTGAATATCTCGTTACGGCCGACACATCCGGAGTCGCAGCGGTCGCTCAGCTGCTGTCCGAACTTCCGGGAAACATAGTTTTTGCGGAACTGGAGTTTGTCGAGCAGGTACTGCGCGCCGCAAGTCGGTTTGGAGGAAAACGAAAGGAGGAAGCCGAGTTCGCTCTTTACAGAGCCGCCACGACAGGAATGAGGAGCGGTACCAGGGGAAAGCCGTTCCCACAGGACGTTGCGCTGAAGCAGAACGCAGAAGAGGCGCTTTCGCGTACGCGGGCCGGTTCGCCAGCCCGAAAGCTTCTGACGTGGATAAGGGATCACGCACATCAGCAAATCAAGCGAGCGCATGTCGAAGCCGAACTCATCGAGGAGGATGACTAGCAACGCACTGTTAGATCAGATTGGCTGAAAGGCGCTCAGGATTCGCGTCGCGGTTGCTCGAGTCCGTAGAACGCGATTCCGAGGGCGGCCGCGTCGAAGAGCGCCTGGCGTGGGTCTTCTGCAGTCCAAGCCTTACGCAGCGGTGGGATGCGGTGTGCGAATCCGGGCAACTGAATAGCGATGATCTTCGCTAGCTCGTACTTGCTCAGCCGCCCGAAGTACTCCGTGAGGTGGTGCTTGGGACAGTGGTACATCTCGACCGCCTCCCGCTCGGCTAGGCGCGCAAGGAGGCGGTATAGCTTTCGAATGCGCGATGTTCGGCGCGACCGCCCCGGGGTGAGATCCTCGATGACGATGAGGTGCGGATGATAGCGCCCGATGAGCTTCTTGATTTCATCGAGGGTCCGGATGTTCTTGTGCTTCTCCTTGATCTCCTTTACCGCCCAATCGAAAGGGCGATTGGGTCCCTCAAACAAGACGAAGGCGTAGCCGCGCGTGAAGGGGTAGAGCGCGAGCACAAGCTTCGATGATGCGTCACTCATGCTCCTTGCAACTTGGCACGCTTCCCGGTCGCACGGCTCAAAATTTGGGCACAGAGTTCGCGCTTGCGCAACCCAGAAAGATTTGTAGTATTACTAAGCGCCAGGTGGAGTCGGTAGACATTCCGCATGACCTTCTCCTCTACCCGAGTGTGGAGATCCGGGAATAACGCCGACGCGGCAATGCCGAAAATCACTTGGCAGGCAAACGCCACTCCGACCGAAGGGGTGCGTTTGCCGTGCTCGAGTCGGGAAATGTGCCCCGCGCTTTGAAGTCCGAATAACTCGGCCAGCTCGAGTCGGGTCAATCCCCAGACTCGCCGGTGCGTCCGCAGGTAACGGAGCACACGTTTTGGGTTCTTTTGCATACAGCCCTCGCGCCACTGCGTTTGCTAAATCGTGCAGGAGCACAAGTTCTTCCATTCTCGCGCGGATAGGCGAATTCCCTAGAGGGGAAAACGTGCCTGCCAGGGCACGCTCAGGGGACATGGGGACGTGGGGACGTTGAGCAAGCATCCTAGTGCCGAACGCTCGAACGAAATAAAGCTAGGCAACGAAAAAGGGCATGCGATGCAATGCCCTTTTTGCATGTCCCTACGTCCCCATGTCTACCACCGTCTTATGCCTCGGCATCCAGCCCGTACTTTTTGCACAGGATCTCCACTTGGCCTCTGAGCCCCTTGGGGATTACATATACGCCCCGGCTCTTGTAGGTGGGGAGATGCAGACGCTTGCGCACGATATTTCCGACATAGCGGCTGGTAAGGGGACGCTCGTATTCGCCACCGTAGCGCTCGGTGAGCGCCCCGGTAAGGTCGCCTACCGTCACGCGTTCCGTTGCCTCGTCGCCAAGGAGCGAGCGCAACACATCGAGCACGTGGGCTTCGACGGTGGCCGAGCGGGCTACCTGCTCTGTTCGTTCAATTCCTTTAGCAAGGGCGGCGATTTCGTCGCGCGTTTCCTCGTCGTCAATGAGCGAAAGGAGCGGGAGGATGATCTGATTGCCGCGGGGCGAGAGGTCCGGATCGACCAACAGCGGGTCGATGCTAGCGGTCGGCAGTTGCGCAAAGCGGTAGGAAAGGAGTTGGTTACGGAGCAAGAGCGCCTCGCCCTTTTGCTCGTCGGGAAGACTAATGGGAATGTCGTCGCGCAGTGCTCGCTGTCCCATGTCCTCGGTAATGAAACGGCTCTCGAGGGCCGGATCGTCAAACCCATGCCGCATGGCGATCACCTTCGGCGAAAAGACGCTGAACGCGCGCGGCACGAATTCCCGCTTGGGCGTCAGCATGGTCCGGAGGACCGGGAAGCCGCGAGTATTGCCGTTGTTAAGGATTTTCACGAGCTGGGCGTTTTCGTCGCTGAAGCGGAAGTCCGCCTCGTCTACGATAAGCGTGCCGCGCAGGGAATCGAGGAGATGGAAGATGGGCGATACGGTTGAGGCGCCGGATGCGAAGAACGCTTTGTAGCAAAGCGAGCCAATAACGAGGAGGGCCCGGCTCTTGCCTGACCCAAAGTCGCCGCGCAGGCGCAGATATGGCAATTCATTGAACGCGTCATACACCCAGGTGAGAAGCACGTAGTAAGCGGCGATGCGTCGGAACCGTTCGCTTAGATCTACGTACCGGTAGAGATATGCCTCGATATCGGCAACCAGCTTCGCCACCGAATCAAACGTCTCCGGCGCCGAGGGAAGCAGAAGCACCCCATGTTTGATGAGGTCGTTCTCTGGGGACACTGGGACTAACTTGGCATTGGCGTCGATGCCTACGGCGTCTTCCACGGAAAACTCGCCGTCGATGCCGACCGCCAACCTAGTACGACCCGACTTCGCGTCGTACACCAGCTCCACAATCTCGCCGCTTGGGAGGACGCGCGACATCGTCGGAATGACCGTTTGCGGCCGTTTCTTGTTTTCACCTGCCATTCAAACAGCGTACGCACATAACGCCTCCGGCCGAGAGGAGACAACGTGCCTAAGTGGCACGTTGTCTGTCGTGACAAAACGCGTGGACTTGCTAGATTGGTATTGCAAAGCCAACTTCATGAAGTACTTCGTCTATTGCCGTAAATCCACTGAAGACGAGGGCCGTCAGGTCCTATCGATAGAATCGCAAGAGAGCGAGGCAACGCGCGTCCTGCAGGCGTTTGCCGATATTGAAGTCGTCGAGGTTCTCAAAGAGGCCTATAGCGCCCAAAGGCCTGGCCGGCCTGTCTTCGATCGAATGCTTGATCGCATTGAGGGCGGCGAGGCTGAAGGCATCATCGCCTGGCACCCAGATCGCCTGGCGCGCAATTCCCTCGATGCGGGCCGCATCATTCACCTACTTGATCAACAGATACTCAAAGACCTCAAGTTCTCGACCTTTACCTTCGAGAATAATTCGCAGGGCAAATTTATGCTCGCGATCATGCTTGGCTACTCGAAGTATTACGTAGACAACCTGAGCGAGAACGTAAAGCGCGGAAACCGAGCCAAGCTGGAACGCGGCTGGCGCCCTGGCACTGCACCACTGGGCTATGTCAACGACAAAGACACCAAGACGATCGTGAAAGATCCGGTGCATTTTGCGCTCGTAAAACGCATCTACGAACTAATGCTTAGCGGTAGTTACGCGCCGAGGCAAATAGCCCTCATGTCTCGTGACGAGTGGGGCTTTAGAACGCCTAAGAGGAAACGGATCGGCGGCAAACCGCTCGCCATGAGCACGATTTACAAGATGCTCTCAAACCCTTTTTACGCCGGCGTTCTCGTTTGGAAGGAACAAACATATCCCGGCAAACACGAACCAGTCGTTACGATCGACGAGTTCGAGCGTGTCCAGGAACTATTAGGTCGACCCGGGCGGCCGCGTCAGAAGCGCCACCAGTTCCCTTTTACTGGCATGATCCGATGTGGTTCCTGCGGTCTTATGGTCACTGCCGAGCACAAGGTGAATCGGTTTGGCAGCCGCTATGTCTACTACCATTGCACGAACCGCAGAATTGGCCCACGGTGCTCCGAACCGGTTGTCCAACAGCTTGAGTTAAACCGTCAAATTTGCGCGTTTCTCGAAGAAGTACAGATTCCGGAGTCCATCTTCAGTGTTGTAAAAAGGAAGGTCAGTGATCTCAAAGCTAGCCACACCGAAACGGCGCACACTCGTCAGCAGTCAATCGAGCAGGCGCTAAAAGGCATTTCCAAGGAGCTCTCCGAACTCACTGGACTTCGACTCAGGAATTTGCTGAGCGACGAAGATTTCGTCACTAAGCGGCGGGAGCTAAAGCAAAACGAAATCCGCCTACAGCGCCAGCTTGACGATCCCGAAAATGAATTGTTCGAACCCATCAGCGATTTACTCCTGCTTAGGAATATGGCCGTAGATTGGTTTCTCAACGGCAGTCCCCAAGACAAGAAGCAAATTCTTTATGTCACCGGTTCGAACCTTTCTCTGAAGGGTAAAAAGCTCAACATTGAAGCCAGGAAACCCTTCCGGCGATTAGGCGGAAACGCCGATTTTTTCACTGGGCTGGCGCTCATCGACGACGTTCGAACCTGGATAAAGGAAAATCCTGTCGATGCTCGTACCTTTAGCAATATCATAAAAGCGCTCGCTGCCAAAGCGGCTTTAAGAGAGAAGAAAGCCGCCTAAAAAGTTTTACGCCTTCTCTTCTATATCGTTTTTCTTAGGCAACGGCTTGGCCACGAGCAGGTAGAACTCGACGAGCTCGTGCAGGCGAATTCGAGCATCCCCTTCGGATATCTCTTCGCCGAATTCCTCCTTCCAGGCTTCCCTAAACTCATCGAGTCGAGGATCGGGAAGCGGCTTGCCATCCGAACCTGTTTTTGGTGGTTCACCCACCATGCAACCGTAGCAAGCGCCATGAGCGCAACACAGAGGAGACAACGTGTCTAATAGGCGCGTTCTCTTAGGAAATCGACTCCAAGATTAGGGAACGAGAGCCATCTCTCGCAAAAACCGGGACGGCTTCTTGGCGCGATTTCTGTAGCTTTTCGCGGCGGATAGACTGAGTTTCTCCTGGGTTCTAGTGATTGCTACGAAGCAATTTCTCCGTTCCTCCTCCATCTCGGGCGAGGTGTCCCCTTCATTACAGCTTTGCCAGGATGGCATTTCACCCTCCGCGAGACCGAGGACATACACCCGCTCAAACTCAAGGCCCTTGGAAGCGTGCACAGTCATCAGAGCCACGGTATTAGGATCTCGTGGCGGTTCTTTCGAACGGAGCGCAATGCCCTGAACGACATCTGAGAGATCGGGTTCATGGCCAAGCTCGCCGCGGATCTCGCGCATACTCGTGGTCCAGGCGCGATGATCATCTTCCGCGTCGCTGACAGCCCCGTCGCCGACGTTTACGGTTGCTAGTAGAACTGGTACCGCGTCTTGGACAACTTGCTTCCAATCGTTCCTGGATTGCGCCAGTCGCTGTGTCAGCGCGCCGAGCTTCGCGGCCACCGCGGAATCGGTCGAAGATGCGACTTTCCCCCAATGCTCAAAAAAGCTTTCGCCAGCAGCTTCTGCTTTGGCCATTAGGAGCGACGGATCCAAATCAACCTCTGTAATTCGATTAGCGGCGTTGACGAGCCTGGCAAAAGCTCGCTTATTTCCTGGACGGAGAGCCTGATCAAGACACGCGTACAGCCAAACAAACTGGGGCGATATGAAGTTATCTCGCCTCTGTGCGAGGATGGCCTTTACGCCGCGAGCTTTTAAGGACAACAGCACAGGTTCCAGAAGCGTGCGTGTACGGCCAAGAATCGCTACTTTGCCCCAGGACTCTTCTCCTAGTGCAGCGATTTCGTCTGCCAGTACGTCTCGCTCTTCCTCATCTGTATCAAAGATGCGGAGCGACGTGGCGTTTAAAGGTACGTCTCGGCCTGGAGTTGTCGGTAGCTTTTCGGGGCTACGTTGCGTGTTGTGCGCGACCAATCGATTAGCAAGTGCCACGATCTCCGGCGGGCATCGATGATTCTCAACGAGCTGAATTAGTTCAGGCTTGTATTCTTTTCGGAATTTTTCAATTTGCCGGTAACTTGCGCCCGCCCACTGATAAATAATTTGATCGTCATCGGCCACAACGAAAATATTTTTAAATTGCGCCGAAGAAAGGTAATGCAGAAGCCAATACTGTGCCGGCGTTGTATCTTGAAATTCGTCAATCATCCAATAGGGATAAGACTGCCGTATACGGGCAGCCACGGCAGGCACTTTGGCGAGTAACCGACACGTTTCAAGAATGAGACCCTCGAAGTCCATTACGTTCTCGGCGCGCAAAGCGTCTTCGTAAAGCTGATAAACCTCCTGCAGATGCGGCTGATTAATCCGCGCTGGCACCTTTTCCGGGACTACCAAGCGGGCTTTCATTTCTTTAATAGTGCTCAGCCAACGAATATCCTCTATTGAGAAATTCCTGCCCTTACGCATCGCCTCTTGAATGGCATCACCGAGCAGGGCCTCCTGATCATCCTTCTGACCGAATATTCCGAAGTCCGGTCGAATCCCGATATGTGAACCATGCTGGCGCAGGATGAGTGTGCAGAAGGCATGAAAAGTACCAATAAATGTCCGCTGGTCGACTATCCCTGGAACTAGCATTTCCACTCGATCCCGCATCTCTGCGGCGGCCTTAGTCGTAAAAGTCAGGGCGAGGATTCGAAACCTTCTCTCGGGCGTCTCACTCAGTAGCCTGGCGATGCGGCCGGTAAGCACGCGTGTCTTTCCAGCGCCTGGTCCAGCTAACACGAGCGCGGCGCCATCTCCCCAACTAACGGCATCCTTTTGTATGGGACTGAGGTTGCCTAGTGCCTTCTCGAGCTCCGCGCCCATGTTCTCTAAGCTTTTAGCTTTGTAATAAGCTCAAGAAACACCTTCGGCATTCGAGCCGCGAGCGTGGCATCCGATGCCACCATAGGAGCGAGCCGCGCCATGTAGGCTGACTTTTTGTTTTTGAGGCGCCTCTTAAATTCGTCGCTTGAACAGGTCTCTGCGGCAACACTGCCGATGTCTGTCATTATTTTTCGAAGAATTTCCTCGTGACCATCGGCGATCAGCTGGTCTTCTAGGCTATTTGGCGGGAGTAGCGTGACGAAATGATCAGCCAGATCGTCAGCGTTAAATCCTCGCTTTATTAGTTGCGCACGGAATTTGGCGCTTTCGGGATCTCCATCCGTGATCATGTGCCACGGAATTCCGAAGCCCTCAGCTAATGCTGCGTATACGCCAGCATTGCCGCTGTTTTGAAAGTCAATTATTGCGACACCGTGTTGGTCAAGGTCGTATCCATAAACTTGTCCCAATGCTTTCAGAAGTAAATATTCGGATGGTCCTTCGACCATAACCCAGCGCCGAGCGAAGAATATTTCTCCTCGCACTCGTCGTCCGAGGAAGCCCAGCTCCGCTTCATCATCCGCCGAAATAAGGGTTCGGCATCTATGTCGAAACTGCTCTACCTTCTTCTTCATCGTATCGTCGCCTCGCCAGCAATCTGCTAGTCCACCGGCAAGGGACTCATCAAAGCTCTCTGTGGATGCAACATTCCCCGTGGCTACGTCTTTCGTAAAGCATTTGAACTTTTTCCCACCTACGAGCTTCTCAACGTCCCCTGTCCACGGCATATCGGAGACGCATTTTTGTTGCAGCGACGACACTTCGGTAGATCCATTGCGGAATCGAACGATCCGAAGATTCGATAGCGGAACGTTCTGTACAAAATACGGCGAGTGGGTTGTGACTAGTTTCTGACCAGCAAGCTGCGAGATCCTTTGCCACAATGTGCGCGCTGCTTGCGGGTGTAAATGCACTTCTGGTTCTTCAATGGCAAAAATAGGTTCTGCGCCTTCGAATAGTCCTTCTGAGAGCTGCTGGGACATGGCGGCTTCAAGCAGAAAGATAATCGATAGACTTTGCAGACCTTGGCCATGATGGTGGAGCGGTAACCACGGACGCAGATTCTCGTTTCGAAGGATGACTCCGGCCCTGGTAAGCATGTCCCAAACATTGAGCGGCAGCATTCGCAGCTTCGCTGCTCCGGGAGTGTCCTCGATTGCAATCTCGGTCGCTCGACCGATCGTTTCTGCAATCCGATCTAATTTAGGGTCGGCTTTGAGTAATTTCGAATCAAGTTGGTCGAGTGTTTTCTTGACCTCCTCTTCCAGGGCGGTCGGTATTTTTATTGCCCGAAGAAGCCCACCCCAATTACGCGAACGAGCGGCGAATTCAGTTTCAGCATCGCGGAGGGCCCCAAGCCACACAAACAATATGTAGTCGTAAAAGCCGGACAAATTGATCGCGCGACGGCGTGGGGGTAGCGCATTCCCCGCCGAATCCAGAAACTCCCAAGCAGGTTCAAAAACCTCTTTACCCGCATTCCACGTGTAAGTTATAGACACGGAAACTTTATTTAGCCCTTCCACGGTGAGCGTCATGATGTCTTCAAGATTGGCCACCATATCGGCTGGCCATTTGCCCGCGGCAGGCTCTTTGAATTCGAATTGAATCTTTACCGCTGGAGCAGTTCGTGGATCTGCGGCTTCGTCGTGGCGATGAACGTCGTCTTCAGTAAATCCGGTTCCTCGTTGTCCCCACCGACGTGAGAGCCCAATTCGGACTGCTTCGAGAATTGCTGATTTCCCCGCGTTATTGGGTCCGATAAAGACTGTTGTGTTGTCCAGCGCGAGCTCGAGAGAGCGGATCGACCGGAAGTTCTCGATTTTTAGATTTGTGATTTGCATAGCTAAGACTCCCTATTTGTCCGGTATACATCTGGCTCTAAGGGCGCGTTGCTACTCAGCCTAGCACCAGGCGGATTTGTGTCCAGCAACCAGGAAAGGGAAAAACGCCCTAGTTACTTCATTGTTTTCGCGATATTGGATTTGACGTACCACGGGACTAAGCGGGGCGTGCCGGGATGAAGTGGGACAACGACAGTAGTTTCCCGACAGCGCAACGCCGCTACTTTCGATAAATTCCGTTGGATGAATCGGCTTCCCGTCAGCCCGTTAGTCACTCGCGCATTAGAAGTTGCCGAGAAGCGGCTTGGCATGGAGGAGCTAGCAACGCGCCTAGGTGCGCCGGATACCCTGATCCAGGCGTGGCGTTTTGGGCACGCGACCATACCGGAGGCAAAGTTCCTGAAGCTGGTGGACATACTCACCGAGCTAGTCGTCGCTTGGGACGAGTGGAATCCGAAGGAATAGGTCTAGCTGTTCCCACGCTTGCCCTTCGGCTTGAGTAGCGTTCCCATGGCTTTGTCGAAAGACTTGCCGCTCTCGTCCACGCCGAGCTTCCGCGCCGCTTCGATAAACCGCTTGGACTGAGCCGGGTTGTCCGGCTTGCCCTTCGGCTTTCTCTTTCTTCGCTTTCCTTTTTCGCCAGCCATATCCTTCGCTACACCGAACGCCTTGAAGCCCGCGCCGATGCCGCCGAAGAATCGGATAGTAGGCTCGTAGAACGGATGCCCCTCGCCGCCTTCCCAGCACCCGGGGCGCTGATCGACGAAGCCTCAAAAAGGAAGCGGGTTTCACTTCACGCCGACATTTTGAAAGAGCGCCATTCGCCCGGTGACGGACTTGCTCAGGTCTTACCTTTAGAGGAGTTCATTTCTGCCGACATATTTTTGTTTCTGCATGGAGAGTTATCAGCGGCACAGCCCAACTTTGCATGGCGGGCGTGGAGCAGCCTTTACTTCGACCGGGCGCCGATGTTCATCAAGGCGGCCGAAGCAAAGCGAACCGCAGAACGAATCGCTAGGGCGCTTAAGATGAAAGATACCGCCGAACTCAAGCAACGCCTGGAGGAGCGAGCGCCGCGGCTCATGAAGCTTTGGTCGTCTGGCTTCTGGCACTGGCCGATCAAGAAAGAGGATATCGAGAGAATCGGTACTCGGTAGTGAATATGCCTTTAATCGCGTGTCTCGGATGGGGTTCGCTTGTTTGGGATCATGGTGATCTGCCAAGAACGGGAGAATGGCTCGTCGACGGCCCAATGATTCCCGTGGAATTTGCGCGCCAGTCGACCCGGGGCTCAAGCGCAGGCGCGCTCACCCTCGTTCTCGTGCCTGGACACACGGCAGTGAAAAGTCTTTGGGTGCCCCTTAAGGTCGATACCGCTGTGGAAGCACGCGCGGCCCTTGGTCGACGTGAACGGATACCAGAACAGAATTGGCAGATATCAATCGCGTTATGGCAGGACTCGGACAAGGACGCGCCGGCGATCCCAGAGATTGCCAATTGGG
>JGI25614J43888_10000446_pt1 | contig 11461 bp, 13 predicted proteins | sample GraSoi_2013_60cm_FD_43888 | JGI IMG/M metagenome (IMG submission 43888) | reverse complement strand
TCGAAGGTCGGCAGCGTGACCAGCGTCGCGCCCGCGACCAGCGCCATCAGCGCCGAGAGCGTCGAGCCGGCGACGTGGAAGAAGGGGCGGCAGTTGAAGTAGCGGTCCTCCGCCCGGATGCCGATGCGCGTGCCGGCGGCCCAGGCATCGCGCAGCATGTTGTCGTGCGTGAGCATCGCGCCCTTCGGATACGCCGTGGTGCCGGAAGTGAACTGGATCAGCAGCGTGTCCTGCGGCGACACCGAGCCGACATCGCCGAGCGACCATTCGGGCAGCGCGCGCGTGATATCGAACGCCTTGGCGAAGCCGGTCTCGCGCACCATGGTGCCGAAATCGATGTTGAGAAAGCGCGGCACGTAGAACAGCGCCTTGCAGCTCGCCTGCTTGAGGCAAAAATCGATCTCGGCGCTCTTGAAGCGCGTATTGACCGGCACCGCGACCGCGCCCATCAGCGCCGCGCCATAGAAGAGCGCGAGCCACTTCTCGTCGTTGCCCATCAGGATGCCGATATGGTCGCCGCGCCGCAGGCCGAGCGTATGCAACGTCGCCGTGGCGCTGCGCGCGCGCAGGTACAGGTCCTCGTACGTGATGCGGCGCTTCGGCGTCACCAGCGCCTCGACGTTGCCGCGCTCGCGCGCATGGCGCTCGAGCACCTGGCCCAGGTTTTGCGCTTCCCAGCTCAAGTTTCGCCCATCCATTGTCCGGAGGCNAGCTGCTCTTCGATCGCTTCGATCTCCGCCTCGCGCGCACCCTTGGGATCGAGCTCGATGCCGCGATCGATGGCGCGCTTGCCGAGACGCATGGCGAGCGGCGGCGCTTTGAGGATCGCAGCGCCGATCTCGGCGGCCGCGGCGTCCAGATCGGTAACTATGCGGGCCACGAGACCGGCGGCAAGTGCCTGCTCCGCGGTGAGCGCACGGCCGGTGAACATCATGTCCTTGGCGAGGCGCTTGCCGAGGATGCGCGGCAGGCGCTGCGTAGCGCCGACGGTGCCGCGCTGGGCTTCCGGCGTGCGGAACGTGACGTCCGGCGTGGCGACGATAAAGTCGCACGCCGCGGAAATCTCGACGCCGGAGCCGATCGCGGCGCCGTGCACCAGCGCGATGCAGGGCATCGGCAAGGCTTCGATGGCTTCATAGGCAGCGAAGGCCTTCAGGCGCCGCTCGCGGATCCACTGCTCGCTCTTGCCCTGCCGTTCTTTCAGATCGGCGCCGCCGCAGAACACCGGGCCGTTGCCGCGGACGAAGACCACGCGGACGTTTTCTTCGATGATCCTCCGGGTAACGGCCAGCAGCGCTTCGCACATCTCGAGGTTGAGCGCATTGCGCACCTCGGGGCGATCGAGCGCGATGCTCGCCACGCCATCGGCGACGGTATAGGCGATCGTCATATCGCGCGGCGCTCGCGCAGCTCGGCGATGCGCTGCGCCGAATAGCCGAGCTCGCGAAGCACGGCGTCGGTATGCTCACCGAGCAGCGGCGGGCGGCCGATCTCGGGGTTGTCCCAGCCGAGAAACTTGTACGGGATCGCGAGCGCCTTGAATTCGCCGACGCCGGGATAGTCGAAGCTGCCGACCAGCCGGCGCGCGCGCACGTGCTCGTCGGCGAGGATCTCGGCGACATCGTTCACCGGTCCCACCGGCACGTCGACGGCGTCGAGCTTCGTAATCAGCTCCGCGCGGGTGAGTGCCGAGATGCGCTCGGTGAGCTTGGCCATCACCTCGTCGCGGCGCTCGACGCGGATCGCGTTCTCCGGAAACGCCGCGCCCCAATCCTCGAGGCCGAGCGCCTGGCACAGCGGCACCCAATGCTGGTCGCTCGCGGTGATGTGCGCGAACTTGCCGTCTTTGCCGCGGAACGTGGCCGACGGCACGCGGCCCGGGTGCTCGGTGCCTAGGCGCGGCGGCACTTCGCCCAGCGCGAAATACCGCGCCGCTGCGAGCGTGAGCAGGGCGACCTGTCCGTCGAGCATCGAGAAGTCGATCTGGCATCCCTTGCCGGTGCGGCTGCGCCCGGCGAGCGCGGCGAGGATGGAGATCGCGACCCAGAGTCCGGAGGTGAGATCGGCGACCGGCAGACCCGGCTTCACGGGGCCGCCGCCGCGCTCGCCGGTGAGGCTGAGGATGCCGCCCATCGCCTGGAACACCGTGTCGTAGCCCTTCTTGTTCTTGTAAGGCCCGGTCTGGCCGAAGCCGGTGCACGAGACATAGACCAGCCGCGGGTTGAGGCCGGACAGGGTGGCGAAGTCGAGCCCCTGGCGGCCGAGCGTGCCGGCCGGAAAGTTCTCGACCAGCACGTCGGCCTTCTGCGCCAGCTCGCGAATCAGCTTGCGGCCGTCGTCGGCGCGCAGATTCACCGTGATGGACTCCTTCGAGCGGTTGCAGGCGAAGTAATAGGCGCTGTCGCGCGCCAGCTGCGGCTCGAAGCTGCGCGTCTCGTCGCCGCTGCCGGGCTGCTCGACCTTGATGACGCGCGCGCCGAGCTCGGCGAGGATCATCGACGCGAACGGACAGGCGAGCACGCGCGAAAGATCGAGGATGGTGATGCCTTCGAGCGGTTTCATCCCTTGTCGAGCTTCTCGAAGTTGCGCATGCGCTTGTTGACGTCGCGGCCGCGCTCCAGCGCGGTTGGGAGCGGCAGATCCACGACCTCGTGGAACAGCCGCTTGGTCTGCGCCATCGCCGGGCGGCTGACGGCCGCGAGCTGGTCTGCCAGCCGCAGGGTTTCGGTCATGAGGGCGGAGTCAGGCACCACGCGATTCACCATGCCGAGCTCGAGCGCGCGCGCGGCGCTGATCGGCTCGCCGAGCGCCACCAGCTCGAAGGCGGCCTTGTGGCCGATCTGGCGCACCAGGTTCGCCATCACGATCGCGGCGACGATGCCGTGCTTGGTCTCGGGATAGCCGAGCTTCGCGCTCTCGGCCATCACGGCGAGATCGCCGGCGATGGCGAGACCTGCGCCGCCGCCCATCGCCGCGCCGTTGATCGCCGTGACCACCGGCGTGATCATTTTCGAGAACGCGAGATTGAGCTGCATCGTCAGCTCGGCGCGCGTCTCGGCCGCCTTCGGATCCATCAGCACCTTGAACTCGTTCAGGTCCGCGCCGGCGCAGAACCCCGGCCCCGCGCCGGTCAGCACGACGCAATGCACCGCATCGTCCGCGTCCGCCGTGCGCAGCGATTCGAGCAGCGCGCTGGTCAGGGCGGTGTCGAGCGCATTGCGCTTCTCCGGCCGGTTGAGGGTCAGCACGCGCACTGCGCCTTTGTCTTCGATCAGCAGGATCATAGGTTCGCCAGGCGCCGACGCGCCGCCTCCAGTTCGTTCACCAATTGCCGCATGACTTCGGCCGCGGGCAGGATCTCGTGCACCAGGCCGGCGCTCTGCCCCGCCTCGACCTTGCCCCACTTGATGTCGCCGTCGAGCGCGGCCTGCTTGAGGCTGTGCTTTTTGAACAGCTCGTCCAGCTCCTGCATCGACGCACCCGCGCGCTCCAGCTCGGCGTACTTCTCTGCAAAGGAATTCCTGAGCTGGCGGATCGGCGCCATGCCGCGGCCGATGAACGCGGTCTGGTCGACCTCGGCCTCGAGCACCGCGCGCTTGTAGTTCTCGTGCACGCTCGCCTCGGGCGTGGCAATGAAGCGTGTGCCGAGCTGCACCGCGTCGGCGCCGAGCGCGAGCAGCGCGGCGATGCCGGCGCCGTCGGCGACGCCGCCGCTCGCCACCACCGGCAGCTTCACTTCCTGCAGCACGCGCCGCACCAGCACCAGGGTTCCCACTTCCGAAGGCGGCGGATGCCCGCCGGCTTCGGCGCCGTCGACCACGAGCGCATCGACGCCCGCCGCTTCCGCCTTGCGCGCATGCTCGACCGAGGCGACGACGTGCAGCCACTTGGTGCCGATGGCGCGAAAGCGCGCCAGATGCTCGCGCGGCCCGCCCTGCGACGCCACCATCACCGGAATGCGTGCCTCGTAGGCGATGTCGAGCATCTCGGCCACCTTGGGACTGTTGAGCGGGATGTTCAGCCCGAACGGCTTCTTGGTTCCTGCTTTGATCTCGCCCAGGATGCGGCGGAAGTCATCGATGCGCAGCGGCCCTGCCGCCAGCACGCCCATGCCGCCGGCGTTCGACACCGCGATCACCAGCGCGGAGTTGGACGACGCCCAGCTCATCGCCGCCTGGAAGATCGGATGCTCGATGCCGAGCAGCGCGGTGATGCGCGTTTTCATTTCGCCACTTTCTCGCGCTGGATCAGGTCGCGCGCCTGACCCGCAAGCTTGGTCAGCGCGCGGTCGAACACCGCGTGCTCCTTCTCCGACAGGCAGCCGCGAAAGGCAGCGTCTCGCTCGGCCGCGGCGCGGATCAGCGCGTCGTAGATCCGCCGGCCCGATTTGCTGAGCGCGAGGTGCACGCCGCGCGCATCGGCCGGGTCGGATGCGCGCTTCACGACGCCGCGCTTGGCGAGGCCGGAGACGACGCGGCTCATCTGGCTCTTGTGGATGCCGGCCGCATGCGCTAGATGATTCAGCGACAGCGGCTCGCGCACCGCGCCCAGCAGCGCGATGGTGCGCCATTCCCACAGGCTGACGCCGAACTCGCGCCGGTAGCGCAGCTCCGCGCCGCGCGACAGCAGGTTCGCGACGCGGTGCAGCTTGTAGGACAGCAGGTCGCGGATCTCAGTCATCGAAGAACGGCGTTTCGCCGTCGCCGCGCAGGCGGATGTCGAACCGATAGACGGCGCCCTCCCTTTTGGCCACCAGTCGCGGCCGAGCGGAAGCGGGGACGGCGTCCAGCACCGGATCTTTCGCCGGCTCGAAGAACATCACCGTCTGGAGCTGGCGCATCAGGCCGGAGTAAAGCAGCAGGAAATTGATATGCGGTGCGCGCCCGTCGTACGAGCCCGGCTTGACGGTGCGGAAGCGGTAGACACCATTGGCATCGCTGGCGGCGCGGCCCCAGCCGTAGAACTCGGCGTTGTCGTAGCGGCCCTGGCTGTCGGCCTGCCAGATTTCCACGATGACGTTATCGAGCGCCTTGCCGTCGAGCTGCGTGATGCGGCCGGTGATCTCGATGACCTCCGTCTCTCTCACGCCGGCGGCAAGGTCGTTGGCGCCCTCGGCGAACTCGCGCGGGAAGAACGGGCCGAGCGTCATCTCTCCCGTCGGGACGAGGCGCGTCATGGAAGCGAAGGCACAGCGCTGCGGCCGCGAACCACGAGCTGGTATTCATAGACCAGCGCGTTCTGCGGTCCCTTCGCGGTGAGCGCGAGGCGCGCGATGCAGCGGCTGCGCGCTTGCGGATCGCGGATCGCGTTGAGGATCGGATCGGCATCGTTCAGCGGCTCGCCGGGAAAGAACATCTGCGTCACCAGGCGCGAGAGCCACACCCGGCCCCACACCGAGAAATGCACGTGCGGCGGCCGCCACCAGCCCGCGGTATCGGGCACCGGGTAGGCGGCGGGCTTGATGGTGCGCAGCTCGATCAGCCCGCTGTCTCCCGCGACAAGGCGCGCGGCGCCGTAGAAGTTCGGATCGGCCGGCGCATCGTTGGTGTCGTTGGGATGGATGTACTTGCCGGCGGCATTGCAATGCCAGACTTCGACCACCGCTCCGGGGACCGGCGCGCCGTCCTCGTCGACCACGCGGGTGCGCAGGTGGATCAGCTGGCCGAGCGCGCGCTTCGCGCCATGGCCGGCAAGATCGCCGCGCACGCTGCCCAAACGCCGCGCCAGGTTCTGCGGGCCGGTAAGCTCGGAGTGCGTCTGCGGCCGGCGCACCAGCGGCTGCGACGGCCAGCGCTGAAAGGTCTGCGCGTAGCCCGCCACGGTGCCTTCGGATTGTGTTTCGGGGTCGCGCCGCGGCAGCATGGTTGACACCGTAAACGAGGTCGTTGATAGTGTCAACGATGGACGCGGTGACGCTCTGCGAGTGCTTCGCGCGCGACGGCCTGCAGCACGAGAGCGCCTTCGTGCCGACCGCGACCAAGCGGGCGCTGGTCGAGCGCTTCGCGGCGCTCGGCTTCAGGCGCGTCGAGGCCACCTCCTACTCCAACCCGAAGGTCGTGCCGCAGTTCGCCGATGCCTCCGAGCTGCTGCGCTCGCTGGAAAGGAAAGCCGGCGTGCACTACAAGGCGACCTGCGCCAACGTGCGCGCGGTCGAGCGCGCGCTGGCGGACCTCGATGCCGGCTTCGGCGCGAACGAGATCAGCCTGCTCGCCTCGGCGAGCGAGGCGCATTCGCAGAAGAACCTCAACCGCTCGCGCGGCGAGCAGTGGCAGAACATCGAGCAGATGGCGCGCGCGGCCAAGGGCCGCTTCCGGCTGATCGGCACCGTCTCGGTCGCGTTCGGCTGCCCGTTCGAGGGCAAGGTGGATCCCGCGGTCGTGGTTGCCGACTACGAAAAGTTCAGAAGCCTGGGAGTCGAGCACGTCGCGCTCGGCGACACCATCGGCACGGCAGCGCCTTCCGCGGTCAGAAACATCTTTGGAAAGCTCAAAGGCGGGACGCCGATCGCGCACTTCCACGACACGCGCGGCACCGGGCTGGTGAACTACGTCGCGGCGTATGAGGCCGGAGTGCGGTGGTTCGACAGCGCGTTCGGCGGCGTCGGCGGGCATCCGGCGAAGGTCAAATACGGCGGCGGGCACACCGGCAACGTGTGCACCGAGGACCTGGTGAACCTGTTCGAATCGATGGGCATCGCCACGGGCGTCGACCTCGACGGCCTGCTCGCCACNGCCGAGCTNTGCGAGCAGGCGCTCGGCCGCGAGCTCTACGGCCGCGTGACGCGCAGCGGGCTGAACCCGCTGCTATCGGCCCGGTAGANCGTTTCAATCCCTTTTGTGACGTGCGCTACGGAGATGTTGCACCGGTAATTCCATTGCGGGAGCGCGAAACGCGCCAGCAATGCGCGCGCCTCAGCATCCCGTCATGCGTACGCTTTTGCTGACGATCGTCCTCTGTGCCACCGCGCTGGCGGGGTGCGGCGAGCGCAGCCAGGCCGAGACCAACCTCGAGCCCTGGGACAGTCCGCAGGCTGGCGGCGCCAAAGCCGACTGGCAGGCAGACATCAAGGCGCGCATGCGCAACCAGAATGATTACGACAGCACACGATAGGAGCCCACCGGACATGGGCAGCAACGCCAAGTTTCTCGATCTCAACATGGAATTCACCGCGATTCCCGGCACCGGCGTCGAGGTCTCGCGCATCGCGCTGGGCACCTGGGCCATCGGCGGCTGGAAGTGGGGCGGCAGCGACGTGATGGAGTCCATCTGGACGATCCGCGCCGCCCTGGACCGCGGCATTACCCTCGTCGACACGGCGCCGGCCTACGGCTTCGGCCACTCGGAGGAGGTCGTCGGCAAGGCGCTTTCCACGCCGGGACTGCGCTCGCGCGCGGTGATCGCGACCAAGGCCGGCCTCGAGTGGCGCGATGGCCAGGTGTTCCGCAACGCGAGCCGTGCGCGCATCCTGCACGAGGTCGACGAGTCGCTCCGGCGCCTGCGCACCGACTACATCGACATCTATCAGGTGCACTGGCCCGATCCTTTGGTGCCGGTCGAGGAAACCGCCTCGGCCATGGCCGAGCTGTACCGGCAGGGAAAGATTCTCGCCATCGGCGTAAGCAATTTCTCGGTCGCGCAGATGGAAGTGTTCCGGCGCGAGGCGCCGCTGCACGTGCTGCAGGCGCCCTATAACCTTTTCGAGCGCGGCATCGAAGACGAGCTCCTGCCCTATTGCCGCAGGAACAGGATCGCGGTGTTTGGCTACGGCGCGCTATGCCGGGGGCTGCTCTCCGGGCGCATGCGACGCGATACGGCCTTCAGCGGCGACGATTTGCGCCAGAACGACCCGAAATTCCAGCAGCCGCGCTTCGACCAGTATCTCGCCGCGGTCCAGCGCCTCGACCTGCTTGCTGAGTACCGCTATGCCAAGCACGTGATCCATCTCGCGGTGCGCTGGATGCTCGACCAGGGCGTCAGCGCCGCGCTTTGGGGCGCACGCCATCCGAACCAGCTCGGCCCGGTCGCCGAAGTGGGCGGCTGGTCGCTCGGCGCCGACGTCAAGGCCGAAATCGACCGCGTGCTGCGCGAGCGGATCACCGACCCGATAGGGCCGGAGTTCATGGCGCCGCCGGCGCGAGCGCAATGAGGAAGCACATCTTTCTAGCGGGGTTGCTGCTCAGTATCAGCCTCGGGACTGCGCGGGCGCAGCCTGCGCCGGCCGACGCGGCACTTCCCGTGTGCGCCGCGTGCCACGGCAGCCAAGGTGAGGGCGGCCCGAACGGCGTGCCGCGCCTCGCGGGACAGAACGCCGACTACATGAGCCACGCCCTCTCCATGTTCAAGGCGGGGACGCGCGCCAGCCCGATCATGCAGCCGATCGCGCGGAATCTCAGCGACGCCGAAATCGCCCGCCTCGCCGACTATTTTTCGCAGCAAAGCCCACCGCTGGTACGGGCCGCCGTGTCACCGTCAGCGCAGCTGGTGCTCGCGGGAAAGCGGCTTGCGGAGACCGGAGCCGACAATGCCGCCGCATGCTTCAGCTGCCATGCGGCGCAAGGCGCCGGCAACGGCGCCCGCTTTCCGCGGATCGCGGGCCAACCCGCACAGTTCGTGATCGACCGGCTGCACGAATTCCAGGCGCGCGCACGGGAGAAGACCCCGCAACCCGGCACCATGACTGCGGTCGCGGCGACGCTGGACGAGCAACAGATCCAGGAAGCAGCCGCGTACCTGTCGCAGCTAGAGATTCAAGCGAGCCGCTAGTCCCTGTGTTTCAGCTGTAACCGTCGCGCAATGGCGCAGACATGCGCAGGCAGTGCAATGGCGTAAAGGAGGCCCGCGATGGCCACAACCCATGTCCTTGCGATCGACGACGATCCTGCGATGCGCCAGCTGGTTGCCGAATACCTCGGCAAGAATGACCTGCAGGTCACTACGGTGGCCACCGGCGCCGAGATGGCGCAGGCGCTCGCCGAGCGCGCGATCGATCTCGTAGTGCTCGATCTGCGCCTGGCCTCGGAGGACGGCATGCAGCTCGCGCGCAGGCTGCGCGAGGAGTCCGAGGTGCCGATCATCATCGTCACCGGCAAGCAGGACGAGGCCGACCGCGTGATGGGCCTCGAGCTCGGCGCCGACGACTACATCACCAAGCCCTTCAGCGAGCGCGAGCTGCTCGCGCGCATCCGCGCGGTGCTGCGCCGCCATCGCATCGCGCGCGAGCTGCTGCCGTCGAAAACCGACCGGCGCCGTGCCTATCGCTTCCTTGGCTGGGAGTTCAACCTCGGCCGGCGCCGCCTGATCTCGCCCGACGGCAGCAGTGTCGAGCTGACCCTCGGCGAATACAACCTGTTGCAGGCGTTCTGCGCCGCGCCGCAGCGCGTGCTGTCGCGCGAGCAGCTGCTCGATCTGTCGCGGCTCAACGGCGCCGAGGTCTACGACCGCTCGGTCGACGTGCAGATCCTCAGGCTGCGCCGCAAGATCGAGCCCGACCCGGCGCGCCCGCAATACATCCGCACCGAGCGCGGCGCCGGCTACGTCTTCAGCGTGGCGGTGCAAGCACTCAACTGAGATTCTTATTCGGTATGACTGCCCGCGCCTGAGGCCCGCTCGGTAATGGACACGGCTTTGACGTTGACGAACTCGCGGATGCCGTCGCGTGAGAGCTCGCGCCCATAGCCGGAGCGCTTGACCCCGCCGAAGGGCAGGCGCGGGTCCGAGACCACCATGGCGTTGATGAAGGTCGAGCCCGCTTCCAACTCGTCGACGCAGCGCCGGCGTTCCTCCTCGTCGCTGGTCCAGACGCTCGAGCCCAGGCCGTAAGCGCTGGAATTCGCGAGCTCGATTGCCTCGCCCAGATCGCGCACCTTGAAGAGCAGCGCCACCGGACCGAACACCTCTTCCCGATAAGCCGGAGCGCCCTGCGGTATCCCGGCCAGGGCCGAGACCGGGTAGAAATTGCCCGGACGGTCCAGGCGCTTGCCGCCCGCGAGGAGGCGCGCGCCGGCCTGAACCGACTCGTCGACCTGGCGCTGGACGGTTTCCAGGATTTGCGCGGTGGCGAGCGGGCCGACGTCGGTGTCCTCGCGCATCGGGTCGCCCACCTTGAGCCGCTCGAGCCCCTCCACCATGCGCCGCTCGAACTCGTCGTAGATCTGCGCGTGCACGATGAAGCGTTTTGCGGCGATGCACGACTGGCCGTTGTTGAGGTTGCGTGCGGTGATCGCGGTCCTGACGGCCGTGTCCAGGTCCGCGCTCGGCAGGACGATGAATGGATCGGAGCCGCCCAGCTCCATGACGCTCTTCTTGATGTGCTTGCCGGCCTGCTCGGCGACCTGCGAGCCGGCGAGGTCCGAGCCGGTGAGCGTGACGGCCTTGACGCGCTCGTCGGCGATCACTCGCGCGACGCGCTTCGAGCTCATGAGCAGCGTCTGGAACGCGCCCGCGGGGAAGCCGGCGCGGCGAAAGATCTCCTGCAGCGCAAGCGCGCAGCGCGGAACGTTCGAGGCATGCTTGAGCAGCCCAACGTTGCCTGCCATCAAGGCCGGAGCCGCAAAGCGCATCACCTGCCAGAACGGGAAGTTCCACGGCATCACCGCGAGCACCGGCCCGAGCGGCAGGTAGCGCACGTAGCTTTTGTCCGCATCGGTCTCGATCGCCTCGTCGGCGAGGAAGCGCTCGCCGTTTTCTGCAAAATAGCGGCAGGCCCAGGCGCATTTCTCCGCTTCCGCCACTGCCGCCTTGTAGGTCTTGCCCATTTCCCGGGTCATCACGCGCGCCCACTTGTCCTTCTCGCCTTCCAGGATCTGTGCGGCCTTGGAGAGCCAGCCGGCGCGCGCAGCGAACGAGGTCGTGCGGTAGGCACGGAAGGCCTGCTGCGCCCGCGCCAGAGCCGCTTCCAGCTCCGCGTCGCTGATCTCGTCGAAGCTCTCGATGAGCTCGCCGGTGCTTGGATCGATGCTTTGCAATTTCATGCCTGATCCTTTCAGTACGACAGCGTGCGCGCCTTGCCGCGGAATACCCAATAGGTGTACGCGGCGGAGGCGGCCATCACGGGCAGCGTGATGAGCGCACCCACGAGGATGAAGATCAGCGACTTGGGTGCGGCCGCGGCCTGCCAGAGGGTCATGCGGTCGACGATGACGAACGGGAAGATGCTGAAGGCGAGCCCGAAGAACGCCAGTACGAAGATGCCTACCGACCCGGCGAACGGAAGCCACGCCCAGGCCTCGTCCGCGCGCGGCTGGTGCGCGAGCGTGACACCGACCATCGCGAACAGCACGGCCGTCATCAGCGGCACCGGCGCAAGCAGCACGATGTTAGGGAACGAGAACCACTTATGGAACACGAAGCTGCTGACAAGCGGCGTCGCCACGGAGATGGCCGCAATGCCCGCAGCCGCAAGCCACAGACTGCGCCGCGCCCAGGCCACCGCGCGGCGCTGCAGCTCGCCTTCGGTCTTCAT
>JGI25614J43888_10000443_pt1 | contig 11476 bp, 7 predicted proteins | sample GraSoi_2013_60cm_FD_43888 | JGI IMG/M metagenome (IMG submission 43888) | reverse complement strand
TTCGCACACCACCTTGCGGGCGAGGGCGTGGACCTGCGGATTGCCCAATGCGCGATCGCCGAAGGCGAGCGGGTCGTCGACATCATCTACGAGCGCGATCGCAACGCAGAACGGAACGCTGTATTGCAGCGCCATCACGTCCGCTGCCTCGTGTGCCGCGTGATGGCTGACGACCTTCGCGCTCGCGCGCACGCGAATCGCCGAGACATCGTCGGCAGCGATGCGATGCTCGTCGCGCAACGCGCGCACCGACTCGACCGGCGTGTGCGCCGTCACGTGACACGGGTAGCGCTTGATGCACAGCTGGCGGGTTTCCCATCGCTCGCCCAGGCCCGCGGTGAGCAGGGCGGGATCGGATTCCGAGCAATAGGTCTCGAGGAAGCCGAAGGCTCCTTCGAGGATGGTGTCGGGACCTTCGAAGCCCGATTGCGCGAGGCGCGCCGCGAGGATCCCGGACTCGGCGGCGCGTCCAAGGTGCAACCGCTTGACCATCGCGCCGTTGCCGGCCTTGGCGAAGGCCAGCACGCCGCCGCACAGCGAGCCCGCGATGCCGAGCGCTTCGCAGAGCCGCTCGCTATCAAGGTGCAGTAGCCGTCCCGCCACCACGGCGGCGCCGAAAGGTCCGGTCAGGCCGGGCGCGTGAAAACCGAGCGACTCGCTGCTATGGAGCGATGCGGTGCCGATGCGAAACATCACTTCGCATCCGGCGACGATCGCAGCAAGCACGTCGGACCCGCTGCTGTGCAACTCTTCGCCAAGCGCCAGCGCAACCGGTACCAACGCGGCGCCCGGGTGCACGCCGGCGCCCGGTCTGCGCAGGCTGTCGAGCTCGAAGGCATGCGCCGCTACGCCGTTCGCCAGAGCGGCCAACGGTGCACTGATGCGCGCCGCCGAGCCGCCCAGCACGCGACTGGTCCCGCCCGCGCCATAGTGCTCGGCATAGCGTCTTGCCGACTGCGCCCAGGGGAAGGACGAACCCAGTAACGCGACGCCAACCAGGTCGATGAGACACTGCGTCGCCCGCTCGACGTCGAGCGCCGGAACGTCGGCCAGTTGCAGCGCGGACGCGAAGCGCGCGAGCGAGCGAGCGGCGGTTTGCAAGCGGCGATGATTGTATATTCTCAGACCGATGAACCACGGGCGTCGTGAATTGCTGCAGGCCGGCGCCGGACTCGCCGGCCTCGCCGCGTGTCCACCCGTGTTTGCGCAGGGCGACCCGGCACCCGATTTCCCGTCGCGCGCCATCCGCCTGATCGTTCCGTTCGCACCGGGCGGGGGCACCGATATCGTCGCGCGCACCATCGGACAGAAGCTCACCGAAGCGTGGAGGCAGCCGGTGGTGGTGGAGAACCGCGCGGGCGGCAACGGCACGATCGGCGCGAACGCGGTCGCGAAGGCGCCGNCNGATGGCTACACCCTGTCGATGCTCACTTCCAGCCATTCGGTCAACGTGTCGCTTCAGGGGAACAAGCACCCNTACGATCTNCTCAAGGACTTCGCGCCGATCAGCCAGGTGACGCGGCAGCCTTACGTGCTGGTCGCAAATCCCAGGCTGCCCANGNCAGTGCAGGAGCTGATCGCGCTCGCGAGATCNAATCCCGGCAAGCTCACCTACGGATCCTCCGGCATCGGCGGCACGAGCCACCTCGCCGGCGCGCTGTTCGGCTCGCTCGCCGATCTCGAGATGACNCACGTNCCCTATCGGGGCGGCGAGCCGGCGATGACCGATGTCGTGGCCGGCCAGATCGACATGCTGTTCTCCACCCTGCTGCAATCGCACGGCTTGATCCAGGCGGGGAAGCTCCGGGCGCTGGCCGTGACCACCGCCCTGCGCTCGCCCGCGTTGCCGCAGGTGCCGACGATGCAGGAAGGGGGCGTGCCGGGCTATGAAGTCAACCCGTGGTACGGCGTCGCCGCACCGGCCGGCACGCCAGCCGCGATCGCGAACAAGCTCGGCCGCGAGATTGCGCGCATCGTGCGCCTGCCCGACGTGATCCAGNGGATGGCCACCGACGGCTCGGAACCCGTCGGCAGCACGCCNGAGCAATTCGCTGCACACATCAACTCCGAGGTCGAGAAGTGGCGCGATCTGATCCGCAAGACCGGCATTCGCACCGAGAGCTGAGCGGCTTCGCCGGCTTTCTCGGCGCGCGCGTCGCCGCGCTGCGCTGGGAGGATCTGCCGCCCGAGGCGATCCAGTGGGCGAAGGTCGGCATCCTGGACACTGTCGGCGTCACGCTCGCCGGCAGTCGCGAGGAAGCGCCGCGTCTGCTCGCAAGCGCGCTCGACCTTGCGCCCGGCCCGAGCCTGATCTTCGGCACGTCGCGTCGCGTCGGCGTCCTTGATGCCGCTTACGTCAATGGCACCGCCTCGCACGCGCTCGACTTCGACGACTGCAGCAACACGATGGGCGGGCATCCATCCGTGCCGGTGTTGTCGGCGCTGTTTCCCCTCGCCGACGAGCTTGGCGCATCGGGTCGCGACTTTGTGCTCGCCTACATCGCGGGATTCGAGGTCGAAACCAAGCTCGCGCTCGCCGTCAACTTCCATCACTACACCAAGGGCTGGCATCCGACCGCGACGCTCGGCACCTTCGGCGCAGCCGCGGCGGCGGCGCGCCTGATGGGACTGGACGCGGACAAGACCAGCGTAGCGCTCGCGCTCGCCGCGTCGTTCGCATCAGGCATCAAGGCGAACTTTGGCACCATGGCAAAGCCGCTGCATGTCGGCCACAGCGCGCGTAATGGCATTCTGGCCGCGCGATTGGCAAAGTTCCNCTTCACGGCGAACGCGCAGGGCGTGTTCGAGCACGAGCAGGGCTTCCTCGACGTTTTCAACGGACCGGGCACCTATGACGTCCAGCGTGCCATGCGCGCCTGGGCCGCGCCGCTCGACATCGTCAAGCCCGGGATCGGGATCAAGCAGTATCCCTGCTGCGGCAGCGCGCATCCGGCCATCGACGCGATGCTCGAGATCGTCGCTCGGCGGCGTATCGAGCCGCAGGACGTCGAGCGGATCGATGCGTGGATTCACGCGCGCCGGCTGCAGCACACCAACCGGCCGCGACCGGACAGCGCGCTCGACGCCAAGTTCAGCCTGCAGTACGTGCTTGCGCGGGCGCTGATGGACCAGGCGGTGAGCGTTGCGCACTTCGAGAACCACAGTTTCCGCGACGCGCGCATCGCCGCGCTGTTGCCTCGCATCCATGTCGCGCCGTACGACGAGTCGCAGTTCCCGCGCGAGAATCACTTCGGCGGCGCGGTGCGCGTCACGCTGCGCGACGGCAGCGTCGAGAGCGCGCGAGTCGAGCAGGCGCTGGGCCGCACCTCCGACAATCCGGTTCCGCCCGAGGGACTACGCCGCAAGTTCGAGCTGTGCGCAGCGATGGTGCTGCGCCAGGACGTGATCGCGCCGATTGCCGATGCGATCGCGGCGATCGACACGCTTGCAGACGTACGCACATTGACGAGGCTGCTAATTGCAACCGGTGGCTGAGCCATTCGACGTGGTGGTCGTAGGCAAGGGCAACGCCGCGCTCTGTGCGGCGCTCGCCGCGCGCGACCAAGGCGCCAGCGTGGCGATGCTCGAAGCGGCCCCGGAGGAGGAGAGCGGCGGTAACTCGCGCTTCGCGGGCGGCGTGATGCGTTTCGCGTACCAGTCCGTCGACGACTTGAAGCGCGTCACCGATCTCAGCGACGCCGAAGTGGCCGAGAGCGACTTCGGCACCAACACCACCGACGAGTTCTACGACGATCTTTTCCGCCTCTCGAGCTTCCGCACCGACCCCGTGCTCTCGGAAATGCTGGTGACGCAAAGCCTGGACGTCATGGCCTGGCTGCGCTCGAAGGGCGCGAAGTTCGTGCCGAACTTCGGGCGCCAGTCGGCGCTCGTCAACGGTAAGCGCAAATTCTTCGGCCGGCTCCCCATCGAGGCATCGGGCGGCGGGCCGGGCCTGGTGCAGGCGCTCGACAAGGCGGCGAGCGCGGCGGGCATCAAGGTGTTTTATGCGACGCGCGCCAAACGGCTGATCCAGGACGGCGACCGCGTCATCGGCGTGCACGCAAGCGTGGGCGGCAAGCCGGTAGAGTTCATGGCGAAGGCGGTAGTGCTCGCGTGCGGCGGCTTCGAAGCGAATCCCGAGATGCGTGCGCGCTACCTAGGACCGGGCTGGGAGCTCGCGAAGGTGCGCGGCACGCGCTTCAACCAGGGCGACGGCATCAAGATGGCCTTGGAGATCGGCGCCGCGCCGTACGGCAACTGGTCCGGTTGCCACGCGACCGGATGGGACCTCAACGCGCCGGAGTTCGGCGACGTCAGCGTCGGCGACCAGTTCCAGAAGCACAGCTACATCTTCGGGCTCCTGATCAACGCCAACGGCAAGCGCTTCGTCGACGAAGGCGCCGACTTCCACTCGTTCACCTACGCCAAGTACGGCGGCGAGGTCCTCAAGCAGCCGGGCCAGTTCGCGTGGCAGGTGTTCGACTCCAAGGTCACCAAGCTGCTGCGGTCCGAGTACCGCATCCGCATGATGACCAAGGTGTCGGCGAAAACGCTGGAGGAGCTTGCGGGCAAGCTCGAAGGCGTCGATCCGAAAGCATTCCTCGGCACAGTGCGCGCCTTCAACGCCGCCGTGCGCACCGACGTTCCTTTCGAGCACACCATCAAGGACGGACGCGCAACGGTCAACATCGATCCGCCGAAATCGAACTGGGCACAGGCGCTCGATACGCCGCCGTTCGAGGCGTACGCGACAACCTGCGGCATCACGTTCACGTTCGGCGGCCTGCGCATCGATCCGTCCAACGGGCAGGTGCTCGACGTGACGCTTGCGCCCATCCCCGGATTGTTCTGCGCAGGCGAGATGGTCGGCGGCTTGTACTACTTCAACTATCCGAGCGGTACCGGCCTCGTGTCGGGCGCATTGTTCGGCCGCCTCGCGGGAACGGGCGCGGGCCGGTCCGCGGCCGAGACGCCCAAGCAGGCCAATTAACAGGGAGGAGCCTTATGAAGCCAGGTTTGCTCGCTCTATGGTTTGTCGTTACCACTCTGTTGAGCGCCGGCCAAGCCGCTGCCGCGGATGTGCACGTGATGATTTCGGCCGGTTTTTACAGGGTGTATGCCGAGCTTGGCCCGGCTTTCGAGCGCGCAAGTGGCCACCACCTGGTGACGACGCGCGGCCCCTCCATGGGTGACTCTCCAGAGGCGATTCCAGCCCGCCTTGCTAGAGGCGAGACCGCAGACGTCGTGATTCTGGATGGCGAGGCCGCGAGTGAGCTCGCGAGGCGAGGATTGGTGCACCCCGACAGCAAGGTCGAGCTCGCCCGCTCACAGATCGGCATGGTGGTGCGTGCCGGGGCCGCGAAGCCGGACATCGGCAGCGTCGAGGCATTCCGCAGCGCGTTGCTTGCGGCTAAGTCCATCGCATATTCGGACAGCGGCAGCGGTACCTATCTATCGACGATGCTGTTCGCGAAGCTCGGCATCGCAGACCAGGTGGCAGGCAAGAGTCGAAAGGTGCGTGGGCCGCCATCCGGGGAGCCGGTGGCTGCGGTCGTCGCGCGTGGCGAGGCGGAGATCGGCTTCCAGCAGATCAGCGAGCTGATCCACGTCCCCGGGGTGACCTTCGTCGGCGCGATTCCGGCCGAGCTGCAGCCTGGGTTTTCGTTCGCGGGCGTACTCACCAGCAATGCCAGGCAGCCGGAGGCGGGCAGCGCGCTGGTGCGCTTTCTCGCATCGCCCGACGCGGCAGCGACGATCTTGAAGGCCGGACTGACGCCACCCTCAGGACGATAGCTCGAAGCAACCAGGCACTTGCGATGCACCTTTTGCTGGAAATCGCATCAGCGGCGGGACGGCACCGATCGATCGCAGCGCTTGCGTGCGGTCCATCAGGCGCCATTGCCATGCACAGCAAAAATCGAGCGGTGAGCGGCGCGCGGAAATCGTGCTCAAGTATCTGAAGTGATTTGGCTCCCGACCCGCTCGGATCTAGGCACTCTTGGACAAAGAGGGCGCTGCCCTGGCGTCTGGGCCGCCTCCACCCTGCGTAATTTGACTGCGAACAAAGTGGATGTGCTGGCGCAGCACGTAGAGCTGGTCGGCAAACGAGCCGGGCAACTTGACCGTGATGACCCGCTTTTCAATCTCGTCGAGGCGCTTGAGCAGATCGGCACGCTGCTCCTGCGTCGTCTGCCCGAAGGCCACGCGCTCCAGCGCCATCAGCTCGCCGTAGCGCCGATAGATGCGGGCGTTGATGCGCCATTTGTAGAGCCAAGGCACGACTTTGAGCCCGGGAATGAGCAGCACCGCGATCGGCAGAAGGATGATCACGGCGCGGTCGACCAGGCTCGCCAGCCAGAACGGCAGGTGCTTGTAGGCGAAGCTCTTGCCGGATCTGTAGTAGCGGTTAGCGTCCTCGCTGACGCGGTACTCGTGCTCGAGCGGCGCCGGGAATTCGCCGGCCTTCTGCAGCAGCGTGGCGCGGCCATGCACTTCCTGCGCGGCCTGGATCAGCATGTCGGAGAGCGCGGGATGCAGATCCGACCGTGCGATGAGCTCGACTGTCGGCGCGATCATGGTCAGCGTTTCCGGGGGGGTGTTTTTCCCGAGATCGATCGAGCCCGGCGGTAGCTCGAGCTTGGTGAGGTAGCGGAAGCGGCTCACGTAGGCGTCGCCCTGCACGAAGTCGAAGAGACCGATGCCGCTCGTGTGAAGCAGCTCGCGCATGGTGGCCGGGGTGGCGGAGTCGCCCATGACGAAGGCCGCATCGGCCTGTCCCTTGAGAAGAGCGTCCTCCGCGGCCTTGCCTTCGAAATCGAGCAGCTTCGATCGTCCGCCCGTTTCGATGCCGTTCGCCTTGAGCAGCGTCTCCGCGAGCGCGCGCGCGCCACTGCCTTCGCGGCCGATTGCGATTCGTTTGCCATCGAGCTCGGACAGGCGCTTGAGCGGCTGGGGGGCGCGGTAAAAGACGAGCACCGGCACGTAAAAGACGCTGCCGAGCGACATCAGGTGGCTCGCGTCCACGAGACCGGAGATCCCGCCCTGAACGAACCCGATATCGACGTTGAACTTTGGATTGCTCAGCCGCTTGAGATTTTCGAGCGACCCCTCCGAGGGGATGACCTTCAGTGTTACTCCCTGGCGCGCGAGGATCGCTCTATAGCGCCCGGCGAAGGTCTCGAACATGCTGCCCTGCGACCCGCTCGTCATGACGATCGTGTCGGGTGGGGCAGGGCGAACGTAGTGAAGCGCGATCCAGAACGCCGCGACCACGACGAGCGCAAACGGCCCGACGCTCACCGCGAGNTCCCGCCAATAGACCCTGGAAACCTTCAGACCGGAAATACGCATGATTTGGCTCCCCGACCAGGGCTCGAACCTGGGACCTGCGGATTAACAGTCCGTCGCTCTACCAACTGAGCTATCGGGGATCGGGAGAAGGGCGCGATTTTACCTGAAACCCCCCGCNCNCTNACGCTCGCGACCCCCTTATCAGGGGGTCAACGGATGACGGCGGCGATGGCGTCCGCTACGTAGTCGACGTTGCCGGAGTTGAGCGCGGCGACGCAGATNCGNCCGGTCTCGATGGCGTAGATCGAGTAGTCCTTGCGCAGGCGCAGCACCTGCTCCTTGGTCAGCCCCGAGTACGAGAACATGCCGCGCTGGGTGAGGATGAAGCTGAAATCGGCGCGCGGTGCGCGCTCCTTGATCTTGCTCACCAGGTCGAGGCGCATGCGCTTGATGCGATCGCGCATCGCGCCGAGCTCCTGCTCCCACTGGGCGCGCAGCTCGGGCGAGGCGAGCACCGCGGTGACGAGCTGGCTGCCGTGGCCCGGGGGATTCGAGTAGTTGGTGCGGACGATGCGCTTCAGCTGCGACAGCACGCGCGTCGCTTCTTCCTGGCTGCCGGTGACGAGGCTGAAGGCGCCGACACGCTCGCCATAAAGCGAGAAGGACTTGGAGAACGAGCTCGATAGGAACACCGGCGTCATCGCGCCAGCGAAGAGCCGCGCGGCAAGCGCGTCGGGGTCGAGGCCGTCGCCGAAACCCTGGTAGGCGAGGTCGAGGAACGGGATCAGGCCGCGGCGCTGGACGATGGCGAGCACCTCGGACCAGTTATCGGCCGACAGATCGACGCCGGTCGGGTTGTGGCAACAGGCGTGCAGCACCACGATCGCGCCGGCGGGCAACGCGTTCAGCGCGTTGCACATGCCGGGGAAGTCGAGGCCGTGCGTCTTCGGGTCGTAGTAGGGATAGCTGCGCACCGTGAAGCCGGCGGCTTCGAAGAGCTGGCGGTGGTTTTCCCAGCTCGGCTCGCTGATCCAGACTTCGGAGTTCGGCGTGATCAGCCGGAGGAAATCGGCTCCGATCTTCAGGCCGCCGGTGCCGCCGAGGGCCTGGACCGTGACGACGCGCTTTTCCTGAAGGCCGCCGAAGCCCTTAGTGAAGAGCAGCTCCTGTACCGCGCGGTCGTAGGCCGGCAGGCCATCGATCGGCAGGTAGCTGCGCGGCGGCGCGGCCTTCACGCGCTCACTTTCGGCGCGACGTACGCACTCGAGGAGCGGCACCTTGCCGTTATCGTCGTAATAGACGCCGACGCCGAGGTTCACTTTCTTCGGATTCGGATCGGCAACGTAGGCCTCGGTGATGCCGAGAATCGGATCGCTCGGCGCCATGGGCACCTGAGCAAGCAACGAGGGGGAATGAGGGGCGTTCATCGTCTAAAATGTCGGGTTTCGCGCTGCAACATTCTACCGTGGCCATCACGTTTCCCAATAGTCCCTTTCGGCTCGCCGAGCTTTATTCGCCCGCAGGCGATCAGCCGGAGGCGATCGCCAAGCTGATCGAGGGCATCGCGGACGGCCTTGCCTTCCAGACGCTCCTCGGCGTCACCGGCTCGGGCAAGACCTACACGATGGCGAACGTGATCGCGAGCCTTGGCCGGCCGGCGCTGGTGCTGGCGCCGAACAAGACGCTCGCGGCGCAGCTCTATTCCGAGTTCCGGGAGTTCTTTCCGGAAAATGCGGTGGAGTACTTCGTCTCCTATTACGACTATTACCAGCCGGAGGCGTATGTGCCGGCACGGGACCTCTACATCGAGAAGGACTCGTCGATCAACGAGCACATCGAGCAGATGCGCCTTTCGGCGACCAAGTCGCTGCTCGAGCGGCGCGACGTGGTGATCGTGGCGACGGTGTCGGCGATCTACGGTATCGGCGATCCGTCCGAGTACCACGGCATGGTCCTGCACCTGCGCCAGGGCGAGAAGCTGTCGCAGCGCGACGTCCTCGCGCGCCTGGTGGCGATGCAGTACACGCGAAGCGAGCTCGATTTCAGCCGCGGTACCTTCCGCGTGCGCGGCGATGTGATCGATGTGTTTCCCGCCGAGCACGCCGAGCATTCGATCCGCATCTCGCTGCTCGAGGACGAAGTCGAGAAGCTCGAGGTGTTCGATCCGCTCACCGGCCGCGTGCTGCATCCCATGGCGCGCTTCACGGTGTATCCCTCGAGCCACTACGTGACGCCGCGCGAGACCACGCTGCGCGCGGTCGAGGCGATCAAGGCCGAGCTGCGCACCCGCATCCAGTTCTTCCAGGACGCCGGCCGGCTGGTCGAGGCGCAGCGCATCGAGCAGCGCACACGCTTCGACCTGGAGATGCTGGCGGAGCTGGGCTTCTGCAAAGGGATCGAGAACTATTCGCGCCATCTCTCCGGCCGCCAGCCCGGCGAGCCGCCGCCGACGCTGATCGACTACCTGCCGCACGACGCGCTGATGATCATCGACGAGAGCCACGTCACCATCCCGCAGCTTGGCGGCATGTACAAGGGCGATCGCTCGCGCAAGGAAAACCTGGTCGAGTACGGCTTCCGCCTGCCCTCGGCGCTCGACAACCGCCCGTTGCGCTTCGACGAGTTCGAGAAGGTGGTGCGCCAGACCGTGTTCGTCTCGGCGACGCCGGCGGACTACGAGCGCGAGAAGTCCGCCGGCGCGATCACGGAGCAGGTGGTGCGGCCGACCGGCCTGATCGACCCCCAGGTCATCGTGCGGCCGGCATCGACCCAGGTGGATGATCTGCTTTCGGAAATCAGCCTCCGGGTGAAGAAGCTGGAGCGGGTGCTGGTCACCACGCTCACCAAGCGCATGGCGGAGGAGCTTACCGAGTATCTCTCCGAGCACGGCGTGAAGGTGCGCTACCTGCATTCGGAAGTGGAGACAGTGGAGCGGGTGGAGATCATCCGCGATTTGCGCCTCGGAGAATTCGACGTGCTGGTGGGCATCAACCTCCTGCGCGAAGGCCTGGATCTGCCCGAGGTGTCGCTGGTGGCGATCCTCGATGCGGACAAGGAAGGTTTCCTGCGCTCAGAGCGCTCGCTGATCCAGACGATGGGGCGCGCGGCGCGCCACATCAACGGCACCGCGATCCTCTACGCCGACACCATCACCGAGTCGATCAAGCGCGCCATCGCGGAGACCGATCGCCGCCGCGCCAAGCAGGTCCGCTACAACGAGTTGCACGGCATCACGCCGGTAGGCGTGATGAAGCGCATCAAGGACCTGATCGACGGCGTCTACGATTCGTCGCAGGCCGATGAAGAGCGCGAGGAGGCGCGCTTCGGGGCCATGAGCGAAAAGCAGCTCGCGCGCGAGATCAAGACGCTCGAGAAGAAGATGCTGCAGCACGCGCGCAACCTCGAGTTCGAGCAAGCCGCGAGCGCGCGAGATCAGCTGGCGGAATTGAGGAAGCGCGTCTTTGGCGTCGAGCTGGCGTCGGAATAGCATCCTGGCGGTCTTGCTGGCGAGCGCCATGGCGTGGGCCGCGGCGGACGATGAGCGCCAGTCGATCGAGATCAGGGCGCTGCGCAACCCGGTCGACAAGTCCTACCGCAAGATGGTGAAGGGCATGGATCTCTTCGAGGAGATGCATGCCCTGGCGCCCAACGCTGTGCTGCGCTACAAGCTGTTGCCGCGCAAACGCGATACCAAAATGGACGATATCGCGCTCCATGTGGTGGCCGATCGGCTCGACGTCCCGGTGGCGGTGGCGCCCGACCATACGTTCACGCTGGCGCGCGATCGCAAAGCGTTCGACGCAGACGCCGCAGTGCGCTCCGAGCGAAGGGCGAGCAGCATGACCTGGCGCGCCCAGATCCGCACGCCCGGCCTGCCGCCCGATACGCGGCGGCTCGGCGACCTGCGCCTCGAGTGCCTGGTGGGCGTGGAGGCGGGCCTGATCTCGCAGTATCCGTCGGCCTTCGATCGGCTGTTCGACTTCGTGCGCAGCAGCCGCAGCTACTGCAGCGGAAGCGATGTGCGCTACCTGTTCTTTTCCGAGCGGCCTTTGTTCGGCGTCACCCTGGCTGCCGGCGAGCGGCGCGAGACGCTGCCGATCGATAAGCTCTACGCGGGCATGGTGCGGGGTCGCAGCAAGGAAGAGCTGTCGTATTGCGACTGCGAGGCGCTGCTCGACCGCGCCTA
>JGI25614J43888_10000438_pt1 | contig 11519 bp, 7 predicted proteins | sample GraSoi_2013_60cm_FD_43888 | JGI IMG/M metagenome (IMG submission 43888) | reverse complement strand
CATGTCACTCGCTCGAATCGATCTTGCAGAGGGTAAGACGGCCGACGATCGCAGGACCATCGGAGAAGTGGTCTACGACGCACAGGTTGAACTCCTTTGGCAACGGTGAGGCGCAGTACGCAAAATAGGTTCACAGAGCCGGAGACTCTAGGGATCAGTGGTTTGACTACTGAGTTGTCAAAGGACAGCATAATGCAAGGGAAAGCGCGCTTTCGCATGGTGCTGACCACAGGTCAATAGATTCCCGATTTGAACTTCGTAGCAGAGGAAACAAACGATATGCAGAAGAACAAACCCGAAACGCAGCAACGACAGGAACTCGCGAGCAAAGCTGGCGAATTCACGATCGGAAATGATCTTCGTGTTGCGCGGTTGGGATTCGGTGCGATGCGAATCACGGGCAAAGGAATTTGGGGCGAGCCTGCGGATCGAGCTGGAGCCGTACAGGTGTTGCGGCGGGCGGTCGAATTAGGAATTAATTTCATCGACACCGCGGACTCCTACGGCCCGAGAGTGAGTGAAGAGATCATAGCCGAGGCTCTTCACCCGTATCCGGCTAACCTCGTAATCGCGACAAAGGGCGGTTTCGAGCGGCCGGGTCCCGACCGCTGGGTAGAAAACGGAAGGCCAGAGCACCTGAGATCCGCCTGCGAAGGCAGCCTGCGGCGGTTGCGCGTGGACCGGATTGATCTTTATCAGTTGCATCGAATCGATCCGAAAGTTCCGGCTGAAGACCAACTCGGAACTCTGAGGGATTTGCAAGCGCAAGGAAAAATCAAACACATCGGTTTATCGGAAGTGAGCGTGCAACAGATTCAGCATGCGCGAACGATTGTTCCGATTGTGAGCGTTCAGAATCGTTACAGCGTCACCGACCGCGGATCGGAGGATGTTCTGGAGTATTGCGAAAAAGAGAAAATGGGTTTTATTCCGTGGTTCCCACTGGCGGCCGGCCGTGTTTCCGGTGCTGAGAGCCCTATCAGTCCTTTAGCGGCGCGATGGAAAGCTACCCCATCACAGGTGGCTCTGGCATGGCTGCTAGCTCGATCTTCAGTCATGCTGCCGATCCCAGGAACTTCCAGGGTCGAACATCTCGAAGAAAATGTGGCGGCAGCGGAGTTAGAGATTGACGCAAACAAAATGCAAGAACTAAACCGTATGGCGCGTGCCAGCTAGGAAAGCTGATCGACCACTCGCCGGGAGAGTCACAGGTGCTTTTTGTTCTTAGAACGCATGAGCTCGGCTCTAGCTACCAGAGGAAGCCGGGCGGGTTTCTAAGGAAAGCGCGCCCAATGTAACCGACCATCGGTGCAAGGCATCACTTAATCGCAGGATTATAATCAAAAGACATATGCTTGGCCATGGACACCGAAAGCTCACTGTACGTCGCTAGGAGTTAGAGGAGACCGAACGGTGTCAGATTAGCGCGGGCGTGGGTACCGAAACAGGCGGCAGGATCGTGAACACAGACTCGGAAGTCGTAACAGCACCGCCCCTTGTTGTGCGGTACGAAACGCTCGTTCGCGTGTCCCAAGCGATCGCAGCGCACGGCGACCCTAAAGAGCTTTTTGGCGTACTAGTCAACGAATTGCATCGAGTAGTGCAATTTGACTTCATCGGAGTGTCTCTTCGCGACAAAAACTCCGATACCTTTCACAATTATTTCATCGACATGACCAGTCGATCAGAATTGGTTCCCGACGAGAAGCTGACGCCCGAGGAGACGCTCACGTCATTGGTTTACGAGCGGCAAGAACTTCTGCTCAGGTCGACGCACGAAATGGAGCCGTGCTATGGCCGGCTGCAGGCGATGTTGAAAAGGCTCTATATTCGGTCGATTTGCGCATTACCATTGACGACAGCGCACCGCAAACTGGGCGCAGTCACTTTCGGTAGCAGGCAGGTCGATGCCTACTCTCCAGGCGAATGCCGATTCGTGTCCCAAGTGGCGGATTATATTGCGCTGGCGTTCGACGACGCGTTGAATGTTGCGGCGTTGCGGCGGGCGTCTGAGGAACTACAGAGTAAGAACGGCCGGCTGCAGCTGCTCCTTGACGTCACCAATCAGGTTGTCTCAAATCTGGAGCTCCGCGATTTGCTGCGTGCCATCTCGCAGGACGTCCGGCGCGTGATGCAGTGCGACTATGCCGGCTTGTCACTCCCGGATGCGGAAAACAAGCAGCTGCGCCTTTACGCGGTTGACTTTCCGGAGGGAAAAGGGTTCCTGCAGGAAGACTTGGTGTATCCGATCGAGGGATCGCCCTCCGGCACGGCATTTCGAACGATGAAGCCTCTGACGCTCCAGAGCCCCTTCACCGGTTGGCTCCATTACCCAATCGTTCAGATCGCGGTTCGTGAAGGTTTAAAGTCCTTCTGCTTTTTACCGATGATCAGCCGGAATCGGGCGATTGGCACCTTGGTTCTCGCCCGGCTTCGAGACGATGCGTTCAGTCAGGCTGATATCAGTTTCCTTTACCAGGTTGCAAACCAGGTTGCTCTCGCCGTCGAGAATGCGCTTGCCTACCGCGAGATTCGGGAACTGAAGGAGCAGCTCTCAAAAGAAAAACTCTATTTGGAAGATGAAATCCGCACGGAAATGAATTTCGCTCAGATCATTGGAAACAGCGCTTCTCTGCGCAGAGCCCTGAAGCGGGTGGAAACCGTCGCGCCGACCGATTCGACAGTGCTGATTTACGGCGAGACAGGCACGGGAAAGGAGCTGATTGCGCGCGGGATTCATGATTTGAGTCCGCGGCGCGCGAAGCCCTTCGTCAAGCTCAACTGCGCGGCCATTCCGACCGGTTTGCTGGAAAGCGAACTGTTCGGACACGAGAAAGGCGCGTTTACCGGAGCGATCGCGCAACGCATTGGCCGCTTCGAAGTCGCCGATGGCGGCACGATTTTCCTGGACGAAATAGGAGAAATTCATCTCGAATTGCAAACCAAACTGCTCCGCGTGCTGCAAGAGCGGGAGTTCGAGCGGCTGGGAAGCTCGCGCACGATTCGGACCGATGCACGTTTGATTGCCGCGACTAACCGCGATTTGGAAGGGATGGTGAGCGAGCAGAAGTTCCGATCCGATCTTTTCTTTCGCTTGGATGTTTTTCCTGTCCACGTTCCGTCCTTGCGGGAACGCGATGGGGATATTCCGCTCCTGGTGCGGCACTTCACGCAGCAGTTTTCCAGACGTATGAAAAAGGTCATAGAAACGATTCCCTCAGCGGCAATGGATGCGCTGTGCCGGTATCACTGGCCAGGGAACATACGAGAACTCCAGAATGTGATCGAACGCGCCGTAATTATTTCGACGGGTCCCGCGCTTAGCGTTGATGTAGCTGATCTGAAATTTCCCAAGGCAGGCCCTGCGGTAGAAAAACTCGCTTCTCTGAAATCAACAAATGGCGCACTTCGCAACGTTCTGGAGGAAACGGAACGTCAACAGATTCTTAAAGCTCTCAAGCAGAGCAATTGGATTGTGGCGGGCCCGAATGGGGCAGCGGCACATCTTGGAATGAAGCGGTCCACCCTCCAGCTGAGAATGCATAAGCTCGGAATTGCGCGCAGCTCTGCGTAGCTGCGTCACCCATTTTCGTCACACTTCTACTGAAAAGTTCCCGCCACAGCCACAGTTCTTTTTGTGCGCCAGGAAACTGGCAGCGTACCATGCCGCTGGCAGTGCCACTCTGGCAGTTTGACTAAGCGCGTCGTCCCCTCCGTACCTCATCTCACGACAAATCAATAAGTTCGGGTCGTTTCAGGAACGCTTGGCGCTTTGGCACGAGCGATGCACTTTCGATGTTGCCGGCGAGGAACCGGCCATTGACCTCGCACTAGCCAAACGAACGAGATTGACGTGTTGAAGATCACGAAAACCGAAACGCCGGCCGAAGAGAAATGGATTCTGCAAGGCCGTTTGGTTGGGTTGTGGGTTGGCGAACTGAGAAGAAACTGGAAAAAGACCCACCGAGANGGCGGCAACCGGAGGTGTGTTGTCGATCTCAATGACGTCACGTTTATCGATAAGAAGGGNGAAACGCTCTTGCGAACCATGTCAAAGCAGGGCGCGCAATTTATCGCCACCGGTATCTACATCAAGCATGTGATTCAACAGAGGTGTACAGGATGAAACGGTCAGGGAGTCGAACTATGCCAACCAAACTCAGCGACAACATCGACAAAAAGGGTGCCGCGATTGGTCCTATCGAAGGCCTTCCCGGCAACCCAGACACGGTGCTCGTCGCTGCCGCGAAGAACGGCAATAGGAACGCGTTCGAGACTCTCGTCGAACGTCACGAGCAAAAGATTTTGTTCGTTGCGCGGCGCATCACCCGCACGCGCGAAGACGCCGAGGACGTCGTGCAGCAAAGCTTTCAAAAAGCTTTCACCCATCTGCGCACGTTTGAAGGGAGATCTGCATTTTCCACCTGGCTGACGCGTATCGCCATCACCGAAGCCCTCATGTTCCTGCGCAGAAGTCGCGGCGGGCGCGAAGTGCTAATCGACGACTTGAACGGCAATGAGGGAACCACAAAAGGGCTGGAGGTTCCTGATTCAAATCCGGATCCCGAAGCCATCTATTCGCAGCGAGAGCAGGCGGAAATGCTGTCTGCGGCCATCGATGAGTTGCCATACGGAACACGGAGGGCAATCCAGTTGCGTGAGCTCGACGAGCGATCGTCGGAAGAGACCGCTCGAATTATTGGAATTTCCGTTTCCGCGCTGAAGGGCCGGATGTTTCATGGACGCAGGAAATTGCGCGAGAGATTGAAGCACTTTGTCGAACCAGCTTGGAGGTCCTCAAGGAAAACCTCGCGAATGATCGGTAACGCGACACACTCGCGAGATCAGGCTCCCTGCAATGCGTGCGGCTAGAAGTGACGTTCGTCATCGGGCGATATCGAAATTCGCGAGAGGAGCGCAACCATGAAGTCGCCTTCCCTTTTGGATTGGTATCACATTCTGAGAACCCACCATCATTGGACCGTATTCCAAGCGATTCGCTTCGTATTATGGCTGGCTCGTTAGACACCGGTTTTCCTGAGCAGCGCGGTCAGTGTGCCCAGACCGCATTAGCTTGCCCGGTCAATTCGCGATCAGCGTGTAAGGAGTTCTAGTTATGTGGATTGTTCGAGTCGCTCTGGACCGGCCGTATACCTTCATCGTTCTCGCCGTCCTCATTTTGGTCCTGAGCCCAATAATGATCTTGCGCACGCCGACCGATATCTTCCCGAACATCAATATCCCAGTGGTCGCGGTAGCCTGGCAGTTCGCCGGCATGAATCCCGAAGAACTGGAAGGCCGGCTCACCAGTCCGTATGAACGAGTGCTAACCACCACTGTTGATAACATCGAACACATCGAATCGACCACGGTAAGCGGTCAAGCCATCGTGCGGATTTACTTGCAACCCGGCGCGAGTTTGGACACCGCGAATGCCCAGGTAACGGCCATATCGCAAACCGCCCTTCGTCAACTGCCGCCGGGCGTTCTGCCTCCCCTAATTATTAACTACAGCGCTTCGAGCGTGCCCATCCTGCAACTGGGCCTTTCCGGAAATGGACTCTCCGAGCAGCAGTTGAACGACCTCGGACAAAATTTCCTGAGGCCTCAACTGGTAACCGTGCCTGGGGCCGTCGTTCCTTTCCTGTACGGTGGCAAACAACGTCAGGTCATGGTCGATTTGAATCCAGGGTTGATGCAGTCGAAAGGGCTTGCTCCCCAAGACATCCTCACGGCCGTCCAGCAGCAAAACCTGATTTTGCCTTCCGGAACGGCAAAGATGGGTCAATTCGAATACGACGTTCGACTGAACGCCAGCATGAGGACCGTCCCCGAACTGAACGACCTCCCGGTCAAGGTCGTTGGGAATTCCACCATCTATCTTCGTGATGTAGCGAATGTGCGCGACGCTTTTGCGCCCCAGACCAACATCGTGCGCCAGGACGGTCATCGCGGCGCTCTGGTGTCCATCCTCAAGGCCGGCAACGCCTCGACAATCGACGTCGTGAAGGGCATTCGCGGCCTTCTTCCGCGTGTCGCGCAGACACTGCCCCCGGAACTGAAGATTTTGCCTCTGGCCGATCAGTCTATTTTCGTCCGAGGCTCCGTGAACGGCGTCATCCGCGAAGCCGTCATCGCCGCATGTCTCACCGGTTTGATGATTCTGCTTTTTCTGGGAAGTTGGCGCAGCACCTTGATCATCGCCGTCTCCATTCCGTTATCGATCTTAACCTCCGTCATGATCCTCAGCTTCCTGGGCGAAACCATCAACATCATGACGCTCGGAGGATTGGCCCTCGCCGTCGGAATCCTTGTGGACGACGCTACGGTTACGATTGAAAACATCGAGCGTTATTTCGAAGAAGGGCATGCCCAGCGCGACGCCATCCTGGAAGGCGCTGCGCAAATCGCCGTTCCCGCCCTGGTATCCACACTNTGCATCTGCATCGTGTTCTTACCTATGTTCCTTTTGAGCGGCGTAGCCAGATATCTCTTTGTGCCACTCGCCGAAGCGGTGGTGTTCGCCATGCTCGCCTCGTACATCTTGTCCCGGACCCTCGTGCCAACGCTGGCGATGTATCTGTTGAAAGCAAAACAGCACGACCGCGCCGCCTCCCGGAATCCCCTTGTGCGGTTCCAGCTAGCGTTCGAGCGCGGATTCGAACAGCTTCGCAATGCCTATCACGCCCTACTGACAACGCTTGCCCATCGGAGGGCCCTTTTCATCCCCGCATTTCTTCTGACCTGTCTTGCGGCGTTTCTACTCGTGCCCTGGCTTGGTCAGGACTTCTTTCCGAGCACGGACAGCGGTCAATTCATCCTGCATCTGCGTGCCAAGAGCGGCACGCGAATCGAAGAGACCGCGAAGCTGTGCGACCTCGTTGAGGGCAACATACGCCGCGAGATCCCCGAGCGAGAACTGGACAACATCCTCGACAACATCGGATTGCCTTACAGCGCCATCAATTTCATGCACAGCACATCGGGACTCATAGGAGCGGGCGACGCCGATATTCTGGTCTCTCTCAAGGAAGACCACCACGCGACAGCGGACTATGTTCAGCGCCTGCGAGAGACGCTGCCCCGAGAATACCCCGGCACGACCTTTTACTTCCTGCCCTCGGACATCGTCACTCAGGTGTTGAACTTTGGTTTGCCGGCGCCCATCGATATCCAAATCGACGGAACTGATATCGAGGGCAAGCGCGAAGTCGCAGCCCGGATGCTGCAAGAAGTCGAGCGCGTTCCGGGCATTGCCGATGCGCGCATACAACAAGCCTTTGATTACCCGGAGTTCGATGTGGCCGTGGACCGTACGAAGGCGGCCCAGGGCGGCTACACGCAGCGCGATGTAGCCAATAGCCTGTTGAACTCACTCAGCGGCAGCTTCCAGATCACGCCGATGTTCTTTCTGAATTGGAAAAACGGGGTCAGCTACAACCTGGTGACCCAGACTCCGCAATATTCGATTCAATCCCTGCAAGACCTCCAGAACACTCCACTCAATGCGTCGACCGCCGCGCGCCCTGAAATTCTCGCGGATGTCGCTTCCATCCAACGGGCGAACGAGATGGAAGTGATCAACCACTACAACATCCGGCGCCTGGTCGATATTTACGCCGCCGTCCAGGGGCGCGACTTGGGAGCGGTGGGCCGCGAGGTCACCCGCATTGTGGATGCCAATCGAAAGTCCTTGCCGCGCGGCAGCTTCGTAACCGTTCGGGGCCAACTGCAAACGATGCGCAGCTCGTATCTCGGATTGCTGGGCGGGCTCATCTTCTCCGTCGTTCTCGTCTATCTTTTGATCGTGGTGAACTTTCAATCGTGGCTGGATCCCTTCATCATCATCACCGCGCTCCCTGCCGCGCTTGCCGGCATCGTCGGTTTCTTGTTCCTCACGCATACAACCCTCAGCGTCCCGGCCTTAATGGGCGCCATTATGTGCATGGGCGTCGGAACGGCGAACAGTATTCTCGTCGTGTCTTTTGCAAAAGAACGGCTCCTGCACCACGGAGATCCGATCGAAGCCGCCATCGAAGCCGGCTTCACCCGGTTTCGCCCCGTCCTCATGACGGCTCTCGCCATGATCATCGGCATGATTCCCATGGCGCTCGGCCTCGGCGAGGGCGGCGAGCAGAATGCGCCGCTCGGGCGCGCTGTTATTGGCGGCCTATTGTGCGCCACTGTGGCCACCCTGATCTTCGTCCCCGCGGTCTTCAGCTCGTTACACAGACGGCGTGATCCTTCGGCTCTCCCACAACAGTCGGCCGGCAACCCCGAACCAGTTCAAGCGTGAGTTAAAGGAAAACGAATGACATCGAGCGAGGAAAACGTGACGACCAGCCCCGAACCAGGAACGATCGAAGTGCAGACCGCACAACCGAGTCCGGATGGATTTCACTCTCGCCCGGGCGCCCGGCGCCGAACCGCAATCCTTATCGCGGCAGCCGCGCTCGCCGTTCTCGCTCTCGTGATTTACTCCGGAATCCATTCCCGCGCAGTGGCCGAATCGCGGCTTACGCAGCGAACGCAAGAAGCCGCCATTCCCACCGTCGCCGTAGTCTTTCCGAAAGAAGGCGCGCCCACGCAAGAAATTATCCTCCCCGGCAATACGCAGGCATTCAGCGACGCACCGATCTATGCGCGAACCAGTGGATATCTCAAGCATTGGTATTTCGACATTGGCGCGCACGTTCAGAAAGGCCAGTTGCTTGCGGAGATCGAAACCCCAGAACTCGACCAGCAGTTGCTGCAGGCTCGCGCTGACCTGGATACCGCGCAAGCCAACCTGAACATCGCCAAGATTACCGCGAGCCGCTGGCAAGACCTGGTGAACTCGGGCTCCGTGTCTCAACAGGAAACCGACCAGGCGGCCAGCAATCTCAACGCAGTGAAAGCCGCGGTCGAATCCAGTTCTGCCAACGTGCGGCGCCTGGAACAGCTGCAATCGTTCGAAAAGATCTATGCTCCGTTTGACGGGATCATCACGGCCCGCAATACGGACATCGGAGCACTCATCGATGCCGGGGCCAATACACAACCTAGAGAGCTCTTTCACATCGCCGCCATTCGCACGCTCCGCCTGTACGTCGCGGTTCCTGAGGTGTACTCCCGTGCTGCGAGGTCCGATGCGCCCGCTACCTTGACCCTCGATGAATTCCCGGGCCAAACCTTCCGCGGCACTCTCGTTCGCAACGCCAACGCCATTGATCTCGCTTCGCGTACGCTGCTTGTCGAAGTCGACGTCGACAATCCGACTGGCCAGCTCCTGCCGGGCGCGTACGTCTTCGTACATCTCAAGCTGCCCGACCAAACTCATTCGGTAACCATTCCATCGAATACGTTGATCTTCCGCAAAGAGGGCTTACAGGTCGGGCTCGTTCGCGACGGCAAAGCCGAGTTGGTTCCCGTCAAGATCAGCCGCGACTACGGCAATTCCGTAGAAATCGTTTCAGGTCTGCAACCAACGGACGTCGTGATTGTCGATCCATCGGACTCCCTGGTCGCCGGCATGGCCGTGCGCCTGATCAGCAAACCAGCAGGCGGGTCGAGGCAATGAATTACGTGTTGAGGGTGGCCCGTTTCATTCTTACCAGCATCGTCGTACTGATTTTAGTGCTGCTAATCGCGGGCTGCACGGTCGGCCCCAAATACGTGAAGCCTACCGCTCCCACGACACCCACCTATAAGGAAGAACCACCAGCTGAGTTCAAGGAATCACAGCAGTGGCAGCCCGCGCATCCCGGCGACCAGACGACGCGCGGAAACTGGTGGGAGATTTTTGGCGATCCTGAACTCAACAAGCTCGAAGAGCAGATCGCCGGTTCCAACCAGACCTTGAAAGTAGCGGAAGCGCGCTTCCGCGAAGCCCGTGCGGCCATTCGCTTCAATCGGGCGGCGCAGTTTCCAACCATCTCCACTGCACCAAGCGCTAGCTACGTGAAGAGGCCAGACTTTTCGCCGAGCTTTCCATCGAAGATCCGAGAGGTCAGCGAGGGCGATTTGGTGCTGCCCTTTGATCTTTCTTATGAGTTGGATCTTTGGGGCCGCGTGCGGCGCAGCGTTGCTGCCGCGCGGGAAGAAGCGCAGGCGACCGCCGCCGACTACGAGACCGCGAAGCTCAGCCTCGAGGCGGAACTCGCCTTGGACTATTTCGAATTGCGCAGCGCCGACGCGCAGAAACAACTTCTCGACGACACGGTAAAAGCCTATACCGATAACCTGCAGCTCACGCTCCGGCGCTTCAAAGGAGGCGTGGCCCCGAGGGCCGATGTTGCTCAAGCACAAACCCAGTTGGACACCACGAACGTGCAAGACACGGACGTCACCGTGCAACGAGCGCAATTCGAACACGCCATTGCGATTCTGATCGGAAGGCCACCCGCGGATTTCAGCCTCGTAGCAGTACCGCTCAACTACCAACCTCCCAGCATCCCGATTGGCCTCCCTTCTGAACTACTGCAGCGACGCCCGGACATAGCCGCAGCGGAGCGCCGCGTAGCGGAAGCGAACAACCAGATCGGCATCGCTCGCGCGGCATATTTTCCCACCGTAACGCTCGGCGGAACCGCAGGCTTCGCCGGCACGCAGGGTTCAAACTGGTTTAGTTGGCCGAGCGGCTTCTGGGCTGTCGGTCCGGCCCTCGCCGAGACGCTGTTCGACGCAGGCCGCCGTCGCGCCACTTCCGAATCGGCGCGCGCGAACTACGATGCCACGGTCGCAACCTATCGTCAGACCTCCCTCACTGCGTTCCAGGAAGTCGAAGACAACGTCGCCGCCTTGCGCATTCTCGAAAACGAAACGCAACAGCAACAGCAGGCCGTCGCCTCATCGCAGCTATCTCTTCAACTTTTTACGAATCGTTACAAAGGCGGCGTCGACACCTATCTGCAAGTCATCACCGCGCAGACGATCGAGCTCGCCAACGAGCGAAACGCCATCGATATCCTGCGGCGCCGGTTGGACGCGAGTGTACTTCTGGTTAAGGCGCTGGGAGGTGGCTGGAACGCGTCCAATCTTCCTACGTTCGGTGCGTCCTCAGTCCGGGACCATTGAACTGCCAAACGGAAGCACAAGCAGACTCAATTTAATTCCGAGATAAACAACATGAGCATTTCACCGTCAAAGGGCACAGCCGACGCGTCTGGGGGCATCGGGCTCTCGATGCTGACTGCGCAAAGCGTGTATACGACCTCATTCTCCTGGCCCGCAGCGAGGCGCTCGCCGCACGCCTGTCGAGCACGGAAAGCGCGAATCGCAGCGCAACTTGGCAAAGCTGTGTGGGAGTTTTGGACCCCAATTGGACCCTGAAAGAAAAATCGGGAGTTAGCGTGGTCACTAACTCCCGATACATAAAACAGAAATTGGTTGCGGGGGTAAGATTTGAACTGACGACCTTCGGGTTATGAGTCGACGATCAGACTCTAAGTCCCGTTGATTCAATTGCCCTTATTTCAATGAGACCCCCGAAAACCTTCCAAAAACGCCGAGTTTTGGACCCCAGTTGGACCCTGAAAAAA
>JGI25614J43888_10000435_pt1 | contig 11563 bp, 7 predicted proteins | sample GraSoi_2013_60cm_FD_43888 | JGI IMG/M metagenome (IMG submission 43888) | reverse complement strand
CACCCCGGCCACCAGATTCTCCAGCGGACGCGTGAACGTGTGCGAGATCAGAAAAACCAGCAGTGTCCCCGCCAGCACCGCCGTCAGCCCGAGCGCCAGCAGCAACTCGTTCAGGCTCCTCAAAAATGCAGTTGCCTGATCGAATGACTTCAAGACCCATAGATTCAGCGCTGGTGTGCCGGGCGTGGGCAAATCGACCGCCGTTGCCAAAAACCGCTCTTCCCCAAGCCGGATCTGATCCCCCTGGGGCGGGCCCCCGTCCGCGGTTTTCGGCGGTACTCGCAGCAACTCCGATTCCTGGGCAGGCTTCAGAGTGCTCCGCACAATCAAATCTCCATACCGAAACGCCACTTCGCTCGCGGCCACACGGCTCAGGTCGCGGGCGACGCGATCGTCAATTTCGTACCCGAGCACCAGGTATCCCAGAACGTGGCGCCCGCTCGCCGGACCGAAATAAATATCCTGGAGAAAGACTTCGTAGAGATGGCCCTCGACATACCACCAGTGTCGCGTCTCCTCGCGTGACACCACCTGGGGAAAGAACTCCTGCCCCTCGCGAACGGTGATCTCTTGGGGAGCGGCCTGCAGCGCCATCACTTTTCCGGAGGAATCGGCGAGGAGCAGCAGGTCGCTGCCCGCCAGTTGCCAAAAATCCCGCGACGCGTCCTGGATCGTTGCCGGGTCGTGCGTAGTCATCAACGCCCGCACATTTGGCAGATCCGCCAGCAGAGCGGCCGAGCGCTCGAGCGTGACTTCCCTCTGCTTCTGAAAACTGTGGAATGCGGACACGGAATTCTCGAGGTCGCGCTGGATTCCCAAACGCACCTCCTGCTGCACGGTGTGCCGCACCACCAGCAGCGTCGTGAACGTCAAGGCCGCCGATACCACCACCATGGAAAGCAGGAACTTGGTCCGCAACCGAATTCCGCCCATGGTCAAACCTCGAAGTGGTTATAGGAGATAGGTATAAAAGGTCAGAGGTGAGAAGTCAGATTGCAGAAGTAAAGTAAAGTCGCTGTGATTTTCACCTCTGCAATCTGACTTCTCACCTCTGACCTCGCTGCACTACGGCACAAACTTGTAACCTGCACTGTGTACCGTGCGGAAGTGCAAAGGGTTCGCCGGATCCTTCTCCACTTTCTGCCGCAGCCGCAGGATGTGATTATCCACCGTCCGCGTGCTCGGATAATTCCGGTACCCCCAAACGTGGTTCAGCAACTCTTCCCGCGATAGCACCCGCTCCGCGTTCCGGATCATGAACTTCAGTACCTTGAACTCCTGCGAAGTCAATTGCACCAGGTTCCCTTCCCGCCACAATTCCATCTTCTTGAAATCAACCTTCACGTCGCCAAACGAGAAAGTCTCGCTCAGTGGGGTTCGCGACGAGCGCCGCATCGCCGTACGCACCCGCGCCAGAAGTTCTCGTGGACTAAACGGCTTCGTCACGTAGTCATGCGCACCCAATTCCAGCAGCAGAACTTTGTCCATTACCTCCGTCCGCGCGCTGAGAATGATGATCGGCAACGAAGGCGCCGCCTGGCTGATTTCCCGGCACACGTCCTGCCCCGGCGTTCCCGGCAGGCTCAGGTCCAGCACAAGCACCGATGGCGCGGCCGCCCGAAACATCTCCAAACCCGCGGCACCGTTCCCGGCGATATCCACCGCGAAGCCCTCGCCTTCAAACAACCGCTTTAGAGCTTTTTGGACGGCGCGGTCATCCTCGATCACCAGGATCCGCTCCGAACTGGCCGGAACCACCTCCATAACCGCCGTCGCCGCTATCGGTGCTGATACGCTCTTGTTCACGACCACCCCCGCGCCGTAATTGGCATGAATCATACCCCTAAACTCTAGCCTGATATCAGGTTAATGGCATATTTCGGGATATAAAGTGACAGGAATTTGACAATTTGTTGACAAATGGGTGGTTGTTGGAGCCGGGGGGATGGCGGGGGAAGCAGACCTGGTCCTTCTATACGCCTTTACAAATTCTGGTGAATGCTATCGATCAGTTTGGAGTAGCATTTGTCAGGCATCTTAATTTGGGTTGGACGGGAGCGGCCACCATGATCAAATTGATGTTCATTGTCCTTTCCTTCACAATCTCTCTGCTTACTTCAGTCTTTGCTCAAACCACGCCTGCGGGTGCAGGGGCTCCGGGTTGCGGCGAGTCGAACGCCAGGTTCGAAGTGAAAACGGAAAAAAGCCAGCACCCCGCTCCAACGGACGCCGGAAGGGCGCTGGTGTATTTCATCGAAAACGATTCCCAGTTCGATTCGTTCCCAAGTCCGACGACCAGAATAGGAGTCGATGGGGGGTGGGTGGGAGCGACGCACGGCAATTCCTACTTCTACTCATCCGTCAATCCAGGAGTCCATCATCTTTGTGCGAGCTGGCAAAAAGCGGTACTTGCGTTACAGGGCCGCCAGACCGCGGCCGCTCATTTCACGGCTGAGGCCGGCGGCGTGTACTACTTCGAGATAAAGAACACCTGGCATCGTGACCACGGAGCGGGCGATATAAGTTTGCGACCGTTGGATAGCGACGAGGGCCAGCTTCTGGCAAACAAGTTTTCGTTCAGCACGTTTCAACCGAAGAAGTAGTTGTGAGAATGAGCTTATGTTTGTCGCGTGCGGCGATCCGATACCAAGGTCCCACAATTATGATCGCTAACCGGAGTAGAGCTGAGAAGTGAGCACTGAGAGCTGGTAACCTGGGGCCGTCCCCGCACGGCATTTGACTTCCTCCCGCTTCCTCCTACAATAGAAGTAGTTCTTTGAAGGCCCATCCCACCAGTGGGGGCGTCACGGCTTCGACGGAGATGCTTGCGGCCAAGAGGCATGCCGGGGTGCACACACCCGTAATCGCGTGCAAAATGATAATTGCCAATCAACAGATGGCATACGCAGCCTAATTAGTTAGGCCGCCGTTCTCCGCAGCTTCGCCCGTGGGCTGCGAGCGAACGTCACACAGCGGGCTGCTCTTCTCTGCTACGTCTGGGCAGGGAGGCTAAGATTTCAGGCTAGCGCCAACTGTTTCTTGTCCGTTCTGAGCAGCTGTCGCGAACGTCCTGGGGTAATGCCCAGGGCATGAACTGGAATAAGCATGTAGTCTCTTGACCAGTAACATTTTCGGACGCGGGTTCGACTCCCGCCGCCTCCACCACTATCTCGTTTATTATCAATTGTTTGAAGACGCATTTTAATGTCGTACAATAGCATTCTGCCAGAGGCGGCTTCGCCGCAAGACTTTTGCTCTCGGTTTTTCTTCTCGCCGATAACAAGCCAATTGAACAATCGGATTATTCCTAGCGGGAAAAAAGCTGGAGAGAAAATGCCGTGGTGCCTGTGACGGGTATTGCTCAACATTGGTTGTGGCCGGCGACGATGCAGCTTGAAGTGCGCCGATCATTACCATCATGGTATTTGGCGGTTGCGATTTGCTTCTTGCAACTTCCACAACTCTCGCCAGCGGGTGTACTGCTCGCCTTTCGCGAGTTCTGTATCCTCTTTTCCCAGCAGCCAGAAATTGAACCAAGCGAGAGAGTGTTCGACATAGTCGCGACGATTGCCTAGCGACCAACTAGCTGCGTTGTGGGCCTCATCTTCATAGCGGATGTATTCCGTCGGTTTGTTCGCGCGCTGAAGGGCTGCAAACAAAGCATCTCCCTGCTCGAAGTACGCGTCCCGCGAGCTACCAACCAGGAGAATTGGGGTCGTCAGTTGGCCGAGGAAGAAGTAGGGTGAATTTGCGACATAACTCTCGGGACGCTCCCAAGGTGGGCCAAAAGTCCCAGTGACGAATCCCTCCGTGTAGCCTGGATTTTCAGCATAGTGAGTAAACAGGTTGTAATATCCCTGGCTGACAATTGCCGCCTTGAATTGATGCGTCTGAACGAGCAGCATCATCGCATGATATGCTCCGAGACTGTGGCCGTAGAGCGCGAGCCGATTCGCGTCGACGATCCCAGTAGCGACCGCAGCCCCAACACCCGGAATCACGTCGCTTGTGACGCGTTCGCGCGGCGTTCGCGTTAGAACGATATCCGGGTAAAGAACGGCGTATCCACGCGTTGCGTAGAGCTCCATGTTATAAGGCCCACCCCAAAAACCGAAATGGCGAGCGAACCAGGCATTGGAGCGATCTCGTTCAAAGACGATAGTTGGGTACTTGGTTCCAGGCCGATAATCGGAGGGAAGCAAAAGAAGACCCGTCCTTGGATCGCCGGTTGTGTTGCGGTAATCGATCACCCGAGGGGCGCCAAATGTATATCCATCATATTGCGGGTTGAGAATGGTAAGTCGCTCCCTTTTCCCGCTGTCCAGATGCACTAAGAAGAAATCGAATGGTTTCGCCGGTCCTTCAACTCCCAACACTACTCCCGTTCCGTTGTGGACCACTGCGGCGGCGTCGGCAGCGAAGTAGGTAAATTCGTCCGCGATAACATTCGTAGTCTTTCTGGAAAGGTCAATGGTCACAACTCGCATGGAAATCCCATTTGCTTCTGTCGCAATCCCCACCAGTCGCCCTTGCACCATAGCGTCGCTTAATCGCGAAGACAACTGATCTCGAAGCAGCGATTCGATTGCTCCGCCTCCAGGTATTGCAATGGAATCAGACTCTTGTGGAGTTGAAATGGGATGCAAGACGAGCCTGCCTCGTTCCACCAGAACAACGGAATCGGACCTGTCGGTCCAAAGTGGCACATTCAGGTTGTCAACAGATCGTGCATCGGCAGGGAAACTTGTTTTCTTTCCGCTTGCGGTTTCAACCAAGATGCACATCCCCGAGCCAGCCTCGGGCTCGCCCCCAAACGGTTGATTCGTGGAATGGATTGCTAACAGTTTCCCGTCCGGCGACCAACTCATTGCGGTTCTACCTACTGCTATGCGTGAAACCAACTTGCGCAGCCGCCCGCTGTTATTGTCCGTCACCCACAGATCCAGTTGATCCCCAGCTGTCACATCCCGGCTCAGAACCGCAATCGATTCGTCGGGGCCGACAGCATAAGTGAGAGGCGAGACATCGGTTGCCAGCCGTTCCACAGCTCCTGTATGTACATCTATGCGCCCAATATCTACCAACAATGCGTTCGGCTGATGCTCCGGACGAACAGCATTATCAGCAGGAAGCAGTTCATGGGGCAGGTTCACCCAATCGGTATGCACTGTAACCGCTGTCGAAGATGTCATCGGGGCCTTGGCGCCTTCCGACGTGCTGGCCGGCGCTTGGTTCGATGCGATGTCGGTAATTAGATAATGGGAATCAGCGGTCCAGATCAAATGATTCGGAAACTGAGGATCCGCTATGGGTTCCGTAAGTTGCCGGGAAGCATCAATCGCCCGCTCCCACAGCCATATGGAGTAATGATGCTCTACGCCCGGCTTGTCTGAGTCGCTTACAAAAAAGGCGAGAAACTTTCCGTCTGGACTCCATATCGCACTTGACGCGGAATGTAAGCCTTGGCTGACGCTACGTCGTGTGTGAGTTTGAAGATTTACGGTCCACAGCTCAGAAATTCCAGCCGCCCGCGTTTGTGTATAGGCGAACAACTGCCCATCACGCGATACGCCAAGCACGGCGCGCTCGTGATTGACGCTCGTCTCGGTCAACACGTCGTCAATCGCCAGCGGCGTGCTGGCTGCTAGACAGACGCAATTCGGCGCGCAGAGCACTAACCAAAGCGCTGCGGCCTGCCGAGCCAGCCTCAAATGTTCCAACCTTCCTGCCCTGGCACCAGTCTTCTAGAAGTAGAGTTTTAGCGCAAACTGAATCGATCGCGGTCCGCCGATCTGATAAAGCGAACTCAAACCGCCGCCTCCCACATTTGAGCCACCCAGGCTGCGTCCCAACATTTGCGTTGACAAGCCAAACTGAGGATTCGCTGCCGCGGGGTTTGAAAGGTCCCCAATCGGTGGCCCAAAGTTAGGATGGTTTAGCACATTGAAGAATTCTGCGCGGAACTGCATTTTGACTCGCTCGTGGATTGGAAAATCTCGATGCACAGCGAAATCCCATTGGAACGCTCCGAACCCGCGTAGCGAGTCCCTCCCCAAATTTCCCTGGCGTATTGGGTTCCCACTTGTCGGATCGATGGGAGGAGAGCAGAAGGGGCCCACACTGGGATTTCCGTCAGGGCAACCTCCGGGTACTGCTCCTGGCGTGAAGTCAATAGCCTTCCCTCCAGGATACTGAGGTCCAAACAGATAAAGTGGAATTCCAGGAACCACATCTGGCCGAACCGCAGCCGGCTCGAAATTGAAAGACAACTGTGAATATTGGACGTCGACAGGCGGAGCGGTTCGGCCTTGGAAAACATTTTCCAGGGACCAGTCTCGGAGGATCATCTCTTCGATACCTGATGTTGTTGGAGCAGGTAGATTCCAAGTCACCGCGGCAGAAAATCCCTGACGGATATCAAAGCTCGAAGGACCTCGATTCGCACCCGGCCCCAATTGGGTGGCAAAGATGTTTGACGAACTGCCGCTTGAAGAAGAGGACGATGTGTCAATTGAATGGGACCAGGTGTACGATCCGAGCGCCTGGAGGCCATGCACAAGCCGCCGCTGAAATTGAACTTGCAGCGCATCGTAGTCGGACGTGCCCGCGTTGACCGTCAACTCCGGAAAGAGAAATGTGCTATTGGGCTGTAATACCCCCACGGTCTCGATCAATCTTCGCCCTACTGACCCGATGTAGGACGCGGACACACTCTGTTGCGATCCTAGAGACTGCTCCAACGCCAGATTCCACTGCCGCGTATACGGTAGCTGCAAATGCGGATCAAACAGTTGCACTGCCTCGTTGTTCAGGTCGGCAAGAGAAGGCACGGGGCGTGCAATATCGACCGCGCTCGGAGGGAAAGTGCCACCTCCGAAAAATGTTCCGGTTGCATACGGGTATACTCCGGCAATTGCGCTTCCAAGTTCCTGCGTCGCGAGGTCGTAGAAAATTCCGAAGCCTCCACGCAGCACCGTTTCACGACCGGGCTTGTCAGAAAGCTGGTATGCGACCCCAACACGCGGCGCGAAGTTGCCAAGCCGCGTATTGAAGATCGGTGCTCCATCTGGCGCCAGCGCCAAGTTGGCTAGATTGCTCAAGTCGACTCCGGTCGCAGAAGCCAGGTGTGGACCGGTCGTTGTATGAGGGGCAACATCTACATCCCATCGTATTCCGTACGTTAGCGTCAAGCGTGGCGCGATCCGCCAGGTGTCCTGACCAAAAAGTCCAATGTTCTGGAACAATAGGTTTGCTTTCTCAAACCCGCCCACTGACCCAAATAGAAAATTCCCCGCTTCTGCGCTGGGTACGTCGAGAAACACCAGATTCTGGGTGTAGAGGTTCGGGTCGATAATGGGCGAAAGTCGCCGATAATCGGCGCCAAACTTAAAGTTGTGAGATGCTCGTTGAACCGAGACGCTGTCGACGAAGTTGATCTGCCTTTGCGTGTTGCTCTGAATCTTTCCCACGCTAAACCCAGCGGCACCTGCGATCGTGAGGCTGAATTGCGCGTTCTGAGTGGCCAAAGGGCTCGGGAGCGGCAGATCGGAATTTGGAACCGGGACGGCCCCGCCGAAGTTGTCGACGGTGCTGGAACTCTCTCCGGTAGTGCGGCTGTAGTTGAATCGGAAATCGTTGGCGACAACGGAGTTCGGCGTCCAGGCAGCCCCAGCGGTTAACGTCTGAATGGCCATGTTTGAAGAGATGGGGTTGCTTAGCATGCTTCCGCGCTGCACGAGATTCGAAGGCGAATAGTTATACCTGCCGAACAGCATAAGCTTGGAATTCACCGCGTGATCGATTCGCAGGCTGGACGCATCCAGGCTTGATTTGTTGGAGAAGCTTGCGTTGAACTGATTTTGATCGACACCGGGGGCAGCAGGGCCGTTGGGGAGAGGGAAAGCGCTCAAGAACGGCTGCATTACTGACTCGGCATTCTGCCGTGCGGCAAGTGAGGGAACTATAGTTTGTTGTACCATCGGCAGCCGGAGTCGAAGTCCTTCATAGGAGAAAAAGAAAAATGTTTTGTCCCTGAAAATGGGCCCGCTGAATGTGCCGCCGAAGTCATTCTGCCGTTCTTGCGGTTTTGGATTCTTATTTAGGTCAGCGAACCAATCATTCGCATCGAGCACGTCGTTTCGGAAGTAATCAAATGCTGTGCCATGGACTTGATTCGTCCCTGACCGAGTGACAATCGAAATCTGCCCCCCAGGCGTACGCCCAAATTCAGGGGCGTAGGTCGAGGTCTGGATCCTGAATTCCTGCAGGGCATCGACTGAAACCAAGCTGTTCGTCCCCCCTTGGACCGCAAACCCCGCCGCTGCTCCTCCAGCGGCATTGCCCGTGGTAGCAAATGTCGTAATCCCGACATTAGCGCTCACACCGTCCACGGTCCAATAGTTCGAGCTTGATCTTTGTCCGTTGATACTGAATTGACCTACATCGGTTGGGCTTGAAGGGGTGAGAACGACGCCCGGCGTAAGCTGAATCAGGGTCTGGAAACTCCTGCCATTCATTGGCAGATTCTCGGCGAAATTGCGATCTACGACCGTGCTCACGGTGGCGTCGGTTGTGTTCACGTTCGCAGACTCTGCGCTCACCGTCACTGATTCAGAAGCCGAGCCAACCTGTAAGCTGAAATTCCGCGAGACATTGTCCTGGACATTCAGAGTGATGTCTTTCAGTGTCACCGTTTTGAATCCCTGTTTGCCCACGACGATCAGATATCGTCCCGGCTTTAGCGCCGGCAAGAGGTAGAAACCCTCGTGGTTGGTCGTGCGCGTGATGTCAGCATTTGTGTCTATATTGTGGAGCCTGACTTGGGCCTCGGGGATGACCGCACCACTCTGGTCGCTGACACGTCCGTAAATGCTGGCGGACTCGGTTTGTGCAAAGCTCTTCCAGGGACACAGGATCGTCGTTAGCAGACCAAGCACAGCAGCAACCTGGCAGAAATGGCGTATCGCTGAACGGTTCATCGATTCCCCTCTGCCAAGTTTTCTCGTGAGTTAAGCTCTTTTTCCCAAGCGGTGCGAATTTCTTTTCTCGGTATGGAGAGAACCAGGGGTGACAATACCCAAAGCAGCAAAAGATTAGGACGAACAACGTAGGCCGGGGCGCTATGGATGGTTGGGTTGAGCGCGGAGATAGGCGTCCATCAACTTCTGTCCCTTCGGATGGAGAGATTTATCACCGGGCTGTTCAAGCGTCACGAAGACGGAATCAATCTCGTCAAGGACCTTTGGATCACTGTACTTAAAGACCCAGCGCCGCTGCGTCTTGTCATCTGAAAAAAAGATGCCGAGGCTCTTGGCCTGCTTCTCCTGGCCTTCCTTCACGCCCCAAACCCGATACTGACCGCCCTTCTCAATCCTCGCGTCATTCAGATCGTAGGCATAGAAGACCAGGGACTTGCCTTCGGTGAAGAAGACACGACCGAATGTCGGCTTAGTCTTGCCTTTGGGATCAGTATCGAAGACATCGACGATGTGGAGGTTGCGTGCCGCCATGAGATCACGAACTTCGCGCCCAGCCTGAAGCATTTGCCGTTCGCGGTCGAGTTCACCAGTCTTCTCTGAAAGCTGGTCTGAAAGTTCGCGTATTTGGAATTGGTCAGCCACGAACGTGGCCTGTGACGTGTCAACTTTAGCTTGCGCTTCCGCAGACGACTGCCGGGCCACATTAAGTGCAGCTTCGGCCTGGTCAAGTCTCTGCTGGAGTTCCTGACGGGATTGCTGCTGCGAATCGCGCTCTACGATCAACTGGCGCTGGTCCGCTGTGCGCGCTACGACTGCCTCTTCTGCCTTCGCTGTTTGTTCCGCGGCGCGTTGCAACTGCCCTCGAAGCACAGATACCTGGGACTCCAGCTGTGCTTGACGGGCAAGCGAATCGCGAAGGAGTTGGTCTTTGGATTGGCCGATTGTGGCTGTTGTCGCTTCAGGATACTGAATGGTTCTCTCTGCTGCGGCGTTTGTTGCCACACCCCGGCCGCCAAGGCGATAGGAAATCAGGGATGCCGAAGCAACCAACACTACCGCAGCCGCCACCGCAACAAGGGTACGAGAGCGATGGAACCGTAGCATGGGGAACGACAGAAGGCTTGACTCAGCCGTCGGACGCTCCACTTGTTCGGAAAAAACGATACCCTCATCTTCTGCTCGCGCTAAGAAGCGACTGCGTAGAAGAGTCGAGTTGAGGTAATCATTTGCTTCTGCTGAATTGACGGTTGTGTCGTGCTCACGGAGAGAGTATTCGAGACCCGCAATATGGCTGTAGTCCGCATAGGCGCCGCGGCAATCCGCGCAGTCAACCATATGACGCTCCAGCGATGCGAGTTGCTCCGGTGGCAATTGTCCAAGGCTTGCCGCCGCACACATCTCCTTAAACTGGTCATGCTCCAGCACGGCTCACCTCCACAAACGGAACCGTTGCCTTTTTCCGACTTGAGCGGTCATCGCCGGCGATGCAGGTACGAAGTCGTTCGAGCCCTCGGTAATAATGGTGTCTGACATTGCTGACCGTTTGTCCGGTTTGCGTCGCAACGTCCTCCAGCGTTAATCCTTGAAAGAAAACCATCTCGATTGTCTGTCTCTGCTGCTCTTTCAAGGTCTCTAGGACCTGGGCAATCAGCCGCGCGCATTCTTGCGAAGCGGGCCGGTGCAGCAAATTCCACACAGGGTCGTTATCTGCCATGTCATCGAGCCTTGCCTGGCTATAGAACTGCCGCACCGACAAATAGTTTCGGCGACTGATGCTCTTGTTGTAGGCGAACTGCAACACCCACATCTTGAGTGTTCCCCTGGCAGGGTCGAATCGTGCCGCCGTTCTGTAAATTTCCAGAAAAATTGTTTGGGTCAGATCTTCAGCTTCGCCGGCATCGTGCAGCGTGCGCAGAGCTGTGACGAGGACGAGACGGTGATAGCGGTCAAATACCACAGCAAAAGCATCTGCATTTCCCGCCTGCAGCTCCCTCATCAGCTGTTCGTCGCTAGACTTAAGCAGTTCGGGATAGCGTAACGGCTCCGTGGGTCCTCGATCGTCGCGGCTCAGCATGGCAGTTGACAACCCTTGTATCACAGCCGGACTGCGCAAAACGGCAAGACAAAAAAATATTCATCACGTGGGAAAATCCAGCCCGGCAGGGAGAATACTGTCAATTCGGTCGACTAAATGANAGGAGGGAACCTAGGTTGGGTAGCACGTCCCAATGTACCTTCTGGACCTGCCCTGACCTGCCATTTTGTACGAAGTCATCNACAAACTTCACTTTGCTCAAGCTCGATTGCTGTTGCGTGGAAACCGAAATCAGTTTGGCTTCTGTACCGCGCCATTCGCCTCTTGGAGTTTGCGCAGCTCGCGCCAACGTTTGTACTTCTCGGCCTTCGCGGTATCTGGATCTTCATGGCGGTTCAACCAGAAGTCGAACCAGTCCACCGTTGCCTGCTGCGAAACCTCACGCTCCCATGGTTTTTCGAGGATGTGCGTACCATGCGGAAGGTAGATCAGTTCCACAGGTTTCTTGAGTCGAGACAGACCCGCGAACCACTCCCACTCTCCTAACAAG
>JGI25614J43888_10000428_pt1 | contig 11602 bp, 12 predicted proteins | sample GraSoi_2013_60cm_FD_43888 | JGI IMG/M metagenome (IMG submission 43888) | reverse complement strand
GTGACGTAGAAATTCCTTGTGCGGGGATAACGTCGTCTCCGGCCGCGCGGCGCATTGCGGCGATCCGCACGTTCGCGGTCGGCCACGCCTCTGGCTAACACCCCCAAGCCTTCTATGATCGAGCGCGGCAGAACAAAGTGCATTGAGGCAGCCGGAGCCATAAGCCCAATCGGCCAAGCGCGGCGCTTTCTGTAGTTCGAGCCGACCGGCCATACCGCTCTGCAGGACCTCAATTACATCGTGCGCAGTTCGCAGATCCATGAACTCAGGGTGAGCGCGGCGTTCTTCTCTGCTTGCCGCTACCGGCCCGCAGCAATCAGTGCAACCCTCGATGCACTTGAAGGTCGGAATCTGCGCGTACAGCTCACGCAAGCACCGTCGCTCCTGTTTGGGTTTCATGAATCAACCTCTCGGGAATGCTTTAGCCGCCGTTACTCTATACCCTTTGCCCCGGTCAGGCTGGCTTGCTTTTCGCAAGCCCACGGCTTTCGTCGTGGGCACCTGACGATGCTTGGACTCGGCTTCTGAGAGCCACAAGCAAATGCGAACAGAAAGCCATTAGCGCTTCGGCCGCTTTGATGTGCACTTTGGCCCGCATGTCGTCGTCACCAGCAGCAACAGTTTCCGGATCGATATCGCCGAGTTTATTAGCCCAACGGCAAAGCGCCGCCAATTGGTTACTGTCCCGCGGAGCGTGTTTATGCGAACTACTCCGAGGAGTTGACATGCTCTCTTCTTCTCCCGAAGGGGTACAACCCTCCGCCATGGCTGAGCGCACACAGCCGACTACCTCTTTGACTAGGGCGGTGTCGGGGGCCGGCTCCAGCTGCCGGACCAGTTCCATACTGGCAATTTGGAGTTCCGGACTCAAGCGGCTCAACGGCCGAAAGAACGTTTCGGGGCGAGTCAGCGCAAGCTCTGGCTCGATTACACCAGCCCCCAGGAGGTTTTCCGCGACCCGCATAGACTCAGTCAACTGATTAGCTCGGCTAAGCGAAATGGCCCAGCGATCGCGAAGATACGCGGCGAATGTCGGGTAAGTCTGGCGGTAAAGACGACTGGAGCGAATCTCTTGGAGGGCTCTACCGACTTCGATAAACGTTTCTAGCCCGCGCTGGATAATGGTTTCCAAGTCACGCAACCTCTGTCTTTCGCTTCTCGAGAGAGGCTCGGCGAAAACTGCGGTTTCGGGGATTGCAACTGACATCTCAAGAAAATCGATAGCATAGGGACGCCAGGAAGAGTATCCAATCTTTCGTGCCTCTGGCGCTTCTCGAGGAATTTCCCGACCAAGTCGTTCGCTCCCATGCTTTGATCGTCACGGAGCTTCTGGCGGAGGAAACCGTCGCGCCGGAAACCTTTGTGCACCTGGCGGCTGAGCTCTTGGCGGTCGCCAAAGTTGCCCGGCTCTGCACTAACGGCACCGATTCTATCGAAGAAGCCAGGGACTGTTGGCAAACGGCCGAGAGAGCTTTCGAGCAAAGCGCGCAATTATGGGAACGGTTGGTTGCGAACGATTACTGCGAAGCGGTCGAAACGCACCGCCGATTGCTCGAGCAACTGTGCGCAATGGCGGCTGATCAGCTTGAAATGTACGACATATCGGAAGCCGGCCGAACGCGGGAGCGTTACTGACTCACGAGCCGAGGGGCCATCATAGGCGAGCCGGCGCTGGATAACCTTCTTTTTGAGCACCCCATAAGCTCTCTGGAATCAGTTCCGGCAGGATCGCTCCGAGTCGACGGAGTTTCGGTGGCACTGCAGGCTCAGAGATTAGGAGTTTACCCTTCCAGAAAAGCGGCTAAGGCCGCTTCGTCGATATCACCCTGCTCACCATCAGAAAACTTGACTGATTGGTTTAGTTTCATCGTTAGCCGTGGCAGTTGACGGTGTTGTTCGTTATTGGTTTGGGCGTTTAGTTTTTGCGGCCGGCTCCGACCGGAAGACCCAGCGCTCGAGTTTGTCTGTCCTGACATGTCAACCAAGCCGCCGGATCTCAGGTCTCAAGTCTCAAGTCTCACGTTTCCTTATATAGGAAAACGTGAGACTTGAGACTAAACCAGGGACTTATGAGCCTTTTTTAAGTCTCATGGTCTCACGTGTGTGAGACTAGCGCCCATTTCTCCTCGTAATTTTAGTCTCACCTAGCTGAGACTTGCATGAGACTATTCATGGTTTGTGTCGTCTTCTTCCATTCTGGTTGACCATTCGGCCGCATACCGTGGCGAGAGCTGATATTTGTCGTTCTCGCGTGACTTGTAGACCGGTCCGCCCGTCCGAATTAAAGCGTCTAACTTGCGCGCGAAAGTGGCTCTTGAGATCCCGGCGGCGTTGTACCACTCAGTAAAGGTTAGCCCGCCTTCACGGTCTGCCCCCCTTAAAACCGCCAGCATTTTTTCCGTGTTCTCATCCTTTTTTTCTTCCTCCTTTGGTCTGGGCGGTGCACGTAACTCCGTCGGATCAAGGTTCTCATCGATAGCAAAAAGAGGGTGAGTGAAGCGAACCACGAAGGGTTCAATCGGGGCAAAATCGCTGGTGACAATGTTGATGGTAAAACATTCAGGGCTTCGGTGAGGGGTCATCGTCCAGATCACCGCCGGATCACGGTGCCAAGCTCCAGCTCCGGAACTACGATCAATAGCCTCCTTGCCAACAGGGGAACCCTTGGCATGGTGATGGGCGCCGAGCATCGAAGCTTGCGCTTCTCGAGAAAACCGGACCAGCGGAGCTAAGGCTTGCCTGACTTCGCTGTTCTTGTTTTCATCGAAGCTACCCAAGATGCGCCACATCGGGTCCAGGATCACCGCTTTGCGGGCGAAGTCTTTGGCGCACAAGGCTAAGTATTGGCTGAAATTGTCCCCCAGCACATCGAGGTAATCAGAAACCGAAATAACAATAATGTTATCCTGGTTGCCGCCTATTTCCCGTTGCATGGCGTCAAACCGAAGTGCCGAACTAGCTTCGAGTAATTCAAAGTTGACGTACAGGACCGGACTCTGGGTTGTAGGAAAACGATCCAAAAGCTTGATTCCGTTGCCGATCGAATAAGCCAACTGGTGGAGCATCCAGGACTTGCGAGATTTTGAGGCACCCGTCAAAAGCATGCGCCGAGATTGGTACAAGATACCGCTGATCAATTCCGGTGGGAGTTTCCGTGACGCTTCGGTTAACTTCTTGGGTCGGAGAAGTTGATACCTTCCTCTTAATTGCTCCTCGGCTTGGGCTTGTACCTGAGCCTCTTTTTCGGCCTCTGACCGGTAGCCACCCCAATGCTTTAGATCGTCCAGATCCGACGAATCAACCTCTTTTGGAACTTTGCCGTTGTGCTGGTAGCGAACTCCGCTCTTATGCACTCCACGAATGATTGATTGGATTCCTTTGTCTCCGCCCAAGCGAAGTTCTCCAACCACTCTGCCGTTACGTTTCAAAGGAATGACATCGACCGTGGGGTAATCACCCTGTTCAAGTATCAACCAGAATTGGCAACCCCGTTGGGCCCAACTGCGGGTCGTGTCCTTTAGCCAGGGAATATCCCGCACCAATTCTTCAACTGCCTCTTCGTCATTAATATTTATTGTGAACAAACGTCCGGACCTAGGTCCGAGTAAGACGCCGAGGTTGGCTGCTTCCCAGCTTTCAAGCAACATCTCCTGATAATGCTCGCTCTGGGTATGCTCAAAGCTGAACCCATTCCATCCAGGCGGAGTCGGTTCCTTCCGGCCGCTGGGGATCGGGATAAAAACCGCCGGCCTCTGAAAGAGTTCGCTTAGAGCGGCTAAACCGGCGCGAGCCGCAGAATGAGGCAGAGGGACCTCCTTGGTCCTATCTTCCCAGCTGCCTTCCTCCTGCGATGCTGCGGCCTGCGTGGAGCCTAGAGGCGCCTCTCGGTGCTCGCCCTCCGGATTGGCCGGAGGGCCCGGCCCTGCTAGAGCTCTAGTCTGTTCCTCAGTTTTTGCTCCCTCGCGGCTTTTAGGAATGCTGGTCTTCCAGAGCTCAAATTCTTCCCTCGAGAGGACTGCCCACTCATCCAGGTTATCGGTTGGTTGGTCTGGCATCAAAAAGGGCTCCGAGTTGGGTTGCGTTCAGGGAAGCGAGATCATTGAGATCTTTGACCGGCTTACCATCGAGGGTGGTCAAGCCGGTCAGATCAAAGTAGGTCAGCCGACAGCCGACTTTGCGAAGTTGTTCTCCGATGAGCTCAATCTGTTTGAGTGCGCCGTCGTCGGGATCGGCATGCGGAAAAAATTTGATCGTTTTTCCTTTGAGGAGTTCCACCGCCTCACAATGCAATCCGTGCACGCAGCGGCCTAAAATGGTGATTGGGAGCACGTCCCAACGCTTAGCCTGGTAAATGCAATGCCAGGTGGCCAGCCAATCCGGTCCGCCTTCGACGATCGCAATCAGAGTTGCCTTTTGGACTAGCATTCGGTCGACCCCAAGCCCGAGCGGCCAGCTTTTGGTGCTAGCTCTGATCGTGTGCGCCTTACGTTCCGACAGCTCACCGCAAGCCGGATAGTTTAAGCGCTTGAAGCGCCGAGCTTCTGCATTCCGGCCGCTGGGGTCGGTGAGAATCCAGCTCGCGAATCCGCACACCTCGCCAGCCTTTAAACAACTCAATCGTTTCGCGATTTCGGGCGCAGCGATAGCGAGGCGGCGATCACGGGCGATGGCACGGAGTTCCGCTTTAGTCGGCGTCCAGAATGCCGATAGATCCGGCTTTTGGCGAACTGGCTCGCACTCTGACTCAGAGCCAGTTTGTCTGGGCGGGGAAACATTCTGGTAACTAGCAGCGGTGCCGCCGGCTATTTCTACGAACTGCCGCAATGCTTCACCAAGTGGGAGTCCGCGCGCTTGCGCCAAAAACCTCGGCCCATCGTAGGTTTCACCAGTAGCGTGGTCTTTTGCCGCTCGCCCCCCGTCAAAAATCGAGAAGCTTGGGTGCTTATCCTTGCGCAGGGGAGACCGGCAGAGTTTCCCCGGCTTGCCGGGCAGTTGAAGCCGTTCCCACAAATCCGGAATGCGTAATCGCTCCTTAGCCTGATCGATCTGTTCCCGAGTAGGCATGCGGTCTCCTGCTGTCGAAAGCCTTGAGAAAACTGAGAAACTGCCCTCTGACCACCTGATAAAGCGCGAGGAGTTTTTCGTCGCCAGCCAATGACTCCGCATCGTAATGGTCGGGGTGTTCCGCGAAATCTTTGAGCAGCGCGAGAAAATATCGAGAGGCTCGCAGCGCATCGTTCTTCGGCTTGGGATCGCCTAAAACCGCTGTTTTGGTAAGCTTTCCGATTTTGCGCTTCTCTTCGATAAGCTCTTCGAGTTCCTGCTCACCGATCCCTGTCCAGCGGCGTAGCCGCTTGGCCTTCGGTTTATCAATCCCGATCTGAGCAAGAGTTAGGGGCGGTTTTTCTGGGGGACTATCCGGAACCCCAGAAGCGGGACGCGGTGCGATAATGCTTGGCTCGCCGGTAGGTTTTCTGCCTCTGAGTTGCCCACGCGTACCTTCAGCGATTTCCCCGCGTTTTCTAGCGGCTTGAATCAGTTCGTTATAACGATGCTCGGCGCGAATCGCAAAAGCCGCGGCGTCATCTTGGACTACCTTGGCCATATCCAATTTCTGGGCACAGGCGCGCAAGACTTCCGCGATATCACTAAGCCCTCCGGCCTGGTGAAGGTTGGTGGCTTGTTTTAAAGCAGCATCGCTGGCTTCCAGAATTTCCAGCACCGTGTCTTGTGCTGGTCTAGGTCCAAGACGCTGCAGCTGCCACGTCACATCCTCGCGGGTCTGCAGTCGATACCAGACGCCTTTGGGATAGTGCGGATCACAATGAACACTGGCCACCCTAGCTCATCCTTTCGCGTCTCATGTTCCCACCCGCTGCCCGCTGAATTCAAGAAACATGCTGCTCAAGATATTTGTCGAGTGAATTCAAATCGATGAGTCTCATTCCTTTCTGCGCTCCTTTCCTTTTAATTAACGCGCTGCGAACCTTCCCTTCTTTGATCAATTCGAACACGCGGTAGCGCGGAATCCCGTATGTCTGGACCACATAGCCAGGCTTACCCCATCGCGGAATAGGAGCCGGTGGCGAAACCTCAAGAACTTCCCCCGTCACAGGTAAACGACCTTTGACCATGACTAATCATGGCAGATTTCGCACGTGGAGCCAGCCAAAATAACAAAGCGTAACGTTGTTACGTCACGCTTTATCGTCGTTCTAGGGCTGTCCCGAAACAGGACAACCCTAGCGCGTCGTAGAGGGATAACTTAGGGTACTCGAATAGGCACTCTCTCCTTTTTATCGCTAGTGGCTTCGCTCCTCTGCCTCTCATATTTTGCGCCAAAAGCTGGATCACAACCTCTCGCTTTGTTTTGGGGCTAGAGGTGAGCGGCGGTTGGCCGATTGCTCTTTTCGCGTGGCCCACATGCAGTTGGCCGGTTCGTAGTCTCCGTTGTTATTGCCGAGCAAAGTATTGAGCGCTGCCACGTTCTCCGTGGAGGCGCGTCATCAACCACGGCTCGGCAATTTTCCATAAGTTCCGTGACTTCCATGAGCCATCGAAAGTTTCTGAATCAAGATAGGATTCGTATCGGGAAAAGGTAGTCTCAGAGAACCTAAGATCTGGAGCTTGCCGTCGCCTTTTCATAAGGCGGGCAACGCAGCTGCCGCTCGCTCTAAAGATTCGCGGCCAACGTGAGTATAAAGAGCGCTCATTTCCACAGATGAATGGCCAACCAACTCCTGCACGGTGGCTTGTGGAATCCCGGCATCTTTGAGCAGCGACACAGCGGTATGACGTAAACTATGAAAGCTCAGCGCATTAGAGCTGCGCCTGTCATCAGGTCTTCTCCCGCCGTACTGCGGCGAAACTTCGCGCAGACCTGCCTGGATCAACAGCTCACCAAACTCTCGGCTCAAAGCTGCACAGCGACTCTTGTTCTGAATGATCTTAGCGGCCCTGGAATGGAGGAAAGCGTAAGGATCGTCGCTGACCGGCAAAGTCTCGATATGCGCCCGCAAGGAGCTAATTAAGGGGATGACCGCCGTCTTACCGGTCTTACGGGCGACAAAACGCAGTTCTGCCCTTTGAAAATCGACATTAGTCCAGCGCAAGGCCGCGACATCTCCGAGTCGTCCTCCCGTATAAAGCCCGATTTTGATCAGACTACGCCATTCCGCATCAGCCACACTCAAGAGCGCTTGGAGCTCTGGGACTGTAAACGGGCGTCGGTTGTTGGTGCGTTCAGCGTTAGATTGTCTAACCGGGTCGACGAATTCACCTGGATCATCGGCCAGGTACCCGTCTCGTCGCGCTGACCGGAAAACCATTTTGAGCGCACTTAGATCGTGGTTAACGGTTCGGGGGGAAAGTCTTTTGGCTAAGCTATTGCGAAACCCCACCAAATCAGCTTGGGTGATTTCGGAGAGCGGCAGATCGGCTTTTGGTCCGAGATATTCGAAGGCTTTGGTTAGGGTTTTGCTGTAAAAGGTGTAGCTCGAAGCTGTGATACTTGGCTCTTTAGCATCCAGCCACTCTGCTCCGTAGGAACGCAATGAGACGCGAAGAACTTTTTGGCCGTTGAGATCCTCGTGGAAGCGGTCTAGGACACGTTGGAGTTGACGCAGAGTTCGCTTCTGCCGAGCCCCTTTCTCGTATTCCTCAGCGATCTTTTGCGCCAGTCTCCGGTTGGTTTCCTTGGTCGTGATGCGCCGTTGCCTACCTGAGGCATCTCGGAAACAGGCGGTAAAGAATTTGGAATGCGGATGACGCCACACGCTGGCCATATACTATGAACCAGAGTAATAACAGTATAAGGTAGTAGACTCAAGTATAAGATGAAAGCCTTGCTCGGGAATCAGCTCTGAAAGCGACTTTGTTCGACCACCTTAGATCGCACTGTAAAGAATTCCGCTTTCGATACAGGCATCCACGATGTCTGCCGCAACGCAATCGTTATAGCAAAAAATACCTAGCGGATAGCGCAGCGACCGGATCGTGTGGATAACCCATCTGCGACGTAGTGTCCGGTCCATGTGCCAGCTCAAGCGAGCGCTCCGGCGCGCATTTACCGGGAGCAGCCGGACACATTCGAACCCGGCCGAGCGGATGGCATTGGCAAATCCCTGGAATCGTTCCTCATTTACCGTGTCATCCCAGAATGGCGCCCAAACGAAAGTCTTGAGATTTCTTTCGAGCAAATGCTCGGCACCGAGACGGCCGATGGCCTCATTGTCCTCCATCACACACGGAATTCCGAGATCCTTTCGTACCGACGAAATCTCGACGACTGGAAGATGGGCCGAGACCACGAACTTCGCCAATTCTTCCCAATGCCCGACAAAGGAGAGAATTCCATCGCCTTTCCAGCCAACCGGTATAGTGGCGTCATAGATCATATCAGCCACAACGTGCCAATCATGTTCCGCAGCATACCGCGCAGCGCCATGATAGAAACCATGGTGGGTAGAAGTTANCGCTAGTAGAATGGTCGGCTTCCGGTGTTTCGCGCGCATTTTGCGACAATTCTGGCGTAAATTAGCAGTTCACGCCAGGAGTAGGTCTGGCCTTTTCGCTGAAAGATTTTGGTTTCTAGGATCGGTTTTGTGGATCCGTTCTTTATTTCGCAGCACGTGCATACTACACCTTTCGCTGTGTCGAAGGCCGTGACGATGATGAACCTCCTCCTGGATAACACCAGTGCCCAGTTTCCGCTTAACGTCGCTTTAATCTTTCAAAACAGGAGCTACACCTATGCCGACCTTTCCCGGCTAACGCAGTGCCTGGCCACTTCTCTATTGCAGCGAGGAATCAGTCCGGGAGATCGCGCTGCGTTTCCGTTGCCAAACTGTCTGGAAATAGTGCTGTGCTATCCTGCGGTCTCGAAGAGACGCGCCCTACCTGCGCGGTCGCCAGACCGCCACCTTCAGTTAATGCTTATGGGCAGCCGCCGGACCGCTACCGAAGATGAGGTCCCCGCGTCGTCGGTGTTCCCGTTCACTCGGCGTTTCCCGGCGCTATNGGCGTTTCTATGCATCCGGCTACACTATTTCAGGCACGTGAATTTTTTCCGTGAGACACAGCAATACTTGGGTGGTGCGGACACGAATCACGTCGCGTTCGTCACCAATAACCTAGTCATCGCGAGTTCGATAGTCGAAATTGCGGAGGTTGTGGATAGTTACGATATATTCCCGTGAAACTCCGGATATGCTTGCACCGCAACGGGGGGTAGATAATCACCGCGCCCAGTTGGTTGGATGCACATCCACCAAAGTGTGACCAAGATAAAGACCACGAAAACGGCTAGCAGACGAAAAATGCGTCGCCGAATAAAGACCGCGAGCGAGATCAAGACGAGAACATAAACAATCGGAAGCAGAGTTCTGGCGAAAGGATGATGATAATTGTCGAAGTAAATCGCGAGTGTCGCCCACGTGTGCAAAAGAAGAAGCACCAACCAGCCGAATAAAAGTCCGACGATTGCGGCCACTTCTCGAACACGTAAAGTCCCCATGGCGGCGGATCACAGTGGTCCGACGTGAATCTGTGAAGACAATCAGGTACCTCGGACAGGATAAAACCGGCGCCGTGACAACCGTGGGTCAGGAGGCTTAGACTGGGCCGACCACATTTGGCACTAAGTAAGCGGAAGCCAACCAAGCGGCCATCCATGAAGCAGGACATTCTGGCAAAATTGGAGCAACGCCTCGGGCGAGTGTATACCAGCCAGCGGCTCGGAATTGAAAAGGATCATGAGCGACGCGTGTTTGGCGGTGGCATCAATTTCTTTCACTTTGAGAACTGGTATTCGATCCACTCAGTGATTCGCAATTCCTTGAAGCTTGTTGGGTTGTATCAGCACGGGTGTGACAATGCCGAACGCATACAAGTACGCCACAACCATGTCCAACTAACAGAATTGCCGATCGGTTTCGACGGGTTCACTATCCTCCACATCAGCGACATGCATGCGGACATGAGTCAAGGTGCAATGCGTCGTTTAGCAAAGCTGCTAGATGAATTGACGTACGATCTTTGTGTTCTGACCGGTGATTACCGCGGTAAGACCTTTGGCCCATTCGATGCGGCTCTTGAAGAAGTGACGCGAGTGCGATCGCATCTCAAAGCACCGGTGTACGGGGTGTTAGGCAACCACGACACGATCAGCATGGTTCCCGGACTCGAGGAGATGGGAATTCGGATGCTACTCAACGAATGCGAAACGATCGTGCGCAGCGACCAACGAATCCATCTCGCCGGCATCGATGATGCGCATTATTATCGCGTCGACAACATTGAAAAGGCAGCCTTACCGATCCCGCACACCGAATTCTCAATCCTGCTGTCGCACACCCCGGAGATTTATCGGCAGGCTGCCCATGCCGACTTCAATCTGCTGCTGAGCGGCCATACCCATGGCGGACAAATCTGCTTGCCCGGATCGATTCCCATCACGCTCGATTCGGTCTTGCCGCGGTATATGGCGTCAGGACCATGGAAATATCACAAGATGCTCGGCTACACTTCCGTCGGCGTCGGAGCCTGTATCGTCGCCGTACGGCTCAACTGTCTGCCCGAAATTACATTGCATCACCTCTCCAGGAATAACGCTGCAACCGCTGAGAATGCCGATAACGCCCCGTAGACGAGATCCTCGTTCATGGGAAGCTGTTCCATCAGTATGGGCGGTCGCGCAGACGAAACTTGTAAAGAATTCGGGAGATCAGTATCTCACCAATAAAAAAGGCCATCACAGTGGCTACTGTGTCAAAAGCCGTCAGCGAAAAAGGNCGGCGACAGGCAAGCAGCGGGAACAGCGACTCAGGTACTTGGTCTAACCCGATTGCTCTGCTGCTTGGCGGCAGCTTCATCCGGCGCTTTAAGAAGCTGGAAAAGAGATCGCCGGCCATAGCGGTGCTTCCTACCATTGCTCCGGTTTTGCATCCCAGGCCCGACAAGTACGCCCCAATTACGGTTGCCAACACCGAAAGGAGGATCCCCCGCATAGTTTTCGACGCGCCAAACAAAGGCTGCCCATCGCGACATCTGGCGTCCCCGTCAAGAGGACGCGAGAATCGATTGCCCAAGACCTTCTTTGCTACCACCGGCATAGCATTGGCCAGTACCACCAGTAATAGCAGTCGCGTGATCACCCAGAGCTGCATTCCTTACGCTAGCTTAGTCCCCATCCACGGCAAAAATAGCCGCTCGTTTCGTCTGTACTAATTAGACTCCAAATCTCGTTTTTTCGCGAAGATTTTCTCTGGAACCGCGAATAAAAACCAATCTTATTCGTGTGCATTCGCGTTCATTCGTGGTTTTGGAGAATACGAACTCTCTGATCAACCACGAATGGACACCAATGGTCGCGAATAAAGACCATCTTATTCGTGCGTATTCGCGTCCATTCGTGGTTTGGAAAAGACGAACTCTCTGATCAACCACGAATGGACACCAATGGTCGCGAATAAAGACCATCTTATTCGTGTCTATTCGCGTTCATTCGTGGTTTGGAAAAGACGAACGCCTCTGATCAACCACGAATGGACACTAATGGACGCGAATAAAGACCATCTTATTCGTGTGCATTCGCGTCTATTCG
>JGI25614J43888_10000421_pt1 | contig 11657 bp, 14 predicted proteins | sample GraSoi_2013_60cm_FD_43888 | JGI IMG/M metagenome (IMG submission 43888) | reverse complement strand
GTCGTCCGGTGGTGATGCGTCTAAGGTGCCCGGCTGGCAGGGGAACGATTTCGACAGCATCTTTGTGGTTCGCCTTGTGCATAACAAGAGAGGAACGACTGTAACTTTTGCCCATGATAACGAAGGCCTGGATCACCTGAGCACAGATTGTCCGAATACCGACGCGCCGTGAGCGGAGAGGTTACGAGTTACGAGTTACGAGTTACAGGTTGCGGGTTGCGGGCAGTTTTCTCGGCATTCCTTGGTTCCAATGTTTTTGCCATGCCTATCCATATGGCATGAATCTAGCTNNTCAGCGGAAGAAGCTTTATGCAAAAAAATCTTTATGTTGTGGCCGGTGCAACCGGTGTCGTCCATATCGATCGCCAAACCGGAGCCATGCACTGGGAACAAGAGGATATCGACCCGGTGTCCAAGCAATACGCAAAGAAATACCTCGTTTGCGAAGGTTTCCTCGAACAAGCGCTCGGAGCACTCGAGCCGTCTCCCGATCCGGAGATCGTCCTCTTTCTCGATAGCATTTCGATCTAAAGAAGATTGGCCGCTGGCTAGTGTGCCGTCTCGCGTATAACGATGACGGCGTTGCGTTCAAAATGGGCCGCCGGCAAGGCGGTACTTGAGTCCGATCGCGAGCTCATTTGACGAGATCTTGTTGATCTGCGGATATTCACTAACCGTAAACAATCTAAATGGAAGACACGCATCGCATATTTTTGCTTTCCCCCGCCAATGTCGGTGGAAAGCGTGCGCAGATGCTGCTCAATCCAGAGGCAAGGTTTGAACTTGCCCAACGGTTGCGGATGGATGCCGAAGTATCGCTGGGAGAGGCTTTCGCCTTTATGAGCGGGCTCTACTTTCGCGGTAAATTGGCTTATGCGCGCGCTTTTGCGCGTCCGCCCGAAGGTCAAACGGGAGTCCTGATCATCACCAGCAATCGCGGCCTCGTTTCCGCCGATACGCTGGTGACCGCGGAGGAGCTACGCTCGTATTCCGATGTGCCAATAGATGCTCGTGACGAACGGTACAGCCAGCCGTTGATTCGGGACGCTCTGGCCCTGGACACCATGTGCTCAAAGAATTGCTCGATTGTCTTACTCGGAAGCGTTGCCTCGGGGAAATATGTGGATCATCTGCTACCGATCTTCGGTAACCGGTTACTGTTCCCGCGCGAATTCGTCGGGCGCGGGGACATGAGTCGTGGCGGACTTCTCCTGCGCAGCGTAGCGGCGAACCGTATCTTGACTCACATTTCGTTGGATGGCGCTCTACGGCGTGGGCGACGGCCGCCCAGGCTGACGCTTACCGCAGCGGACGGAAGGCGCAGGATTGTAGGTCTCTGGTCGGTTAACTATAGTATCAGTCGCGACTGTGCCTCACGAAATGCCCCGGAGAAAGACCGTAGTGACGTTTGAACGATCGCGAAAAATGGAATGCGTCGGCAAACTCCAATTTCGCTGCGACTTCTTTTACCAACATACCTTTGTCGACTAAGAGTTCGGTCGCACGATTCATCTTTAGCCACATGAGAAAACGATATGGCGTTGTATGACCGAACCGTTGGAACAAACGACTCAGGTAGGCAACCTCGACGTGGCAGGCTCGCGCCGCTTGTTCAACGGTTCTGAGACGTTCGTAGTGCCGCTCAATCCAATGTTTCGCGCGATGGAATGTCGCCAGTGCTCGTGATTCTCCAATCGCATAGGGCACGGCGCGCTCGGTGATTTTGGTGATAAGCACCGGCACCAGCGCAGCACAGATCCGCGCGCCATACATACTGTCGCTCGCGCCTTCGCGCTGCAGAATTTCAAAAAACTCCACGACCTCCTTTGGCGACGAAACTTGCACTGCCTTCCATCCTCGAAGCGGACTCTCATCAAGTAGCACTCCTCCCGATGTTCCGGCGAAAGCGATGTAGTATTTCAGCATCGGCCGTGAAGGCTCAGTGCGAATGACGTGGCGGACGCCAGGTCCATACAAGAAAGTCATACCGGCGCGTAAGCGGTAACGGCGACCGGCTAATTCGAGCGATCCAGCACCTTCGGCGACAAATTCAACAACAAAAAAAGGAAAAGTATTTCTTTCGACTAGATAGTCGGGCCGCATTCGTTCACAGCCACCACAGACTACGGTTATTTCGCGAGCGGGTTTCGGCGCTAAGTCGAGGTAATAGCGTCGCGCTTCGGTAACCTGCGTCGAGACGAAATAGGGAGGTCGGTCAGGCTTGGACGATGTGGGGGACATGAACAAAAGGTCAAGAATAGACATGCCGCAGTCAATCCCTGCTATTTGCATACTCAATTCCTGCCTCTATGATCCGGCGGTTTGATCATAGATTTTGATCTTGTGAGGCTAAGCATGAGTAGGTCTGTTTGGTCCGAGGTCGGCTAAAGAAAATCCAGGAAAATATCGATCATGTCGTTGTCTAAAGGCGGGCAGTGGAACAATTCCAGGCAAATGAAGGCGGGCTTTCAGTGGCTTCACGTGAAGCTAGACAAGCGAATTCACGAGGCGCTCACACGCGAGAGCGAAGCTCGAGGAGGCAGTCAGGAGCGACGGATTACGGAAGAAGCACTGGCCATCTATTTCGGCCTAAAGCGATCCGCGCAAGCGAATGGAGCTCCGGGCCCGATAACCATGCTCGGATACCTGCGGGATAGCCAGGCACGTTCAAGGATCGTGGAATAGCATTTCCATCTATCGGCTCGAAAACGGAAGATAGGCGAAGTGCGCCCTTCGCAGCTCGGCCTCAGCCGAGCGTAGGAGGGTGGGCTGCATCTCGTATATCGCGCCCGCGGTTTACCGTTGGGTTGCCAGCGTTGCGGTCATTTTGCGAAACTGAAGCAGCTGTTGAATGGAATGCCTGCAAGCGCTAAGCCGGGCTCACTCGAAATCGTAAACGACCACCCTGGTCCAAAGCGCCTTGCACTTGTCCACGAACTCCAAGTGCATCGGATGATCTTGATAATCGTCCTGCGCCTTCTTGCTCTCAAACTGAATGCTTAGCCCGACTTGGTAACTTTGATCGACAACATCACGATGGCTGGGCGCCATCTTACCGAGGTGAAAGTTCGCGACGCCCGGAATAGGCGCGAGATATTTCCGCGCACCGGCGACCAGTTGGTCCGGTGCACTGGGCTTAGCGGGATCGGTCCAGAAAATGACGATGTGCGAAAACATCTGGTGACTCATCCGTGAGATTACCTGCTAAAGACGTCCCAAGCCAGGCGCGAAGTGGTAATAAATTTCATTTTGACGAAGTAGCTGTTTGAAGTCGCGCAACCTGGTATCGGCATCAATAACTGTTAATTCGATTCCAGCAATTTCGGCAAAATCTTCCAGGTGCTCAGTCGTGACAGCATAGCTGTAGCCCGTGTGGTGTGCACCCCCGGCATAGATCCACGCCGCACAGGCAGTTTTGAAGTCGGGCAGACACTCCCAGACGGCGCGCGCTACCGGCAGCTTCGGCAAAGGCCGCAGAGGCTTAACCGCATTCACCTCGTTGACGATGAGCCGAAAACGGTTGCCTAGGTCAATGATGGAGGCGTTAAGGGCGCGTCCAGGCGGCGCGTTGAAAACCAGGCGTACAGGGTCTTCCTTGCCACCAATCCCGAGCGGATGAATCTCCAGTCTGGGCCTGGCCTCGGCGATCGATTCGCATACTTCCAGCATGTGTGATCCTAATACTAAATGGCCATCGGGATGGAGGTGGTAGGTGTAGTCCTCCATGAATGACGTCCCGCCCGTGAGATCAACGGCGATGGCCTTCATCGCTCTGACCAGGGCGCAGGTCTTCCAGTCACCTTCTCCTCCGAACCCGTAACCGTTTGCCATCAAACGCTGTACCGCCAGTCCGGGTAATTGTTTCATCCCATGCAGAACCTGAAAGTTAGTGGTAAAGCCCTTAAAGTTGCCCTCCTCCAAAAAGCCGCGCAGACCGAGCTCGATCCGCGCGCCATCCCGGAGGGCCTCGTGCCGCGCGCCCGCCTTACGCAACGGCTCTACCACGTCGTAGCGTTCCTCGTATTCGGCGCAGAGCTTGGTGACGGCCTCGTCGCTTGCGTCCCGCACGTACTCCACGAGATCGCCAATACCGTACCCATTCACTGAATATCCGAACTTCGCTTCTGCCGCGACTTTATCGCCCTCGGTTACGGCCACCTCGCGCATGTTGTCATCGAAGCGGGCAAACTTTGCACCTTGCCAGTCATGCCAAGCGCGTGTGGCTCGCATCCAGGCAGCGATTCGATCCTGTACCTCATTATCGGACCAGTGACCTACTACTACCTTACGATTCAGCCTTAGCCGGGTGTGAATAAACCCCGCCTCGCGATCGCCATGGGCCGACTGGTTGAGGTTCATGAAGTCCATGTCGATTTCACTCCAGGGCAGGTCGCGATTGAACTGAGTGTGCAGATGCAGAAAAGGTTTGATTAGACTCCGCAGCCCGCCGACCCACATCTTGGACGGCGAAAAGGTATGCATCCACAAAATCAAACCCGCGCAATTCGATTCATTGTTAGCCCGGAGGCAGAGCGCGCGAATTTCCTCGGGCCGAGTTAGCACCGGCTGAATCACCAGCTTGAGAGGAAGTCGTGCGGAAGTGTTCAATTCCTGAACCATCTGGCGCGAATGCGCCGCTACTTGCTCAAGAGTTTGCTGACCGTAAAGGTGCTGACTGCCGGTGATAAACCAAATTTCGGGGAGTTGAAGATCTTTCATTGGAGATTCACGCAAAGAAGAGAAAACCTCACGCAAAGGCGCAAAGACGCAAAGATTTAGAGAGGGGTATTGATCACAGTTTTCAGGACCACGGCCCATGCGGTCTTGTTTCAAGGTAACCTTAGCTGCATGACTTAGATGGTTAACGTCTGCTCCAAACCTTTGCGTCTTTGCGTCTTGGCGTGAGATCTTCAGTCCCATCTTTGCGTCTTGGCGCGAGATTCTCAGTCGGGATTCGTCACCGCGAAGATGCCAAACGAAACTGGTTCCATCTCGAACCGGCCTTCCCGGAAGGTCGCTCCTTGCACTAGTAACGGTGTAGCTTTGGTCACCTTCTTCAACGCAACGGTGCAGGGCCGGCCGCTGGGATTGATGGAAACGATGATGCGCTCCGAACCTGCTGCACGCAGATACACAAAAGGAGTTGTTTCGGCGTACATGGGTTCAAAATCTGCCGTGTTGGCAAGCGCAGGATGCTCACGACGTAGCTTTAACAATGTACGAGTAAAGTTGAGCATTGACGCCGGATCTTTCTCTTCGGTCGCGACATCGGGCCGCGAATCGGACGGATCAATCGGAAGATAGAGCTCGTCTGGCGCCGNGGTCGAAAAACCCGCGTTGCTCCCTCTGGACCATTGCATTGGGGTCCGTGAGCCGCAGCGCTGCAAGTCATCGAGCAAGCCGCCCTCTTTATCTGGCGCATCTGGTAGAAAGCGCATTCCGATCTCGTCGCCATAATAGATAAAGGGCACTCCGGGCATCGTAAGCAGCATAGCAAAGATGGTCCGGACGTCTTGGGAATCCCGACCCCAGGTCGGACGTGGCATATCGTGATTACTTGTCGGAATGGCAATGTAGCCGCTAGTTTTCGTCGCGGCATAGTGCTTCAGGTAATTAGCAAGGAACGCCTTAATGTCGCCACCCGCTGCTCGCTGGAAAAAGGCGTAGGGCTGACGGGCGTCGCCATTAAGCCGTGACTTAGGACCGAGGAGTAGTGCATAGGCCGGTTCACCGAATTGGAGAAGCGAGTCGACGTGGAAGCCGGCCGGAATAGCTACCGCGGGGTTGCTCCATTCGGAGATTAACACCGCTTCAGGATAGTCTTTATCAAACCAGTTTCGGTAATATCGCCAGAGCGCGGTAATCGCTGCGTGATCTGGGTCGCTTCGGATCAGCGAGGCTGCCAAATCAACGCGGAAGCCGTCAGCGCCCAAATCCAACCAGAACTTCATTATATTTTTGAGCTCCTCGCGCACTGCTATGCAGGCGGAATCAGAAGTTGGAAGTTGCCAAGGTCGATCTGGTCGAGCGTAGCCATAATTGAGTGCGGGCTGAAAAGGGAAGAAATTGGGCAAATACCTTTCGGAGCGATAGCGCTCGCCGGAAAAAGGTTGGCTGCCGGGAACGTTTTCGTCGACTGGCGTCCAGATATACCAGTTCGAGTAGCGATTGGGTTGCTCGCGCGCAGCAGATTGCAGGAACCAGGGACACAAGATCGAAGTATGACCGGCGACCAGGTCGAGACAGACGTGCATCCCGCGCTTGTGTGCTTCGGCGCAGAGATTTTTTACGTCGTCGTTGGTGCCGTAGCGTGGAGCGACCTTGTAAAAATTAGCCACGTCATAACCGGCGTCACCAAAAGGTGATTCAAAAATGGGGTTGATCCAGACCGCGTTGCAACCCACCGAGCGGATGTAATCGAGCTTCGTAATGATGCCCGGTAGATCGCCTATGCCGTCGCCGTTAGAATCGAAGTAGCTTTNGGGATAGACCTGATAAAATATCGCTGTCTGGAGCCATTTTGGCCCCGGAGGAATTTCGGCGGACAGCGCAACAGTCTCGCTGGCCAGATAAAGAGTCGCTACCAAGGATGAGTGCCTCATGGTTACTAAGAAGAGATTTCACGCTAGCACCTGCCCGCAACGCTTCGCGCAGACCGGTGCGCCTAGCAAGCAAATACGCTTTCGCGTAGCGATGCAGGCGGGCGCCCACGCGCTGGTCGTCATGGTCTCATCACCGGAGCCGCGCCAGGCGATTCGACCGAACCAAGGGCTTATTCCCTCCCGATCTTGCCAAAGACTCTTCGTTTATTGGCAGGGAAAGCGGTTCTCGATCGCCCTTCCCTCTGGAAGTCTGCGCAAACTATTGACCGGATTTGGAATCGGAATCACAAATATGGGCATAAAGTGGCGGAAGCATTGCGAACGCATCCGATAGCACGCGTGTGAAAATATGAATCTACCGGTCCAACTGGTTGCGGTTGATGTAGATGGAACGCTTCTCGATGGCTCTCATCAGTTGAGAGCTAACGTGAAAGAATCCCTCAACCAACTGGCAAGTTTCGATGTTAAAATCGTCTTGGCCACAGCACGCGGTCCGCAGGCCCTCGGCTTGATTGTGCGGCAACTGAGTTTCTCTCCCCTGTTGATCTGCTTTTCCGGGGGATGGATTGGTGAACTGGATTCCCAATCGCTGCTACCAACCAATGTATTGCTCGATAAGCGGCTTACTCCATCTGTAGCGAGGGTCATTGTAACGGCGGCTCTTGCGCATAAAATTGAGCCAAATATCTATACTCCGACCGAATGGCGGGTACGCATATTGACTCCAGAAATTCGCGCTGAGTCTGCGATCGTTGAGTCCTCTCCTTTAGTCACTTCTACCTTGTTGGGCGAGAACGAGAAGCCGAGCAAAATTATGCTGATTACTGGGGACGACGAGCAGACTGAACTGCTGACAATCATCGCCAATCTGATCAAACCGCTGAGCAACGCGACTTTCTCGAAACCGGACTATCTCGAGATTATTCCGATGGGTGTTAATAAGGCCAAAGCCTTAGCGCATGTCGCCCAGACCCTTGGAATAGAACTATCGCATGCGGCAGCCATCGGCGACGGATTGAACGATCTGGAAATGTTGAAGGAAGTCGGCCTCGGCATTGCCATGGGTAATGCATCGGAGGCCGTCAAATCCGCGGCCGAGTGGGTTACGGGAACGAACGAAGAAGAAGGCGTCGCACAAGCGGTGCAAAGGCTCGTGAGCGAGAGATTGGTTTAACCGCGAGATTGCCCGTTCAACAGAGCGTGGAGGAGGTGATTGGTGAGTGGTGAGTGAGAGCCGCGACGCTATTCATTTTGAACTCGGCGCTCAAGGTCGATCTCATCCCGGATTGGGATACCACAGCCATGTCCTTGACGCGTCGGATCTGAAAAGTTGCTAGGCCCACGCGCTCTCCGGCAATCAGCGCGGGCAAAGATCTGGCATCAAAGACCTCACCATGGAGAATGACCTTCCCGCCTCCTCCCCATCGCTCATTCAGGAGCGTCTCGATCCATGGCTGATCCTTGGGCCCTTTCTCTCGCACTTTCATTATAGAAGGTAGCGGCGACTAGCCTCTCCGACAAAGTCTGTGGCTTTCACGGGGCGGGCTGTTGTATTAAGACGGCGTCGGATCCCGCTACGCGTCTGATTTCGGCTAGCGCAAAGCGCGCAGCTCCGCGTCAACTTCTAGCCGGCGCCAAGCCAAAACATAGTTGGATCCGGCAGCCGCCCATGCGCGTCAACTTAAGGAGGCGAGGCGAATGGGCGATGCGGCGAAAGGGCCAAGGGACGAGGAGATCTTTCGGCATGACCTTGCCCACTACGGTAGGGCGAAAACCTCGGCGCTTTTGGTCGGCACGCCCTTTGGTTATGCTTCTCCATGCGCCGGGTTTGAGCCATACGTTGCCCGCCGATTTACAGTGACTTCGGTTTGCGACTAAACCGGCTGAATCGGTACGCAGATCTTCAGACTGCCCGCATTATACGACTTTGCAACCCAGGTGAAAGAAAGGGGGACATTTCTGAGCCCCCTCCAACCCGTGTTGGACGCCAATACCCAGGTTTGTGTATTACCAAATCGAGCCGTCACCGATATAGTAATTATCAGCGGGCAACGAGTGGCTCAAACCCGGCGCGTCGGGAAGCATAACCAAAGGGCGTACCTACTAAGCGGCGCGCCGAGGTTTTCGCCCTACCGTAGTGGGCAAGATCATGCCGACANATCCCTTCGCCCTTTCCCGTGTCGCCTCGCGCATGCTTACCGATCTTGGATTCTCGATTCCAGCTCCGCGATCCGCCGTTTAAGCGGTTCGAGCAGGTCGCGGACCTCTTCCTCCGAGAAGCGTGGCACGATATATTGTGAGCAATTCCAATCAAATGCCTCTACTTGAATGATGATTCCACGGTCCACCTTGGACGGAGAATTCTCGGTCTCTAATCGCTTGCAGAGGTCGGGTCTTTCAGCGCGCTCCAGCAGGGTTGCATGCCCAAAGATCTTGAGCCGTTNCTGAAGCCGAAAATCGATCAAAAAGACCGAGACCCTCGGATCCTGCAAAATATTTCCGAAAGAAAGGTATTGCCGGTTCCCACTAAACTCTGGAAATGCAATGGTGTTTTGGTCTAACACTTGCAGAAATCCCTTCGGCCCACCCCGATGCTGGATGTAGGGCCAACCAGTTTCGCCGATTGAAGCCAGAAAAAAAGTATCTTGAGCTTCGATGAAAGCTATTTCCTCGGGTCCGAGCTGCTGGCGAATGGTCGCTCCGCCTTCGCGGCGAGCGTAAGTCGAGCGGCTGCCCAAGCGTTCCTGCACACGTTTTACGCTATCGGTAGCTGCGATTTCCAGATATCTATTGCCCATAACGACGCTTTCCCGGCGATCCNAGGGTCTTGATGGATACAGACAGGTCTGTATAATAGCAAATGATAATTGAGATAAGCTTCGGCTCGACCGAGTCGCGTCGGGCGATCCTCCAATGAATCGGGTATCGCCGATCGCTGATGGCGGAGGTCCCCGACGCAAACGGGACCAGCTGATTGAGACCGCCTGGACACTATTCTACCGGGACGGGTATCACGCCACCGGAATTGATCGGATTTTGGCCGAGTCCCAGGTCGCCAAAATGACGCTCTACCACCATTTTCGCTCGAAAGAAGAACTCATTTTGGCTGTCCTGGAACAGCGTAGCCGCCAGACTCTCGATTCTTTACGCCGGTTTCTCGATGCCAGGAATCGATCCCCAGAAAAACGGCTCGAGGCGGTCTTTGATTGGTTGATCGCCTGGATCAGGAGTAAACGATTTCGCGGCTGCGCTTTCCTGAAAGCGATGGCTGAATACCAGGATCTCGATAATCCCATCCATCGAGCCGCCTTGGCCAACAAGGTCGCGTTAACGACTGAAATTCGACGCTTAGCGATCGCTGCTGGTTTGCAGAAACCGAGGAACCTGTCGGAACAACTCTCGCTTCTATTGGAAGGAGCGATCGTCCGGTCGCACGCTTTCGGAGATGTTACTCCAGCTCTCCGCGCCCGTGAAGCAGCAAAAATACTTATTCGAGCCAGCAGGTGCAGCCATTAATCTTGTTCCTGCGACTTTTCATCTGCTCAACGGATGTTAGGATATAGATCGATGAATGCAAAGATGCTCTTAGCGTTAGCGCTAAGTACCCCCCTGTTCGTTTCACCTGCTGAAGCGATCGTGTACACAGTACGGACGGCCTCTGGGCCGGTGACCTACAGTTTGGAGGTTCCTCCTGGTACGCCGGTTGGACCGAAAATAAAGCCGGATCCTCAGGTTGCCTATTCTGCCAATTTCCCCATGACAGCCGGCTCGGCTGAAGTTGCGGCGGTTGGCTGGGCGGCGGGATTGCAAAACAAAGATCCGTTTGACAATTATCCCAATTCACTGACGACTCTTGGCGGGAAAATTCCGGGCGGTTTTTACGACGCCAACTATACGAAACCCACCTCGGTTCAACGGATCAACGGTCCGGTTCCGTACTACCTCGTCGAAATGAGAGGGAATGTCGCCGGCAGCGCGCAGACTTTTTATGCCGCGGTGCTCGACGATGGGAATCTCGTTCGCCCGGTACCGGTGAGCCGATATGAATACCGCCGAGGTCGCCATTCTCGGTGGGGCGGTGCTGAAGAAAAAAAGAAATGGGGCGGCGCTGAAGAGAAGAAAAAATGGGGAGGTTCCGAACAGAAACCTTCGAATTAGCTTAAACATAGCGGCCGGTGGTACCGGTCTCCTGCGACATTCCAGCCGCATAGAACACAGATTCGGAAGGGTTTCTGTTCTATGCGAGCTGAAGCGAATCCAGGGACTCCCGTCGACATGAGAACGATCGACACATTGGTTTCTTGCCCCCACGCAGATACAAAGGAACGTGCTGTAGCGGAACAAAAGGCCGCATCCTGATCGCGCGTTCCACAAACATCACCATCACGCCTGATTCTTAAACTGCCCGAAAAAAGGGCCGAAAATTCTCGACCCAAAAAACCGAACTTAACTGGTACTGTCTGCAAGCAGACCGATCTACTGCGGCAGTATCAGTTTTGTTTTCTCCGTCATCAGTGTGGTGAAGCTGGCCAAAAGGGAATTGAATTTTGGTAGCGGTCCGGCGGCTGCCGGATCCCACTATGGCAACCTGGCAGTTGGTGCGGAGCTGCGCGCTTGGCACTACCATAGACCGCAGTCGCCGTTCTCGCCATCCTGTCTCGGCGGCTCAGACCAGCAGGCTGTTTGGCGATATTGCGCGATCAAAACCACAGCATGCGTCCATTTCGACGAAATGAGCAAACAAAGGCGACTGCGTTTTTTGGTAGCATCAACCGAGCAGCTCCGCGTCGATGTCGTGGTCGCGCCGAACCGAAGCCGTAGTGGGATCCGGCTGCCGCCCATGCGCGTCAACTTAAGGAGCTCGCGATCTGGATCGTGCAGGTCCGTTGGTGGTTAGAGAAAATCAGTCCCGCAGGGACCTGACGAAAGTAGCCCAGTACGAAGTGCTGGGCTACTATGAAGCCGACGTTGTCAAGGCGCCGTTGCGAGAAAATGTTTTTAAGTTTTTGGGTTCATTTTGGCCGTAATCAGGCAATACCCCAGCTCTGACCGGCT
>JGI25614J43888_10000410_pt1 | contig 11811 bp, 10 predicted proteins | sample GraSoi_2013_60cm_FD_43888 | JGI IMG/M metagenome (IMG submission 43888) | reverse complement strand
TCCACTTCGCTTGCCTCGTTCACCACAAGTTAATCAACGTAGAACCGCCGACCCTCCGCTATCTGCCGTCCATACGGAGCTTAGTGACCGCCGTTTATCAGGGAAAGTTACCCGCTAGGTGCGGTGTATGCCGCCCTTGAGGGTCCCACAGATCTTGCCCGCCTTACCTCGCCCAGCCCAACCGTAAACTCATGCGGAACGTCAAACCACGATTGCTCGATCCTTCTTTCCCCTTCGACGCTTTCCCCGAGTCCACTCCGAAGAACGTCCCGCCGCCCATCAGCGCTTCCAGCGCTTCTAGCAAATCCCTCGCTGCATGTGACTTCAGCACGAATCCGCGCGCTCCCGCCTCCTGCACTGTGGAGGCCAGGTTCTTCGATTCATGCATAGTGAACACCAGCACGGCCGAGCGCAATTTTAGTTTGGAAATCTCCCGCGTCGCTTCAATTCCGCTCATCTCCGGCATCGTGATGTCCATGATGATCACGTCCGGATCGAGGCTCTGCGCTTTCTCGATGGCGTCCCGCCCGTTCACCGCTTCTCCGACAACTTCCCACTGTGGCCGCGCCCGCAAGATGGTTCGAATACCCTGACGCACCACCTCATGGTCATCCACTATCAAAATCCTCGAGCCCATCTGATCTCTCTCCCGAATCTGCCCCGACGCAAACTTATGCTGCCCCGCGCCGTTTCTATCTTGCGGGAACCGCACTACGCACAAAAGCCTTGGAAGATCCTTTGGCGCTCGGGGACGAACGCCACTTGCACCGCCCACATTTGAAACTTAAGCGCTATATTCATGCAAGGAAAATCGCATACAGTGTTCGCTGTACGCACTGAGGATTGTACGTCTACTTCCATTTGCTTGAATTCCGCTACCCGTCGGTAGGATGGTGGGTTCTCAAGCCCGCGTTGCTTGTCGCGTGCGCCCCGAAATATCTGTGAATTCGCGGGTGCGANCTGCCTCTACGAGGTAACTGCCCAACCTAGCATCGTCATCGTCAGCACCAAAAGCAGCAAACCCATGCTCACCACACTCAGCACTTTCCCATGCCCGAGGAGGTAATCTCGCGACTCCGCATCCGCGCACAACAGCACCAGTACCACTAACACAACTCCCCACGCCAGCAGCACCGGCAGTCCCGGGTATCTTCCGATCATCGACAAGAACTGCCCCGGAGGCGCCCCCGCCGGAAGCCACCACGGCAAAATCGGCGCTACTCCCGCCGCCAGCGACAGGGTCAGCAGCTTGCGCGTAAACCATCCTCGAACCTTGGGCCGCGCTTCTTTCCATACCAGGTAGTCCCAGGCCAGCAATCCGGCCGCAATCGGCACCCAGCCGTACATCGCGGCCTTGTGGTCAAACCATATCCATCCCTCGAAGAATCGCGAATGCCCTCCGGTCGCCATGCGCGGCAGTAGCAAAAACGCCACCACGGCGTTGCAGGCTACCGCCAGGAGCAGCGTCATCAAACTCATCAGTTGAAACCAGTGCCGCGTCGCTGCCGTATTGCAGCGCGTGCACACCGATTGCTTCGGCAGAAAGTTCAGCCCGCATCGATCGCAGAACACTTTTGCTCTCCCACGGTACTGGAAATGGGGTTCTGTCGTCCCCTTCAGACTACCCGCAGAGAGCCCCCCAAAACTACTGGTCGGAAGTTCAGCGTAACCTCAGGACAGTATCGCAATAGCCACTTTTCCTGGTACGGGATCTTGCCGCAGGTCTCTAGACAAGTCACCGTAAATAGCTTATTTTATGTAAGTTACAAGCCCAATCCTCGTACTTCATCCGGACTGCATGTGTCCTGCGCCGTGAAGCGTCGCCACCTTCTAGCTGCCTCCTTCGCTCTCAAATTCAATGTGGTACAGGTCCCACTCCTCTGAGGTGATAAGCCCTTCCTTGCCTTCCCGTCGTCATCCCATCCATTGACCTCCGCGCCCCCGTGCGGCAAATCCCTTCGCCCCCAGTCCCATTTACTTTTGCTCCCCCCTCCGCTAACTTTTCTTACCTCAGCCGTAGTCCCGAGGAGCCGATCATGCCGTCCAAACCACGTCCCAAAAGTCCAAAAGCGCGTCCGTCCGAGACCTACCACCCCATCCGAATCGTTCCCCTCCACCCCGGTGCAGCCAAAGCAGCCGCTCCGCAAGTTCCTCCCAAGCTCACCTATCGCAATGGACCCCTCCTCGCCTCTGTGCAGGTCTTCACCATCTTCTGGGGCGCTGAGTGGAACAGTGCCCCGCAAGATGCCTTGCTCTCCAAGCTCAATCAATTCTTCGACTTCATTCTCGCCAGCCAGCTTCTCGATCAACTCGCCGAATACAGCGTCCCGGGCCAAAAGATCGCCCACGGTTCGCTCATCGGCACCATCACGCTAACGACTCCGGCACCCGGAAAAACCGTCGACGACTCCGCTATCCAAACATTCTTGCAGCAGCAAATCTCCACAGGCGCGCTGCCCGCCACAACCCCGGACACTCTCTATTTCGTTTTCCTTCCCCCCGGAGTCACTGTGACCCAGGGCGGCAGCGCCTCCTGCAAAGTCTTCTGCGGCTATCACGACGCCATCAACAACAGCATCTTCTACGCCGTGATGCCGTATCCGGGCTGCGCCGGCTGTCTCGGCGGTATCGCCGCCTTCGACGCGCTCACCTCCACCACTTCCCACGAACTCTGCGAAGCCATCACCGATCCCATCCCCGGCCAAGGCTGGTACGACGACAACAACGGCGAAATCGGAGACATCTGCGCCTGGCAAACTCGCACCCTCGGCGGCTACACCATCCAGCTCGAATGGTCCAACGCCGCCAACCGCTGCATCTGAAGTCCGCCGAAGAACCCTAGAGGCGCGCTTCAGCGCGTCCCACCGCCGCCGGCGGTTTTCCAGCGTCGAGTTAACACTTACATCGCGTGCCGCGTCTCTTCGGTCGACAGACAACACCTGACCGGAGAAACCACCATGCCGCAAAGAATGCCGCGCCTCCTGTGCTACGCACTCTTGACTCTTTGCTTCATCGGCTCCATTTCCCTACTACGGATAAACGCCCAGCCCGCGTATTCCGGCTTCGTCGCCCACGAATGGGGCACGTTCACCTCCGTCGCCGGCGCCGATGGACAAGGAGTCGAGTGGCGTCCGCTAACCGGTTCGACCGATCTGCCTTCCTTTGTCGAGCACTTTCGCAATGTCGGCTTCAAATTAGGCCTGCGCGGCACCGTGCGCATGGAAACCCCGGTGCTCTACTTCTATTCCCCGCGCGCGGAAACCGTTTCCGTAAACGTGCGCTTCGCCCAAGGCGTAATCACCGAATGGTACCCGCGCGCCAGCCGCGTCGAGCCCACCGCCGCTCTTTACGATGCCAGTCTCTACCAGCCGTACGTTGATGGAAGCATCGCGTGGGACGCTGTTACCCTGGCGCCGAGCCAAACCGCCGATCTTCCCAACGACCAGCGAGAGAACCATTATTACGCTGCGCGGCAAACGACCTCGACGCCGCTTCGCGTGAAAACACCAGCGGGCGATCAGTACGAAAAATTTCTCTTCTATCGCGGCGTGTCCGCCTTCAGCGTCCCCATCTCGGCCAAGCTCGAAGCCGAAAACAAACTACGCGTGCAAAATCGCAGCGGCCTACCGATTCCAAACACGATTCTCTTCGAGCGCCGCGGTGAAAAAGCCGGTTTCCGCGTCAACGGCGTGCTGCAGAATAGAGCCACCCTCGATCCGCCCGACCTCAACGCCACCGTCGATTCCCTCGCGCGCGACCTCGAAGGAATCCTCATCGCCCAGGGCCTCTATCAAAATGAAGCGCAAGCCATGGTCGAAACCTGGCGCGATTCCTGGTTCGAGGAAGGCACCCGCCTCCTGTACATCGTCCCTCCCGAATTCGTGAACACCATCCTTCCGCTGACTATCAAACCCGCGCCGATGCAAACCACCCGCGTCTTCGTCGCCCGCCTCGAGCTCATCGCCCCGGCAACCACAAGCGCCGTCGAACGGGCCTTCGCCGAACACGATAGCGCCACGCTCGTCAAATACGCACGCTTCCTCGAACCCATCCTGAAAACCATGATCGAAAACGCTCCCAACCTCGATAAAGCCAAGGAGTTCCGCGACGATCTAAACCTCTACTACAATTCCCCGACACCGCCGCATATCTAGCCCACGCTTTTGTTGACCTCCCTGCGCCGCGCGACCTAAGATGTGCGCCAGCAGGAATCGTCCCTCCTATGGTTGGCCAGACCGTCTCGCACTATCGCATCATCGAGAAACTCGGGGGTGGCGGTATGGGCGTGGTATATAAAGCGGAAGACACACGCCTCAAGCGCCTCGTCGCTTTGAAATTCCTTCCACTCAATGCCTATCATGGTTCTGCCGCTCTGGAACGCTTTCGCCGCGAAGCGGAAGCCGCCTCAGCGCTCAATCATCCGAATATTTGCACCATCTACGACATAGGCGAGCAAGATGGCCAGCCGTTCATTGCCATGGAGTTTCTCGACGGCCAGACCTTGAAGCACCGCATTTCCGGAAAGCCGCTGCCGGTCAACGAGATGCTGGACTTAGGCATCGAGATTACCGATGCGCTTGCTGCCGCGCACTCCGAAGGGATCATCCACCGCGACATCAAACCAACCAACATTTTCATAACTAAGCGCGGCCATGCCAAGATTCTGGATTTCGGCCTCGCCAAAGTGACCACATCGGCGCCTGCCGATACTTGGACGGGCTTAGAACAAGACGACCCAGAACAGCTCACCAGCCCGGGAATGACCCTCGGCACCGTTGCCTACATGTCGCCCGAGCAGGTTCGAGCCGACGATCTCGATGCCCGCACCGATCTCTTCTCTTTCGGTGTTGTGCTCTATGAAATGGCGGCTGGCGCCCTGCCTTTCCGGGGCGGAAGTTCGGGCGTGATCTTCGATAGCATCCTCAACCGCGCTCCTCTATCCCCCGTTCGACTGAATCCCGATCTTCCTCCGAAGCTTGAAGACGTCATAAACAAAGCCCTGGAGAAGGACCGCAACCTGCGTTACCAAAACGCTGCGGACATTCGCACCGATTTGCAGCGTCTGAAACGTGACACCGAATCAGCCCGCACTGCGGCTACCAGCGGGAATGTCGGAACCGAGCAAATCGCCCGACAGAACTATCCCGGCGGAAAGCTGCTTCGACTGGGGCTCGCTGCACTAACCGTTTTGATTGCCGTCGCCACNGGAACCGTTTGGATTTACCGGCAACGCCACCCAGCCCCCGAGGCATCCGTGGTAGCAGATTTGAATAAAATCCACTCGATCGCCATCCTCCCCTTTCGCAGAATCGGCGGCACAGGGGAATACGATTATTTCGGCGCAGGCCTCGCCGATGTGCTCAGCGCGAAATTGACCAACGCGCGGCTGCTCGAAGTGCACCCTCCCCCGGCAACTGTGAATCTCGCTGACCCAAAACTCGATCCGCTCGCAGTGGGCCGCGGAATGAACGTGGACGCGGTCTTGAGCGGCAGCTACCAGATCGAAGGCGCAACTCTAAGCTTCAGTTTTGAACTTCTCGATGTCCGAAAGAATATGCAGATTGCCGGGAATGCCTACACCCGGCGCTTCACCGAAGCGATTGAAGTGGAACACTTGATGGCCGCTGAGATAGTGGATTCACTTAAGGCCTCTACCGATGCGGAGCAGCGGGCTCGTTTCATCTCCCCTCCCACCCAACAAGCGGATGCGTTCCAGGCTTATCTTCACAGCAACTACGAAATGGAATTGTTCTGGAAAGATCCGGGCGCCGAACAACTTTCGCGGGCTGAACAGCGGCTAAACGAAGCGCTTCAGTTCGACCCGAGCTTCACGCTGGCTTTGGTGAGTTTAGCCAGGCTGCACTGGACCGCCGTATTCTGGGGGTACTCCGACGCTCCAACGAGCCTCCGTATCGCTCTCCAAAAAGCCAACCGCGCTATCGAATTGGATCCTGGCCTCGGCGAGGCATATGCGGCCCTGGCGCTCGTCGAACTTCAACAAGGACAACTGAACCGAACGGAAACCAGTCTGCGCGAAGCTTTCGCTCGCTCGCCGGCTTCCGCTCTGGCCTATTATGCAGCCGGCTTCTATTACATCGATCGTGGGCTTCCCGACCAGAGTGTCAGTGCGTTTCTGCGTGCGCACGAATTGGATCCCAACTTAGTACGTCGAGAGTTGGCCATCGCTTATCGGTATCAAGTCGATTTAGATCGAGCCGAGGCACGGGCTAGAGACGCACTGAAACTGCACCCCAACGATCTCCCCGGCGAGGTAATACTGGCCCGCATTTTGGCGGCGCGCGGCAAACTTGCGGAAGCAGACGAGATCGCCCGCACTCTTTCGCGCCGTTCGCCTCTTGACCCGACCGTCCAAGGCATCGTGACGCTGCTCGACGTATTAGGAGGTAGGCCTTTTTCGATTCCGGCATGGCTCGGCCGGCAGCAACGCGCGTACTGGTCGGACTCCGGGTATTGTATCGACGTCGCGGAAGTTCTGGCCGTGGCCCATCAGAATGACGAAGCGCTTCGCTGGCTGCGAAGAGCAGATGAGCTCGGTATCCGCAATTACCCATTTCTCGCACGAAATCCGCTGTACAAGAATCTGCACAAGGATCCCGCTTTCCAAGCCTACTTGGAATCTGCCCGACAGGTTTGGCTGGAGGCGATGCGGCACGAGACACAAGAGCCTTTACTCCCTCGCACTTCCTCTTAGTCCGCAGATGTTGTTGTTGTATCTCTCACTCCTACGCCGGCGGCGTAAAGTACGAATTCGCTGGAACCGTCCACCCCAAGGTCCGCCTCAATTTCGGGATCGACCAGAGCCGCGGTGCAGAACGGGGCCAGCCCCAACCACGTGGCCACCAGGCAAAACGTCTGGCAAAAATGTCCCGCTTCCAGAAGAACCGTGCGATACGCGCGCGAGAAGTGGTAACGCCACATCACCCGGCGGACCACTCCCGTCATCACGAAAAGCGCGGCGCAGTCGCGCACCCATTCCTGACCGGCGCACAGCTCGACAACACGGGCGGATTCTGCGCCGTTATGCAGCCGTTCCAAATAATGCCCATCGCCGCGGTAATGGTAGACGCCGCGTGGCAAGTCCGTGACGCGTAACGCCCAGCAGTAAGCTTCTATCGGATGGCGAGCGCCGCCAGAAGGGCTTGTCTTTAGTAGTAGCTTCCCTAAGCCCGGCCATCGCAGCCTTCCGGTGACACCCCACGTCAGCCACAGCAGCACGGAAAGGCGTTCGAGTGAAAGCCGCCCGCGGCCAAACTGCCGAAGCGTGCGGCGCGCAAGCAGTACTTTCGGGAACTCAGAAGTCAGGGAAGAAGCTGGTCTTGGTAGAGCGACACGACCCGCACCGCGGTATCGTTTGATCTGCTCCGGCTGTGGACCTTTGCGCAACAGCGCTCGGCTGAATTTCGTTTCATCCNGCAACGGCGAACCTAAACGAAAAGCATGCTTGGTCGCAAAGTGGAAAAACCGCGCCTCAAGCTCCCAAACATTCCACGGCGCCAAGCTCTCCTCGCGCTTCGCTTGCGCCGAGTCCTTTTCAATCAACAATGTGTGGTCCAGAAGTTGCCGCAGGGTCCCTCGGATGGACGTCGCGCTATAACCGGGGAGGAGGAGCTGGATCTCTTTCAATTTCCGCCAGCGATCAAAGAAGTTCAGGATTGCGACTAATATAGGAGTACTTGCGACGGTTATTCCTGTTAGATAGTTGGTGCAGCGGAGACCCTCATTCTCGAAGGAGAACACCAGGCAGGCGGAGCGCTTAAGCAGCGTTTTGGCGCTGTCGCCACCGCTGCCCGTTCCACGCAATAGACGCATATTTTTGCAAGTATTCGACGCGCGACAATCGCGGTGAGAATGGAACCGCTAAGACCCACGCTTCTTCTTGGGGACCACGAGATGGAAGCCATGGGCCCCGATGAGTATCGCGCTCTCCAGTCTCCTTAGGGGAACAGCGAGTCTTTTGACATCTGCAGAGGACCTCGCTGCTCGTTCAAACACCTGCTTGAAGTCCTTGAACTCGGCATTCAGTTTCTTCTTGTTGCGAAAGTCCGTTTCGCAGTTCGCGCTGGTGGCTGGGACCACGCGATGCTTTTCCTTACTGGGCATAATGTCCTCCGTCAGTGAAGTTCTTGGGGGAGCCGCGTGGGAAGGACGATATCACAGACGTTCCCCTCCGGCCATCATCGAGAGCCCTCGCGACCGGAACCAGGGAATCGCGAGCGGAGGCAGGAGGCATGCTCCCGCGCCAAACCCTGATAAATGGAGTAGGGGGCGCGCCGATCACCCCGGCAATAACAACCGCCAGAGTCGTCATTCGTATCGCAACGCCACCATCGGATCGACCCGCAGCGCGCGCCACGCAGGCACCACACTGGCCAACAGCGCCACAAACATAAAGAGCAGGGCGATAGTGACAAATGTCGCCGGGTCAGTGGCACTGACGCGGAAGAGTAGATTCTTCATTAATCTTGTGAGAGCGAATGCTGCGCCGACGCCGATCCCGACGCCAGCTAACGCTACCGCTAGGCCCTGATTCAGCACAAGCTGCAGGATATCGGCCTGCTGGGCTCCCAGCGCTCGCCGAATGCCGACTTCTTGCGTCCGCTGTGCTACCGAGTAGGCGACCACTCCATACATTCCAAGGACAGCAAGCAGCAGCGCCACCCCCGCGAACGACCCCAAAAGTACCGTCGTCAGGCGTCGCTGTCCCAAGGTCGCCTCTAAAACCTCGTCCATCGTTCGGACGTCCGAAACGGGTTCATCCTGGTCAATCGCGAGCACCTGACTGCGGAGGGCGTTGACGAAGATCTGCGGGTCACCCTGGGTGCGCACGACTAAGTAGGCTGTTTGCGGAGGGTGCACCACACTGGGAACATAGAATTCCGGCACGGGATCGGCGGTAAGACCCTCCTCGTGCACATCCGCCACGATGCCAACGATCTCCACCCAGTCGGTTTTGTCTATGCCCTCGCGCATGTGCTGTCCGACCGGGTCCTGGCCAAGCGGATAGGCCGGCCAGAATCGTTGGGCGAAGCTCTCATTGATAATGACTACNGGCCGGGCATCTGGGCTGTTGTCACGCGCCGTAAACTCTCGACCTCGCCGGAGTGGAATCCCTAGCGTGCGAAAGTAGCCAGGCGTAGTGCTCTGCAATCGAGCCGTTGGCTGCTTGCCGCCATCCACGATCGGCTGGCCCTCAACCAATACATTTGTTCCAAGCCAACCTTTGGTAGTCGGAAGCGACATCGCCGCCGTGGCATTACGCACGCCGGGCACCAAGTACAAGCGTTGTACGAGGTTGGCAAAGAATGCGCTCTTCTTTTGACCTGTGTCATAGCGCGTTGGCGGCAAGGTGATTTTCATCGTTAATAAATTTGAAGACTGAAATCCTGGGTCGACACTGCGCAGGCGGGCAAAGCTCTTGATCAGCAGCACCGCCCCGATCAGTAGCACGATAGATAGCGAAATCTGTCCAACAACCAACACCCCACGCGCATGGATGCCAAGTATTCTTGCCCGCGCTGACGCTCCGCCCTCGGCGCCAGCGCCGCTTTCGCGCAATTCCACCGTGAGATCTCGGCGCGACACCTGAAGAGATGGGAACAGCCCAAACAGGATTCCGGTCGCGACGGTAACAGCCACGGTAAAACCTAGCACCATGCCGTCCAGTCGGATCTCTCCAATACGTGGCAGTTGAAGTGCGGCAAAATGCCTCACCGCATATAGAGCATACTTCGCCAGCAACAACCCAATAGAACCGCCCGCGACCGCTAGCATCAAGCTCTCGACTAATAGTTGACGGACAAGTCGTCCACCGGCGGCTCCCAATGCTGCGCGCACGGCAAACTCGCGGAGACGGAAGTTCGCCCGTGCCACCAGCAGACCTGCAACATTGGCGCACGCGATCAGCAAAATGAAGCCTACCGCTCCAAACAGGATCCACAGCGTTGAGCGCACATTGGCTACGAACTGATCTTTCAGCGACGCGACTTGCAGTGACACTCCGGGTCCAGCATCCAACCTGCCGGGGTTTGCGACCTCATATTGCCGGTTCACCACGTCTAGCTCTGCCTGCGCTTGCTGGAGACTCACTTGCACCTTCAATCTGGCAAATCCATTCAGAATCGTGACGTGGGGCCGGGCACCAGGCGGGATAACGGACCACTCCGCGGGCCTGGCAAACCATATGTCGGTACCGACGAACGGAAACGCAAAATTCTCAGGTAGGACGCCAATAATTGTATGCGGCGTCGCGTTGAGTGTGGCGGTCTTGCCGACCACCTGCGGATCGCCTTGAAAGCGGCGCCTCCACAAACTGGCACTGATCATCGCCACAGGAGGCGCGCCGGGCGCGTCCTCTTCTTCAAGAAAGCTGCGGCCTAACAAAGGGTTCACGTTCAAGATGTCCAGGAAGTTTGCCGATACGCGCGCGCCGACAAGCGCTTCCGGTTGGCTCCGGCCGGAGAACGATATGTTTTCGGGGAGTTTCAGAAACGCTCCGATTGCGTTGAACGATTCGGACGACGCCCTCAATTCGTCTAATCGCTTCAGTGTGAACGACCCATCGCGCTTGTTCTGACGGAAATCTTTTAGCGATAAGCTCACCAACCTGTCCGGATCGGGGTATTCGAGCGGCTTCAGCAAAACAGCGCGGATCAAAGTGAACATCGCGGTGTTGCCCCCGATACCGATAGCCAATGTCAGCATAACTGTGAGGGTGAATGTTGGGCTCTTGCGCAGGATGCGAAGAGCGTAGCGAACGTCCAAGAGGAGGTCGTCAATGGGCGGCCACCGCCACACTTCGCGGCTGCTTTCCTCAGTCAGACTCACATTCCCGAATTCCCTGCGTGCAGCGGCTGCTGCTTCTTTTCTGTTCATGCCTCCTGCAACCAAGTCCTCAATTTTTTCTTCGAGGTGCTCCCGAATCTCTTCTGAGAGATCACTGTAGAGACGACGTCGTGAAAATAACTGCTTGAGCCACATCATGATTCACCCGGCGCCAGGACACGTGTAATCCCCTCGAGCATTTTCTCAAAGCGCGACACCTCGTGCTCCAAATGCTTCACTCCCGCCGCCGTCAGCTTGTAAATCCGCACGCGACGATTTGTGGACGAAACGCCCCACTCGGCTTTCACTAACTCTTCCTTCAGCAGGCGCTGAAGAGCCGGATAAAGCGATCCTTCTTCGATCTGCAGCAAATCGTTCGACGTTCGCTTGATGTGCTGCGCAAGGGCATACCCATGCAGCGCCTGTCGCTTTAACGTTCGGAGAATCATCATCTCCAGCGCACCCGGAAACAGATCTCGTTGCTCACGCGTTTTCACGGTTGTGCGGTCGCTCCAGACTCCAATTCAGGTAGGTTTACTCTAGGCCTAGAGTAAAATAGTATGGGCACTCACGGAAAGTCAAGGCACAAAAACCACTATGGGACTTCCCTAGACGCCTCTCGCCTTGTGGTCCTCACAACCATTCGACCCTCCCAAATCCCCGTTCAACCTCGAAATTCGACCATTCAATGTTTCTTACTTTACCGGTTGAGTAAGCCCATGCTACCGTTCACTATGCGTTCGGTCTCCATCCTCGCGCTCTTCACCGGAAGTGTCTCACGCGCCCTTCGATCACGCCTGGGGGTGTCGTCCTCTGCGGTTGCTATGCTCCGAACTCAGTGCTCTGTCTGTCCCGCTTTTTTTGCAACTCTATTTTTTTCAGTAGCTTGCACGCTCTTGGTTTCTCTTGCGCCTCTTTTTCGCCCTCGTCCTCTTTGTTTTCAATGGCTTGCGGACTCTTTTGCAAAAT
>JGI25614J43888_10000401_pt1 | contig 11951 bp, 12 predicted proteins | sample GraSoi_2013_60cm_FD_43888 | JGI IMG/M metagenome (IMG submission 43888) | reverse complement strand
CGCCTCATCTGCGGGACTCCGGAGGGCGGGTTGCGTATTGGCTTGCGAACTTTCGGCGGTCGAGACTTGAACCGCAGTTTGCATTGCGGCGTCTGCCGCTTCGGCAACGGTGACATCCCCCGTGAACTGGTATCCCTTTCGAGCAATGGTGACGATCAAGCGGGTGTCTTCCGAGTTGTCACACAGCGCCTTGCGCAAATGGGAGATGTATTGCGTCAGGTTCCCCTCTTCCACGAACGTATCGCCCCACACGGCTTGCAGCAATTCCTCCTTGGTGACCAGACGGTTGGGGTTTTGAGCAAGAAAGAGCAGGACGTCGAAAGCCTTAGGGGTAAGAGAAACGAGTGAATCGGCGCGAGACAGCGTGCGCCTACCTGGATCCAGCACAAACTGCCCGAAACGGTACAAGCTGTTCATAGAAACGTGGTCAGCTTATAGGGCTATTCAGAGTTTTTCACCTTTTTTCAGAGTTTTCTGAAGGACTTCCCAAAGCCTCACCTTGAGAATACGGCCCTGCGACGTCCAGATTCACCTCAAAAGAGGCCGTTCAGCAAGGGGGCTCGGATTTATGGCGACACAAACGATAGCTTTCCGAGATGGTCATCAGGGTGCCGGTGACCTCGATGTAGTTCGCCAGCGTTTTAACACACATGACAGCTCGGGCGGACTGCCGCGAGGCAACAAGCTCCGGACAAACAATTCACCGAGTGAATCTGTCCACAATTGTGTCCGTAACTCCGAAAGGATCATGGGCATTCGCGCCGCCATGGACGTGGTCTTAGAATTCGTCCGGACTGCCAAGCTCAGGGATTCAGAACTCCCGATCTCGGACGGGGCCGAGTATCTTGAAGCAAGGGCAACCCGGCAATCCGCGGTTGAGGAATTAGAGCTCTTAAGGGAACAGCTCTATAGGGAGAACCTGGCTCTAAGAGACGAAGTGGATCGGGTCTCCATGTTTGAAGAGATTGTGGGAACGTCACCGGCGTTGCAGGCCGTGCTTTCGCGGGCGATCAAAGTAGCTGCTACAGATTCGACCGTTCTGATTACGGGCGAAACGGGAACGGGCAAAGAACTTGTTGCACGCGCCATCTACCGACGATCAGATCGGGTCTCACGTCCGTTCGTCGGCGTGAACTGTGCGGCAATCCCCCGTGATCTTATCGCTTCTGAGCTGTTCGGCCATGAGAAGGGCTCCTTCACGGGCGCAACTCAGCAGCGCCTGGGTCGGTTTGAACTAGCAAACGGAGGCACAATCTTCCTCGACGAAGTCGGAGAGCTTCCAGTTGAGACTCAGATCGCACTGCTGCGCGTTTTGCAGGAGCATGAGTTTGAGCGTGTCGGCGGCAGTCATCGAATCCGCGCTGACGTGCGAGTGATCGCAGCCACAAACCGTGACTTGCAGGCGGCAATCAGCACTGGGTCCTTCCGTAGTGATTTGTTTTATCGGCTGCATGTCTTCCCGATTGAGATACCCTCTCTTCAAGAACGAAGAGAGGACATCCCTCTGCTGGTGGAATACTTTATCGACCGCTATGCGCGAAAAGCGGGCAAGCACTTCAAGAATGTCGAGAAGAGAACACTTCAAGTACTTCAGTCGTATCCTTGGCCTGGAAATATCCGCGAATTACAGAACGTTATCGAACGTTCGGTGATCCTTTGCGAGTCTGACATTTTCTTGATCGACGAAAGCTGGTTGCCTTTTTCGCTTCCGGCAACAGAATCGAAGCGCCACATTGAGCTTCCTCGAAGACTCGAGGCGCAAGAGAAGAACATGATTGAGGAGGCTCTAGAGACAAGCCGTGGACGTGTGTTTGGACCCACCGGGGCNGCGGCAAAGTTGGGCGTTCCGCGGTCGACGCTGGAATCGAAGATTAAGTCACTGAAAATCGACAAGAACCGGTTCAAGACGGATCCAGAAGGTTGACGGCTTTCGCATGTCCGGCAAGGGTTCAAATAGTTGAAATAAGTTGAAGGGGCGATGGAAAAACCCATTTCCGGAATACATCATGTGACGGCGATCGCTTCGAATCCACAGAGGAATATCGATTTCTACACCGAGGTGTTGGTGCTTCGCCTGGTCAAACGCGCAAACCCGCCTTGAGTGGATCGCTGCGCTCGACAAAATCGAGTCACTCAACCCACGCGCTGTGATCGCTGGACACAAGCGAGATGGGAATGACGACAGCCCCAAGATCATTGAAGAGACCCGGCAGTACATCCGCGATTTCGACCGCGTAGCCGCGACAACGACAACCGCGCGAGGACTCTACGACAAGATGCTGGAGCTCTATCCGGATCGGGTCAATCCGGGAGGAGCGCTCTGGCTTTCGGCGCGCGGCGTCAAAACGTGATTTGAGCGGATCAAGAAGTGCATGCCTCGCCAGGCTCAAATAGGGGCGGAGCAGAATTGAGGATGGATGGACCAGCCGACGGTATCGAGGTCGTTTTTTAATCTCGATAGTAACTCTGCCTCAAACCCTGGTGAGCACTTGGAGCACGAACACTGAGGGAAGATAGATAACAGATGCCAAAAGCAGCTGGCGGGCGGCCGCGTTCGATCGGACAACGGTGAGTCTCCCGGCGAAATAAAGGAAACTCAGACTGAGCAACAGCGTTCCACCCGTGACCGCCGGACTGGCGTGCCTCAAGACGAGAGGCGCAACTGTGACTGACAGTAACGCCAGGCTTGGCAGCACGCTTTGCCATCCCATGAACGTGGCTTTTTCTGTTCCTTCCGGAAGGACCACATATCCTGCCCGCGCGTAGTCCTCGCGGTACATCCAGGCAATCGCCATGAAATGCGGGAATTGCCAGAGAAAAAGAATCGCGTAGAGAAGCCATGCCGGTGAGTTGAGCTTCCCTGCCGCAGCGACGTATCCGATCAAAACAGGCATGGCGCCGGGAAATGCGCCTACCAGCGTGCACATCGGCGTTCGACGTTTGAGCGGAGTATACAGAAACAAGTAGCAAACGAGTGTCAGCACGGCAAGGAGGCTCGCAGCCGGTCGCACCGCGAGAGCCAGGTAAGTACATCCCACAAGGGATAACAGCATTCCGAAAACCAGAGCATGGATGGGCTCGATGCGACCAGCAGCGATCGGTCGGCGAGATGTGCGCCTCATTTGCGCATCGAACTGTCGCTCGATCACCTGATTCAGTGCACCTGCCCCGCTCGCAACCAGAACTGTCCCGAGGAGCGTGTGTACAAGGAGCACACATGGAAAGCGCGCGAGTGGTTCACCATTGCCGACGACAAAAGCGGCCGCCGTTGCCAAGCAAATCAAGAAATTTATTTCCGGCTTCGTTAGGGTCCAGTAGTTATACAGGACGTTGGACCGCACGAAGTGGCCGGGCTGCACGACAGGCAGTCCATAAGCCACAAGAAGAGGTTCACTGGACATCGTCAGACAACCTCCACCCTTTACGAACCGGTGCGCGGAGCGAGCGTGGGGTGCAAGTCCAATTGCATCAACTCACTTTCAGGAGTACTCCGCGCCGACAACAGCCTTGTGGTAAGAATCGCTGCGGCTAACAGGTACACGATTGTGACGCAAGTCCACATCAGTGCGCCTGCGCATTGCTGGTCTTCAAGAGCGGAAATCACAGAGTGCTTCGGCGTTGAGAGGTAAACCGTGTAAACAACACGGTCGCAGAACGCAAGAAATGCGGAGAGAATGTCGCACGGCAGGGTCGCGAGAAAAAGGTAGACGAGCATCGACCAACGCGGCCATCTCGGAACACTCGGCCATGGCTGCACAACGGGCCACCAGAAAAGAAATCCGGACCCGAGGAAACAGGCGTGCTCGATCGCATGCCACGCCCCCGATTGCAATCCCAGCGTGAATGCTGCCGGAACATGCCATCCCAGCAGTGCTGCGGCGGCGGCGAGCCAGCAAAACGCAGGCTGCGAAAGTACACGTCCAATTCCTTGCATCGCAGGCGACCGAAACAATGGACCGAGAATGGATTGCAGGAATTTCCGGGGCAAAGCGTGCAACAACGGCATCACGGGTGCGCCCACCAAGATCAAAGGAGGAGCGACGGTCATGAGCAGCAAATGCTGAACCATGTGGACGGTCAGCAATTCCTCGTCGAAGGCTGCGAGAGGTGAACCCACTGCCACCCAGATCAAGAACAGTCCGAGAAAAAAACTGCCAGCTCGCCAGGAAGGAATCGCGTTCACGGAAGCCGAATGAAGACGAAGCCATCCCCGCAAGTACAGGACCCCCGCCAGAACCACTGCGAAAGTCAGCCCAACCGAACACGACCAGGATTCGAATGCGACTTGAACGGAGGCTGGCATGGGTAGCGTTATTGCGCGGAAGCGCTTTTCTCTTGGGCTTCCCCGAGCGCTGCGTCGCGCGCGGGAGTTTGCCCTGCTGGATGCAACGTTTCGAGGAATGCGACGAGTGCTGTCGTCTCCGCCGGACTCAGATTCTTTCCGTATGCTGGCATGTTGCCGCCGCCCTGGATCACTTGGCGGATGAGTTGGTCCTGGGTTAGGCGCACGGCAACACTATCAAGTGCTGGACCTCGCTGGCCGCCACTCTCACCGATGGAATGGCAGTTACGACACTGCTTGCCCTGGAAAACCAGCGCACCTTGTCGCTGAAGCGCGGTGCTGCCATGCAAAAATTTGTCCGGTACAGGATCACCGCTCCAAGCGTTCATGTGCGGGCTCCACGGCGTATAGCCAGCGAGATGGGTGAGTGTTCCCAGGATTATGGCGATCAGCAGAACCGTCAAAACAGCGATTGGCCGCCGGCGCCAACTCTTTTCTCCTTCTCCAGAAAGAAATGGCAGCAAAACAAGAAACGCGATAACGACTACGGGGCCAATGAGGAGAGCTGGCGTCTCCATTGAAGGCGGCAAGTATGACAGCAAACCGTACAGCCACAAAAAGAAGTAGTCTGGTTTCGGCGCCGTCTGGATGATCGTCGGGTCCGGGCGGCCGGTAGGACCGAACGGACCGAAGTACAGAGCGCACGCGGCCACTGCCAAGAGGATGAAAGCAGCAAAGAACAGATCTTTCCATACCGCATACGGAACAAAGGGTGCGCCATCTTTTCTTGTGAGTTGATGATATTCGTTCTCGTACGTTGCGCGCTTGACGAGACGTCCTGGCATCGGCCATTCGTTAATTCCGAGCTTCAGCACCATCAAGAGATGAAGACAAACGAAACCGATCAGCATTCCTGGAATCACGAAGACATGCAGCGCGAAAAATCGCGACAGCGTCGCTCCGGCAATAATCGGTCCGCCGAGCATCAATTTCACGATTATTGGGCCTGCAATTGGCACGCGACTGGCGATAGAAGCTCCGATACCCAGGCCCCAGTAAGCGTCTTGATCAAAACGCAGCACTTGGCCGCTGAAAGCCATGCCTAGCGTCATCAGCAAAAGAAAGACGCCTACGATCCAGGTGAGCTCTCGCGGAAATTTGTACGCTCCGAAGAGGAAGACCTGCACCATGTGGATAAGGACGATCGCCACCATGAAATTCGAGCCCCACCCGTGCATGGCGCGGATGAACCAGCCCAAAGTTACATCATGGTTCAGCGCTTGCAGACTGCTCCAAGCCTCGCTCGCCGAAGGAACATAAATCAGGGCCANCAAGATTCCAGTAACGAGNTGAAGAAGGAAGACGGTGAGCGCAGCGCTGCCGAACACATAGAACCANCTCGCTGTGTTGCGCGGCACNGGATGCTCCGCCGCGTCACGAATGGGAGCGGCCAGTTGCAAGCGTTGGTCAAACCATTGCCCGATTTGTCCGATCACGCCCATGTCTTTGTCTTTCTGAGCAAAGCATTCGTTTTGCTGCAGGCGGACAGCTTGCTCTCGATGGAAACCAACTCGTTCCGTGCACCGCACGGTGGTTTGTTCCCGAAAAGAGAGGCGGTTAGGGATCCCGGAGTCGGCAATTCGCCAGCTTGAATCGTAACCATACCGTCCTGCACCTTGTACGGATACTCGAACAGCCCGCGTTCCGGCGGGCCCGAAGCGCGCGAACCGTCGCGATAGTACGCTCCGCCGTGGCAGGGGCACATGAACAAGCCGGATTGTGGAAACCAGCGCACGGNGCAGCCCAGGTGCGCGCAATTGATGGCAAAAACCTGGAACTGCTCTCCTTCGACGCGCCGCACCCAGCACGCTGTGTCCACGGTCTTGCCGTCGGTCGGGGTCACGTAGGGATTGGTGAACGTGGCCAGCCGCGTCTCGCCTTCGGGAAAATCTTTTATTGGTCCCAGTGGGACCCAGGAGAGATACGCGTTCGCTCGGCCGCGCGTAATCGAGGACAGAAGAAAGCCCACGATGGGCACGGCAAGGGCGGTCGCGACTAATCCGTTGAACAGAATTCCCATCTTCATGAAGAGGCCGCGACGGGATAGTGTATTTTGATCTGCCATCACCAAGCTCCTAATGCTGTGCGTAGTTCGAAACCGAATATGGTTGTCCCGGATTTTGAGAGCGTCGCGACGCGAGCCACGCAACTACGTCGGTGACTTCCTGATCGGACATGGGCTTGCCGGGCACATTTCCCCGCCAGTCCGGCGCTCCCAATTCAGGGCGCCCTGTGATGATAATCGTGCGCAGTCCCTGATCGCTGACAAGCGCAAGAAAGGAATCATCTGTAATGGTGCTCCCCTTGCGTCCGCCGCTTCCTCCCGGACCGTGGCAAGACTCGCAGTAACTCTTGTATGCGACTTCGCCTCGCTGAGCGTCCCCTGTTGACTTAGGCACATAAGAAGGCGCGGTGGCCACGTTCAGAACTCCTCGCTGGCTCCAACGCAAGCAAATTCCCTTAGTAATCACGTCGATCTGTGCGTCGGTCAACATTCCGCCAGCGCTCTCGGCGAACGCCGGCATCGCTGTTCCTCGGACACCGTTGGCGATGACTTTGCGGATGACAGCGTCGTCTGCAATGGCCAAATAGACAGGATTCGCAAGTGCGATCGCCGCTCCTCCCCGTCCGTCCGCACCGTGGCAGCCGGCACAATTTTCAGCGTACAAAGGGCCGAATTCTAGAACTTCACTTGGCGCCAAAACCTCGGAACCCTTGTTCGGCTGCCCGTGCGGCACGCCGCAACCTGAGAGCACAATCGCGGCGAGGGCCCCGCGCACACAAAGATTCCGAAATGCGTTCACGGCCGTTTCTCCCTGCCTTCTCGCGGCGGAATTATTCCGGGAGCTTCAATTCCTGCGCGTACAACGAAGGGTAGGTTCTCGCGAGTTGAGACACGCGCCTGTCGGACGACGACGATGCCCGCTACGATGCCGAAGGCTATCTGCGATCCCATAAACCAAATCCAGTTAATGCGGCTCGCAAGCAAAGGATTGAGAAGCTGCATAATCGAGTACAGCAGCCCTGACCACAGCACTGGAGCAATCAGCCCTCCGAGAATGATCGGCCGCCGCGCGAACATGGGAAGCATCGCGCCATAGAGCAGTCCCACGAAGATGGATCCGATACCGTGCAGGACCAGGGCAATCGCGAAACTGTCCCCGTGGAACGAATTCAGTTGGGCTGGTTCCAGCTTAAGAGATTCTGCATAGACGGTGGCCGCAAGGAGGTTGATGGGATACCAGATGCTTCCGGCCTTCAGCAGCCCGTAGGCACAGGCCAACACAGCCATCGCTACGCCTCCCCCCAGGCCACCCTTGATTCCAGCCGATACTGGGTAGGTCTCGAGAGGAAGCCATGCGCGCACGAGATCGGGCGCAACGGGCACGCGTTCGACAACACGGCGCTCGGTTGCTATGCGAGGCTCCTCGAACACAAGCGGCACGGTTTCCTCGTGCTCGTGAGGAAACACTTCGCGGAACCAGCCGAGGCAACCCGCAATACCGAGCACGACGCCCAAGACGCTCACCGAAGCACTCGTAAGAAGACCGGCGAACATCAAGATGAAACCGAAAGCCAAAACCAGGGGCCATGCGGTCGACGCCGGCACTTCGATCTCAGCTGGGGCCCGAGGGCTCTGCTCTACTTGTTCCACGGATAGCAGCGTTGTCATCTCCTCTCCTCAGCGGCCNAGAACGTAAACCACGGTGAAAACAACGATCCAAACGGCATCGACAAAGTGCCAGTACAGGGAAAGTACNTCGATGCGAGCAGACTGCTCCGGCCCNACGCGACCTGCCAGCCCGNACAACAGCACGATGCTCAGCATGATCAGTCCAGCGGTGACGTGAAACGCGTGCAGACCAACAAGCGAGTAGTACGTTGTTCCAAAAAGGTTCGTGGAGATGGTCAGTCCGTGCTCGTAGATCAACCGGTGCCATTCCTGGCTAGTGCCGTACAGAAAGAGGGCGCCTAGAGCGATCGTGAGCGACCATAAGGTGAGAAATGTTCCTCGCCTGCCGCGTTCGAGAAGCTTTCCCGCAAAGTGGATGGTCAGACTGCTGGAGAGCAGACAGACCGTGTAGAAGATGGGCGTCTCCAGCACTTCGCGGGGAGTCGGTCCGGAGAAGCTCTTCCCCACGTAATACAGATAGGCCACAACGAAAATGGTAAAGATGGCGGACTCAGCGGATATGAGGCACGCCATGCCGACCCTTCCACGGTACGGGAGCTTCCAAGCTACGGGGGTTCCCGCGAGCGAGGTCGTAATTGCGCTCATTGATTGATTCCNTTACTCATAGCGGCTGTCCGGATCTTCCGGGTGCTTCAAATCCCACAATGGTCTGCGGCTCGCGACTGTGGGGATCGAAGCAAAGTTGTAGGCAGGGGGCGGTGAACTTGTAGACCATTCAAGAGTCCAGGCATCCCAAGGATCGTTCCCCGCTTTGGCCCCTTTGAAGTAAGAGATGACCAGGTTCGCGACGAACACTAGCGTGGCAATCCCCTGGACGAAAGCACCGATGGTCACGAGAAGGTTCAGCGTTTCCCAACCGCGGCCAGGCTCGTAGGTGTAAATGCGCCGTGGCATCCCAAGCAAACCGGGAATGTGCATCAGGTCAAAGGTGAGGTGGAAGCCGATCAGAAACAACCAGAAATGCAGCTTGCCCAGGCCTTCGTTCAGCATTCTTCCGGTGATTTTGGGGTACCAGTAATAAAACGCTCCGAAGAGGGCAAACAAAATTCCGCCCACGATCACATAATGAAAGTGCGCCACAACAAAGTAGGAGCCGCTGAGCTGCCAATCGAAGGGCGACGAAGCCATCATGATGCCGGTGAGGCCGGCAATCAAAAACTGAAATAAAAAGCCGATGCAGAATAACATCGGCGTTTTGAACTGGATCTTGCCTCCCCACATCGTACCCAGCCAATTGAAGATTTTGATCCCGGTCGGTACACCCACGGCCATTGTGGTAATCGTGAAAAAGCTGTTGGCATAAGAGTTCATTCCGATGGTAAACATGTGATGCGCCCAAACGCTCATGCTCACAAACGCGATGCAAACGGTGGCACCCACCATGACCGGGTATCCGAAAATCGGCTTGCGTGAAAATACCGGAATAATTTCAGAGGCAAACGCAAAACAGGGAATGATCAGGACATACACCTCGGGATGCCCAAATATCCAAAAGAAGTGCATCCACAAAGTGGCTGAACCTCCTGCCTGCGTATCGAAAAAATGACCGCCAAGATAGCGATCCACGAGCAACATGATTTGAGCTGCGGATAGAGGCGAAATCGCGAGCAGAACCATTCCAGACATCACCAAGTTCATCCATGCCAGCAGCGGCATACGACTCAGCTTCATGCCTGGGCAACGCATCGAAATAATCGTCGCGATGATATTGATGGCGGTACCGATGCTGCCGAACCCCGAAGCCAAGAGAGCGATCGTCCAATAGTCCGAGCTGTGACCCGGCGAAAACGCACGAGACGCCAACGGGGCGTACGCCCACCAGCCTACATCCGGTGCGTTACCAGCACCGTACAATCCATTCCCACCCAGGAAGCTAAAGTAAAGCAGCAATCCACCAAACGCCGTCAGCCAGAAACTGAAGGCATTCAGGCGCGGAAACGCCATGTCCCGGGCCCCGATCATCAGTGGCACGAGGTAGTTGGCAAAGCCGAACAGGATGGGCATGGCCACGAAGAAAATCATGGTCGTGCCATGCATGGTGAACATGCGGTTGAATACCTGCGGAGAAACAAAATCGTTGTGCGGATGCATCAGCTGGATGCGCATGATGGTTGCTTCGATACCGCCAATGACGAGAAAAAACAGGGCGTAGAGGATGTACAGAACGCCCAAGCGCTTGTGATCGACCGTGGTCACCCACTCATGCNACGTTGCAACCCATGGCCGACCTGCGGCTTCGGCAGTTTGAATGGCTATGGCATCCGACGACATTCCTGATCTCGCTCTCTTTCTCTACTGCAGGGTTTCGAGATAGCGCACGAGCGCATCCAGTTCGGCGTCGCTCAACTTCATTGCCGGCATGAGAGATCCCGGCTTGATGGAATCCGGGTTTTGAATCCACAGCCGAAGATTTTGCGAGTTGTTCTCCGCTGCACCTGACGCGATCGTGCGGCGGCTCATCAGGTGGGTTAGGTCCGGACCAAAACGACCAGTGCCGTTTGTACCATTGATCGTATGGCAGTTTAGGCACGCCGTTCTCTCGAAGACGCGTTTTCCCGCGGCTTCTTTTTCATCTTCATTCGCCGGCTGTTGTTGTCCGCGTACCCAGACCTTGAAGTCCTCCGGACTATCCACGTACACGCGCAATAGCATCTTCGCGTGCTGCGTACCGCAGTACTGCGCGCATTGCCCGAGAAATAATCCCGTCTCGTGAGGATCGAGCCACGTTTCGTTCACGCGATTCGGAATCAAGTCCGTCTTTCCTGCGAGCTGAGGTATCCAGAAACTGTGATCAGTGTCGGCGGAGAGCAATTTCAAGAATGTCGGTGTGGGATGAGATGGGTCGCTCACGGGAACATGGAGTTCGTTCGCGGTGACAACGCCGAGCCCGGGATAGCGAAATTCCCACCAAAACTGGTGCCCGATTGCGGTCACCTCCACCGCCTCAGCAGGCTTGGGCGCATCCTGGATCGCGTGAATCACTCTCGCCGTCGCGAGAAAAAGGACAACCACGATCAGAATCGGAATGATGGTCCAGGCGAGTTCAATCTGTGTGCTTCCATACACTTGCGCTGGCTCGCGCGCTGTGTCCCCCGCTCTACTGCGGAACTTCACCACGACATAACTCAATAAACTGAAGACCACCAGAAAAATCAGTCCGGTGACGGCGAGGACAAAGTGAGAGAGATGACGGATCGAATCCGCTGGTGTTGAGTGCGGATCGAAAATACTGGGAACGGNGTTGTCCTGCGGAGTTGCGGCGCACAACCCCGCTGCAAAGAGGATTCCGGCCAGGAGAACAAGTATTCCCGTGGCCCGACCGACAACCACTCCCCAATCCGTCTTGTGCGTCGTCCTGTGCATTTTCCTCGGTCCTGCCGTGCCGTGCGAGGCTGCGCTTTCGCGCAAATCGTTCCGGACTCCTACCGCGATGTTTCACGATGAGCTGCGAACCCCGCTTTCCAGTCACGTATGTCCAGACCCATTGCAGGAAAACACTGATTCGCAGACTGCGCTAGAAACTCGAGGTGAACGGCCGCCCACGCGAGCCACGCCGCATTCGAGCGCCACGCGGCTGCTTCAGGTAGGTGCACCCCGTGCTCCAATCCATTCCTTTCTGAGCGCGACCATTTATCTTGTTTCATTGGAGCCGTTTCCGGCGGAGACCTCGGCTAGGCAGTGAAGGGGGCAAACGAGCCTGCGGTCATCGGATTGACGGTCTCGTCAAAGCCTTGGCTGACCGAAAAGTGATCCGCTCGCGGGGCGTTGAGGCTTGCGGCTCATGTGGCAGGTGATCGCTGCTCGCCCGCGATTGGCAAGTTTCATTTAAGGTTCCCACCTCAACGTGCTCACAGGATGAACCCGGCACAAGTTCAGGCGCAATCGCTACGCAAGTTGTCAACAACTCGCCCAAAA
>JGI25614J43888_10000397_pt1 | contig 11986 bp, 10 predicted proteins | sample GraSoi_2013_60cm_FD_43888 | JGI IMG/M metagenome (IMG submission 43888) | reverse complement strand
GCCACCACCAGGAGCAGAGTCACGCCGCCTAACGTCATGGCTACGCTTCGGAGGGAACTATTGGCCATTTTCATGACTTGAATGGATTGTTGAATTTGGTGATTGAGTTCCTCTGACGTAAGATCTTGGAGGCTGCCACGGGTGTGCCGGGCTTAAAAAACTTGGTTCCCGCTGATTGACCAGATGCCGCACCAAGCCTTCAGAAGCCGTTGTAATGTCTCCCTTCCGAGATCAGCGACTTTCTAAAACATAGACAAAGGCGCCTAACGAAGCTGCGCCAATCTTGGCCAAGTCTCTTCTCAATTTGGCCGCACTTTGGATACCATCCGGGAGTACGGCCGCGGGCTAGCATTTCTTCGATCTGTTTACGGTTCGTGGGGTGAAACTGAAATAAGCGAACCTAAAGGTAGGGGCACACGTCATTCGCGGCGTCCCAGAGGGAGTGAGGCATGGGCGCGAGGATCAGAATCAAAATTAGCATCGCAATATAACCAACCACCATACGAACGGGATCCAAAGGTGTTACATCGTTTAACGGAGGCGTACCCCGGCCCGCTATGAGGAGGACAATAACCACCCACATCATCAGCCCTGGCCAGACAAACAAAGCCAGCAAAAACAGAGACCACATCGCCACGCTACTGATCGTCTGGCCCACCCGACTCCCGAACATTGCACGCGTGATATGACCGCCATCGAGCTGGCCCACCGGCAATAAGTTCAGTGCCGTGACAAACAATCCCAACCAACCGGCGAATGCCAACGGACTAAGCTGGACAAGCGCTCCGTACTGAGTGGCGTCTCCAAGCGAAAGTCTTGTGAGCACCGTAAACAATATCGATGAGCCGACCGTTGCTCCGTCCAGAAATCTTGGCGAAAGCGTGCCGTCGCTACCTGTGGCGATGCTTGAAAACCGAAGCCCGAGAAGAAGCGCTGGGACTGCAATCACGAACCCGGCGAGCGGTCCGGCAACCGCAACATCAAAAAGGGCTTTTCTATTCACGGGAGGCGATCGCATTTGGATAAAGGCGCCAAACGTCCCAAGCCCGAATGGAACTGGAATGAAGTATGGTGGAGTAACATCCATCGCATGTCGACGCGCCATGAAAAAATGTCCCAATTCATGCACCCCGAGAATCAAAATTAATCCAATCGAGTAAGGTAAACCAACGGCGAATCGTCCAGGCTCCTGAGCTAAATTGACGCCCTGATAACGGGCTCCGACCCAGGTCGTAGTAATTAGAGTGAGAAAAAAAAGAAGCCAATGCAACCAGGGTCGCACAGGCTTCCGTGAGAACTCTTCTTCCGCCGGCTTCGGAATCAGAACGATTTTTGCGCCCAGTTGTTCATCTTCCTGAACCAACGGTACCAAGCCTTTGGGAAGAGCTCGATTCAGTTTTTCGAAGGACACCGAGGCAGGTTCGCGCAGCGGGCCTCGAAACAATTGCACGCCATTTTCTTTAATTGCAATCTTAACGTCCATCACCTGACGTACAGCTTCTGGTTGCTCCGCCTCATTCAACATTCGCGGACCAAGGTCGGGACCGACTGCTGCCAGGCGCCTTTGCGTAGCGCTCATCACCCAGATCAGCAGCAAGCAAAAGAGTAGCGCCAACCAAAATAAGGCGTGCCAGGTAATAGTTTCGCCCGGCCGAAAAAGGAAGACCAACCAGGGCAGCAGCAGCGCCACGATAAACAAAAACGCCAGCAGCGGATTTCTCGGCCTTTGCATCTTATTCTTTCCTCCATTGCTCCTCTTACAGCCCCGCTTGTTCTCTAACATGTGCTCGGGAACTGCCCAGGGCGAACAGATTGAAGTTAGTAGACAAGCTAAACGATCGATAGAGAAGGTTCAGGTTCAGGGATCCTAAAAAGGGGTCAGTCAAGGGGTCAGTCAAGGGGTCAGTCAACAATTTCTGAGTTAGCCGAACCTGCCGGAGCAGGGTAATCAGACGACCGGCGCTGGAGTTTCCTTAGTGGCCAGAGAAATTCCGGGAAACGATGCCTTCCACTGCGCGACGCATGCTGGTGTAAACTAAGCAATCCGACGCGCGGCGAATCGCTTCGACTGCGCGAGCAGCTCCTTGCGGCGGAAGACTCCAGAGTCCGATTGCAACAGAAGCTTGAGGTTTAGCGGTTTGCACGAATCGGGCTTTTGCGCCGAGCGAGGTATAAGCCTCCGGATCAATCGCCGAAAAAAACATCCAGCGCGCCTCCAGACTTTTGAACATTTCGGTCTGCTGGTTTAACGAGAGCTGCCACGCGAGCGTCCGAACGGGGACTCCTTCATCCATTAAAAGAAGGGCCAACATTTCGCCGACAAACTGGTCTCCCTCGCAACCGCATGGCGCCGTTACGACAGCCGGCTTTTCTGACGGTTCGCCCTTTTCCGAAGGCGGCACCAATTCATCGATAAGTTCGTGCAGTATTTGGTAAGCTCTCGCCTCTTTTTGTCCGCTTCCTCTGGTGGAATCTCGGTCATTTTCGATCCGCCGAACCGCCGGAATGATCAGCTCATCTACCAACTCTGTCGATAGCCGCCGGTCACCAAAGGAATGGATCAGGGCCCGAGCCTCACTTGATCGATTGGCTTTAAGATCTTTGGCGAGTTGCTCATCCAAGGAGAGCGGAGGATCTTCAGCCAGGAATAGTTCCAAAGGTTGAAACGCTGGAAAATATCGGCCCATCACCACCAGAAAAGCGGTCAGGGGAGTGGCGAGTAAAAGTCCGACCGGACCCCATAGCCAGGTCCAGAACAACGCAGAAATGATGACGGCCAAGGGCGACATGCCTGTGCTGCTGCCAATGGCAAAAGGTTCAATCACGTTGCTGGTAAAGACCTCGGCTCCAATATAGAGGCCCAGGGTAAGGATGGGTGTAATCCAGGAGGTTGAAATCGCCAGCGACAAAATCAGCGGAAACGCCGCCGAAATCCAAATGCCTACATAGGGGAGAAATCGCAAGAACAGTGCGAGCAGGGCCCAAAGGATCGCATTGGGAATGCCAATCAAAGACAATCCGACGGCGAGGACGACCGCCAAGCCGGCGTTGATCTGCAATTGCATCAATAAGCCGCGGCTCAAACGTAAACCCGCTTCATCGACGGCAATAATGGTCGTTCCCACCTGGGAATGGCCGATCAGTCGAACAATACGATCACGCAGTTCGTGGCGTTCCAGCAACATGAACACCACGAGCACAATCACCACGGCAAACTGGCCTACCGGCCCGAAAATTGGTGATACGCTGTTTCTAATGAGGGCCAGCGTGCTTTCGGCACCATTGACGATCTGGACTTTGGTGGGCTGGTCTTGTGGGGTTGTGCTGACCGACCCGCTTGCCTTGCTCAAGTCATCTACCAAATCGGCAGCGTTGCGAAGTGCTGAGTTCAATGGGCCGGGCGGACCGTGCTGGATTGCGACCCATTTCGCGTGAATGTTGTCACGGTACTTCGGCAAAGAGTTCACCAGTTCGAGGCTCTGGACAGAGACGGTTGCGCAAATCGCGCCGATGATAGCAAAGGCGAGCGCTACGACACCCAGGACTGCAAATAGCGGTCTGAGCCCGGCGCGTTCGAGTCGCGAGATCAGTGGAGTTAGAACAAAGCTGGTCAATGCAGCTAGCACGATGGGCAACAGGAATTCTTTCGCCCAAGCCAACCCAACAAGAGTGACTACCAAATAGGCTAGGCTGATTAACCTACCAAACCTGGAAGGCCTTTTCGCGCTTGGTAGCCCGGTTCGAACTGTCATATTCATGGGACGGCGTAAATGAACAATTTTGGCGACTAAATCCGCAGCAATTTCACGCCCGCCCATCGCGGGTCTGTGGTTGGGCCGGCAAATAGATATCGGGAATCGCGATTCGGTTGGCAACCAACATTTTGCTGAGGATCTCGGGACGTCGCAAAAATGGGTGTGAGAATAGCAAGTAAGGCACACTAAACAGAAATTAGTGACGGGGTTAGGATGATTCCATGTAGCGGTGTGTTGGCGGTGAGAGGGGAGACTCAGGTGGGCGGCCATGTAATCATGGTGCAGGGGGCGCTCACCTTCGTAATGCTGGATGTGGTTCCCCCACCGGACCACTTTTTGAAGCCAGCAAGCCGCAAGGCACTCAAGCGGAGCAAAGTCGAAGCTATCGCTTTCTTCACGATAAGTGGAGTCCAATGCAAAAGAGAGACTATCCGATCGCTGGCGTGAACCCCGCGGTTGATTCGACCGCCGACAAGTGTTCGGGCGTGGTCCGAAAATCCGCGGCGCGGCTCGCGGCGTGAACCCCGTGAATCCGTATCAAGATAGACGCATTCTTTGCGCAAAGTGCGGAGCAACTTGCTTCGATTTAATCCATACTTCCGAAACAATTCGGTCACCGAGCAAAGATTGGTTCGCGACGATAGTCTTGCTGCGGCTTGGCCTTTCGATTCAATCAGAGTCGAAGCAACGAAACCTCGATGGACTGCGCGATCGGACTAAAAGCGACCTTAAGAGAGCCGTTTGGCAGGATCCCGCGCGACTCATCTCGATCCACTTTCTGACGGATTGGCACGCCCCGAGTTTCTTGCCTGATTTTCCGTAGCTCCCTTTCAAAATCCAGCTTTCCTGCTGATCGCAAATCACCGACCAACTCCGTCGCGGATAGTCGATCAGACGGCCTCAAGACCGCGTCGCGTAATGCGCCTACCTCGTTACCGGATCAGCGGAATACGCAATTTTGGATGAAAGCACCGCGACTGGTAACAGTTACGCGAACAACACCTTCGACGGTGGGACAGGCTGTGACTCTGTCGGTTCAGAGCATCAATGCTCCGCTAAACTTGCTAGAATGCCATTTTTACCCGACGAACAACTAAACGAAGCCGAAGTCCACAAAGGAAACTGCATGGCAATTTACCCTCAAAGCTATTCATTAAGTGCTGCTGCGCCAAAACATATCTGCGATTTTACATTGTCAGAGTTGCGGAATTGGATCAAAACCGAAAGCCAAGGAAAAGAGTGGATGGGTAGAATCTATGCCGCAACAACCATATCATGCGAAAGAGACAAGTTTGGGCGAGATGAATTTCGACAGGAAGGATGTTCGCCTAATTTTTTTGCGGATCGATGGACTTTAGCATGCTGCAAACACGAAATGTTGAAAAACGACACGTTTGGAGAAGCATTAAATGATCGGACCAATCACCCGCTTTTCATTTTTGTCCTATGCAGCAAAAATGCCGTTGGATACCAAGTACTAGCCACAGTAGCTAAAATCAAATTCTACCTACCATGCCCAAAAGCGTATGCAAAATATGTAACACGCTCCGGTCTGGGTGCTTCGCGACTTACCCGAGGATTAACACTGGACCAGCAAGCAAGAAATCCATATTGGATCTTTGGCGATTGTCACGCGGAGGCAAACAGAGCCGTTGGTCCGCCGGATCTCGGCCATGTGCACCGAAAAGCAGAGAGTGATTCCGGATATGAAAAAGACAACGAATCTGATGTCCGGAAATTGGTTGCAAGCAAATTCTTAATTTGGGACGAAGCACGCATTGTCTGCACTTTCTTTCAAAAACAGGGCAGTATAAATTATATGGGGCCTAGGAGAGGCAATGGTCGAGAAATCAAAGACAATACACTCGGGGATTTTCTGTTTGATAAACCCTAAGACCCACGCCAGAGGATAGTTCCTCTTTGTGTCAAACGCGGAGTACGAGTAAAGTTGCTTACTACCCACGGTTGGAAAGCCTGAAGCAAGGAAATAGAACACGCACGGACTGAACCATAGAAATTCCTGGCTTACTGACAACCAGCCTGGGCATACATTGCTCGATTCAGATTGTCTTTCATTTGATCGCAGCCACTTTTCTGCTTGGCGAAGACGCTCGTGCAGTCACGCAACGGGCCGCAACATTGCCCTAATAACCTCCAGCTATTAATAAGTACCAATGGCCAAGATTTATCTCATCAATGTCGGGGCGAACACCGCACACAGCTCTAAAGCTCGCGCCCCTCTTTTTCCGGACGAGCAGTTTATGTTCATTTCGTTTCCGGACGAGGATTGCTTCGCTCCTTACGATCAGGCCGCGTGGTCATTCGTCTCCGACCCTGAGGCTCTCAGAACTCACTCTGACCCGGACTGGCAAAATTTAACCTATGGCGACAATTGCCATAATCGACGAGCGAGAGCCCTGTTGTCTGTTAAACCAAATGACATTCTATTGTTTTGGGCGCTATTCTGGAGGGTCGCTCGCAACGCTAAAATTTTCCGTATGGAAGCGAGCGAGCGGCGCTGGTGCCTCTTTGGCGCCATCACGGTCGCACAAACAGTGGAAGCAGAACGGGACCGCGATGTAGCAGTTAGCGAGATCGTAGAGGACAAGGCGACACTCAATCGAGCGATAAAAAACGCTCATGTCCGCGACGGCAAATTGCCCCGAATCTCGTCTGACCGACATGACATATTGCTCATTGGAGATCCCGCCCATTCCGCTTGCTTCACCAAGGCGCTCGATTTGCAAGTCCACACCAATGACGGGTTGCTTCAGAAAACATTCCTGTCGAAGGACCAGCGCTCGTTGCAGTGGGACAAATCTCCGCGATGGAGCAGCTCGCTTCGAACGTGCCGGCCGGTACTGGATCTTTGCAAAAATCGGGACCTCACAAGAGCTCAACAACTTCGCTCCGCCATCTTAGCAGTTAATCCCGATTTCGATCTTTTCGCTTCCGGGGACGCTTGCCCTTAAAGGAACAACTTCTAAACAACCCCGAGCCGTGGTCGCAGTCTGAGGTTGCGCGCTAACAGCGGTTCAGCAGCAACTACAAGGGAAAAATTCCCGCCAGCTGAGGAGCAACGCATCTGATTTCCGCTGGGAGATGGAATTTCGGAAAAGGCTAAAGCGCCTACACGTCTCGCCAGTTTTCTTCGCCACGTAGCCGAGCTGCTAGCGCTCTCGTAGCGGTGCCCATGTCTCCGGAAAGTAACTCGACTGTACAATAGTCGTTGTCGTACCGTCCAAAAATCCGTCCGCGCGACACTAACGTCCAACGGCTCCGGTTGTCCGCTTCTAACGCCGTTTGCCGCCGCGCTAGCCGTTTTTCTTGCTGCTTCTTACTTAGAGGCATTTGTCGTCTTCCGCTGTTCCGCCTGCCAACGCATATCTAGCTCAACGTCGTAGTTAGCGACCAGTAACACCCCGGGTTTACAGCACCACTCCCATAGTCGCGCACCGATAACCCGATCGAGTCGCCACTCCACGTTATCGTCAGTACAGACGCGGAACGAAGTCTCGACCCTGTGGCAAAAGTCGTGTAAGTCCATGCCGACAAACCGCATGTAGGAATCTAACCTACAACCCAGTTAGTAAGAGTCATTTTGATCGGTAGCGAAACAGCCCAGCGTTCGCTGTGCTCTGAAAGGTCGAATCCGAGCAGCATTTCAGACGGCCACGTGGCTCTCCATGAACCAGTCGATAGACTCCCTATCAATGAGACGAACTCCACGCTGTGCTCCCTTTTGTGACCTTACGCATATCGAGCGGATTCTTCCGTCAGAAAGCAATTCGTAGAGCTTTGATCTAGAAAGACCCGAATATTTCACTGCCCCTGGGACTCGAAGCCATCGCGGGGCCAACGTTACGGGTCCGCCGTGAGTGTCCAACTGGATTTCTCTGGAAAACATGAACCGAAGATAGCAAATCGGCTGGTGTCATTTTCAGCCCGTTTTCTTTCCCGGCATGATTGCTTATGAATGTTTGTGCATATCAATGAGCCAAGGATTTGTCCGAAAATCAGTGCGAAAGGCTGTCAAATGGAAATTCGCTATTAGCACACAAAAATTTGCGAAGTCCGCTGACGCTTCCCCGCGAGCTTCGTAAAACATTCTCTCCCCTGTGCCAAGGGTTCGACAAGCAGCAGATTTCGCCGTTTCAAGCTTCAGAACCGGAACCCTCACGCCATCGCCGATACTGCTTCGCACCACAGCATGGTACCGGATGAAAACTGCATTTGAATTCGTCGGGAACTGTAGCGGATTTCGACGGACACGCTCACACCTGTTACCAGCACTCCTTCGCATCTGTTACCGGCACTATCCGGCGAGCAGCTCGCCTCTCCAGTGGCATCTCATTGATATCCAGCCACTTGTGTTCCGAGGTCTGGAGGTAAGGGGATTCGAACCCCTGGCCTTCTCATTGCGAACGAGACGCTCTACCAACTGAGCTATACCCCCATTGAAAAGCCGGACGGGATAGCTAGCGCTTAAAGAGCGTCCGCGCAAGAATGATTTAGCGCTTTGGGAGTATGATCGACATGGGAGATGGCGCACGCGGCTCCGACTTCGCAGCTCTAACGATGACAGTCTTGCCACGCTCGAAATGCTACGTCGGACAAGTCGGCGGTGCACAGGCGTCCCTCGTCGTTCGGCAGAGGAACACCATTCGCCTTGCGAAAACCTTTCGGCCATTCCGGAGCCTCGCCGGCTCGACTGAGCTCGCCGAAGTCCCACCAACGAAACGGATCGGCAGATTGATGACCTGCCGGCTGTTGGGCACACGCTAGGAGATACTTCTTCCAGGCGGTGGAAGCTCATCCCGACGATCGTGCCGCGATATCGCTGGTAGCAACCATTGATGAACTCTTCGCCATTGATGCACAAGCTCGAGAACAGAATCTCAGCGTGACCGCACGTGATGGGCTGCGGCAGCAAAGGGCGCGACCAATCCTGGAATCGATCAAGAGCTAAATCGAAGCCGCTCGTAGCCAGACTCTACCCAAAAGCGCTCTGGCCGAAGCCTGCAACTACACCTTGACCTTTTGGAATCGGTTAACTCGCTTCGTGGATCATCCGATCCTGGAGTTGAGCACCAACGCCGCCGAGAACGCCATCCGGCCCGTAGCATTAGGTCGCAAAAACTGGATCCACTTCGGCAGCCAGGATGCCGGACCACGCATCGCCGCGATCCTCTCCATCGTCGAAACCTGTCGTCGGTTGAAGATCCCCATCCGCGACTACCTTCGCTCGACTTTGCCGGGCTTGGCAAACTTCCCGATCAATCGGATCGCTGAGCTCACGCCCACCGGTTGGCTCGCCCGAAACTAACCGCCGAAATCTGGCGATGACTTCAAAGGTGGGTTGCTCCGACGGAAACTTTTGAGGCCTTTACGCGCGCTGGCGCTGTTTCCGCCAAAAACGTACGGTGGAACTACCTGGCAATTCGGCGGAGAACGGCGAAGGATTTCGCGGGCGGGGCGGTGAACGAAAGACAGGGAGCTGCAAGAAGTTAGCAAAGAGGTAGTCGGAATCCACGTCCTCCTGACGCGCTCGCTTTTTGCCTGCGATATTCTGCGTAGGTTCCTTCGGCGCGTTTCTCTAGCGAAATCGACTTCTGCTCCCGTGCGGTGCTGATGGCTGCCGAGAATGAAGCCTCGATTTGGGTCTCGTCATCACCTTTAGCGGCGAGAAACACACCGCGAAGTCGGTGTAGTTCAGCAGACCAATAGCGGTTTTCAAATCTTTGCACGAGTGCGTCCCCCTCCCGTATTGCCTCAAGAGCTTCGGCGGTACGACCCGCGAGGTGCAAGGCTTCAGACTTTAGTGCCAACAAAAATGGGACAGTCAGCATCACTCCGGTTGTCCGCGTGTCCTTTAATCCCTCTTCGATCCACGAGATGCCCTCCGCTGTANTACCGCGAACGCTGCGCACCCAACCGCGGAGAACGTCTGCGTGAGCCAGCCAAGTCGNAAAATTTTGACGTGTTGACAGCTCCATCAAATCCGACGAGTGGCGTTCCACTTCCGCAGGATTACGCTCATAGTGAGCAAGAACCGCTGCATACCATAGTGCCTGGGCTAACGCATGCATATCATTCAGCTCTTTCGCTAATGTAATCGCTTCTGCCATTGTCGCTTGGCAGGAGGCGATTTCGCCGAGATGCCACTCGGATAGTGCCTGATGGCACGAACAAGTGACGGCGGGGGTGATGGGTTCTCCGACCGGAGATTGTACGCCTCCAGAGCGCCAGATTTGAGCACCACTCATCGCGTTTTGTCTCGAGGACTCGAAATCGCCCAAAAAGTAGAACGTGACGGCTAAAGTGCGATATGCTCCTAACATTAGCGCGTCGTCATTCTGCTCTTGCATAAGCGAGTAAAATCGTTCGGCAATCTGCATCGTCGCCGTCAGTTTCTCCGTCATCAGGGAATTGCGCCACTGGCCTACCAGTGCCACATAAAGGGGCCGGGAAAGATGAAGCGAATGACACAAGGACGCAACGCGCTCGTAACAAATTTGCGCTTCAGGTGCTGCGAATCCTCGCGTAGCTGTTAGATATTGTCCGGCCTGCATGAGGATAAAAAGCTGATCTTCCCCACTGAGACTCTGCTCCTCGGCGTCCGTTCCCACGATCGAACCCCATTGTCCCTGTTCGAAGAAATGAGCTAAAACTGATAGCAACGCGCCTCTGGCTCCGACGCCGTTCGCAGCGAAGTTGGCATTTCCCCGCTGAATCCGCGGAATGTAAACCTCATTCAGCGCTGCGCGGAATAAGCCAGCATTGCAGCCGCAGACGACTGCTAAGAACAACGGCTCCATCTCCCTCAGACTATCTGGCAGCGCGGGCGCCAGCGTTCGATAATATTCATAGAGCCGCCTACTGCATTCCTTCCATGCATTCGCTTGTTGACTCCGAAGCTGTTCGCCAAAGTATTCACGAACGAGAGGATGAGCATCGAGACACCCAGGATNATGCGGATCTTCACCAGCGAGAAGTCTCGCTCTTCTTAGTTTGGCAAGAATGGTGCGCCACTCGGTCGGTCTCAAATCAGTTAATGACTCTGTAAGCCCAGGAATCCGAGGGGATTTCAGAAGCGCTCCTATCGCCTTTTCGTCAGCGGGCCGATCAAATAGACCTAACATGCGCAGAACTGACAGCTCAGGACCCTCCCCAAACCAGGTTTGATAAGATTCCATTACTTTTTGGGCATGGACTCCTAGTCTCACGTCGTGAGCAAGACGTCCTGAGACTTCGCCCCGGCAGCGAATGTCTCCATTGTAGGCATCGGACAGATAGCTGCCCAGCAGCGTGAGAGCCAAACAATGGCCACTGAACTCGTCGCTCGCGCTTCGCAACTCCACCTCTTCTCCCTTTACTCCGTGCGCCCGGAGCAGCTTCGCACCAGCATCGCCGGATAGTTGTTCCAGATNACGACGAAGGGCTGAGGTGCCCTCGTGATCTGCAATATCAGCGACCGGCATCCGCGTGGTAATCACGCACAGCCCCGCATTGAAGGCGGCAAGTTCGCGCAAAAGTGCCTGGAGGGAAGGTTCACGTAGGCGTCCTTCTTGCGAACCCGGCGGATTCTGGAGCGGCTCCAGGCCATCCAGAACGAGCAAGGTTCGACGATGCGCGATGAACTTCGCCAATCTTTCGCCCTTCTCCCAGGCGGTTCCGATCCGTGGATCTGGATCGCCAAACCAAGCGAGAGTCGCGTCAAGAAATTCATCTGCGGACGAAGTGCCCCCACTGCTGCCCTGTCTATAGAAGGACCAACCAAAAACGAGCTCCGCAGAACGATAATGTTCAGCAGCCATCCGTCGGAGCCAATGGTTGACCAGCGTGGACTTCCCAACACCACCCCAGGCAACGATTGTAACGACATTGATATGCTGGTTTGCCCATGCATCATCCAGGAAAGCGAGATCCTCTTCTCGGCCAAAAACATCGCTTCCAGTAATGGGCAATCTGGATACTGAAATTCTCTCCGGCCCCAGTCTCGCCGGCTGCTTGTGAGTTGTCTCGTCGATTAGCAGCTTTTTTACCCGCTCAGACAGCGCGCCGAGGTGTTTCTGCAAAGGCGGAGCGTATGCATCTAACCACTGAACGGTGTCCAGGAAGTAACTCAGACTTTGGTCTGGCAAAACATCCTTGATTCGGAAAGGGATGACGGCGAGCCCGGAGGAGAAAGCTTTCGCCACTTCCCGCTGAACATGATCGGAATCATTCGC
>JGI25614J43888_10000391_pt1 | contig 12063 bp, 13 predicted proteins | sample GraSoi_2013_60cm_FD_43888 | JGI IMG/M metagenome (IMG submission 43888) | reverse complement strand
TGCGTTACGCATGACTCGGGGCCAGTGTGGCTTGCTATTCCTTTACTGTTGAGGACTTTCACCTTTTACTCTTTGCGCAGTCTCCCGGCGCACTAACGTACAATTTTTTTACAAACGGAGGAGTGACCCCTTATCCAGCGCTGTTGTAGGCCTGCTCTGGTCGGCCGTGGGCCAAACCGTAGCGTTCGGCTACAGCGCCATGCTGTTCGTTCTTGGCGCCGTGCTCACGTTGCAGGTTCCACTGCCTTATTAACTAACGGCTAGCAGTCACAGTTTCTGGCATCTGCCGATAGACCGACCGGGGACCCCAGGCACATCCCCTGTGTGCACAAATTTCCAATCAACTATATCAAGAGGTCCAAGCGAGAGAAAATCGCGTACTGCGGGCGAAACATCGATTCCAGCGCCGTGATTAGCGTTGGGCTGGGGAGGGCAAGAGCCGAAGACATAGCCCGAGTCATCCGTGCGGAACGGCCCCACATCTTCCCACTGTGCATAACACAATTTCAGGCCGTGCCGGATCTCGACCCAGCGCCCTTTGCAGACGCTGGTCGTTGCACTGCGAAACACTTCAATAAACCATGGCACCAGCTTTGCCGCTTCAGCCTTTAACCTGCCGCGCTGCATATCGCAGTACGGCAGCGCCACGTAGAACGGGTTCTGGAGCGGCCTGAACCCGGTCGGCTCAAAACCGTTTCGCCGTAGCGGATCATCCACACCCCCGTAAGTAGCCTCCCAATTCGCGTCCCACGCGCTTCGCGTGTTAGCCGGCCCGCCGCCTGTCTCACCGACCCAAAACACTGTTGAAACAATTCCGATCTTCCAAGGATAACGTGACGAAGAATCCACACACGTGATCGCGAGATCAGGTGCGAGTTTCGCGACACTTACCACACCCCATAGCCGCGCTTTCACATCGCCGCCGACGCTCACAGGCTTGTTCGCAAACGTCGCATGCCCCCCTTCAGCAGCGCCCCCGGCATGTGCTGAGGCGGGGAGCACCAATAATCCCGCCCTCAGCACTGCACCTACCACCGGGAGCAAGCGATCAACTCTGCCCATTAAGAAAAAACGCTTTCATTTGCCCGTCGTAACGTAGGCGGCCGCTCGCTTCTTTGCCGCTAAGCAGCGCATCACGGATGGCTTCCTGCACGGCTTCCCGCGCCGCATTACGCATCCGGCGCGCGCCCTGTTTCTCGCTGTAGCCGCTACGCACAATGGCTTTCAAAGCTTCAGCATCCCACTCTCCAACCCTATAACCCCGGTGTTTCTGCGTCTCGATTTCCCGCAATAAATGCAGCCGACCCACCTCGATCTGCACCTCATAAGAAAGCCGATTAAAAACTAACACGCGGTCGAAGCGGTCGAAGATCTCGGGACGCATCTGATTCTGTACTTCCTGCAATACGCGGCGCACAAGCGTTTCCCGAACGTTAGTCTTTGAACCGATTAACAACGGCGAGCGCATAAGGCCAACCTCTTTAGGCTCCAGGGCAGAGTTGGGCACCTCCAGCACGATGCTGCACACGTCTTTGTCAGCGAAGAAATCGTCGCCGGTGCACTGCAGGTTGTTCAGGGCGCCCCGCACGTCGAAGAAGAAGGGATCGCTACGCCAGCCCGCGAAGAAACGGTAGTCGCCGGCCTGTGTCACCCGTGCTTCCCGACCCATCGAGACCGGTGCCCCTTCGACGATAGCCTGCCCGCCGTCGCCCGTCCCGACGGCTTGCGCGCCCTCAACGCGGCGCAGCGTCGCGGTCTGCACGCCGCCCTTAGACGGTGAGAAGCGCACCCGGTATGCGATATCGGCGACGGCATCGCCGTTCGTGTCAATCTTGAGCTCGTACAGCGCTTCGGTCGCGAACGGGTCCGCGGTGGTGAGCTCCGGCGGGTTGATGCTGGAGGACGGGTGCACGTTCATGATCAGGATCGACTTGCCAGCATCCCCCGGCTTGGGGAAGGCGTATAGATCGGCGAGGTCTAAGCGGGCATCCCCGTGCGGGAACCCAAAGTCGGCACCGGAATAATGGTGCGACATTGATTATTTCTCCTTTCGTTCGTGGCGTCAGATCACCGAAAAAGGTTCGGAAGCTCAATTTGATCCGGAACTGGCAACAGCATAACGCGAAAGGTGGACTGCCAAGGCGCAAGATGGCTCTCGCAGTTTTTCAGGAAGCGGTCCGCCGGGGAGAACTGCGGACTGATATCGACCTGGAAGCCACTATCGATCTGCTCTACGCACCCATGTACTATCGTTTGCAGATGGGAACAGGATCTCTTTCTGACGCCTACATCGACCGGCTTTTTGATCAGGCCATGGATGGGCTTCTTCAGCGCAAAAACTAGATTCAACAGGACGGGAACCGGAAACAGTAGGTCAAAGGTTCGAACCTTCGGCGCTCAACCTGCATCTCAGAAATCATTTGCTCGGGCTCGTGCGGAGCCTACGGGGCGCGAACCCGCCATCTTCGTTTGCATAAGAGGGTACTTGTCCGATGCGTGTCGCGGCACTCGGCGCAGTTACTTGGCTTCTTGAATGTGAATGCGCGATACCACGCCGTTCTCGCCGGCCTCTAGTTGATGATAACGCTCTGGCATAACTCGCACCCACTTCACCGCGAAATCCTGAACGGCGAGAAGCAACGCGCGAAGATTGCGTCCCTCAATCTCCACATTGTGTAAAGAGAACGTGAGACGCAATGTTTCCGCTTGGTCGCTCTGACTAAGCGATGGACACGCATACCCACTTATGCCGTGTGGGAGACGGTCGTGTTCGCGCTGAACATCCTGGCGTTCATCTTCATCGGCCTGCAGATTCGGCCAATTCTTGAGAGCCTGGAAGCAGCGGACCGGGCGCGATACTTTGCCGTCGCCAGCGCGGTCCTGCTGACCGTGATCGTCGTGCGCCTCGCCTGGCACATGTCCTTCAATCTATTCCTCAACTGCCGTTTTTAGGCTCAAAAGTGTCCAAGAAGTGTCCAAGAAAGCTATCCGTCGAAGGGTGACGAACCTATGTAAGTCGTTCAGCCTGAAAAGAGCCGGCAGTCGGGTTCGAACCGACGACCTGCTGATTACAAATCAGCTGGAGGCACTTGCGTCAGCACCTCTCTCCTAGGCAAAAATAGGCAAGCAGGACCAATAAATGGCACGAAATAGCAGCTTTTGGCGTGACTATCTGTGACTGAGTGCTACTGTCGGCGATGCCGCGTTCCTCAAGCTTGAAGCCCAGCGAGATCAAATCACGCAAAGCCCGAGGACTGGCCGCCTGGTGCGTCAACGTACCTGATGCGCTCTCCGAAACTGGTAAACGCCGGCAACTCTTCTTCGAAACGAAAAGAGAGGCCGAAGGCGAATGCGAACGGCTCAAAGCCAGGAAGGACAATTTTGGCAACTCCCTCTCCGCCATCACACCAGCTCGAATTGCGGAAGCGTCCGAGGCCTACAAGCTTCTGGACCAACGACACGCCGGTGATTCGTTGCTTGCCATCGTTCGTCAGTATCTCGCGCAACACGACCTGAGAGCGCAAAGCGTCTCCCTTACAACTCTCTTCGACGAGTACGTCACGGTGAAGTCCCATCGGACAAAGAAATACCTCGCCGAAATCAAAAAAGCGCGCTCCCCACTTGAAGGGCTCACATCTTGCCTTGTATGCGATATCGCACCGGCGGAACTGGAGCGCGCCCTTTCGCGGCTTCCAGGCGCCAATCGCAATGCCGTGATGCGATATTTGCGCGCAATGTTTAATCATGGGATCAAACGCGGCTATCTGCTGAACAATCCAATTTTGAAACTCGATTTTGCTCATCGCGTCCGACGCGAAGTTCAAACCATCCCCTTCACTATTGTGACTAAGATGCTCAACCACGCTCTTGAGCACGACCTCGCGCTGCTACCTTTTCTGACGCTTGGATTTTTTGCCGGAATTCGCCCCGATGGGGAGCTCCAGAAACTCGAGTGGCGCGATGTGCTCTTTGACGAGAAAACGATCCTTATCCGGCCTGAGGTATCCAAGACCAATCGACGCCGGTTCCCAAAACTGAGTGCTAACGCACAATCCTGGCTCGACGCATACAAACTGCGCGGGGGCGCTATGGAGGGTCAGATCGTTCCGTTCACACCAAACATCTTGCGAACGAAAAGACGTGCCAACTGGTCAGCGGTTGCGGGCGAAAAGGCGAAATGGATCCAACAGGGTATGCGCCACACGTTCTGTTCAAACTGGTTGGCTCTTCACAAGGATATTAACGAGCTGGTGCTCCAGTCGGGTCACGATTCGGTCGACACTATGTGGCGCAATTACCATAAGGGCGTATCCGAGACGGATGCGAAAGCTTTTTGGGAGATCCGACCGAAAGACGGAACCGGGAACGTGATTGCATTCAGCAAAGCTTCCTAATAACTGGCCACCGCAAAGAGGGACTGTACTCAGGGGGCTCCACCTTTTTTCGTTCCTCCACCTCGTAGAGAACTCGCAACACGAGGCCAGGTGCATAACCAACGCAAAACATGGCGGCGGGTTTTTTCGCGGGTTGGCAAGCAGCTTGCCGCAGCGGTTAAACCTCTGCAAAATCGCCAAACTAAGAATAGCGCCGTAATCCGTCGCTATCGCTCGTACGTCATTTGGACACGTGATAAGTTAGGCGTTTCCTTGAATGCCCTTGGATAGCGAGCACGCTCCAAATCCTGAGAATCTAAGCCTGGAGAAACTTTCACCTGAATTGATGGCGCAGGTGCCGCAAGCTCTTGCCTATCCAGTCATCCGAAAATGACGTGTTCTGCCCGTCAAGATTCTCGACACTCCGCCAACTTCGACCAAAATACCGCTACCGAGCTGTTTACCGTCCGGGCAGAGAGGAACCCGTGAGACGCGCCCTCCACCGCAACCAACATCAAGCGCCTCCCCCTCACCCCGCCCAATAAAGGCGAGCAACGAGGCGCGATATGCCAGGAAAGCGTCGTGGTTCGGGGTCCGTGCCCAAGCCACCCACTCTGGAGCTATTCGAGACCAATGCTCATGATCCGTATTCATGTTCGTCGCCAGCCCTTCACAACTCAGATGCCTACAGGTTCATTTCAACAGAACGTCACCAGCAAAAAGCCAGCAACTGCTTTCGTTCAGCCCTATCGGCCTGTGCGTTGTAAAGTTAAGTCACTGCAACACGATCTTTTCAGGAAGCCGGGGATCGGTCTTGACTTTGGAAGAAGCTAGCCTCGTAGAATATGACTTCGGATCATAGGGTTGCAGGTTCGAGCCCTGCCGGGTGCAAACCAAGTACCAGAGCCGATCTACTTGGCAAAATACAAGCTGACAAATAAGCATTAAAAACGCCTTCTCCACGTTCTATCCACACTTTTGATCCAAAGCCCAGCCGGGACCGAGAAACTTGACCAGTTGCATGGCCTCATTCCTCCAGATGTTTTCAAAATCGACAGCTTGAGCACGGCGACACCAGAGCAGGTCAGGAAATTAAGAGATGGGTTTGGCAGTCACCCAAGCGATGCAAGAGATCAGGCGTGCCGAACTGCCGGCAAAGAATAGACCCAGCGCTTAGAATATTACATACAGGGTAGTTTAGAGAGATGGAGTCTGAACGGTAACGAGTCACGGTAACAGCGTTACCGATTTCCATCCAATTCGGCATAGGTGCTTGAGTTCTCACCAGGAACAATGAAATGTTCGCCCAATCGTGTCGCTTCCAGCAGAGCTCATCGATGCCGTTCAATCCCAGCGGGCCGTTCTGTTTCTAGGAGCAGCCGCTAGCTTCGATGCGCTCCATCCGAAGGGAGAAAAAGTTCCAGGCGGTGATCGCCTTCGCGATGCCCTGTGCGATCGGTTTCTCGGCGGAGAATTTAAAAACAAGCCCCTTGCCACGGTGGCGGAATACGCTGTCAACGAAGCCAATCTAATTGGAGTGCAACGGCATATCCGAGAAATGCTATACGAATTCCAACCTACCGATTTTCACAACCTGATCCCGAGCTTCCGCTGGCATGGTATTGTAACAACGAACTACGACCTGATCATCGAGCGAGCATACGCTGCCAACAAGAAACCCGTGCAGCAGCTGGTGAAGTTTCTGAAGGATGGGGACCAAATCGAGACGGAGATGAAGCGAGCGGTTGATGGCGTTCCGTACCTCAAGCTTCATGGATGCATTGATCACTACATGGATGAAGCGATTCCGCTGATCCTTGCGACGGAGCAATACGCCCGGTTTTCCGCGAATCGCACGAGATTGTTCCAACGATTCCAAGACTGGGGAAGAGAATTTCCGGTGATCTTTTGTGGTTACTCGGTATCTGATCCGCACATTCAAACGATTCTACTTGAGTTGTTCGATCTGAATCCTAAGCGACCGATGTACTACATCGTGGATCCTTCATTTCGCCCGGTAGAGGAAAGATACTGGAACGCTAGGAGGACGGCTCCGATTCGTGCGACCTTCGCGGATTTTCTGCGTTCGTTGGACGCAGCCATCTCGGTCACATCTCGCTCATTGCCCCTCTCATTGGGGGGTGGTTCTAGCACTCTTAGGCCACACTACAAGGTCGCGAACCCACCCGAAAGCAAAGCTTTGCTCTTCTCGTTGGCCGAAGACTTTGAGCATGTTCGAAAGGATATGCCCGTGAAACCGGCAATAGCTAAGGACTTCTATCGAGGAATGAACGATGGCTGGGGCGCTATAGAGCAGGACCTTGATGTCCCTCGGTCAGTGACCGACAACCTCGTGGTCGACGCAGTATTGGCTCAAGAAGACGAAAGGTCGGGACCAACCGATTTCTTTGCTGTTAAGGGGCCCGCCGGCAACGGAAAAACGGTCGTGTTAATGCGAGCGGCATGGATGGCCGCGATGGACTACGGCAAAATCGTCCTATTCCTGAAGAGTGGTGGTGCCATTCGGAATGAGGTAATAGCCGAGATTTATAGATATACTCAGGAGCGCATATTTCTGTTTATTGATAAGGCCGCACTCTACGTTGATGAGATTCGTAGCCTGCTAGAATATGCGAGAAGCAACAAGCTTCCTTTGACCTTAGTGGTGGCGGAGCGCGACGCAGAATGGTACGTCCGTTGCGAGTCACTGGATAAGTACGGCGTCCGGGATTTTTCCGTACGCAATCTCTCAGAGCGCGAAGTCCGCGGGCTATTGAAAAAGCTTGAGCAACATGACTCGCTTGGACTTCTCCGCGAATCAACTGATTTCGAGGAGAGAGTGCAAAGGTTAATGGGTGGGGCGCAGCGGCAGCTCCTTGTCGCGTTGCACGAGGCCACGCTTGGCAAGGCTTTCGAAGACATTGTTTATGAAGAATATCAACGGATCCTCCCGCAAGAAGCGCAAGCGCTGTACTTAGACATCTGCACCCTTAATCGTCTGGGCTCTCCGGTCAGGGCGGGACTAATAGCTCGCGTAAGCGGAATCAAATTCGCCGATTTTGAAAACCGATTTTTCAAGCCCTTGGCACACATTGTCAGACCGCATCTGGACACTTACAGCGGAGACTACGCGTATGCTGCCCGTCATGAACACGTTGCGGAGATGGTCTTCGAACGAGTCCTGGCGGAGCCCGAGGCCAGATATGACCAACTGATCCGCATTTTGACCGGTATGAATCTAGATTATAGCTCCGACCGACGAGCGTTTGGGCAATTGGTAAGAGGGCACTCAATATCCGAAACGTTTGGCTCAAGAGAACTTGGTAGGGCATTTTATGAAGCGGCTGCCAAAGTCGCACCCCGTGAGGCTTTTTTGTTCCAACAGAGAGGGATTTTTGAAATGGGGAGCGGCGGTGATCTTGCTCTCGCCGAAAAATACCTTGGGACCGCGAGGGCTTTGGAGCCCTATAATCGGTCGATCCAACACTCACTAGCAACCTTGGCACGAAAGCAAGCCGCTGCGACGTTCAACCCGCTGCTTCGCCAGCGGCTACGCGACAAAGCCAAGAATCACCTGTCGGCACTGGTTGGCCCGTCGGCGGAGGATTCTTATGGATTTCACACCGCCGCGCAGGTCGCTCTGGATGAACTCAAAGACATCTTGGAAGCTCTTGACTCGACGGACCCAGATCCGTTGCTAGAAAAGCGCCTCGTCGACACTTCGCGAGATTTTGAGCGCTATATACAAGAAGGACTCCAAAAGTTTCCCTTAAATTCGCATTTGCTGACGCTGGAAGCCGATTATCATAATGTGGCAGATAAATTTTCGTTGGCTGAGACCGCGCTTCAAAAAGCGTTCGCCGCGAATCCCAGACAAGATTGGGTTGCCATCCGGCTCGCAAAAACGTTGGAGAGACGCGGAAAGTCCGATCAGGCGAAGGACGTCCTGACCCATTGTCTTCAGGTAAATCCCACAAGCAAAAGGGCTCATTTCGAGTTGGCGGCTTGGTACGCGTCGCACGCTCCGGCCGAAGATGGATTGATTCTCGACCACTTGAGGAGAAGTTTTACAACCGGAGATAAAAACTTCGAAGCAAAGTTTTTGTACGCTCGAAAAGCCTTTCTAATGGGAAACACCGGGGAGGCAAGTCAGATCTTTGCCGATCTTTGGAATGCTGAAATTTCTCCTCAGTTGCGTCAACAGGTCAGGGAGATAATTACCGATGAGGCCGGACGAGATAAGGTTTTCATCGGGGAAGTGATAAACATCGACGATGGCTACATGTTCGTGCGATGCGCGGACTTTAACGACAACATCTTCATTCATCGATCAAAGGCCGGCGATGTCGATTGGAACGAGTTCAGTCGGGGTAGCAAAGTGGAATTCACGGTAGGCTTCAACATGCGTGGACCGACTGGCGCGTATGTCACTCTATTGCGTTGAAGGCAGATGTCGCGCAGCGTTGAAAAACATTCTAGGCTCACAGATGAGAGTTCTCTTCGCACCATTTCAGCGCTTGCCGGATCACCTCGTTCTGATCCGAGCCGGTGAAATGCCGCAGAAGTCGCTGGCCAGCCCCCTCAAAGAAAACGGCCGGCGCGGGCTAAGGGAGACCATGGCCGCGTTTCTTGATCGGCTAAAGGGCAATAGCAGAGTAGCGGACACCCTCACCAAAGCCGTTCTAATTCAATCCTATGCATGTCAAGGGACTGATCTGGTTGGGATTGCGAACCACGCAGTTTGAAGAGATGGTGAAGTTCTTTCGTGATGTGATGGGCCTGCAGCCCATTCGAGACGAACCGGAGCTTGCGGGATTCCAGTTGACCAATGGCACGCAAGTGGAACTCTATCGCCCCGAGGAGGAATTTCACGCGTTTTTCACCACTGGTCCTGTGGTCGCCTTCCAGGTGGACGATGTCGATGCAGCACGAGCCACCATGGAAGCGGCAGGGATCGAGTTCATCGGCCCCATTCAGCGGGCAGGTAAGACGAGTTGGAATCACCTCAGAGCCCCGGATGGGACGGTGTTTGAGATCTTGAGCCGAGCTGATGAGGAGACATGAAGAAGGCTTCCTTGGAAGAATAAATCTCCGGCGTCAATCGAAACTCGCCGCCGAACTTAGACGAGAGCTAAAACATCCCGGCACAGCCGCCAGCAGAGAAGCTATCAAAATTCTATGGCTCCCTCCCATTTCACGCCCTGAGCCGCCTATGTGGTTTTCACGCTTCGGCCCTGGCGTCGCTCCGATTTGGTCATTCGACGAACACCGCCCAGACGTGTTAAAAGAAAACCTGGTGCTTTTCGCTCCAACCCCGGCATGGATTACTTTCCCGACGAGTCAAAATTTCAGGATCCGGCAGATTGGGACTCAGCATCCTACGACGACCACCCGATCGAATCGATCGAACCGCTTCCTGATCATTCTACTTCGTATCGGGACGCCGCGCTTGAATGCATGAAAATTCTAAGGTCCGTTGATGTGTTCATGTCGCAAGAGCGCGATCCGAGGCTTGCTTGGATTGCTGTCTCATGCGCGATCGGATTGACATCGACCCACGGATTGGCCCAAGCCGAGATTGGCCGGCAGATTGGTGTATCCGAGCTAAGGGTTCGCCGAGCTGTAGGCAAATTCATGAAAATTGCCGGCATCGATCCCGGCGGCCTTCGGCCACTCGGGCAACCTCGATCCAATGGCGGGCCCGCCCTCAAAGAAAACGGCCAACGCGTGCTCTAACGGATGCCCGAGGCCAGCGGTTCAAGCCGGAGAAATGACCGGGTTTAAGCCGGGGTCCGATGCGGGCGCATGGTGGTTAAAAAACTCGCTACGCCTCCCATTCCGCGCCCTGAGCGCTTCCTGATGACTCTTCCGCTTCGGTGCGGTCGATCCGGTCTTCGGGTAGACCTGGAAATTGTTTCTCTCTACCGACTGGATTCTTGTCCTCCGCTTTCGGTCGGAAGGCATGCAGTCCAGCGACGCTGGGTGCCGCCATCTAGACAATGATTCCGGCGATCGGAACAAAAAACCGCGGGTATCCACCGTAGTGGGCTCTAGTGAAGGCCAACTAAACGCATGCAGCCAAGACTTTCCAGTCAACGCTGCCAGATCTGCAACGGGAGTACCATTTATGAAACTGGGTTTTATTTGTCTAAATCTACCGGGTCACCTCAATCCGATGACGGCGCTGGCGCGTCGCCTGCAGGAACGCAACCATGAGGTTGTCTTCCTTTATTCTTCGAGCGCTAACGGTTTGCCGTGTGTTCCCGGTGACGATAGGGATCCCATTAACGAGAACCGGCCCGAAGTGAGCAAGCTGCAAGGAGAGGACGCCTTAGGATTTGGCCTCGGCCTAGTGGTACAGCGAACAGAGGTGATGCTAAAATCAATGCCCGCCATGCTCGAGGCGACCGCCGTCGATGCTCTCATCATCGACCCGATCCAATTTTATGCCGAACTGGCGCCGATGAACTTGGGNATACCCTATATCCACGTGGCGGTCGCAATTCATTGTGACTACTCTGGTTACACACCCCTCTGTGTCTACGGTGATCCTCACGAGACAACCACTGAAGCTATAGCCAGAAACCGGAAAGGTGTGGCCAAGTTTGCTAAAATGCTTGGCAACGACGGGGTCAAAGCCTATGCGAGGAACGCCGGCTTCAAAATCGATTGGGAGGACCCCGGTTTCACCTTGTCCAAAATCGCGTGGCTAACCCAAACTCCCAGAGAGTTTGATTTTGAGAATTCTAATTGGCCATCCCAGTTTCATCACACCGGGCCGTTCCATGATGGCAAAGGCCGGGCCGAGGTGGATTTCCCTTGGGAGCGATTAACCGGAGAGCCGCTGATCTACGCTTCAATGGGTACAATACTGAATGGTCAAGCGGAGGTCTTCCGCACCATTGCGGCCGGTGTCGCGAAGCATAAGGGCGTCCAGTTAGTTCTTTCCATTGGCGATCAACTCGAGCCGGAGCAGATCGGGCCGGTTCCTAGCAATGCGATCATCGTCAAGCGGGCACCTCAATTGGAACTATTAAAGCTGGCCTCGGTTTGTATCACGCATTCTGGGGTGAACACCGTGCTGGAGTCTCTTGCGCAGGGTGTCCCTCAACTGGCTATCCCAGTAACCTTTGATCAGCCCGGCATTGCCGCAAGAATAGCTTACCACAAGACCGGTGTGGTCACCTCGCTAGACCAATTAACTGCTGATCACCTCTCGACACTTTTAAATGACGTGCTGAACGACTTCACCTATCGGGATAATGCACGTAAACTCGAGAAGGCGATCGCCAAGGCCAACGGACTTTCTGTCGCAGCCGATCTGGTAGAAGAGTCTCTGGGAGTGACCAAGGAGGCCGGCAAGGCGTAAGGCGATTAGATCGCATNAGCAACTAGNTCAAGCAGAGGCCTGATCAGGTACGCTCCTTTCAATGAATCGCTTTCNGCATTACCTGGTTCTATTCATCGCTACGTATGNGACTCTTCTGGCTAGCGCTCGAGCGCAGACCAGAACTCTTGTCCCGGCCAACGAAGCAGCGGCGCATGTTAGCGAATGAGCGAATGGGCAACCATTGAAGGAGTGATTGCGAAGTCCTTCACCCTCGAAGACCGGAAACACTTTCCCCAATACCGGGGCCAGCTACCCGAGCCAGACTTTCACCGGCTGGATACCGCCTGCTTCGCCGGTAAA